>Ga0181612_182227_pt1 | contig 11794 bp, 7 predicted proteins | sample HoacroProtozoa21_FD_119630 | JGI IMG/M metagenome (GOLD analysis project Ga0181612, IMG submission 119630) | Hoatzin crop microbial communities from Cojedes, Venezuel. Combined Assembly of Gp0051906, Gp0051904, Gp0051908 | reverse complement strand
TTCCACTTTGTAAAGGCATTTTCTCTAAAAATAAGAAGCAATTTTTTAGGATTCATGTTTGTTTCATTTTTAAGGAATAAATTTTTTTATTCCCAGCAAGCTCATCATGTTCAGCAAGTAGTCAGGATGCAGCAAGGGTGGCTGAGTGGTCAAGTGAAGGTGGGAACCAGCAGAAGCCCAGGGAATCTGTAGTATTCTCCCAGAGATTTCTGGTAGGAATTTGTCTGAAAGCCGATGCAAGAATTAAACCCTGAGTACGACTGATTTTTTTTTTAACAAAAGAACACTATTTTCTCAATCTTTTCATCACTGATGACAGCCATGGAAAGTTGAGGGTTTGCTTTGTTTTGGTTTCTTCTTTGTTAGTTGATTAGATTTTGTGGTTTTTCCCTACGTATGCCTCTCTTCTCTGTTGCTGCTCTTCTTATTGTTCCCCATTTATTTCAGCTGGCTATTTGGATAGGCTTGATGTTTTACTTGGTATTGAGCTGCTGCTTTCTGGCTGTGGCTTCCACCTCTAATTTTGTAAGTAATGAACAAAATAGAAGAAAAACAAACACAATAGCAAAATATGTCATTATCCTTTGCATCTTTTCCATGCTTTTTGCTGATCATATGCACATCATTTCTAATGCTGCCAAGAGCATCTGAGCCTCAGTCAACTACCTTTGGGATTGTAATTCCTTTATGATCTATTTTCCTATCTATTTTGGTCTGAATGGTTTAGTACTGCAGCTTGGAAAAGATACAGGCAAAGGTCTTTGGACTAAGTTTCTGTTGAATTAACATGAGCCATTTCACATACCATTGGGTACTGGCATAATACGTTTTGGGCTGGCAATTGGCCTTGAGAACATAAATCAAATTCATTTATTTTGCTTTTCATCTCCTATCTTACTTGGGCAGCAGACACTCTTATCACAAGTCAATGCTATACTAGCAATAGATTACACCTGAAGAAGGGTAATGGATACAAGAATTTCATTCACCAGTCTATCTTGCTGTTTATCCTATATATTTTAACTGAACATGTCTGCTACACAGAATTCCCTATATTTAGTTTTCTTTCCTTTAGTCCTTGGATATGGAGATAGAACTGTTCTTTTTTTTTTTTTATGAGGAGAGGAAAGAGGGACGTGATCAGTGTTATTCACAAGGAGAAAAATATGGCCAAGAGGTAGGTCTGAAGAACTGGAGGAAGTCACAGGGCAAATCTGTAATTAACAACCTAAAGTATGTGAATAAAAGCCCAGTATAGCTATCTCTGAAGGGCTGTGTTTCAAAAGACACCTTTACAGTCAGAGACAACGACGGTAGCTTTCAAATTGTCTCTAGCATACATATCTGTGCTATAGAAATCTATGCTTAATAGGGTATTCCATTCTCCTTTTTTCAGACTGCTATAAGCAACAGCTGCTCCTAGAAAGAATCTCATCTCATCCTGATTCAGTGATTTAAAATAAGTGAGATAAAATGTGATTTAGTAATGCCTTTTTCTCTTCAACAACAACAAAAAGAATCTAGCTGAGTAACTCAGATGTACCTGCCTGCTGCATCAGTGCTTAAAAGTTCACTGAGACGAATCCCACTTATAATTTTATAGAAGTTGAAGTCTCACACTATTTTTTGATATTGTGATAGAGTTGTGCTCCAAAACATGGCATGCCTCATGATAAAAGTGGTGCACATATTGTGTATTCAGAATCCTTAACAATTTTGCAGTAAATGACAATCAAATATTGACCAGTATGCTTCAATACAGATATGAGAATTAATCACATGTTGAGTATGATCATCAAATATTTATGTAAGTGAATCGATAAAGATTATGAATAAAGGTATCAAGATACACCGAAAATGATTTAAAAGAAAGCAGACAAATTTTCTTATGGAGTTAAAATTAATAGTTAATGTATCTATGTACATGCACTTGTGGGTATATCTTAGGCACAGACTTACATCTGTGACTCAACAGGTGGCAAGAGCATTGGCAACTGTTCAGAAATGTTGGGGGGGGTGGTTACATTGTTCCTGACCATCACAATTGCTGAATTAAATTTCACTTAATTTAAATACCAATATGAAAAAATATTGAACTGAAAATCCCTAACGTCTGTCTAGCTGCAGAATTTCTAGATAGAAGCAGCAATTGAAGTAGTGAAATCATAAAGCAGTATAATATGAACCCATCACTTTTGGAGAGTGAGATTAGAGCATGTAGTCAGTGCAGCAAATCTCTTTGCCATCTGCTCCTTCAGCTTCTTGACCAGCTTGCAAGGCAGGCAGTATCCTCCCTTTTGTCCTATTAAAAGTGACATGTGCTGTCTTCTGCGTCAAGGTATTTAATGCAGTCCAAACTTCATATGTTCACAACAGTCCAAACTTCACACATTCTGAATTAAAATTAAACAGAGCAGACCTGGACCAAGCTGTAGGATGATATCCTTGCATCCACTGAAGCATTAAACTCACTAAATGTAAACTCAGAGTAGGCAGCGCTAAGCTAAGCTATAGGAACCAATCCTAAATGAGCTATTCCATGTACTGGAAGACAGTAACATGGTTTTTTCCCCACTGTTTTTGATCCCACTAGAGAAACTTTCTTGTCCCTAGTCTATAAGGTAGTACATTTAAAGTTAATACGGGCATTTCTACACAACTTTGCCCTGCTCACATATAGCCATGCCTTCAGCAGAGTAATCCAAACTACAGCAGAGGATGTTTATATAAATGTGAAATCGCTGCAAAAGATACATATTGTATGGAGAAAAGTAAGGCAAAAAGGCAGGCAAAAGAATTTAACTGTCAACACTTTGCTATTTTTAACCTGGTTTCCTCTACCAAAATTAAAAAGCTTGGTGTAGTTCTTTTTAAAGTGAATTTTCTCAGTATTTCTGCATACATTCAGTAATTCTGCATACATTGTTTCAAAGTACAACTTTCTTGAAAAGAGTCATCACTTAAATATTTTTAAATTTTTATTAAAATACCAGCCAATATTTTTTTTCTTTTTCAGACAAAACATTACTTCATTATCAGGTTTTTAATGCTAAAGTTTACAGCCTCAGAACAAAGGTTCTTATATCCTGGAAATTATAATTTTGAGGAACATGTATTCAATGAATCTGTGCTGTGCCATGCCTTTAAACCAATCTATAATATATTTAATTAATATCAGCCAAAGGAAGCTGATTTGTGAAGTCCATTTTCTCTGCAGACTTCCTTCGGGTTTTTTCTCCTTTTCTTTTCATTGTCTTTTCAAATCAACTAGTACAAATACTTTGTGTAAAGAACAGTGAAGGAGGTGTGAAGAGACAAAGAATCTAGATGTACTCATCACTGGCTGAGTGTTATATTAAGAGGGCAAAAGAAAATAGAGGACCTTAGCTACACAAAGATGGGTTCAGCGGATGACAGTTTCCATTAACAGTATAGAGAACAGAAATGAATGAGTGACTCTCACCCATGAAAGATCAGAGACTGAAGGTGAGGGCTAAGTGAGCATCTGGAATACAAGTTCTACATCAAGTAGATGGAAATATCTTAGCTGCAAGTACTTCATAGCTATCCTCCATTCTTTTATTATATTCTTTCTTACTTTAATTACACTGGATATTGGTCCTTTCTGTGAAAAACACAGCGTCTTTCCTACTGGAATACCACTGTTCGTGAGGTGTGATTTTTAAAAATTTCATAGCACATTATGAGACTATAATTTATTTTTAATTTACAATTTAGAGCAAGATTTTCAACCTAGGGCCACAGAATAATCTGTAGTGAAGTCTGTGCATTCACTGGATATTTCTTAGAGTCAATAAATCAAAAAAGGTTGCAAATCTTCAGTGCAGGAGGAATAACATTTAAAATATAAATATATAAAATACTTTCAGGGAGAAAAGTCAATATCAACTAGTGCACAACTGAATTAACTACCCCCAAAAGCTGTTATCAGCTGCAGACCTCCCCTAACGTGGTATGCTTTTGTGGTGGCAGTGCTTTTCTTTTGTTGTCTCATTCCACTTGATACTAGAAATGTTACTCCCTTGTGGCCTTGTAGGGTAGGATTTCCAGCTGGTAAAATGCAGTCAGTGTTTTTGACTCCTAATTGTATCTGTAAAGAAATCAGCCAAGCTACTTATTTGTATTCTAAAGGCATTTTCACTTTGTCTTCTACCTTCCAAAGCTGTATTCGACATCGGGCAAATAAAGTAAAATTAATGATGCACTGTTAGAAAGTAACTGTTTAGCAGCTGTGCAGTGGTGCAGGTTCTTGGGGGAAGAGTAATGTGTATTTATTCCCTTTATTTTTACAAAGGGGATGCACCTGAAGAATGAAATTTTTTTGATTCTGCATTAAAATACAGGAAGAGGCAAACAAGCAGTTAACGAATCACAGAAAGCAAAATTCAACCTGCTGTAATTCCACTAGACTTTCAGGCCAAGCTGCATGGTTTTTGTCAAAGACACCAAAGGTGGGGCTAGAATCCAATGTATGATGTCAGATTATTTTCTATGCCAAAAAAGCACATTGCCTTTTTTCAGGTGAGCATTTCCTGAGGCCTTGCACAACACCCAGAAATACAGAGCACTTATTGTGTATTCATTTTATGTCACAGATTTTTCATTATATCCTTTTGCCCAGTATTTAATAATATCACATAATTTTTATCATTTTAAAATATTTTATCTTTTATTGTCAGAAGTTGGAAATTGATTCTCCTTTGCTGAACTGTCGATAAGGATATACATGGATAGACCATTTGCAGCTCAATAAATTCAGCTATGTTTGTGTGTAAAACCAGTTTATGTGAACTAAACTCACTTGCGCCTTTGAACCAAGCCAGTGAAAGAAGGCAGCTGGGAAGCCCTTGTGGCAGCCAAATGTTGAAATGTTAACAAAAGCAGCTAAAGAAAGTCTTGCCAAGTCAGCAACACCACTATCCCAGTTGCATCCATACTGCCAGCAAAGAAGGTCACAGTGCTTGGTTTATGAGCTCTTTGGCTGCCAGGCAGGCTTGCTGTGTGGCCATATACAATCACTCCTTGGAAGCAAGGAAGGGTGCCAATGCTAGTGCACAAGGAAAGGATGAACAGGTGAGAATTTTCAAAATCGTGTTGTTTCTCTTCTCTCAGACACTGCTGTCTGCCTTCCAGGAGCCGCGAATGGCACTACAAAGCTGATCTTCTGCTCAGTGCGGTCAGTGTTTCAATTGTATGCAGTGGTCATTGAGCTCTGTAATTAACGTGGCTACATTAAAAAGTCCAGCTGTTGGGTCCACGTTTTGCCCTCAAATGAATGTGTGTGGCTTCTGTACTTAAATGGGAACAGTGTACGCATAGCTGAGGATAGAATCTGACTGTGTGTGTGTACACATATGTATCCATATGTGTGCCTGTATATAGAGTAGTTGTAATGAGAAAGAGAAATATATTTTTCTGAATGATAGAATTGATTAGCTTCGCATTTCCTTTCTGTACCAAATATTCCTATTTCTCTGTAGAGTCCTGGGCTTTGGTGTACAGCAGTCTTCTTTAGGAAGTACATAGGGCATTTGGTGACTCTATTTCAACCAAAGCAATGGGATTGATCCAAGCTTTTGTCCTAACCTCTAGCTGAACCACAGCCTGAACTGTTTGGAAATGTTAAAAGTAGTGAAAGAGAGTGAGAGAGAGAGAGAGAGAGAGAGAGAGAGAGAGAAAGAAAAGCAGAAAAGCAAGAAGAAGGGAAGGGAATGGAAGGGAAGAGAGAGGAGAGGAAGAGGAGAGGAGAGAAAGAGAAGAGAAGAGAAGAGAAGAGAAGAGAAGAGAAGAGAAGAGAAGAGAAGAGAAGAGAAGAGAAGAGAAGAGAAGAGAAGAGAAGAGAAGAGAAAATAGAAAGAGAAGAAAAGAACAAGACCAAATAATCTGTTTGTGTCCGAGACAGGAAACATCAATACCAAAATATCCCAGAAAGGCTATTCTTCCTGTATTGCTGACCCAGCCAAAACCGAGTGCTTCTGGAAATCTTCCAAAAAAACCTGTATGACTTATTACCAGTCTTGCTTCCAAACCAGAGAGGCTTGGATAGGCATTCAAAAGTTTGAATGCTTATCAGCTGCTGCTTCCTTTTGCCTCTCCCTACCTGAAGGAGAGCCCAGACTCATCATCAGCACTTCACAGGTGTGTGTGTTGTAGTTTAACCTGGCAGCTGGCAACTATGCACTACACAGCCACTCGCTCACTCCTCCCCTTGCCCTGCCCCCCAGTGGGATGGGGAGGAGGGATGGGTAAAAGGGGAAACTTGTGGGATGAGATAAAGACAGTTTAGTTAGACAGCAAAGGAAATACTAATACTAATACTAATACTAATACTAATACTAATAATGATAATAACAATGATAATAAAGAATATACAAAATTATAAAAAATACAGTTCTTCTCATGACCCATCAACGAATTTGCAGCCCAAAAATAAAGTTTGAACTCCCAGCAGAGAGAGGATTCAAACTCCTGGAAAAAGAGAAGACCAGATAGCTTTCTACCCCCCGGCCAACCCTCATTCATAAACTGAGTGTGATGTCTATGGTGTGGAATATTTCCATTGGCAAGCCTGAATAACACTTTGGCTGTGCTCCCTCCCAGCTCCTGCACACCTGCTCATTAGCTGAATACGGGAGACTGGAAAAAGTCCTTGATTTCTTAACAACAACTAAAATCATCAATGTTATCAACATTCTTCTCCTACTAAATCCTAAACACAGCAACTACTGCAAAGAAAATCAACTCTATCCCAGTTGAAACTAGGACAAAGTGGCACTTCCTCCTGCAGACGTCTCTGACTGGTTCTCCACTCATACAGGTCAGGCAGTTGAAAGAACTGAATTTACTCAGTGACATTTTAGCATTTCTAACCATAAAGAAAAACATGCTAAGACAGATAAATTGTTAAATAACGTCCGATAATGAAGCAATAGTTGATGGTGGTATTGTCCTTCCTCTCATTGTTTCCTTCTGTGCACTGCAAAATTTTGAGCATCAGTGTGTAGCCTCTTTGGCACAGTGATTGCAGTTGTTTGAGTAATATGACTAGCCTATTGTATGTTGTTGCGGAAGTGATGCTACATTTCTCCCTGAAGCTGCCTCTGTGTATCTGCATGCAGCTGCGCTTGTAGTTCAAGCAGCAGCTGTGACTGATTGTTGTTTTTACTCTATTTTTTCAGAGCAGAGCTAAGAATATGAACTACTTGCTCTCTTTAAACTAAGGGAGCTTTTGCCCTAACCTCATTGTTCAAACGGTCTTCTGTGTTTGGTTGCAATCTGGGAGAGAGGTGATTCATTTCATATTCTAACTGAGCCGCTTTTCTCATTCCTAATTATCTTACAGAATTAAGTATTAGACCTTGACTGAAAAAAAAATGTCAGTTTGATTAAAAACCAGAAAAGAACACTGTATCTTTTATAGATATTCTTCTGCTTCCTAAAAAAAATGTTAGTCCTTTGCACTATTTATTTGAGGTATGGTATCCATAACTAAGCCTCGTTATTCCTATAGTCTAACAAATCTTTCAGTTTTCATTTCTGCTTGGAAGGTCCTATCTCAGTCAAGACAAATCTTTTAAGATACAATCTCTTACAGAAGTCTGTCTCAGCAATAATAACAGCTATAACCTTACTTCAAATTATTCAAATCCAACTTGTAATTCTGCTTGATTTGAAATAAGTGCTTCTGCATGTCATAGATTACAAGTTCAAAAAGGACCAGTGTAGTTAACTATCTTGACCTGTGACACAGGACATTGGGATAGCTCGAATTAGATATTACTGACAATTACAACAACGTTTTTTTGGGTTTTTTTTTTCCTCACATAGAATCATAAAGTCATAGAACGGTTTGGATGAGAAGGGACCTTATAGACCATCTAGTTCCAACCACCCTGCCATGGGCACAGACACCTTCCACTAGACCAGGTGCTCAAAGCCCCATCCAGCCTGGCCCTGAGCACTTCCAGGGAGGGGAACTCCACAACTTCTTTGGGCAACCTGTTCCAGTGCCTCACCACCCTCATAGTAAAGAATTTCTTTCATATATCTAATCTAATCTAAATCTACCATCTAGATATGTAGGTATACGTAGACTAAGATCACCTCATACCTTCATTTTATCTTTGATAAAGTGATTAGGCTGCCTGGATTTTTTTACTCTGAGTCCTGTTTTCTTATAATCTAATTATTCTCACAAATCTTCTCTGAACTCTTTCCAAATATCAATCCTTCTTGAACTGCAGGCATAAAAATTTACTTGACTATTCTAGTAATGTTTACTTTGGGACAAATGCACAAGTGTTACTGACTCTTTGCACTTGTTCAGCACCACGTTGTTACTAAATTCAAGGGTCTTGTTAGGCTTTTGAAACATAGGATTGCACCTGAAGCTCAGGTCTGTTCAGAGCAGGATCGTCAACAGGATTTTGCCAGGATTACTGTTTCCATGTTAGCACCTCCTCTCCTGTTAATATAATTTATGTCTTTTATTCTTTAGTCTCTCTCTCTCTCTCAATATTTTTTTTTGCTTGTTCAAATTGAAACACTTACTGTTTGCAATCTTCTACCTTATCAGGCAGGCAAGATTGCCATTTGTCAGTAAAATCTTTTCATTATTATTTGCCAAGCTCTAACACTTCTGGATAACTGCAAACTTTGTTAATGATATTTTTATGTTATCTTCCAGGTCATTGATAAAACCTCATTAAAATTTATTACCAACATACTACCTGTGGGATCACACTAAAAGTGCACCTGCTTGATGATGATTTCTCTGACATCTGTCACTTAGTTAATGGATAATATATGTACTGTTCACAGTTTTAACTTTGTAGCATCCTATATTTTTAATCAAAATATCCTGAGATACATGGTCAAACATTTGACTGAGCTTTGGTTATATACACTAATATTACTACCTTTGTCAACTCAATGTGTAATCCCACCAGAAAAAAAATCATGTTAGCTTGACAGAATCTGTTTTCCAGAAGACTGGTTTGAGTGGCAGTAATAATATTTTATTATTTATTAATGCAATGTTTCATCACCTGTTCTACTATTTTGTTTACGGTCAAGATCAGGCTGACAGAATATCTTTAGGCAGGTCCTTTTGTTTATCCCTTTTAAATACTGGTGCAACATTAAATTTCTTCCAGTTTCTGAAGTTACTCCGTCAGTGTAAAAGATGCCTTGGTCATACGTATCACAGTTTTCTAAATATTTGATGATTTATGTGCAGTAAGATATGGGTGCAGAAGATCCTGAGGAATATACACTATGAAACCAGGAAGAAGAAGGTGGTGAGGGTGGTCTGGCTGTGATTTCACAGTACAACTGGAGCAAAACTGATCAAACCTTGACTAAAATGGTTGGGTCCCACTTTTGTTGCTATCACCTGCTCTTGCTCTCTCTTGCTGGATTTCATCTGCTGCTTCCATGAACTATTTCTGCTTCTTATCTGGTTTCACCAGGAATCAATTCAGCTAAATGAAATGGCATAACAGTGACCAGTGCAAGATCCCAAGGTGATGAGCAAAGGCAGGGAAGGCGAAGCATCTCAGGAGAAGGCAGGAGTGAATTGGAAGATATGGCAAAGCAGAACAAATGGCAACTATTGTACTTGGGAACGAGCTGTTATACGCAGGTTAGCCTTTAAAAAATAAAATAAAAAGCACAACAGCATGAGTTATAACAGAATGGTTGGGGAAAAGCAAAATAAGAACATACTAGCAGGTTTTGAATATGTATTTTACTTTTCTAATAGCATTGATACCATCATTTGTTAACTATAGATTCAACTTAGACTAAAGATGAATTCCACGTTGTGTAGTAAATACAAGTTTTTAACTTGTTTTCTTTTTTTGTCACTAGCTAAAAGTAGAACAGCCAACACTCTTCTTATTGCCAGTTACAATAAAACAATAAGAAATACAGTTTAATTTAGTAAGAATTCTAAAATACAACAATTTTACACATCTCAGAGCATCAGTATGAAATGCAGGAGCTACAAAAATAAAAAACAAATGTCATATTGGCTGACTGAAAGGCCTAGAGGAATAAAAGGAATAAATCAAATACTTCAAAATGAGAATTTCATTGTCCTTTACAACTCATCAACACAATTACAGCTTGGATATATCACAGAGCTAGATACGCATGTAATAATCAAGTATGCAGTTTAATAAAGAGAATTGGATTCCATTAGAATAATGATTCAGAAAAGCCATGAATAATGCATTTGTTAAAAAGACTTAAAGAGAGCAATATGTAGTATGCTGTATGCATATTGCAGTGCTAAAACAAACACGACCACATAAATGCAAGACTAATTTGGAGAAGCAGTTTCGAGACTGTAATCCTGATGGTGAAACCTGTGATTATGGGTGCAATCCTGCAATCCACAGCAATTGGACTAGTTTTGTTCAAGCCAGTAATTGTGTCGGGCATTCCCACATTCTGACTGTCGCTAAGCTCTTCTGACTCAGCACACATAAAAAAGATAAGCTCAGTTCTTCCTACTTCACAAGTCCATTGCTACTGCTTGTTCACTCCTGGCCTTGGTAACAGCCACCAACTCATTTCTAAAGAACCCACATGGTTTTATGTTCAGATTGCAATCTTTATGGCATCTCTAGGTGTTTTCCTTCTACTTCGATTCTTTTTCAAGGTTTCCCTTCACCCTAGGCAACCTATAATGCCCTTACAATTCCAGCTTTCTGGTTCCTATAAGTCATGGTTCTGGTCTCTCTTCTTTCACCATAACCGCTTGCAGTGGTCATGATGTGTCATACCATTGTTATCTTTCTCTTCTTTGTTTTTTGGTTTTCCTCTCCTTTCCTTCTTCCCCAGTAGAAAAAAATATTTTATCTGTGAAAACACACTTTTGATGAGATAATGCCAACTAGCAGGGTTAAACTGATAGTTTTTGCATACACCATGGTTTGGCTGACCACTTATTTTGTCCCGAAGGATTGATCTGTAACATTTTCCTCTTTGTAATTGTCAGTCACCCTCAAAATCCCATAAATTTTAAATTTTTAAACTGGAAATGCCTACTTATGCAATCAAGTTCAGGGCCCTGTGTTTATAGACATTTAGAAACAAATTTCTTAACAAAGTTTTAAACACAAGCCAACAAAAGGGATTGATGGCATAAACTGTTGTAGGTCACTGCTGAGAGAAAATTCAGCAGGTGAAAATAGTTGAAAATGTTACTTGCTACACAATAAGAAAGAAACACCCTGTCCATCTGCCTCTATAGCAATTGACCCTATAATGATTCTGGATGCATGAGAAAAACTTCAATGATTTGCTCAAATCGGCAAGGTAGAGTCCATGTCATCTACACTTAATCCTCTGAAAATAAAGCAAATGGTCTGCTTGCCTAGACTTGTGTGAAAGTCTGCCTTTATGTCTCACAAATACTTCCAAAGCATGATTCATCAAACCAAAATACAATTGAAACAAATTAAAGCAAATTCGGGGGGTGTCTGCTTATTTCCATTGACTAGTTTATTATCTTGTTAGCCTAGATGACTAATTTAAAGAAGATACTTAAAATACTGGTTGAGAGTATGCTGAATGATGCGGGTGTCCTGGTGACGGAGGATGCGGAGAAGGCAGAGCTAATGAATGCTGTCTTTGTTGCAGTCTTCAGTGCTAAGACTGGCCCTCAGGAATCCCAGGCCCCGGAGGTAAGAGAAGAAGCCTACAAAGAGGACGACTTTCCCTTGGTTGAGGAGGACTGTGTGAGGGATCGCTTAAGTGATCTGGA
>Ga0181612_158585_pt1 | contig 11794 bp, 11 predicted proteins | sample HoacroProtozoa21_FD_119630 | JGI IMG/M metagenome (GOLD analysis project Ga0181612, IMG submission 119630) | Hoatzin crop microbial communities from Cojedes, Venezuel. Combined Assembly of Gp0051906, Gp0051904, Gp0051908 | reverse complement strand
CACCCTCGGTTTTGCCCTTTGCTCGGTGCACAGCCCTGTATAGGACTGCTGGCCTTGCTCCTGCGGTGTCTGCTCCTGGGGCTGGTTGGTGCCATCTGTGCTGCTCCCTCCTTTGTGCATATTGGGTTCATGCACAGAAGTGTTGCTCTCCAAGTGTTGTTCTGGTTACAGAAGAGGCGTGGTGATCAGCAGCCTGTCGTCGCTCAAGATTTGGGGCTAACGTGTTTGGGGAAGCTGCGTGGAAGGCGCCTGGAGATTCAGTAGTGGGGGAAGCATGGAGTCTGCAGACCAGAAATTTAATGTCAGCAAGAGATCTTTGAGGGAGTGTGAAGTAGAAAAGTGCTACGAGTTATTTCTGTCTTAATTAGGCCAATGTGTTGTGTCCAGTCCCATGCTGGGTCCAGGACTGAAATAAGTGTGATGATATTTGGATCAAGACTGGGATAGACTGGAAAAAGTAAGCCCTGAAGGTCTGCAGATCTCTGTCTCCACTAGCCAGAAGTAACGCTCCCACCATCTCATTATTTTCCCCTCTTAAAATGAAAACAACACGTTGACTGTGGAAACAGGGGAGGATTGTGTTAGAGAAAGACAGGGCTGGGCAGAGAGAACTCGAATTGGCCTCACTCGCGTGTAACTCAGACACTGTGGGTGTTGTAGCCTGGGGAAGCTGTGTACAGTGTGGGCCGGATCAGGCCCCAGGTTTTACGGCATGTCTCAAGGAAGAAGGGGCCTTAAACGAAAAAAATGTTTCACCTTTGGTCATCTCTTCAGGAACGCTGTGAGGACCCAGCTCTGCCCTCGAGCCCGTGCATCTCCCAGCTGGGCGCCCACCCCGGGGAGCGGGCACGCCCTGGCGAAGGCTGGGGAAGGTTGCGATGTCAATGAGAAAGATCTGGGTCTGTGTTCTCCCAGATGTTGCCAGTTGTGTCTGGGTTGTTAGCTGCACCTGGGCAAAGAAGAAAAGGAAATCCCCGGGTGGTGTGATGGATTTTGCAGACCCTGGGAGGAGAAGGCAGTTAGACACCACTTGCCGATCGCCCCTCTGCTATGTACTCAGGTGGCTGGCTGGTGTTCGGGTGATCCAGGACCCACGCTTTTTGCAGCGAAGGAAATGTGTCATCAACTCGTCACATACCAATTATTTTACTTTTGTTGCATGTTTCTAACTTGACTGGCGTGGGGGTATTGAAGACGAAGGGCATATTTATCGGCAGAGATGAGCGTGCCTTCTCCTGGCGGCCACGCAGAGCAGGAAGAGGGAAGGGCTGCCTGGGCAAAGCCCTGAGGGTAGGTTGTGCTTGTGCTGTGGACTCTATTGACCTTGGACAAGCAGAGTTATTTCTCATCGGCCGTCTTTAAAGCAGGGGTTACGATATAGTCGTAGCACAGCCGTTTGCTGAGGGAGGTTGTGTTCAGGTTTTGGAGGTGCTCGGGTCCTAGGGCAGTGGTTATAGCCGTGGTACCCCGATGGTTACACCAGGACTGAAAAGGCTGCGTGGGGGGAGGGATGGAAGCTTGTTTAATAAACATTATCACTGGGATTTGTTCTGAAGAACCAGTTGCCAGATTTTTTTTTTCGGTGAAACTTGGATGAACAGCTGAAAACAGTGGCTAGGAACTGTAGAGAAAGAAACCAGGGGGAAAAATTGGAGTAAGGTAGATAAAAGTGAGAGATAAAAGAAATAATGCAGGGAAGGATGAGTAATCGACATTCTTGGAGTTGAAGCACAGGCTCTGGCTTCCTTCCTGAGCAGTAAAATAAAATTAAAAAAAAAAAAGTCTTTAGAACAACAAAACTCTGGACGCGCTGGTTTCCTTCCTGACAGGCCCAGCCTCGTGGTGTTTCGATGAGTCCTCATTGGCAACGAGGGCTGATCTAAAGGCCAAAGGCAGAAAGATCGGGGGGAAGGGAGAGGGATTTAACTCTCTGAGCTCTGCTGGAAGCCCAGAGATCTTCTGCTTTGTGTGGGTTCCTTTTGCCATCACTGGGGCACGAACAGTGTTCACTGTAGCTCAGAGGTCTGAGACGTAATCGGTGCATCCATCTGAGTGCCTGGTCATAGTCAGAGTTAATGTTAAAAACAAAAAGTAAGTATTTTTAATCCTTGTGGATGAAATTCCTTGGAGTTGGCATAGTATGGCACAAAGCGACAGCGCAGACAAGCAACATGCGAGCGGACTGGCAACTCTCAGTAGGAAGCCCCGACACGCTGCTGTTGCTGTCTCAGGGATTTTACTCGTAGCATCCAGTTCATAGCACAGCGCTGCTCCAGCATCTTTCGCTACCTCGCTTCCCAGCTGGGAAGGAGCTGCTGGGTGCAGCGGAGCCCATCGTGCCCCCGAAGGCTGCGGGCAGCTTGCGAGGAGCCAGGAGCGCGGGAGGGGAGGCTGTGCGTCTGCTAGGCAGGTTGAATGGCTTGGGCAAAGCTTGTTTTGCAGCTAACTCTCTGAGGCTCGCCGCTCTCCGCAGGGTTCCCCTCTCTGAAAGGTCGAAGCTACTTCTTAATTCTCAGCAGCTGACAAAATATTTATTTTCAGGTACTTAAAATATTATAATTTGAAGTGGAGTCCAGGGCCCTAGCTGGAGCTGAGCTTTTGTACTAACAGCTTCAGTGAAATGCCTTTTTCCTCCTCCAACTTGCCAACAAACGCTTGGAAAATAATTGTGGGACAGTCATCCCTTTAGTGAGCAGATCAAGAAGATTTGAGACTTGCCAGAGACTTTCAAAGGACAGGCCAAAGGTTCAAGTTGTTGCCAGTTCTATTTGTCTTAGCCTTTATGCTTACTTTTGTGTCATTAATTTCATCAAATGTCTGTGGGTAAAAGGCACCCAGCGGGCTGCTGCTTTTGCTGAGCTCTCTGGGTGTACTTGGACACCTCTTGGGAAATAAGCCCACCTTTTTGTCTGGGGAGAGTGATTAAGCGCACCACAGCTGTAGCAGAAAGAGGCTTACCCACCGGCACGCTTGCGGTAACCTGACATGGAGACGGCCACCCTGGGGTACCAGTACCAGTGAGCTACTGGTGTCCTTCCTGCAGCCCTTTTTAAGCGGGTTTTGCAGGCAGATGCGCATATGAATGACGCTCCCTCAGTGGTATCGTAGCTATAGGACCTATAGAGACCCACAGAAACAAGGTGCCATGCTTGGATTTTGTGGAAGCCACTGAAATAAGGGCTCAGCAAGAAGGAGAGGTGAGCAGAGGGGAGCCCAGCACCCCGGGTTCTGTTCCTGCTGTTGGGTCCTTGGGATAATCACATATTTTTGGGGACGCTGGCAGGTCATTCTGTTGATTTTGGTAGGCAGGGCATCTCTGTTGAGCTCTTTGCAAGAGCTGCCCTTGCAGGAGTAACAACTCTGTTGGCACTGTCTTCTCCTGGGGCCCACACAGCAAAAAAAGCAGGGAGGAGGCTGTTTTCTCAGCAGGATCCCTGGAGGCAGAGCTTCCCTGCCCTTCTCTTGTGCTCTTGTGCCGCAAACCTCTTTTCTTGGTGCTCCCATCTCTGCCTGAATCCTGACAGCTGCTTTCCTACCCTTTCTGCCCCAGTGCAGCCGGCCAAGCACGTTAATTTTTCGGCAGAAGTGTTGTAATAATTAGGCAGCTCGTCGGAGGGTTTAGCAGTACTTAACCAGATGTGAAAAGACTTGTCCCATGGTCCCCGCTCTCTTGCTGGGCACCAGCCAGCTGCCTTTTCCCGCCTGCTCAGGTTGCCTAGAAAGGGCTGTAGGAGATCTCCCTGCTGCCCTGGCTTCTCTTGCCTCTCTTCTTATGCTAAACACTCATTTGTAAAGGAGAAGGAGGGAGGGTGGAAATCCTTGGGCTGTTTGGGAGAAGAGCAGCAAAGAATTAAAAGCAGACACCTGCAGCGCTCAGGCTTGAGACCTCCACCATTAACTCTTCCCAGGGCAGCATCCCCGGGCTTGGGGCTCATGTTTTGGTGCTGCATGGCAGGACGCAAGGGCTGGAGTGGGTGGTGGTGCTGTCCAGGGCTCTGAATAACTCCTCATTATATATAACCTCCATCGAGTTATATATATATATACATACATAAAAATAAGTTTTTATGCGTATATAATCTCCATCCCATGCCTCAGTTTCCCTCCTTGTGAGGACGATGCTGTTTCCCTGTCCACTGTGCTCTATAAGCATTTACACACAAGGCGTTATTATTATCACTAACGTGTTTATAAAACGAGGTTGTAGAAAACTGTATTGTCTGCCTAATCCATATTAATGGGAAAAACTGTTGGAGACAGGATATTGGCCTGGGCGGCCCTTGGACTGAGTCATTCTGATGATTCTTATATTTCTATGGTAAAGTTTTATAAATACACGCTGGCACCGTATATTATGTTTAAAAAAAATCTATATACAGCCTATAGGTTTATGGTTATAGACAGAAAAGCTGTATTAAATCAGCAAGACTAAGGGAGCAGACAAGATATAAAAATCATACTGTATTATGCTAGAACTTATTGAAAATCCCAACGCATCTTTGTTTGTGTAAATGGTAAATTCTCTTCTGTGTTCTGAATTTGTTTCTCAATGTGTGTCACGTACCAGAACAGTAGCATGGACACAGTTGCAAATACGGTATGTGTTTTATCGTGAGTATTATACTGCATAGCAGAGTAAGGCTGTTGAATATTGCAGTCAGTTATATACAGCTGTAAATGGGAGCTACCTGCTGTTCTGCACACAGCGAGCTGCATATTTATTAGTAAATATCAGTCTAGGTAAAATAAAAATAAACCAGGAAGTTGTATTAAAGACTTCAAGGTTTAAAACTAGTTTGCACAAAGCTCCTGGGATCCCACTGCAGGGAACGGTCCAGCGTTAAGTCTTTTCCATCTGATTTTTCTAGTTCTGCGAATTTGAAAGACTCTGCTGAACTCCCCTGCTCATCAGCTTTTGGAATAATTCATACGTGTTTCAGAACAGGGTAAAGATGGGGTTTGGGGCTGGAGAAATTGCGTGTCGGCTCCTTCCCTGGTGTAGCTCCAGCTGAACTCATCAGAGTAGCTCTGAGGGGTGAAATAGCGAGGACCCGCGGCTTAGGGGAACACACGAGGACACACGCATCACATGCATGCGTGCACGTAACACACTCAGTGCCTGCAGCAGGAAAGCCGGGTTGCGGGCGGAAAGCGAACCCCGCGTTTTCTGGGGTGCTTGGAGGCTTTCTGACCGACAGACACCTCTCCGGAGATGAAGGCATCAGGGCAGAGCGTGGACTCCAAAACGAGCAATGGCTTCTGAAATACCCGCGTGTTTAACCTAGAGGGAGCTCTCTTACATGAAGAATGAGACTGTTGGCACTGCTTCCCTGAACAGCTTTGATCGTGTGTTATCTTTAGCAAACTTCTGCCTCCGGCATCCTCGGCTTGCGCTTCAGGGTACCGCGTTTCCCTGGGCTGATGGACGGAGGGTTGGAGAAGTCCCGTGCGTAACTTCTGCACTCCCGGCCGTGCGGCGGCCAGAGCAGGAGCCTCGCTCAGTTTCCAGAGGTTGCTCCTTGTGGAAGTTGATGGAGATTTCTCCTGGCGATTGCATTTCTTCTGTTTTTTCCTGTTCCCGGTAGTGCCATCAACACCTTGCAGATGGGTCACGGCTGTCGGGGTGCCAAGCACCTGCTCCCCACTCTGCCAGGAGGAGGAAGGGCTCCTTGGTGGGGAGCAGTGTTTTGTTGGCTGCTGAGGGTCCTGTTAGAAGCCTGATTCACTAAGGAGGTATTTATGTGCTGGTGCAGGGTAGCTCAGCTGCTCCTTTTAAATGGCTTCGTATCCCTTTGTCATCCTTGAGGTAGGTCCAGCTGCCTGAATGCAAAGCCGTGATGTTTTGGGGTTAGATGAACTCTTATTTCCTTTCCTGGAGGCTGGGAGATGCTGGAGGTGACACAGACAGATGATGCGAGGGTGCTTCCTCAGTGCACAGGCAGATTTGGCGCTGACCTGGTGTGAGTCCTTCAAACCCCATGGGTCCCGCTCTGCAGGAGCTCACATCTGGGGCTGGAGGAGAGCCCCAGCTCCTGGGGACTCCAGGGCAGCCTGGCTCTGGACACTGCAACACATCAGTGAGAGGTGTGAATGAGCTGACAGGGAGCTTGTAGCCTTGCATACCCACCGCAGCAGGGCAGAGGGGATGTGGCTCTCCAGAGGCAGCTCTGCACGTCCAGGCCACTTGCTGAAGTGCTGGGGCAGAGGTCTTAGAGAGCCAACAGCGTCTGAGATGTCATTTTAAAGGAAGACTGAACAAAAGCAGGACCGTGCAACTCTCTCCTGAGTCCAAAAACTCCTATCCGGGAATGGTGGGCCCAAAGGAACAGCTTGATGGTGCTGGGGTCAAGCTGGAGGGGTTCAGAGTGGTGATGCTGCCCCATTCCTCCATCCCACACCCTAGCAGTCTGGGTCTCCATGGTGGCTGTGTCTGCCCCGGCACATGGCAGAGGCTGGCACTCTCACTGCTGGGGGCCAGCGGTGTCTTTGCTGGGGAGCGTCTCTCCCCAGGGCAGCACCCCTGATGATTTCACCATGCCGGTCCCAAATGAAGAAAGAACCACCCCAAAATGCAGAAAGGAGAGGTTTGTCCAGCCTGGGCGTACCTGCGGGGAGCATGGCTGGGAGACGCTGCGAGCTGAGATCCAGCCTGCCGGCCAGAGCAGGCTTTCCCAGTTGCAGCCCAGTCTCTTCTTGGGACCTTTCTAACCTGCTTGGCACAGTCTGTCTGTCTGTCTGTCTGTCTTCCCATCCTAACTTCTAAGAGGCTGAGCAGTCCGGGGGGTGGAGGGACCTCCTCTCTCTTTTGCAGCTCCTGCCTCAAGGAGTTTATATGCTGAAGCTGGGCAGGGGGCTGGGGCAGAGGAGGTGGGCAGAGGTCCTTTCCCCTCCAGCACGCTGCTTGCCAAGAGCCACAGCATTGTCAGCGGCTTGGATCCTGGCACGGACATTCCCGGGAGCGGGGGCGAGATGCTGTGTGGTGGTGTCACTGGCTTTGGTGCCCCTACTCCCCCATTCTCTGGGTCACTCTAGGCAAGGACTGAGTGTTGCTTAGTTAGCTTTTTGTCTCACTCACGCCCCTGCTGACCTACCCTGCCCCTCCCCAGCTCTGTGGACCTACCGACTAATGAACGGCTCTCAAGGAGGACGAGGAAGCCTAGGTGCGGCAAGCAGAGAGGCCAGAGCTTCCTCAGAAGAAAGCAGAGAGATGCTGCTGGAGTCTCTCCAGAGAGTTTTTTATAGTGGAGTTAGTGGAGAGCTGAATTCAGCCTTTGAAATACCTTGACCCCGGTGTGCAGGGTCGGGGTGACCCTTCTGCAGCCCCACTGTCTGGGCTGCTTTAAAAAATTGCTGCAGAGAGGCAAAGGTGGGGGGGTAATTAAGGACAGATGGAGTAGGACAGTGCGTATTTTCCTGCGGGTGCTTTTCTTTTTATTGTTTTTTTTTTTGTTGAAGGAAGGAGTTTGGGGAAGGAAAGGGCATGTGTGAGGGTAAGGAGCTGAATGGGGAAGGTGGCTGGAGGGAAGAAATGGAGAACTAAAGCACCTTTTTAGTCTGATTTTTAAAGAAAGGCTTTGTGCTAACTTTCTGTGTGCCTTCAGTTTCTAGTGTGGTCTGTGTTTTTCCAGAGAGGGCAAGGAGAAGCGTGAGCTGCAGAGGCAGGAGAAGTTACTATGATTCAAGCCCCCAGTTTGGCTTGAAAAATGCTGAAGGAAAGTAGCAGAGCTTGGAATAAGACTTTTCCTGGGGACATCTTCTCTCTCTGTGTCTCCGATGGTGCTCATTCCTTCCCCCATCTTGCTTTTCTAGCTAGCAGATAGTACCTGAGCCTCCCTGTCCATCCTTCTGTTTTCCGAGTTGGCATGGGAAGCAGCTAATTGCAAGGGTATCTCCCCTGGACTTCTAACGAGGTTAGGGGATGCTGTGGGATAGAGAGCAGGACGAGTAGGCACACCCATCTTTGAGGTCTCAGCAAATTTCTCTGCATGTTCATAGTGCCCAGGCCCCAGCCCATGCTATTTCTGTCTTTGACAGGAGGAAGCCACACAGTTGAGTACAACTCCCATGAAATTCGACTCTGTGAGGGCTTGTCCAAGTGTAATTAGAAGAAACTACCCATTACTCTAATGGTTAGCCTGAAAGAAGTCTGTTAACTCTAGGAAGCAATGAGAGAGCTCAAAGCACTTGTCTTCAGGGCTGCTTCCCAGGACTGGCAGACCAGTCCTCGCAGATCCTGAAGTAGCAGCTATTAGAAGTAAACTCTTACAATGAGGGGTCTAGATCCCCAAACTGTGCATTTTAAAATGGTGCCAGTGTTGGTTTGATGCTTGTCCCATGGCTGTGGATGTAGACTGGGTTGTGTTTTTGACTGAAGGGCTTTATTTCGGGCTCAGCTGTCCTGTGTGCTGGATGCAGGTGCATTGCATGGGAGTGGTAGGTGCAAGGAGAGTCCTGCTTCTCAAGCTGCTGCAGCTGAGGGTGCTGCTGGGTGAGGAGGGTCCCAGCCCTGCCCTCCTCATGTGGCTCAGGCAGCCCGGGCCCTTACAGTGAGCAGCCACAATCCAGATTGTCTCTGCTGATCTTGAAGGGTCTGTAGTGTCATGGTGTTGCTCACGCGGGAACCTTGGTGAAATGCCTGTGGTAGGGACTATGGGTGTCCCCATGCAGCAGAAATGCTCCATCTCTTCCTCCTCTCTCCCTTGTGGTCCCAAGCCCACGGCACAGCAGACACCAGCCTTTTTACTCTACACCCAAGTTTCTTGAGAATGAGCTCCCTGCAGGTCTCTGCTCTTTGCACAAGGCACCCAGCCCTCCTTGTGCATTTCACCTCGTACGGAAAGTTAGTTTTATGTTCATGTGCTGCTGAGGGAGGTAAGTGGCTCCCTGGGAGCAGAGCAGGTCCTGTGTCCTGCGCAGGATGGCACAGAGGCAGCTTTAGGGGGGGCTGGTTTCTCATCGGTAATACCCACCAGTCGCCAGCTGTTTGGCGTGAAATGCCTTGGCCCCTGAGGAATTCCTGGGAATCTCAGAGGGTTAAAAAGCCCCCGACACTTCTGAATTGTGCCTTGTGTGATCTTCCCCTTCTCTTTACCCCCTTCCCCTCATTCACGCAGCAAGAGAGAGCCCAAGATGCTGTAGGTTTACAAAAACAGGCTGATTTATGTTAAATGAATTTGCAGTGCTCCGTGTTATCACCAGTGCCTGTCTCACTGTTCATGACATGGGGATGAGAAACAAACTGCCCTTCTGTCCCACGAGACACTGCCTTTATACCTAAAGATATTAACAGTGCAGAGGAAACCAGGAGCAGCAGCCAGCAGGGAAAATGGAAAGGACTTAATACGCATCGCCTTCAAAACGAGAGCAGCTCAGGACTTGGGCATCAGGTGCTGGAGCCTCAGAGGTGCTGGGAGTGTCTGCAGGGAACGGGAGTACGGATGAAAGGGCCAGGGCTAGGGGGGATCGCAGCCTGAGACTGTTTTCAGAAATGATGCTGGACCTTCGGTGGCCCAAAGGAAGCATGGAAAGTCCTACACACATCTGTTGGGTGTCCCTGATAAAACCGTACCCCCCAAATGAGGAGACAGGTGAGGGGGATGACAACGTGTCCTGGAGGTGCTGAGAAAGGCGAGCAGGAGCAGCAAGGCTGTCTTCTCCTGGTGGCCTGGCACAGGTTGTTGCGTGGTCGCGGGCGCAGGAGGGGATGCGGAGAACTTGTCCCCAGGCGACGTGCCAGGGCGATGGGGTGACACAGTGCTGCAGCTGATGTAAGCCTGCAGCTCCCTGTGTGAACGTGGGTGCCACTGGCTGCGTCCTCGGCTTCCCAGGGGTCTGGGCACTGCAAGCGGAGGAGCCGGGATGCTGCCGGCTGCTGCCCACTGCCTGGAGGCCCCTTCGGGCCCTTTGGGACCCCCGGTAGGTTGTGACCCGCACTCAGAGAAGCTTCAGATTGGGGTGGCTGGCGAGCACCAGCGGCGAAACCCAGCCCAACAGTGTCCGGCCGCGGGAGGAGGACCAGGGCTCAGGCATGCCCAGAAAACAGACTGCAAAAAGACCTCCTTTTCTTTGCATAGATGTGTTTTCAGCTCTCACCTAGACTTTAAATTTAAAAGGTCCTTGCCTGGTAAGTCAGGAGAGATGTAACTTTGGCTTGCAAACTTTGGGCTTGATTTAAACAAGGGCAGCACTTTAGGAATAAATCCTTCTTCCCCTGCTTCCCTGAGATGCATCCAGGTAGGATGTGCTTCACTCTGGCTTGATGCTCCAGTTTAAAGAGATAATTTTGTCCAAAGCCACCCTTCTGTAGGAGCCTATAATTGGCAATTAAAGCTCAAAAAATATTTCCATCGGGTGACTCCTAAATAAATGCTTGTCACTGCTGATCAGAGTTGGTTTATTTCCATGTGTGTTTTCCTTCCTTCTTTTTTTGTATAACTTACAGCCCTGTAAATGCTCAGCAGCTGTTAATATGATTCTGTCAATACGTTTACCATGGTGATTTGGCTATATTTGGCGAGCGTGTGAAGAAATCACTCACTGGTTAGAAGGAGGAAAGACAAGCTGTCGATATGAAGGGAGAAATGCTAATAACCCCGGTGACAAATCATTCCTGGGAATCTCAAAGGGTTAAAAAAAAGAGCGGCCGCACTTCCCGGAGAGAGGGGCCTTGTCGAGTGAAGGTGACTCATCAGGAGCTGCAGACACCAGCTGTCATCTCCAGCTCCTCCTGTGCTTAATCACTTCACTTTTCTAAAGAAATATTTTGTTCTAATTCAAACAGACCTGGGCTTGTTTGTTTTTTATGAATTATTTACTGGTGAGGAGAACCTCTTGAGGTATCCATCTTCACTCAGAAATAAGTGGACTCTCAGAGCCTGCTGCAGCACTTTAAAGCATGCAGTCCCTTCCGTGCTGAGCATTTTTTTTGTTTTAACACCCACTTAAATCCGGAATAAACCCCAGAATGTCAGCTCTGGCACTTGGATCCATACTGGAGGGAATGCACAAAGACTTTGGCCTCATATGGCTGCTTTTTGAAGGACATCCCTGCTCGTAGTTGTGGGGTGGTGATGCTTCAGGTGACCCTGTGAGTGCCACTGGTTTCCCATCACAGAGGTGGAGCTGTGCCCCCATGCCTGGCACGCTCCTAGGCGTGTTCCCGTAGCAAGCACATGCTCACCATGCACAAAGCAAGTGCGTGAAGGGGCTTGTGTGTGCCACTGACCCCAATCTGGGCACTGACACCCTGCAGGTCTGGGTGACGTTCCTGTTACTTACTAAACCCACGGCCAAATTCCACCTGGCCGTTCTTGACTTCTGCTCTTTGCACATTTGTAGCTCTTCCAGTGGCAACAGGAGCTCGTATGATATTTTGCAGTCCCAAAAGGCCTGATCCAGCAGCCATGGAAGTAAATAGATGGAAAAATTTGCACTGACTGGACTCGGCATCAGAGTAGTCCCTAAATGTTAGTTGATCTGCTGTGGGGTTATGACAGACAAATATTGCCCCAAGGTTACTGCTACAGGAATAATCGATCTACCTGTCTTGGATATGTCTAGGCTGCCTATCATCACTGTAATATCTAAGTGAGAGTTACCTCCCAGGAAGACTGTGCCTGACCACATAAGTTGCCTTTTCTTTGTGTGGTCTGGGACCAGAGAGTGCAGTTTCCAGCGTATTTAAGATCATTTCTATTTGGCACTTATCTGCTCCACAGGATATTGCCACTTGACTGCAATGTCTTTATTACCTGCTGCTTATATTTCATTTATAATTCTTTTTTTTTAAATTATT
>Ga0181612_156061_pt1 | contig 11794 bp, 10 predicted proteins | sample HoacroProtozoa21_FD_119630 | JGI IMG/M metagenome (GOLD analysis project Ga0181612, IMG submission 119630) | Hoatzin crop microbial communities from Cojedes, Venezuel. Combined Assembly of Gp0051906, Gp0051904, Gp0051908 | reverse complement strand
TGGAGTTAATGCCTCTTGCCACTTGCTCATACGGAACAGATACTAAAGTAAGGAGCTTCCAGTCTTGCCAGAGGCCAGTTGGCTTTGCAGCAATAAACTAGTTAAAAATACTCAATTACTAATTTTTCTCCTAGCTTGAAGGCTATTGGCATAACTTCACCATGTCTGACCATTTGTCAGCAGAAGCCAAATGTACAGAGGGGTGTAACGAAGCAGAGCACTTCTCTGGAGCCACCAACATTTAGGATGACATATAACAGTGAAGATAAACCTCCAAATTGATCTCATTCCACAACGACCTTCAGGACAAACTGCAAATCCTTGGCAGGACTGACACCATGTTCCTCTTTGTACTGACAAGACGTTTTTGCAGTGTGAGCATGTGGAGGTTTTTAAAGCTGCAGACCTGAAACTAACAGCAACACCTGGAGAACGCTAGTCTTCGTGACCGTTGTTGGACTGTTGGTTCTGATCTTATGCAGAAACTTCATCTTCCTTTAACCTTGTATAAGTTATGTTACTAGATCGTTCTTATTTAAAGGCTTTTCCCCGCGATGTTTTCAGTGGACCACGCTTGTGACATTTGGTGTTCATGAGAGCCCTGTGAACTCATTGAAGTGTCCTCAGGGACTCATGAATACGAAAGTATTTCCTTTTTTGGATTCCTTTTTCACCGTTTCTTCTGGATGGTTTGTTGTGTATGGCGCAGAGCAGCTGTCCTGAACGCTATCGCTCTGTTCTCCTTACAGGGGGGCACAAAGGAACAGCTCTGTGGAGGAAACAGCTTTGTTCCCCCCTAAGAGATTCAGAATGAGGAAAATGATCGTAAAAGAGGACTTAATGAGGGAGTTTAAGATAACTATAACAAGAGGGACCCAAATATTTTTTTAATGAGATAGGTTATAAAAAGAAAAGTCCGGTAGTAATGTTTTTGGAGATTTAATCAGAAGAGTTGATTCATATTTCAAAAACGATCTTTGTAAGGATGAGTTACATCTTCATGAAAGGCCTGCATTTTAATGGTCCACCAATCAAACGAAAGGTCTCTTTGTGGACATAAGTTGGCGGCGTCCTATTTTAATATTGTGATCTCTTTTCATTGCCTTCCTGCACAGCCTTTGCCAAAGAACTCCATGTGTCTTTTCCTGGAGCCCTTCGCTGAACTGGCAGGTGAGAGGGAGGAGCAGGAGGACAGGGTGTCACTGGGTAACTCGACGGGTTGACACAAGCTGTCCCTCCACTGGTAGAAAATCAAGCATCAAAGGGCTGTTTGAAAGAAAAAAAAAAAATCCCCAGCAGAAACTCTGATTCAGCAGTACTGAAACTGTGAGTAAGAAGTTGTATTTGCTGCTGAGACTTGTTTCCTGGTGCAGAAAGAGCATCAGAGTGTTGGGGACAGGATGGAGCAGCTACGTGGGGGCTGCTACTAGTGCAGCATCTAACCCAGCAGTGCCCCACTCAAATTTCTTCATTAAATACAGAAAATAGTCAGTATTCAGGCCATACACTAGCAGAAGAAAGCCCTCCTTGCACTGATAAGTACTTCCAACTGCTGAATAAAATTAGTGTGTTTTGAATAAACGATGTTGCAGAAGATGCTATACAACAGCAGCAGTGATTTCAGCCCCGAGCACTGAGCGGCGTAGAGCCGTCCTGCTGCGCCCCATCTGATGCAGCAGTCTTGCCATCTCATGCAGACGATTCTCCCGGGTGCAGCAGAGCCAGTTTTCCGTTCCCTGATGTGCTGGTCTAAGTGTTACACTTCCCAAAAGTGATAGAATACCCCCAAATGTTTGAATGCATTATTTGATTTCTTGTATTTATTTACATTTTCATTGCTACAGGTGGAATAAATTGTCCGCTTTGAAGTTTTATTGCATTAGTGAAGCTAGTTTAGTGCAGCCTAACTGATGTTGGAAATTCTCTTCAACATTTCCAGCTCTGTGAAAGATAATTTCAGGTAAAATATGATAAGGCCTGAGTAAGTTGTTTCAAACCCTCCTGTCCTCACATGTGCCAAATTTCTTTGTCGACAAGAAGTTTAGCTCTCAGCAAAATTAAGTGGTTTTCATTTAAAGAACCAAGTTTTGGAATAAAAAAAACTTAAATTTTTCTTTCAGTTGTTCTTTTGGGTTTTTTTTCATTTTTGCCAGTCCCCATTCTCCTGTGATACCTCACCTTCTCCTGGGAATACGCGCTGGGACGTAGCCTGACGGGCAGAGACAGCATCGTAAGAGTTTTAGGAGCCACGTATGTGCAGTGGACTCTGGCAACATTGTCTTCAGGTATGCCATGGCCCTTTAAATGATTTGAAAATGTTGGTACCCGTCTTCAGACATGTATTTCTTCTATGTGAGATCTCCAAAAACAATGAAATGAGGACACGGTGCGGGGTGGGGGGTGGCAGGACCACCTCGGGCTTTGTCTACAGGTGAGGTGACGCTGAATTCCAGCCTTGTGCGAGGGGACACGTGCTCTCACCCATGGCTGTCCCGTTGGCGTCAGGTTTGTCCCAGTTGCGGTGGAGCATCAGAGGGACCTGTTTCTGTCCAGCCACCCATGATGTTGTGTCCTTTCATACCTGGGGGAGAACCTGTCTACGCCGGTGTCAGTGCAGAAAGACAGCAGTCAGGCTGTGAGCAATGAACGACTTTCTTTCTTCTAACACTGAATTCAGATCCTGACAAAGAAAACAGACAGGTCGTGCAGGGAACAAAGCCTTTTGGTTCAGACCGTGCCAGGGTGGGTTGCACGCAGTGGGTAGGAAGGGCCTCGTCAGAGTTTGTGTTCAGCCAGTGTGTGCAGTGTCAGAAAAAAGCTGAAGTGCGTGTATTGCACAGGCGAGTAGCGAGTATGCTGATGACTCCGTTGACTTCTGTGTCAGGTCGAAAAACTTGTTTTCCCCAGTGTGGCTGTCTTATCTGTTGAGTGTACCATGTAGTAGATGTTTTAAAATCCTTATATTTCCCCCCATGATTACTTTTGGAATAAAGTGCATCTGCAAATGGATTTACACTCTCTAATTTCCTTCCCTGGCAATATGGCAACTTGAAGCTTGGCAAATACAGCTTTTATAACCTGTGAAAAATGTGCTCATAACGTTGTATTTTAACATGAGCTGTTCATTATTCTTGCCTTAATCTGAAAAACCTGATAATAAACATACAGGCAGGGAAAACTATTGCGACCATTGACTGGTTGTTATAATGACTCTGATTCAGTACCTTGAATGACTAAAATGAAATTGAACCTGATAACATCAGTTTTGCACAGCCTGTATTTTCTACCAGCTTTTAATCATTTTTCATAGCAACTCCCCATGAACGCCCCATCCTGGAAACACATTCTTCCGTTGTTCTCTGGCATTACGGGCTCCTTTTTTTTCCCTTTCTAAATAATGTTTCTTGCACTCATTCATCTGTGCTCCCTGTGTATCACCAGGTAGATTTGATGGATTTCTCGTATTAAAAACTGTCCGCTCAGTTATTTTAGATAACATAAACCCATCCACCAAAATGCAAATTGCTAGACATTCCTGCTGAACCGAAGCACTCATTCTGGTCCTGCTTCCCAACGCCTGCCCTATGGCCAGGCTTGCTCAGCTGAAACCTTCCAGACAGAGCTGGGTCTCAGAAACGCATCTTTGGAGTTGTCCGGCTGGCTGTGCCAAGAACGGATGGGACCAGCTTGGGGAGGCTGGCCTGAATGCATGGGAAGACGCGTGAAGTATCCAAAGAGGGAAGCAGTCATACACCCTTGTGGCAGGTCATTGTGCCCAAAACAGAAGCTGTGGGAGAAACTGGGAGGAAGGCGTTCCGAGAAAGTGAAGAAGCGATGTGTGGCGAGACCCTAGGGAAATGCAGCATGGGTTCAGACGGGCCTGACGAGGAGCAGCAGCACGAGGAGAGAGGCTCCCCTGCGACCCGGGGATGATCAGCTCCCGCTCTTCTGGCACAAACAGGCGAGCAAAGTACTGAGTAAGTAGCTGATGGGCTTCACGAAGGAAACAAAAAATAAAACTGCTCATTTCTTTTAGCTGGGCTTCCCCTGCCCTGGTTCACTCTGCACTTGCAAGGTGGAGAGCTGTTTGTGCGAAGGGCCATGTCTGGGGATGTGATCCATCATCTGGGCCGTTGAACAGAAAATGCATCTGCCATCGAGACCGCAAGTTGTGGGAAAAGCCTGAAGGACTGCACGACATTCAATCAAATTTCTAAGAGCAACGTAGTGGGTCTGTCACACTCTTGACTGAACAGTTGTACTTCTGCTGCGTTTTGACTGAGGAGTTTTTCTGTTTGACCTCTGCCATGAACCAGATGGGCCACACTGGGGCTAAAAAGGAAGTATTTCCTTACATTAACTTTTTCCTCCACTGTTTCTCAGCCCAGTCAGTTATAGTTGCTCAGGTCACTGCTCAGCAGCAGACGTGTGCATGCCGCAGCAGCCCAAGGAGTAGGGTGGGCAAGGGAGGTGCTTGGGCACAGTGTTGGGTGTCCCCATCAGGTGGCTGTGGGGGAGGCACAGCCGTAAGCACTGGGGACACATTTTTTCTCAGTCTGAAAGACGCTGTGGTATTACACAGAGCCCAAATGCCAGTGACTGCATCCAGCTGCATGAAAAAGTGTCTCCAGAGTTTATGGCTTCTCAGACGTTTAAGCGGTGGTATGTGTAATTCTTCACCACCTCCCACAATGGGAGAGGTGGGATTTCTCACCCTGAGGGATGCGTGTTGTACTGACTCTGTAGAGCGAATACGTGCTCCCAACTGGAATTTCACAGCCCGCTCCTCCTCCTCAGAGCTCCTGGGGCTTCTGGTTCCCTTTGACAGGAGGTATGCCACGGAAGAAGTCCCTCCGGGAGGGACAGAGTGTTACTTGGGCTAATTACCTTGCATTGTTTACAATCCTGGAAGCTTCTAAGTTGATCTGTTGAGTGCAAGAAGGCGAAAGTGGCTACAGTCTGTAATGTAACTTAACATGAACTAATGAAAATTTAAATAAAAAGAAGCAAACAAGTCCCTAATGAGCTACCTGAGCCATAGTTCCACAAAATTTAATTACTCTTTTCTTGGTATTAAACATTATGACACAGGGAGAATCTGTATCAAGGGCAGCCGTGACTAATGTCTTAGCAAGGAGAGAACTCTTGTGAGCAATTGTATCTCACCACATGCCTGGAAGATGGTACGGAGGAACAACTGAGGACCTCAGGTACAGAGATGGCAGAAACCGGCTGCTGGACGGGGCAGGTCATGAGCTGACCTCACCAGGTAAGTATAGGCAGGAGGTGTTTGATTTTTTCAGTCAAGAAAAAAGAAGATAATTTTAGTGCTTGTTGGAAACCCAGCTGCAGGCTACTGGTGGTTTGTCATTGGTTTCGGCTGTGATCTAAGTTACCGGTAAAGCTTGGTTCTACATAGGACTGGCCACAAGCTTGCAAGCCTTTGAAAATACCTGGCCAAATGCCTCAGGAACACCAAGTACATAGAGTTAAAGCTTTGTATCTCACACTTTGCCAAAATAAACCCTTCCAGAGGTTTAACACAACCATTTGGAGGGCAAGAATACCTATTAAACGCTCAGCACTCTCTCCCAAAGTAGCCCCTACCCACAGGTGCTGATTTATAAATAGAACTGCCACATGGAAGCAACTACTGGAGAGGTAAATATTGGTTTGCGCAGTAGATTCATGCCCATGTCTGGGAACGGGCTGGAGGTCTGGATTTCCCTCAGCTGTGATCCTGTTTACCACCCCACATTCAGACATCCTTCCCTGGTGTTAGAGATAGCAAATATGCCCGGGATTCACTGAGTTGCTGCTTTGTGTACCTCTGCCTCTGGAGTCGGCTTGCTGTGCTGGCAGAAGCAATCTTCATGAGAGGAGGCAGCTCCTCAGTCCTGAAGAGAGAGGCTTTGGTCCGAGGGGCGAGCAGACGGGGGATGCCGGCAGCTGCACCGGCTGCTGCTGCGGGTATTCTCCGTACGCTTTCCTTCTGGCAGCAGCTGGAGCTCTCTGTGTCTTGTCTGCAAAAAGAAATCCGCTGCCCATTGCTGAATGATCGGATTCCCTGTCCTGGAAAAAGAAAGCAGATCAGGAAAATAACAGTCCTACCTGTAGCACAAGGTATTTTGGCGGAGTTTGGAGGGCTGGAGGGCGATGCCGTAGCCCACTGCTCTCAGGTCACTGCCTGGTGCGGGGCAGCCCTGGTGAGCAGGGAGGGAGGTCTCCGACCTCCCAGGTTGCCTGGTTTGAAGGGCACCATCTCACGCACATCAGCAGTGCTGGGAGATGGGCAGTCTACCAAACACGGACTGTCTCCACTGACCGTCCCTCTTATACCCAATTTAATGTGCCATTTATAACCTTAACCACGTTTGGTCACACCGGTAGTGCCTCTCCCCTTGAACGTGTTCCACGAATCACAAAATATTCAGCCGGTGGTGAAGGCCATGCCTCCAAAACCTGGCGGTCAACTAGGAGAGCTGGATTTACATTCCTGCTCTGGGGACCCGTTATTTATAGGGCTAAAGGCCCGAGATGAGAATTAAGAAATGATGTGGAACATCTCGTGACAAAAACGTTGTCTGAACTTCTGTGATGAGTTTACTTGGCCGCTCTCCGATGAGGTACTGGCTTGACAAAATCGGGTGGTTGATAAAGTGTCATTTGCTGAGCAGAGCTTGAGGGAGATCATTCATCTCATGGCTGCGGGGAGTGCAAGGACCGGCTGTCAGCTCCCTGATGCAGCGTGACAGTGAGCCAGGCCACCACAGGGGAGGACACATTGATGGGGAAAAGGAGCCGTGTTTCATCCTGTGCATGTCTTGCATGTAATTCGTTGCATTTGCTGACGGCACTGTGAGGGATGAGCAGTTCATCACTCCTCAAGCCTCTCCCTTGCCTTTGCCCTCAGACATTTAATTTAATGTATGGTATGTGTTCCTGACCGCTCCAATGCCAGGAAACCTCTGGCTATAGCATTTTGATTGAGTTGAGTTTTTTCACGTGTTTTGTTGAGAATATGGTTTCACAAGAAATGCAGTGTTGCTACAAACCTTTTGTTACTTGTTGGTGCATGAGAAGAAGTTGGAATATTTACATAGAAATCTAAACGTATTAACATAGGAAAATAAACAAATGTATTTGTGACTTAATCCAGAGAGAAATACTTGTTTTGTGTTAAAGCGAGGATGGAGGAGCAGAAGAGCTGTCAATATTATTCTGTGCTATCTAAGTAGTGATAACAGGGTCAGTCTTTTGTTAACACCATTGCTTCTGTTTGACTTGTTTGACTTATTGAAGCCAAAGACCCGCGTTATTGCATAAATGCATTGGGCACAAATGCATTGTAAACACACTGATGTGGGAGAAGCTAATTAGAACGAAGAAGGGCGCTGCATTCCAGGTGCAGGAGCCATCAGTATTCTTCTGCTCTAGTTCCCTGAACCACTGCATTTATTAACCTTTAGCCAGATCAGAGACAATTTCTCCTGTTTCTTACATAACGTTGGAATTATAATTGACAGCGCTGATGAAAGGGAGAAGTCTCCCTGCAACTCAAATTAATCTTGCTTTCATGTAGAGGGTTTTAGAACAAGGGTCTTATCAGCTGTGAATAATTGTCTCATTAACTGTGTACTGGAGATGTACATATATGCATATTAGTCAGAGTGGCGCATATATTTGGCTGGAAAATGTTATGGCATGCTTCAAGCTGCATCGGCGATGTGAAATTCCCTGTGCACGGCATGTTTATGTAGCTGGAGCGGCATTGCTAAAGAGGCAGGAGCAGACGATAGCGGTGTGTTTGGGTGCAGTTATGGAGGACTTCTTGTTAGCAGGCATCAGAAAGAAAGCTTTCACCCTCGTAGACAATTGGACAGTTTATCAGCATTTGGCACTCTGTTAGAGAAAACAGAAGTGGGTTTTCTCAAGACTTCCACTGCCACTCTCACTACGCTGGCTGCTTGGAGCGTGCAGTGGGTCCCGTGGGACTCAGAATTTGCTGCCTCGTCACAGAGAGCGTTCCGAACGGGTTTCTCTGATACCTCTAGGAAAAGTTAGTTTCGTGCTGGTCTTGTAAATCCCAATTCACAGCAAATTTTGGAGTCTTCAGTAGACAGAAAAAGCTGCCAAAATTCATTTGTATGAGAGTGGCAAGTTGACTTAGCCCTTAAATCCTTCTGAACATTAGGAAAACCAAAGAATCCATTTACAGTCTTCTGATTGCACCCCTTGGTTCTATGTTTTTTCTGTGTGGTCAGAAAGACAGTTCTTTTTAATAAAATCAGGTGGTGTATTTCCAAAAGGGCAGGTCTCTAGTCCTTAAAGTGACGAAGCAGTTACCCCAGAGATGACTTTCCTTAGTGCAGAAGCTGCGGCTGCGTGCGACAGGGGCTTCCACCTGCAAGATTAACCTGGCTGCAGTGCAATAACTAATTGCTTTCTGGCACAAGGAGTGTCTTATTATTGCTTGTAGTTCAGAGACAATTCAACTCACACATGTGTATGCTGGCATGAGGAAAATGCCAACTGCTCTTATTTCCAGCAAAACAGTGGTATAATTGTCAAGCTGATGAAAAACAAAAGCTTCCTCATAATTTATTTGTTATTAAATGAACAAAGAAAAAAATCTGCTGTTTAACTAAGGAACCATTTCCACAGTTTGCTGCAAAACCAGATAACATTTAATACTGGGACCATTACTGATGAAGTTGTTGAAATATCACTCTCAGATGAATCCTCATGCTTTTAATCTAAGCAGAGTTTTTAGGTATTGTTCATTTTATCTTATCATTTTGCCAAAATGACAGTCACTTTATGTAAAGCACATCACCACATTATAGGAATATTTCCTACTTTCGGCTACGTTATACTTTCCTTTAAAGAGGAAAATAAAATACCACCTTTTTTTTCTTAAGTCTTCTGTTTGCCAGCTGCAGCTTTGATCTGACCTGAGGATTTTCGCACCCGACCAGTAAGTGCTGGGAATCCAACTCACGGCGAGCGGAGCGGCCAGTGCTGTGCGGTGTAGTGCACAGCAAGGAGATGAATAGAGCAGCAAGAACATTTCCGCCGGTTGTGTCGAGGTGAACGTTTGCAGAATAGTGCTGCTACGGACTGCAGATAGTGGAGCCTGCTGGGCTGTTTCCAGAAACAAATTGAAAAATGTCCAATAACATATTAATTACCAGTTAGAAAAGAATATTGGTAGGGTTGCTGAAGTGATTAATTGTTTAGCTTATTAAATTATTTTCCTAGCATATGATTTTTTTCACAGAAATAAATTACTTTGAGTATTATAGCTTGTGCTTATGTGAAAAAAAAACAAGGTATTTTCTAAGCCATCAAAATTATTTTCTCCTGTATTTCTATGGAAAATAATAGTGAGGATTCAGCAACACTTGTGACTTGTCTGGAAGAAAAAAGATAATCAGACACTTCATTATGCTTTCAAAGAGGCATGCAGATTTTTGAACCAGACCCTTACAATCAGAGAATTGTGGAACTGTGTGGACAAATTTTGTGAGGAGCACCAATTTTCTGATCAATCAACAAAATGCAATTCAAGAACAGGATTATGTTGTCTTTGAGGAAAGATGGAAGGTGCTTAGTGAATTAATTTTCTGTCAAACTCAGCACTTTATTAAAGCAGAAATGGAAGTCCATGTATGAAGCCTTCCAAACCATCAGTCATGACCAAACTCCAAGCTGGACATCATGCTAAGAAGTCATACAAATCTGAGGCAAGAAGATGAAGGAGGAAGTGAAACAGAACTGCTTAAAACTGCAGTTCATCCAAAGATTGGCTGCTAAAAGGTGTAAGCCCCTTCTCCCTCATTTTTTAAGGCTGTTACTAGTGTGGGGGAACCTATCTAAACTGGTTAGTTGGTCAGTAGATACCAGCATTCAAACGTGCAAGTGGATACTCTGTTGCTTCTTAGAATTGTCTTCTATTGTTTGTGAAACTTTTCATTACATATTGAAGATTCATATTACTTGTGTAAACCAATGAGGTTAATGATTTGTCATTAATAGGGCATAAGACTCTCCTGGTGCAGTATCTCACGTTATGAGCAATTGGCTTTTAATTAAGGAAATTCCAGTGTAATCTGTCCTTTCAACGTTACAATCTAATTTAGTAGGAAGAATATATTAAATGCAGCAACTTGCCACCTCCAAATATATTATCACCTTCAAACTTCTAAATACAGTCCTACCACAGGGGGACATACTGCGTCTTTGCAAAGCCCGGATGACTGATTATTGTTATGTCTCTGAGCTAGGTAATGTGCCGCGGGTCATAGTGACTTGGGGACATGCCTATCCTTGACCCCAGTGCAAGGATGGGTCATGGTCATGCAAGTTGACTCCTTCACCCTCAGTAGGTATATTCTTTCTTCATTATGTGTTGAGGAAGAGCGATTCCCTTTTCAAGATGTGATAAGAAATGGCCATAATTGGGCTGAGGAGAGCTATAAAGTGTAATAAAGTTTGGCTTGCTGAGCTGATCAGCAAGACCTCACTATTACTGCAGCTTCATTTCTCTGGCCACGGCACCCAAATGGATTCAGAAGCATGACTTGCTCCCCATGCTGGGTGTTAGAGCATTAAAGAGTGCTGCTTAAGCAACTCCTACTGATCTGGTGGACGTAGGAAATACAACAGGGTTGATTCAGTGCTGGATTCAGTACACAACAGCCCTGTGGCAGGACATACTTTTTAAACAGCCTTTACCTGGTTTATTATTCTGCTGAGGTGTGGTACTGGAAACATTAGTCCACACTTTTCCTGTTGCTGTACTGAAAAGTGGAATATTACCTTTATGTCCCAACAGGGCTAGCGAATTAAATGAGCTCTTATGCTGGGATCCCTCCATCTGCTCACCTGTCCATGGGTGGAAACACTGTAGGAGCCAGGTCTTTGTCCAAGTGTATCACGTACTGACTGGTGCAAGACAGGCCAAAGAGAAAAGCATCTAAAGTGTGTTCACACAGGTGGTGATATTGGTATAATTATGCCAGTTAATTTGGTGGTAGATTCACCTGTGTAAACAAGATTAGAGGACCAGGCCCTATTCAATGATGAATTTAGATGACAGCTTAAGTGAAGAGATTTATGACTTTTTAAAATATGTGTCTGAAACAGGTATGTCGTATCAGATTCAATCCTCTTTAGTGCTGCCTATAATCATGCCCCTATTAAAATGACACTTTTAGGGATTATTTATCTGATAGGCTCTCAAGTATTCATTACCTTAATTACCCAGTATAAATCACTCAGGATACTCTATCCTTGTTTGGCTGAAAAATAATTACTTGCTATTATTCAGGTGCTAATCACCTAATCTTAATCTTTTGCTAGTTTATTATGGATTTTCAGAGGAAAATTTAAAGGAGAGTCTTAAATATGTCTGTTCCCTGACTTGTTTAATAAGAGCAGTGTGTCCATTCTGCCTCTGGAGAACTTCCACAGATCGTGTCAGACGGTGGAGACACGCAACTGTCTGCACGTGGTGCTGGGAGGTGCAGGACGGGGTCCGCTTTGCCGTGGGGTGCTACGTGCTCCAGCTCTCCGAGAGCTGCGCGTGAGCGTTGCTTGATCCGTTCTGGTGGGATCTCCTGTTAGCACGTTTTGTACAACAGCTCGGGCTGTTCTCCAGTGGTGCCGAGCGCTCGCCACTGCAAGCGGAGTTGGCTCCTGCTGCCGCCTCTGATTCGGAGCAAGGCCCCGAGGCAGACCACCTGCCAGCTGTCTTCCTTTCCTTGACTCACTGCAACTGGTGAAGCTGCTG
>Ga0181612_138295_pt1 | contig 11794 bp, 8 predicted proteins | sample HoacroProtozoa21_FD_119630 | JGI IMG/M metagenome (GOLD analysis project Ga0181612, IMG submission 119630) | Hoatzin crop microbial communities from Cojedes, Venezuel. Combined Assembly of Gp0051906, Gp0051904, Gp0051908 | reverse complement strand
TGCTCCAACAGGTCCACGACTTTCCTGTGCTGAGGGCTCCAGAGCTGGACGCAGGACTCCAGGTGGAACTTCATGTTTAGCTCTAGATTTCTCACAGTCTCATTACAGAAGTAATCTTAGGAGGATTATCTGAGGTTGCAGCACCACTTTCCAAAGCACTGAAAATTTTGTCTTGAAAGACCTCTCCAGACCGCTCAAACGCAAGTAAAAGACACATGAAGTATTTCAGAAAATAAACCCCAAAACATTTAAAAGAACTCCTATGTGCATGTAATCAATACATTTCATGAAGAAGAGAAATCTAAAATCCTGTGAGAAATGACAACTTATTTCTCCATTGAAATATTTGGTTTGAATTATTCTGCTCTCGTTCAAGAACAGATGGTGGCAGATCTTTTTTCCCCCTTGAAGAACAGGGAAAAATCAACCAGAAAGTAGGACTTTTGTGAGGACGAGAAGAGATACTCCTGTATTTACAGGTAGTAGAAACCAATAGAGTTGATGTGTGAACAAGCCTGAAGTGTGAACATTTTAAAGTTTCTGTTATCAAAGGCATGAAACACTTTTCAGGTTGACAGACACTTATGACAATTTCAAAGCACTGACCTGTTCTGTAAGGAAGTATATCATTACTGCAGCGTGACTGCGGGCAGAAACTTTCTAGCCTCACATTTATCACCTAAAAATGTGGTCAACACCTGAATAGTAACTATATGGCCTCCCACAGTCCCACAAAATCATTGCTTTTCTCCTCCCAAAAGATGTCCCACAGCCCTGCAGTCCTTTCCTGCCCACTGGAAGCCCGGACAGCTTCCCCCCTCACTCCTGCCCTGCCTGCCGCCTATTCTGCACTCTTGGCAAAGCTGCCTTTTATCTAGAGAGCCAATAAACCCTGCCCAGCGCTGGGGACCTGCACTGGCTACCCAGCAGTAACCTCATACCAGGTAAGGCCTGAAGACAGCAGATCTTCTGTATAAAGCAGGTGATCAGCACAAGGTGGTTGTAGACAGTCACTGGTGACCATGAGAAAGACACTGGCTTAGCTGAAGTCCTGGTCACATTATAACATTTGACGGAGTCAGTATGTTCTGTTTTGACTAAAAAGACTCAGATAGACATACTGCATAACAGTATGTATTCTATAATACACAGCCCAAACCAATTTTCCTGCACCTTGCCTCCACTTAAAGAATTAATGAATCTGTTTAAGTTTCTGTCTATAGCCTAAAGGGAATCTTAACACTTGTTTAACCATTTCAAGAAGAAGATCATCATCTCTACACTGAAACTTTCTGGAAAAAGATATCATCATTCTTTGTGCTTCATAAAGTTGCATTTGTCCCCATAACTTTGATAGGGTATGAAAGTTTCTAAGAAAAATATCCAGAAGTATGGGAAAATCTGTGATCCATGACATAACTGCACTACTTCTCATGATTTTACTGAGGAAACGGTCAGTACTATGAACATTCAAAAGTCATGAAGGCCTTGTTGCAAATTAAATTGGCCTTAACTTGACTTCTTTCCAAAACTGCATAATTAACTGGACTTCAGTGAAGCACTGGGTGAAAGAGCCCTATTGTATTGAGCACCATAAGCAGACCTCAGTTCAGGAGAAATTCTTGACAGAAAATATTCTCATAATTAAAAATACAAAAATTTATTATGGAAGATACAATATAGTCCATCATTTTCAATATTAGACACTTATACAAAGAGTTACATCTTGCAAAAGCTGAAGGTAATAAAGGATTCGAACCAGATGCAACACAAGGCTTTTAAACATAAAATTATACCTTGCAGCAAAGCACTATCTAAAGCTACTTACAGAAGAATCAGTTTGTGGTTGATTCCCAAAAAGGCAACAGTAGAAGACTTGGGAAAATAATTCTTCTTAAAAACTGAATCATTATTCTCAAAATTACTTATTACCTGTCAGAATAGAAAATATGACTTGCAAGAATTCTTTCATTACAAAAATCAGTGTTATTCTCACCTCCCCGCACCCAAGACAAGGAGTTTAGATAAGCCAAAAAAGTCAACCTTATAAAGGTACTTTCAAAATAAAGTAAACTCTGTGTGGAGTTATAATTTACCTGGTACAGAAATTCTTATACTGGTGAGGTGGTGTAATAATAGTGCATGACCACACATTAGTTTGAGTTTGACTTTCAGTTTGACTTTCCGCATGAAAGTTATCCTCTACATCAGTGAATAATTAAAAAAACAAAAAGAAAGAAAAATAGACTATATCATGTTTGATCTCTATAAATCAAAGAATCCTTAACAACATATTGTGGCCAGGCATCTCAAATGCAAGTCAAGCAGCTCATTAAGTCCCGGCTAACTGGCAATCATTTCTTTATCATAAAACACAGCTCAAGGCAACACAATGTAAATAAAAATCAGGTGAAAGTGTTAGCACTTAGAAAATTGAATCTTTTAATCCCAAAGAGATATAGGTGGTTGGCAGCAGTTGCTCGCCTTGCTGTAAATTTAGAAGTTGAAAACAAGATCATAGAAGTCTTCAACGTCCTAATGTGAACGACCTGTTAATGTTCACTATCTTAGGAAGAGCTTAGGCATTTAGTACATGTTACAAGATTGTGACAAGAAAAACACACAAAATTCTCATAGCTATGTGGACTGTGTTTGACAATGTCAGAGAGCTGGTCTATTACTATTCATTTTATTTTTGATTAAGTTCTTGTGCTGATTGAACTAACAGTGTTTCGCACTGCTGTCACACAAAGTATAGTGAGTGGCAACCTGTGTGGACCCGCAGCAACCCACACCCTAGCAGAACTGCCTGATGAGCTGCTGCAAGATACCAAGGGTTTAAGAGTTCAAGGGAACGCTCCATTTAGAATAGGCTGGGGAGCAAAAGCTGCTGAAAGCCAACACAAAGTTTCTAAATGCAGAGGAAGTCACAAGGAGGAGGCTGGCAGACAACACCTCCTACTGTTACAAATAGCATCCTTGTCTGTTCAGCAGCCCTGTAGGTGCAGGATAATTTACTGTTATCGTCGACATTGTAAGACATTTTTCCATTTCCTATTTCCAAAGGACTGGAAGAACAAAAATAGGGGGGAAATAAAAAGACAGAGTTTTCTGCACAAATTATAACCGCACAGGTTTGCTGTTAAGGGCAGCTGTTTCTCAGAGCTGCAAAATATACAAAATTTCATATATTTGATTCTCTGCTAGAAGCACAGGCTAGACATCAACTCATCAAAACCTCAATCAAAAATACAATTTTAACATCTGTTTGGACTTTCACTTATCTCACTGCTCCCAGACACTATTGATTATCATTATCTGGAAGTCTCTAGTATTCTAAACAGTAGCAAAGGGAAATAAAAGTGAGTATTTTCATACAAAGACAGATAGAGGCTTCTAGGGCAGAATGAAAATTGCTGGTGCTGACTGAAATCTGACTTTAACTTCATCTCATCTTCTATAAATACACTGTCAACAGAAAGGAATAAGATACAGCCTAAACTAAAATATTTATTAAAACTATAATGAGAAATAAGGGATTTTGCCAAAGGAGAAAAGGCATTACATTATTAGAGACTGATTGCTGTCTGCAATATACTTCCTAGGAAGGCTATAATTATTGCCTTTTTCTTCGCAACAGACTTCTCCTCATGCCTTTGGTGTATTACGTGCTTGCCTGGACCACAGGAACAGGATACGAAATGTAGGGTTGGTAGCAACTCTGTCAGACAATATAATAAACGTTTTTGCTTTAGCAAAGTAATCTCATCCCTCCCTTGGAAAACTAAAATCTTCTGAGAACTAGAACCCCAAACAAGACGGGCATAGGCTTGAAGCCTTTCCCCCTCCATTCTTCCCAGCTTGAAACACATAGATGCTCCTGTATCTGCTACCAAAGAAGTAAGTCTCCCTTTCTTCCTGTCCTTCAACACTTATATGAATCCAGGGTAAACAATGTGTACTTTGGAGATCTGCACAGGAGATTTTACAACCTGTCAAGTGCTCAAAACCAGGAAAAGAAGAGTCTTCTCTTAATCCCATTGAGTTATTGTCGCACACATCAGGATGATCAGTCCGTCTTTTTCCCTTCCTACCTATCACAAAATTATTTCCTCTTTACTTTATAATCAAATCATAGAAAAGACAATCATCCCCATGCTCCAAATTCTATTATGGTGGAAGACAAAAGTGAGTCACTGCGATGCTCCAGTCTTTCCATAGGTTATGGAACAAGAACAGACAGAAAATTGTTGGTATTTGCCAACCATTCTTGTTCCATCAAAACTCCTAAAATTAAGAACCAAAATAAAGAACCTAGTGGACCGTATCATCAGAACCACTTCTAGACAAATTCATTTGTTTAAATATTCAAAGCACCACAGTCACATTTTTTTGTGTTCTTCTAGCACAATGCAGACTAACAGCAGATTTTGACCATTCACAGTGACGTATAAAGTAAGATTTAGCAATCATCAGACACCAGAGGAGGAAGGAATCCATACAGAGTTTATGTAACTCTGTTAAGTAACAGGTTATCTACTGTAGGGGAAAAAAATAGTTATTTTTTCATGTTTTCAGGTATTGGAGCAGGTTGCTCAGAGAGTTTGTGCAGTCTATCTCCACTGGAAGTTTTAAGACCTGACTCATATAACGCCTTCAATAACCTGTTCTGTCCTCACAGCTGACTCTGCTTTGAGCAGGAGGTTGGACTGAATGACCTCCTGAGGTCTTTTCCAAACTGAGTTATCCCATGCCTCTACGTTCTGTTGTATAAATAAACTCAAAAAAGCAGGATTATTCCCCAAGATTTCAGTGCTTCTTCATCTTGGTACCAGCCTGCAGATCCCAGATGTTAGCTTTGTGATTTACATGTATGTAAATTAAGAGGCAAATGGAAAAAGATGCGGCAAACAGGAAAAAAATGAAGGAGTATTTTCCCTTTCCATTCAAAACATTGCTCATTCAGAAGTCTCCTTCCACCCTATCAGTAAACAGCTCACAGTGAAAACCCAAGCCCTCATAATTTGATGCAGAATGAAAAATTAAACTTTCTCATCATGAAAGTTGAATCTACAACCCTGAGAAGCATTAAACACCACAGATGTTCAACTGTAGAACAGTTACATGATTTCATGCCATACTAATCCATAAATGAAGTAGGCAACAATGTCCAAGATTCCTCATTTGTTCCCATATTAAGATGGCCCATAACTACAAGCCAACCTTCAGGATAATGTATGAAAAAACACCATAGCTGTAGTCTGGTGTACTATTTTATAGGCAGTGTAGAAAGCTGTTTAAATGCTACATCCACATGGGTCGGTTGTGAGACTTTCAAAAATACCTCGCTTTTTTCAGGTTTTTCCTCCCTAAGTAACTGCTAATTCATAGTTGCATCACCAGGAAGACTGGCCAGACAAAATATTTCTATGTACCATTTACACTACTGATTGGCAACACATTATACATAGAAATCCAAATACGATTACTGAATAGACTGTTCGTCTCGGCCTCGGTAATTTATGGGGAACGCCACTTTTATCCAACAAAACAAGAAAGTAAAAATACGCAAATTAGCTTTGTAGATGGTGCTTGAAATGAAGCACGTTGAGTTCTAACCTATCGACCTTCTAGACACTGGATGGCCAAGAGCATCCTGAATTCAATCACCTGTCACCTACCTATTTCTGGCAGTAAATTTCTTTTAAAGATGTACACACATACACACAAATGTATGTACATACATACGTAATTTACATGAGGGTAAGCAGGTATATAGACCATAGAACATTCTGCAGAATCGCCCAAATCACTAGAGCTGTGACACTGTAAAGGGTCTCAGGAGATCCGTGTAGCATAAGCACCGTATATTCTGGCACACCCTTTTTCCAAGTGCTCTCCAGAGACCAAATGATGCAAGGATCCCTTTTAAAGGGGTCTTGTCTCCTCGGACTGTGGAAATTTACTTAAAACTGAAGGCTTCTACACACAGGGAGGAAGCACTTGACCCGCTGGCATGGGGAAGATATTCTGGACACAATAGAACCGAGTGACACCAATACTTACTTGGCAGGCATTATAAATTAACTGATGTTCCAATTTTTTGATCCCTAGAATCTGCTGAAACATTTCATAAAGCTGTTCCTTGCTCAGAATCAGCTCCGATACAGCACTTAAGGCCATTCTATTCGGCTGTTTGCAAAAGTCCTCTTCTCCCCTGAATATGGCATCGTATTTGGCTAGCCAAGAACTTAACACTGTCTCTTTGCTTAATCCGTCGATTTCTGGCAAACTTCGGACTCTCTTTTCTATGTTTTTCTTAAAAACATCTCTAAAGTCATTTGCAGAACATCCTCCACTGTGGACCATCCTTGCAACCCGGTCACTCTTGAGAAATACCTTTTGAAATAAAAGAAGAGAAAAAAAAGAAACAGAAAAAGTTAGGCATGGGTACAAACACAAAACAATCCCTTAGAAAGGGATTACAAGCTAATAATTTGCTTCTGCGTAAGGTGGCTTTATAAGCAAGAGTTATACAGGCCAAGCTTGCTATATTTTTCATAAAGAAACAAGTGATCATGTTAAAAAAGTAAGTTTCTGCATTGAGTAAGTACTTCATCTAAGTATCTTTTAAAGTATTTATGCATAAATTTACAATAGCTAAGCTAGAATGAGGTTTGAACTAACAGCAGCTAATTTAAAACTTACCTACAAGATTTAATTAATCTTTTCTCCACGAAAACCACAGAAGTCTAAAGTTACTTGCAATTAACTCATGGAGAAGCTACACTGCCTCGGAACTCTGGAGTAAGAGTTAAAGCACAATCTTTAAACCAGCCAAGAACCTCACAGAAGATGAGAGAGAAATCCAGGAAAAAAAAATACTAGAGAAATACTACAATCAATATTAACAATAGAGAGAAGAAAGACTCAAAGATACAGAACTGGTTCTAATACTGTGGATACAATACTGGAGACATAATATGGCATTCTCTGTGTAAAAAACCCAAACAAAAAAACAATACAAAAAACCCCTCCCAGGTGCACATGCTCTAAGATATGATGAGGCAAATCACAACAACAAACTAACTAAATCAGCATCAGCATTCTGTAAGAACTTTTTCAGTGTTCAGGGGTGGTTGCATCCATCTCTTCTTCTAACAGGGGCCTTGACACAGTTGATCATTCCAGCCATGGTGTGTGGCCAGCTCATTTCTCAGCAAGTCTCATGAAACTGTTCCTCTACAAAATGCAACCAACCAAAACATGACCACTGCAGTATGATCAGCCACGCAGACAACTGATGCATACGTTGGGCAAGGGATAAATTGCATCGTGCCGTTGAAGGGACAACTTGGGGAGAACCACCTTGTTTCCTGCAGCAGAGGGAGATGGGTTGAGGCTCTGCACCCTGCAAGGCTTGGCTGCTGGGGGACTGCTTGGGTGCCACACCAGCACCCCAAGCACAGCTGAAATACGAAGAACAGATGTGATACACGTCGTCAAAACAAATTTCCCATCCATCACCTTTCCGACTGCTTGTTCTCTTCACTCACAAGCTATGAAGTGGAAGACGAGTTAACTATGCATTTTCAGATAGTTGAGTCGCCAAGAGCTATGAAAATGCAATGAACGGAGATGACAGCACAGCAGAGCTCTGACTCCGTACGCTGTCACATGTTGGAAGACAGCGCACCTAACAACCAACCTAAAATACTACCGTGCTTCACCTGGAAAACACAAAACAGAGGAACAGCAGAGGAGCTAAAAAGCTGAGCAGAGAGGAGCACGCAGGTGTAAACAGATGAAAAAAAACTTATTCTAAAAGTTCCAGTGCTTGTTGATGCATGTTTCCTTGTAGCGTATTTTAAAATGCAGTTACTTACAAAATGTATCTTTCAACAGGTATCCTAACCAATATTGTACAGAAGGCTGCAGATTAAGCCTAAAAGTACTTGCCCAAACAGATTATTCAAAAAAACCATCACCAATATCTACTAATCACATTTTATGCTCTAACTGTACCATGATGGGTTTCCTTTTTTTGAAACATAAGAATCTAAGGTTAAATTCTTATCCATGAAGCGATGTAACATGGTTACTGCCAACTAATGCTGATATTAACTTCCTCAAAATGCTAAACAAATATTGAATCTTTTTTCAAAACGAACAGTAATCAGAAATTCCACTCAGCAATAAAACATATCAACACAAACAGGTACAAGCATATTAAGCCTTTCTTTGTTTTAATAGTCTGCAATTACAATTGATTCATTCCTCCAACAGCTTCACTGGAAAGCAAATAGAAAAAAAAACTTAAAAAGATTACTTCAAATTAACTTCAGCTACTTTGTACTTTTCATAAACAACATTAAATCTTCCACCACATTAGTTTGCATACCCAATGACAGAAAGCAGATGCAGAAGGAAGAGTGAAATTAAGAATACTTATAGGCTCTTCCTCCCCAAATCTCATGTTTATTCAAGATTACACAACCCTATGTATTGCTAATGTAACTGTATCAGTCTAATAACGACAATTAAAAAAATCTGCAAAATACACACTGTAAGATCATCAGAATATAATTCACCTTTCACACCTTCTTTCAGTCACATTATTCAAAACCATTAATCCACAACGCAGGGGATGAAAAGCTGCTAGAGCTTCCCCTCACTTGTGAACCAGACTAACTGAAAATTTATGTCTGATTTTGAAGTTGATTTTCTAGGAGACTGCAGGAAAAATCTGTTCCATTTTTTTCAACACTTACCCGTGGAAGGGGAGCACTATGGTAACACTTGGTGCCCACAGCATTGACAAAATGACGGCAAGTTCATGTTGGGCAAAACAAGAGAGAGGTGCAAATACAAAATACAATTTGCATGTATCCCTGACCTTAAAGCATTCCTTTCTGAAATGTTTTGGGTCACAAACTGTATTTTTATTAAATTTTCAAAAATCATTCCAAGATAATTCCTTTGCAAAAGATATGGTGGATATTAAAGGAAATTACTTAAAACATAAAGCCAAGGTGTGAATAACAGACTACAAAAAATACTTGGTTGGTTCTGAAAAGGAATCCATTGGACCTACAGCTCTTATTTTATTACTCCACTACTCCTTTTTGAGCAGCAATTTACGAACATTTTTCCTGTGGGGGAAAAAAAAAACATCATCTTTAAAATGAACTACTTGCTATTTGAGGTAATTAAAAAGTAATAATAACATTTGAGCAGAAAGTCTCCATTTTCAAGACTTTGTTTGCAACAGAAAACCATAAGAGAATGGAAATTCAGTTAGGAGTGTACAATACGTGCCTCAAATTTGACACAGTAAGATGCATTAAAAAGCAATTAAATGTCTCATTATTCCTGCTCCTGAAAGACATATGTTACACTTCATGTTAGATGCAAAATCCTCTGCTTCAGTTATATTTCTTGAGATTTGTCTCTTCAGTTTCAAAGCTTTCCAAGCTGTTTTACAGCTGCTTTTTTAAAAAAAAAAATAAATCTGCATTGAAGTTTATGGGAATCACTACTGTATGGAGAGTGGTGTGCCACCAGTTTCATGTCGGTGGAGTTATTCTTTCAACCATTGTTCCAGACAGCCCCCCTGGCTGAGTATCTGTGGGTCTAGAGTCTAGGGATACATACATGCTTTACAAAACCAGGGTTACCTTCTCGGCAGTGTTCATTTTTGCAATGAAATATATATGCTTTGGTAGTAGTCTAAATGTAGTCCACCACTTTATCTTCCATGTGGATTAGATGCGCAGCCCAATTATGCCCATTAGGGAAAATATTTTTGTTGATATCTATCTTTAAAGCAAAATACTAAGTAAGTACATTCACTAAATCATTGGCTCTTCTTCCCTTTTTTCCTCTATTTGGATTGTCTCATCATTAGACTTGGTTCTACTTGAATAATCATTCAAAAATCTCCAATGTTAAAATGTTATCTCAAGTCTCTCAACACTGGGGGGGGACTGGAGAGAAAAAAAAAATAGAGGTTTGAATGTAAAATATAAAACACCAGAAAAAGTTATTGTGGTGACAAATAAATCTGTTTCTACAGGGAACTAGATTTGGCAGATCAGCCATGACCATTGGGAAATTCTCATATCATTCGGAAATAATTCGACTAGGGTCAAAGTTTTTAACAAAGTATTTTCTGTTGTACCAACATTTTCTGGGCTTCCTCAAAGAAATCCCGGAGTGCACTCTTTGTCAGTCAGCCTTTTAACTTTTGGTATCATTACTGGTTCCTTGAATCTTAGTCAACATCAACTCTTTATGCTACCCACTGCTAACAAACGATCACACACCAAAAAGAAATGCTCCATTAACACATACAATGCATTCAGGAAAAAATAGTTAAAAGACAGGTTTTGATGGGCCCAGTGCATCTATTGTGAGGAACTTTTTCAATTCACATCATTTAGAGCTCTTCTAAATATTCTTGGACTGAGCCATTCCTATAGTCTTTGAGGGATATAGTTCTCCTCATATAACCATTCAAAGATGATCAGTAAGGAATTTAAAAAAAAAAGAAATAGAGTCCTTAATTTCTTCTTCCCTTATAATTACAGTAACAATTATCATTTGCATTTATCTACTGAAGTATGGTTTAAATTCACTTTTTTCAATCATTACACATACGCAATTTCATCTGTTGCAAATGCTAGTAAAAAGATTAATTCAAAATAGTCTTTAGCGCTAGACAGTTACATTAAAACTACATTTCTGTTTAAAGATGAAAAAGCACCATTTAGCAGTGCCTACAACTTGAGAAAATATTGTAAACACTAAACAAAGAACTGCTGTTACATCTTCTAGCACACACCCCCTGAAAAACATTTCTATTTATCCAACATCATACAAAATTTAACTAATAATACATGCAGGCAACACAAAAATAATCTTATTCTCCACTGTAAAACTTAGAATAAAACATAGGCAATATGCTGAAGAGTTTGCCTAAACTCAGCTGTAGATCACCTTTGCCTTTTCTTTGTAAACAGATGAAATATGAGACACATTAAGCCACACATGGCATTTTTATATACGCTTTCTTTCATTTGAAAGACACATACTGATGGAGTATTCTATCAAGGCCACCTTTTTAGCCAGTTTGGAAGAAAAAACCCAACACAATAGTTATAAATATCTATAAGGTTTCTACCAGTTTTTATAAGTGGTATTAACAACAACAACAAAAATGTAATTCTGCTACAGATACCAGTAAAACGTGACCTTTCAGCTATCTGCTTACGTATCTGTTCTGGCAGAGCCTGCCTTAGCTCTAGGCAGAGCACCACTGACCAAATTATTCTACAAGCTCTTTTACTCTCAGGTAGAAAACTTTGCAAAAGGGTTTGATGAAGAGAAAATTTGTGATCTCAGCCCCTCCCACTTTTTAAACAAAGGATTGCAAAAACAAGCAAACAAAAAAAATGTGGTCTAAACAGTACATTACCCCAAAAGAGAAAAATATAAATACATGAGGATTTTTAAACAAAATCTCACTTTCATACTAATATTCTCTTCCAAAGTAAAACACAGAAAGTACCTCCCCCATTTTTAACTGCAAAAATGTTGTGTCTACAGTAGAAACCTCTTGCAGAACACCACTCACATCTGTAGTATATCCAGTGCTATAAAATCAAAAATCCTTGGTTTTGTAGGTAATAAGCTATAATGGAACACTTTTCAACATAAAATTGCTTTCTTATTAACCACGTGAAAAGTGAAATTTTAGTTTCAGGGAATATAAGTGTGTGAGTGTGTATATATA
>Ga0181612_131706_pt1 | contig 11795 bp, 10 predicted proteins | sample HoacroProtozoa21_FD_119630 | JGI IMG/M metagenome (GOLD analysis project Ga0181612, IMG submission 119630) | Hoatzin crop microbial communities from Cojedes, Venezuel. Combined Assembly of Gp0051906, Gp0051904, Gp0051908 | reverse complement strand
GGCGGCCGCGGGGGGCGCGCCCGCCCGCCCCCTCCGCCTCCTCCCTGGCGTCGGGGGGAACTGCGGTGGCGGCTGCTCCGCCCCGTGCGTGTGTCTCCGGCCGGGTCCGCAGCGGGCGCTGGGGAGAGGAGGGACATGGCAGAGCTCCGCTGGCAGTGCGGCCGCTGCCTCCTCGGGTTGGCTGGAAGTTGGCTCCCTTTTGTACCCTCTGCCCCATAATATACAGATGAGTTGTGTCTTTTTGAAATTCTGGTAGTTTTTGCTGTATTGCTGCCGTTAGATCTCTTGCTGCTTCCCTCCTCAGTCCCAGAGCTGTAGGTCCTGGAGGAATTTCCAGCCATTGTGTCATTCCCAGGCCCTGCCAGGGCAGGATCGACACCGCTGCTGGCAGACGTTCGTCTCGCCCGTTTTTAACCCTCTCCGATGTTCGCAGTTTCACAGCTTTTCTAGGCAGTTTATTCCTTTTCCCACATCTCTTCCATCCACATCCTTTGGATTTTTCTTGGCTCTGTCAGTGTCCTGAGGGAGTCGAGATCTGATCTTTACTCCCCAGGTCTTGTCAGTTCTGCACTTTGGCTCCTGGTAATATTTGGAGACATACGTTTAAAGTTTCTAAGCAAGGCACCGGAGTTTACTCTGTATCATGAATCTTGTTGTGAAGAAAGGATGTAAGTCATGAACATTGCTTTTCTGTCCAGCCAGAGGCAGCTAAACTGTGTGGGGCATCACCGTGTCTGGTTTTGGTGTTTGTGCCTGGAAGTCCAAGGCTTGGGGATTACATAAGTAGCAAAACAGGAGTAAGAAAACAGATTTATTGCTTGGTCAGAGCAAACAAATAATTCTTTGTTCCATGCGCCACAGCGTACCTAAGTTGAGGACCAGGTTTTCATCACGATTAATTTTTGACCTGCTGAGGCTCATTTGGCTTAACAGACTTCTGTGGTTTTGTGAATGAATTTCTTAGCTGGTTGTTTCACAGGAGGGTGTAGCTGGGAAGCATCCTGAGGTTGGCAGCTTCCTTCTGATGATCAGCCCTACCAGCGTGCCACTCCCAGAGCAGTGGTTATTTTTCTCCACTGCTGCTTGAAATTAATTTTTCTCTTTTTTTTTTTTTTTGCCTAGTTGGGAAGACCTCTCTGATCACCAGGTTTATGTATGACAGTTTTGACAACACATACCAGGTATGTGGGTAGTGTTTTTTTTTCTTTTTTTAATATAATATAGATAGGTAAATCTATTCCCCACTGTTAAAATGTACGCCTGGGAGAACTGTTAGGGACAAGCACATTTCCCCCTGAGATGGCAGTTCAATATCACGTGTGAGGTTGTAATATGCCTTGAAATGGAGGTGAGACTTTATGATGAAGCCTAAGCATCTAGTACGATGTCAGGAATTACAGTGTACGAGAGAGAAGCAGGGTTTAGACCCTGTCTGGATATGCGAGAAGCCTTGAGCGCCGCAGGGAGAAACATTGGTTTGTGGGGTTGGCTGCCAGCGAAGACGATGGTCAGGATGACCAACGACGGATATGGAAGTCTCAGGAAGCAGAGAGAAAGAGTAAGATACGAACATGCTTGTGATAGTTCTTGGCCTCTAGCATCCGAGTGCAGAGTGTGCAGATGTACAGACAGAGCTGCGAGAAGTCAGCATGATATATTCTCTCTCTTAATTTTTTTTTTTTATTATTACTATGTTTTTAACTGTAAGACTATAGATAAAAAAAGCCGGGGAAGCCTTGGCAGGGGAAGAGTAGGGTAGGGATGAAGAGGCTACAGATGAAAAGCTGGGGATGTGTAAGAGGCCTGAATGTTTCGGGAAGAGTTAGTTGCATCGAAAGCCCTCAGTGGTATTCCAGGGGAATACCAAATATCTCTAAAGATGAGACCAGGGTGTTATCTTTTAATTCAGGCCAAAAAGAGTTACTGGTTTAGACTGGGGTAATTTTAAGTTGTAAAGGGAAGAGAAGATTGTTTTCTTAAGGAGAAGTCATTCACGGGAACTGGATCCTCTTGTGCTTTCTGTATCTGTTTTCATGACTTTTGTAAGATGCTCTCGTAGATTTATCTGCTGATTGTAGTTGTTATAAATTGTTCTGGCTGCAGAAAATAGGACTCCCAGAAACAAGCGCTCTCTGCAGAAATTGACTGTTGTGGGTTTTTCTAATGTGAAATGGTTCATGTTCTGATGCAGGCCTTCCAGCACACGTTACGCTGCCTGTGTTTGCTAAGGCTGGAGATAATCTGTCTGAAATACTCAGGTCTGTTACATCAGTAACCTGTCTCCGGGGCTGTGATGGGCTAGGACACCTGCTTGGTCTGAGTGCCTGGAAGCACGTGTAGCTTGGTAAATGACTTCAGGTGTCTTTGTGGCGGAATTGCTGTGCAGCAGCGGACACGTCAATGGAAGGAGACTTGTAGAAAGAACTGCCTGGGAAATCAAGCTTCTGAACGTCACTGGAAAGGAAGCACATTCTGAAATGGAAAGCCCCGAATAAACATCGCTTTTCAGCTTTCAGCACAGTCGCCTGCAATTTCTAGGTGTAACTTGCCCTACCTTTTGGTTATTTCTAATAAGATATTTCTTAGCAGACTGAATTGCGGTAGACCAGAAGGAGATGCCAATTCAGATATGATCTGTGCTAAGATGCAGGAATGTCTGAGGCTAAAATCCAGACTCGGGGGCTCCTGTGCAGCTGAGAAGTGTTGGAGGAACGATGTGAAATGAAGATGGTGCAGATATCCAGACTGCTTTGTTTTTGTCAACTGCGTTGAAGGCAAATGGCTTCAACAGCTGAATTATAAGTTTGTGAACATTTCTGAGAGTTTGTATAGAAAGATCTGATTTGCAGGTGCTGGAAGGCAAGCTGCAGTTCCTAATGCTTTTCTTCTTTTCAGGCAACCATTGGAATTGATTTCCTGTCAAAAACAATGTATCTCGAAGATCGCACGGTGAGTGAGGCGTCTGCGTGATCGCGCGGCGGCTGCAGTCACGGCAGCGGCCCTTGCTGCGCGTGCCGTTTCGCCTGGCCGCTCCTCCAGCGGCTGCCGAAATCCCACAGCGGCCTTCGGCGGGGCGGCCTTTGTCGAAGCGATTCTCTGACCCGCTGCCCTGTTTGTGGTGCTTGTTAACATCCAGTACCTCTGGAACGAAGTCAAAATCTTCCATGCAAAATGGGGCAAGCTGCTGTCCGTATCCTGGGGAATGGGCTGTCTGTTGTATGTACCTTGGGCATAGTTTCCTCCCAGGATTTGCATCTCTGGCCCTGGGCTTGTCAGTGTAAACGGGTCTGAGCAGACCCCACGCAGATCAAAGGCTTGAAGTCATTCACAGTTACCAGTGATGGCACAGTTCCTCCTCGCAGAAAAGCTCCTTTTGTAACGCAGTTCTGACGTGCTGTTAATAAAGCAGTTTTGGATTTAGCTTGCATGAGATGCATTTTTGCATGAAGAGATCCCTCGCGTCCTTCTGTCTTTCAGTATTTGTCTTTTCGTTAGTTCATGTTTTGAGAGTGCTTGTCTTTTTGCTAGTTTTACTGCTGGCTGAGGAGCATGAAACTGCTGGGGGTAGGAAGGGGCCAGGGGTGCGGTGGAAGTCCGGTGTGTTGCTTTGGGTGTGTTGCTTCTGAAGAACTCTCAGCCCAGTGTGAGTGGTGAGATTCCTGAGTGCTCCTCTGCCACCTTGCCAGTGACTCGTTAGAAAAGACCTTGGTTAATCTTTGTTTGGGAGAAACTACTTGAATAATGTTCTTCCGTGGTGCTGGCAGTGGCAAAGGAAGAAAAAGATGTTGGGAATGCTGCTTGGCACCTGTGAAGGCAAGCTGCAATGCCTGTGTGCTCTTTTCAGCAGCGCAGTCTTCGTTTCTCGTGGTCGTGTAGGTCAGGATGTCATTTGCCTGCCAGCCTGCTCTCCAGAAATAGCATTTTCTTTCCAAGGCTGGGTGTGCTGTTAGCTTTCCTGATGATGTACGTGGTCCACAGAGCCACGAAAGCCTGTTTAAACAACAGAGAGGTGTTGAATGTAGATGAGAGGAGGGAGAAATACCAGCGTACAAGCTAGGAAAATTCAGACATTGAAATAATTTCTCAGAGGTGGGTAATGCTGTGTTTTGCAATAGTTTGAACCGGGGCTGTGAGAAGCCCCGTCCTCACTCCCGACCATCAGGCTGCCAGTTCCCTGTTGCAGCTACAACCTTGTTCTTGGAAGCCCGAGCAGTATTTCCTTTACTCCTTCTCCATATCTTCCCCGATGAGTTGGGTTGAAGCCCAAGATAAGCCACTCTAGAGGGTGGTTGGTGTCCTGGCTTGTACCCCACCCCTGTGTTTCACCACATCGGGCTTTCCAGTGGGTTCACCAGTAGCGGGGTGTGGGAGTCCTCAGGGTCAGGAGTCCCCGTGTCTAGCTAGCCTGCGTGGCTGCGGCAGCCAGAGTCCTGACATGGCAGGGTGCACTGAGGTGCCTGTGCTGATTTCCCTCGTTAGCAGATGGAGTGAGAAGGTCTTTTTTAGGGGTATCTTGGCCCTGTGATTAAATGGAAGAACATGTTCGTATGTGCGAGTTTTTGATGGGTCTGTGGATGGGGGGAGGTTTCTCAGATGTGCCAGGCGGAGGTTGCTCCGAGGTTAGAAGTGCCGTTGGCTCTTTTCACATTTCTGTTCCATTTTAACTTTCCTTTTGTTGCGTTATTTTTGCTTTGCAAGTTTTTTTCCTTTTGTTTTAATTTCACTTGAGTTTTGGTTTTGTTTTCCATTTTCCTGCTCTTTCCCTTCCCTCTTCCCCTACACTTTTCCGTTTCCCAGATCAGGCTGCAGCTGTGGGATACAGCCGGCCAGGAGAGGTTCCGCGGCCTCATTCCCAGCTACATCCGTGACGCTGCTGTGGCTGTCGTTGTCTTTGACGTTACAAGTAGGTATTGAGCCGGAGTGTCTGCAGGGACCTGGCTTTTGTCATGTGCCTTCTATGCGTTGGAAGTGGTGGTGTCATCCGGAAGGAGCTAAGATAGGCCTTTGGCCCCAGGACTGTAGGTGGGCTGAGGGGACGTAGCTGAGCATCTTCCCTCCCAGTCAATGGTCACTCCATCCCATAATGCAGAAACTGGGCAATAGTTTAACCCCAATCTGCACAAAGCTCAAACGATGGAAGAGGTGCACAGAGGACTGGCACGTAAGGTGAGTATGGACTGTGACTTCTCCTGTATCTCTGCTGGTGGGAATGAAAGGTGGTTGGTAGCCTTTGGAAAGCTTTTGCTCTTTCTGGTTTGGGTTTGGTTTTTTTAAACCTCAGGATGTTTGTGTTTATTTTTTATTTTTTTCCTTTCTGGATAACTGGAGAGGTAACACAAGTAACGACTTCAGGTGCCAAAGCAAGGGAATACTGTCAGAGTAGGTAAATCGGTACAATGCTCACTTAAATGAAAGCTGTGTGATGACTTAGGAGGATTCAAGACTCCCATTTCATTGAGGAAAAGAGCTGGCGATTCATGTGAGTAACCAGAGAGTTTTGAAAGAGAAGAGATGTAACTACCGTAATTTCTAAATAAACAAGCTTAGAGGGAAATTCTCTGTAACTCGGCATGAGTGGTTTAGTAGAAGATATGAAGATATGATTGCAGTTATTTCATTGTAACTCCTTGGTTTTGATTTCACTTGGTCTGGCTTTTTGGGGTAAGTTCCAGTATCAGTATAAATATCTAGGCAGGATTTATGCCAGTGAGCCGACACCATGTGGACAAAGTCTGAGTAAGGAACGTGGCGCGGATGAGAGGCACACCGTTATTCTGTCACAGACTGTAGGTGGTGGTGAGGCTTCAGGGACCAGGAGTTTGCTTCACTTTGGTTAACAGGTGCTTAACAAATAATAAACTTCTGTTATGATTTATCTTGCATATTGAGGGCAAATAATTACATGGTCTTTCTCCCAATCCTGTAGCTTAAGTACTTGACTCTGGGAGGATTTCTGGGTTGGTGCAAACTAATGTAAAGCTGAAGGGATCTGTTTGGGGTCTGAGGAGTGCGGAGATGTGCACGTGATGACCTACGCTGGGAACCCGTCCACGTGAGGCAGCGTGGCAGGCTGTATAGGTCGGCATCGTTTCTCCCCGCTGCTGTGACAGCTACAGGATGCTGTTCATCCAGGCAGGTGCAAAAAATCTTACCGCAGTCTAGGCTCTTCTTAACAGCTTCCAGATGTGTCAAAAATAATGAAGTGATAGCTGATCTCATCATGCCTTGGCACTGGTCTGATCTTTCCAGATAATTTCTTTTTTTTTTTTTTTGTTAGTGGTCTTTGTTCTGTTCCTGGTGGCTGAGAGGCTTTTAGTTTTTCTTGTGTTATTGAAAGAACGTGCTGATGTACTTCTGAGGGCATGATGGTGAGCAGTAGTGGGATTAGGAAAGCACAGTTTCCTTTACCACTCTGAAGGGCTGTATGTTTGCATTGCCTTTAGTGGTAACTGTATTTGGGAACTGCAGATAGCGTCCTGTAAGTTAATGCTGACCATGGCACTGTGAAATAGGGGCCATCCCATAAGACATACTGAAGTGCTAGCCAAGATACTCTTAACTAGTAGAGAGAAACTGTTAGCTAGCATGCGGTGAGCTGAGAAGAAAAAGAGAGATTGCTTAGTTATCGTTAATCTGCTGGGCATCACGAAATGCAAGTGGCCAGTGGAGACATCCATGGTGAAAGTCCATGCTGCAGCACGGGCCCCTTTCTGGACAAGTTGCCCTGTTTCTGAGAGAGGCTGGGTTAATTCTGGGGCGAGGACCTTTCAGCTTTCCAGACCGGTGGGGTCATTGGCATGCTCTCATGTTTGAGAGCGTTAGCATGTTCTCCTGTTGTATTTTCTCTTCCCCTCCAAAATGGGCGCTCACAAACTTTGGTTTCTAGAAAGAAGAAGCCACAGGAACACTGCAGCTGACTTTCTCAGGTCACTTCAGGGGTGCCTGGGTACCAGCTGAAAGCCTTCCCTCAGAGTTTTACCCTTCACTGCAGGAAGATGGGCAGGGCCAGTTCTGCCCCAGGTCTGTGGACTTCCTCTAATTGCCTTTTCGACTGTGGGCCTGAAGGTTGGAGCGTCTGAATCGCCACCTTGGTAGACTTCCTGGTGAATAGCGTGGTGTCTTGGGGGCTGTGTTTTGGAGCGTGTTTCGAAGTCCAGAAGCAAGAGCCTGACGCTGTCACTATCAGTGTGATCTTCCAGCACTGGTGTGATACTGTCCAGGCGTTTGGAGTTTGTCTCTCTGAGTTTCCTGGGGTAGTGAAGAGCCCTGACTTTTGCTATTGTAATCAAGGCTGCCTTCAAAATGAGGCATGAGCTAATTGCTTTAACTATAAGCCCTAATCTTGCCAAAGTCCCAGGGCATCAGATCTGCATACCTTGGTGTAGATAACGATGTTGTTTTGAATCTGCTTGTAGCAAGACACCTTGCAGACACGTGCTTTGTCCAGCTGCAGTTTCTCTTCTAAACAAGCCAATTATTGGTGCTTCTGAAACTGCTTTCTCTCTTGTAGCCAGCCTCCTGCAAGCTGCCTTATTAATGCTGTTCTGTGCACAGGCAGCTGCTCTCCCTCGCTGCTGAACTAGGGGCTTTGTCAGCCCATCTGACCAGTTCGTGTAATTAAGCGTCTGCCCTCCTCTGAAGCTGTTGAGAACGCCAACAGCAGCCTCGTTTTCTGGCAGTGCAGTGCTACTTGTGCAGCTAGCCGGGTGGGGTGAGGGCTTGGAAGGAAACGGTGTGCCTCCCCGCTGCGAAAAGCTTTTGGTTAGCGTTCAGCTGCGGTAGCTGGGCGTGTTTGCACCATTGCTGTTTCCAACAGGCAGGTCCCAGACCTGAGAGCTGTCCTGTAGAGTAGGTCAGTTTGTGTTTGGGCATAGCTGTCGTTCTGGAGGTGAAACTGTACCTCTGATGGCATTTGTGCTCGCTTCTGACTCCTGTGCTTATCGGAAAGGGAGAACCCCCTGCCCTCTGTGTCAGGTGAAGCCTACAGTGTGTTGTTTCTCCTGGAGCTGGAGTTACCGATTGCCTTCATCTTGCATGAAAATCCCCATTGCCATCTTCTGGATGCTTGATGCTGGGCACTGGGTGCTGTTTTACTACACGGTGTCTGGGCTGAGGGAATGGCGTGTCTGTCACCTGGGAACTGCCCTGAAGGCTTTGATCTGAGGTGCTCTAGGCTGGGAGCACTGTGGAGACCCCTGCACAGTCCTGGGCAGACCAGGAAGCCCAGCTCTTCATTAACTTGTTAGCTACCGCTGTCGACAGGGAGGTAGGAGCTGTAACCTGGAGCTCTCTGGGAGCAGCAGAGTCTTTAGGCAAGCAAAGGAGGGAGTTAAAGCACTTTATCTACAAAGTCAGAAGTAGCTGGGTATTTGGGGCAAGACTTCGGGGTCAACCTCAACTTCTCAGACTGAGCTGCATGCGTACGGTTAATTCCAGAAATGGCCTTTTCTCTAAAGGACAGTTTCCTCCTTTCTTTTCTCTCTTGCTCTCTCTCTCTGCTCTCCCTGGCCTGGTACCAGCAGGTTCGGCTGCAGCTTTGGGACACAGCAGGCCAGGAGCGGTTCCGCAGTCTCATTCCCAGCTACATCCGCGACTCCACCATTGCTGTGGTAGTCTATGACATTACAAGTGAGTGGTACTTTGGTGTCTGCTTATTTGAAATACTACATGTAAGCAGAACTAGTAAGTTACAACCAGAAGTTCTGCAAAAAGACGATTAACATGAGAAACGGTTCCCTCCCCCCTTCTATTTTTCTGTTTGAGCGGAAAACAGTTTATGGGTCACTTATTTGTGGTGTGGGGAGATTTGGAGAAGCACCTGGGTACAGGCATAGCATTCCTCCTGTCTGAAAAGAAGTGTTCACCTTAGCACTCCCTTTTGCTTCTTCCCTACAGACTTGAATTCTTTCCAGCAAACCTCCAAGTGGATTGATGACGTGCGGACAGAGAGAGGAAGCGATGTCATCATCATGTTGGTGGGGAACAAGACTGACCTGGCAGACAAGAGGTAATGGAGGGGAGCTGGCAGCCTTGCTGCCCTGACCGGTAAAAGCAAGGGACTGGCCCACTAGCCGGTCTCCAAAACAGTTGTTGAGTTTTAATGAAGCGTGTGTAGCTTGTCATGAAATCCAGATTTCTGGGTTCAGAATATGCAAAGTTGTTCTAGAGTGGGACTAGATGACCCGCGGAGGTCCCTTCCAACCCCTACCGTTCTGTGATTCCATTTCACTATTCTACAAATAGCTTTGGTTCAAACAAACTCGCCTAAAAAACATGCCTTTTCCTGCAGTATCTCTGTACCGTGTGTCTCTAGTGTGTTTTGTCTGCTTTTTCTTTTCGTGCTGAGATAAAGCCAAAAAGATGTCTGGCACAAGCAGAGCAATCTGCCTTTTTTCAATAATCCTATTTACACGATTCTTTCTGCATGTGCAACTGCAAGTTCATCGCAAAGTTCCTGCTTGTTAGGAGATGAAGCATGAGGTCTTACAGCACCAGTCTGAAAGGGCTCCCTCAGCATAAATTTCATGTCCTGCCTAACACAAACTGGGATGCTGTGGAAGTGCAAGACTAGATTAGCAAACGCAGACTGCCCCAAGAGAGGCAAAAGGTTAATTAAACTCTTAAAAATCACACGGATTTAATGTTTTGAGACATGTCATAAAGCATTTTGCTTTTAAAGCTCTTAATCCTACCATGCCACTTCAACCAGCATAACCAATGTCGTGGCTTCTCAGAGGACCACAGGCTTGTGCTTGTGCATTTCTATTTAAAATTCTTCTCTCGATCGTTGATTTAGCAAAAATTTTGTTTAATGTTTTTGCAGACTTTTCATTCTTTGTGAAGACATCAGAAACAGTGTAGATAAGGAGAGGTTTTTATTTTAGTGGTTAGTGTCAGTAGTAGCTGGCAAAGGGAAGATGGAGTAAACCACGAAGTTCCTTACAGTCCCAGTACTTTAAATTGAACCATCTTCACATAAATACCAGGTACTCCAAAATGTGTGCTTCGTATGTCGTAGGATGTCTGAAGTATGCAAACGATGGGGATTTTTTATCTGTTGCAAAAGAAAGCACCTCAAAAAGGCAGAACTGGGAAATACCTGGATCTGACAGCAAAACGAGGTCTTATGAAATCAAACTCTCATCCTTTGGCTGTTCACAAGACACTTCTGGTCAAAAGATGATAACAGCTTGGAAAACCTTGCGGGTGGAACATCAGTGTTTTCTCAGAGAAACCTTGCACTGTTACCCGAGCTGCCTGTTTGCTCTGTTGCTTGGGATTGTGGGCCTGATAGGGATCCGACTCTTTCGTTGCTGGATGCAATCACCTACTAAAAACTAAACCTTGCTTTTCTCACTCCTGCTTCAGAATGTATTGTGATTGGGTTTTCCCTTGTGGTTTTGTGTTGTCCAGATGCTGGGAAGAGGCAGCAGCCAGCATCCCTGGCTGCGCAGACGGCTGTCAGGAGATGCTTGTTGCCCCTTGTCCCCCTGCACGTCATGCTGTTAGCTTTTAGCTTGCCGTGCCTAGCAGGAGAAGCAGAGACAGTTCTGATAACTGCCAAGTGGTTCGAGTCAGTGGGGAAAAGGACAAAGTGAGGCTTTAACTAGGTGCTGTGTGGGCTCTGTACTGGTGGTACTTACAGAAATGTGTTCTGTGTCCTCCATGCTGACCACCCGAGGCTTGACAGCCATTTGGCTTTTCCCACTTCCCGTGGGAGGCCATTCTACGTGTCCCGTGCCTTGCACTTTGGAAATATTGGTAAAACTTGGGGCTCAGAGCTTCAGAAATATGACAAAAATGTGCGTAGCTGTATTAAGAATTCCGGGTGGCAAGACCTCAGATCAGTCTGGTCTCTGAAATCAGCGAATCGACTGAGCAAAATCGGAGATGTTCTACCTGAGTCAGCTCTGGCTGTTGACCACTTATTATCTGTTACACCCTCCTGGGAGCTAGAAATGACTGCAGCTCCCTAACTGAATAATGTGGCGTTTAGATTTTGAGGCTTTCTGTTTTCTATCAAAATCCAACTTCATGTGGAACTGGAAAACCCAGTGGGACAATTTCTACCTTGGACAATTTCCTGAAGTACATAAGCGAAGTAGAGCGTGTGTGCAGGACAGCTGGCCCAGCACTGCCGGAAGAGTTAAAAATACCAGAAAACTGTTTCAAATGTAGCTACAGTTGAAGTTCATGTAGCACTAGAAATTCTTATTTTAGAAGTTTAATGTAAGTGACAGTAGTCCTGGTCTAGGCTAGCATTTGCAATTATAGTGTAGATCCAGGTGCCGGTGAAAGAAGCTGCCTTGCCTTTCTTTTAAACAGAAGTTAGGTTTGTGTTAGGCTGAAATACTGGGCCTGGGAAAGGCTGGACAAAAACCACAGTGTCAGTCTGAGCTTGGTCACATTTTCTGAGAGAGAATACAGCGTATGGGAAGCCATTTATCCTTTGATAAAAACCAAGTGATGATGCAAGTGAAGTTCTGAGGCCAAAAAGCTGAACTAAAAATAGCGCTGTTCTCATTTGTGCAGCCTGTGAAGTTTTTCTTTCCTGTTAGCGTTGCTTCAGTTGGTGGCTGGTTTTTTCCTGCCGTTTTCTTTTTATCATTTTTGGACTATTTTTCTTTGGTTTGGTTTTTCTTTTCTGTGATTTGTTCTCGTTGCTGTAGACAGGATTCTGTAGAGGATATTTACAAATTTACAAATATTCAGATATTTACAAATATCTGCAGGGTGGGTGTCAGGAGGATGGGGCCAAGCTCTTTTCAGTGGTGCCCAGTGACAGGACAAGGGGC
>Ga0181612_114802_pt1 | contig 11795 bp, 10 predicted proteins | sample HoacroProtozoa21_FD_119630 | JGI IMG/M metagenome (GOLD analysis project Ga0181612, IMG submission 119630) | Hoatzin crop microbial communities from Cojedes, Venezuel. Combined Assembly of Gp0051906, Gp0051904, Gp0051908 | reverse complement strand
TTGCAGAAGAAATTTTTGCAAACACTTCTTCTATATCCCTGACTTCAACCAAGGACTGGAATGAACGGAGAGTTTCTTGTGTCAGTGTGTATTTACTGTTTCGTTAGGCTGCAGACTTTTCATTGCAGACGTAAGTTTGGGCAGCAGCTAGCGCATTGTGCTTGTGCCTGCCCCTGGGCAATCTTCCTAGCTGAGGAAAAATGTAACACAGGAACCAAAAGGAGCTTAAAGCCAGTAAATGTGAATGTAGACTAAAAGAAGCATCTTATTTTGAAACGTAGATAGAACAGGCACACACATAACCTCTTACAATTAGAAGTCTTATTTGCTTTAAGAATTGAAGGACTGTTGCTCAGTGTCTGTATCCTTGGTGACCCCTGATGCGCTAGCATTTCATGAGTAGGCTGCCAGGGAACACTCCTGCCCTCCCGAGCATTGTACAACGCTGTAACGTTTTTCTCCTGAAGAGGGAAACTGAGTTATTTCAGTGAACAACATGGTCCTTGATGTCAATGAATAATCTAATGGGTTTTTTTTAGGCACCGTGTGGTAATGAATTTTCTTCTTTTTCTGTGCATCATCCTTGTTAGCTTCCAAGACCCTCTAATCAGTGAACTTTTTCATGCCGTCCATGACAGTTTTATCTGGATATGCCCTGGTGGAAAGGATGCTTTGCCTCAGTTTATCTTTGAAGACAGTTGTTCAGGTGTTCTTAACAAGTGGTGGTTACAACTTTAAGTTAGTAGTTTTTCTCTTAGGAATGTAGGTGCTAATTTTTGCACATATTTTCCTTTCTTCCATTTTATGTGACTACCCGCAGATGCTGATTCCAGTCTTACAGGGGGTATTTTAATGTGGATCAGAAGCGCACATCTGAACTGAATCTCCCCACCATCTCTCTGTGCTGTGATTTGATTCATGTGGAGGAGCAGTCTCAGAGAGCACAGACTTTACTTCTGGCTGAAATTAAACCAAGAGAGGTGTTCTCACTGCTGATGGACATTCAGTCCGCAGGACCAGATTAGGCCGAGTCCAAACTAAAACTTTCTGAGCTGTGTATGGTGTGGACTTTGGGTCCTCAGCACCAATCCTTCACCTGACAGATTCATTCCTATTGTGCCACACTACTTACTAATACAGGTGTAGCCACAGACAGCTTGGGTACTACTCTTGTCTGCTTTTATTACTATTTGGGGAAATAGAGTCAGTGCAGGGTGATATATGAGATACCATACTGTGCTTCCCTTCCTGCCTTCTTCTGGTGTTTTTCCAGCCCAGAACAAATGTTGTGTTTCTCTCTTTATTAGGTCGGTTCTCTAGCATCTCTCTTTGGCCTTGTTGACACCTGCTTTTGCTTTGGTTTTAGACTCTCTCTGTGCGATGCACTCAAATGCAGTTGATGTTTCAACTCCTGATAGAAAAGCAAAGTCTCTCAAACGCTTCACCAGGGAAACTAGGCTTTGCTGGAGCACTGGATTCCTTAGCTAGAGGCCAGAAAATCTCTTTCTCAATAATCCAAATGGTAACTGGCCATCAAAAAACAAGAGTAACTTCACGTGCAATCACACTTAACTTGGTCTGGGATTGAGCAGGGGCCTGATGTATCAGAAGACACACCTCATACACTCTTTTTTCTTTTTTCAAGGAATTTCTCAGAAGAGAAGTACTAATTTTTTCGTGTGTCACTTGATCTCTTGTCTTTGGCTGGCATGGGACATCTTTGGTGTTGTGTACATACACTCTAGCACCCATACGTGTCAATATATATGAAGGTTATAACTTCAGAGTGTAGGTCTTTTTAAAGTCTGCATGGTCATAATGCCCCGAGAATACCACTTTTCTGCTAATGTTTTCTGTGCATCAGATTTCGTTATGTGGCCCTTTTCTTGCCTTGGCCATACAGGCAGTTTGAGCGCTAGTACGCTGTGTATTTGGGTAAGTCTCTGTAAGGAAATCAGCCGAGGCGACATGTTCAGGATCCTGATGAAACTCCTGCATGTACTGGAGATTTTATGACTGAGGATGTCAGCAGTGACTCTGTTGTGTACATTCCCTCTCACTCCACTGGTAGCACTTTCTTACATCTCTTTCAAACCTTGCTGTTGATGGCATTGCTGTGGCAAAATTCAGCAGTGGGCTTAAGTCCCAGCTCTGTCACAACATACGTGCTTTAGCTTCACTAACTTAAATGCTGCAAATTGAATAATAGTAAATGAGTTCAACTGCATGCATGTAGGAACTGCAGTCAAACTAAGTTGTTGCAGCCTGGCTGAAACTATGAAACTGCAGTGTATATATTTCTGTTTTGCCAGAGATACAAAGAAGGAAATACTTGTCACTGACCTCAGTAAGGATAAATCTCGTCTCATTTCAGGGGAACCAAGGTTTCATCCAAAGCATTATTCTAAAGCAGCTCTGGGGGCAGAGCTGGCACACCGTGACCACACTCCCAGCTTCACAGTGGTAACTTGCTTGTATGTTCCCATTCAAAGACTGTCCTCACACAGCTCCTGATTTCTCCTTTGCTAGTTTCAGGCACTAACTGGACAGGTAGCAGTGCTTACCCAGTAGTTCTTGTGATGAGAGGAATTTTGTGCTCCAATTCTTAGGCAAGTGTTTTTGGAGATGCTTCATTCTGCTTGGATAGCAGCACAGGGAGTCTGATATTGTCCCCAGTAAGCCATTTTCCTGTAGATTCTTTCTCTATCAGCTGCAAAAAAAAAGATCTGAATCCTACAAAACCTTCTGACAGGGCAAAACCATTTGCTGTGTACAGAATCTCTTGGGCTTAGAGCAGGCAGGAACAGGGCTGCTGCTAGACTGGCAATCCAGTCTCTCTGCCTTCGGTGCTTGGTGCAAACAGGAGTAAGTGTACTTGGGAGGCGTTTTTCAATTTAAAACAGAATATTTTGTTCTTTGCCTCGCTGATGGCAGACAATGCTGCTGCTGCTGGACTTGTAATATTGTTGCAGCTTAAGACCATTTTAATCTAATATCACTACAAATTTCAGATGTCCGATGAGGTGAAGTTTGTTGATGCAATGTTTAGGTGTAGGAGATCTGAGACAGGCTTTAAAAGGCTTTCTTGGGGCTGCCCAAGACACTAGTGGCACTGACCAGAGGTGATGTGTTCTGGGTGGTAGGGCTCCATTTTAACCCTCTGCCCTTGCTTCCTCGGGCTGCACGCACCAGTCAACATTCACCTCTCACACAGGTATTTGAGATATGGAATGTGTGATATGAAGGCTTTTGAGTTTATGGTCTATCTCTCTCAAGCTTGGCAAAGAGAAGGCTTTGAGGGGATCTTACAGTTGTCTCCAACAATGAAAGATGGTTATAGCGGAGCCGGAGCTGGGCTCTTCTGGGAGGCACATGGTAAAAAGCAAGAGGCGACAGACACAAGCTACAGTAAAATTCTGCTTGCACATAAGGAATTTTTCTTCACACTGAGAGTGGGTTAGAGCTGCAGGCAGAGGGAGGCTGAGGAATCTCTGTCCTGCGACATATTCAAAACCTGGCTGGACAGGACTCTGAGCAACCTGGCTTCAGTTTGACATTAGCCTCAGTTTGGGCAGGGCTGGGACTAGAAAACCTCTGTGTGTCCCTTACATCATGAATTATTCTAAGGTGCGTATCACATAGTAATGTCAGAAAGCAGCCTGCTCTGGGCTTTTTACCTGCATTTCCAGCATTACAAGGAAGTAAAGCCACTCTATGTTCATTTTCCAGAATCCCTTATTATGCCATGCAGTGAATTATAACAAGAGCATGCACTAGCGACCTGGTCTGCAAGGCTGTTGGACAGACCCTGCTTGTGCTGCAGGAGAGCCCGTGTGCATGCCACGGGGCAGGGACCCGCCTGGAGAAGCCAGGCTGCCCAAGGCTAGTGCCTGTGAGTCCCACTGACCCTGCTGAGCATCCCTGGAGCACAAGGCTCTGTTTTAGTAGCTTCCCAAGGAGAAGAAGCAGGGGCCGAGGTATTTCAGGTTTGGAACAAGAGTTGGGCTGGTGAGAGGAGCACATGAGAAAGCCCCTCTCAGATATGGCCTATTGGAAGTTTTGGCAGGTTCAGCAGCTTGGGGCTGGCAAGGCACCAGCTGTCATCATTGTCAGCTTCCTCCTCTGCAGGGTGGGTGAGGGATCCACTGGGGCTGGAGTGACAAGGAGAAAAGATCTGGAGTTGTCTCATTGGCTACAGGGGCTCAAAGGGAAAGAGCAGAGTCACTCCTTCTCCTCCCTCGGAGGGTTGGTTTTGAGAGTCTTTTGCTCTTACTGCTGGAAAATCCTATTAAAATACAATGTCTGGCTAAACTTGGTATTTCCATTGCAAAAGCAAAATAAGCTCTTTGCATTTTGTGTGTATCTCAGCTAATGAGTTCTCCCCTTTTATACGGAAGCTCTGAAGACAGAGTTTTGTTATCTTTTTCATTATTATTAAGAAAGGAAAAAAGATAGTCTGAATACAGTACCTCTCAGACATCCTACCCATGTCAAGGGCTGCCAAAGCATGTAGAGTGTGATTACAGCTTCCTATTTCATTGCTGAAGTGGCTCTATAAATAACAGTGTTTGATGAAAATTGCTGGCAGAAGCATTGCTTTTTAAACATGAAAACGTACAAATAAGTCTCAATAACTAGATGCTTTTTTTCGCCTAAGCCTCCTAAAGGTTTTATATGTCCAAAAGGAACAGATTACTATAAGGATTTTTGAAACAACTTTTTCTGCTGCGATAACCATTTCTGTTTTCCCTGGTTGTTATCAAAGATCTGCAAAGCCAAGGTCTAAAAACCAAATTACTGTTGATACTGACACTGATTTATTTCCTGAGCTGGTAAATTAACCCCAAACGATTTCGAGATCATGGACTAAAAGGAGATGTGTACAGCTGGACTTTCACAACATCTGGGGCTCGAGGGGGACTCTTGTCTCCAGCTCTCACATTTTTATCACACATTTGCACATTTCAGCCAGTTTTCCAAGTGCTGGAGTTAGTGGTGTGCCTCGTCTAAGCAGATGTCCCAGTGATAACTCTAGTAGAGGAGACATTGCCAGGCTGCTGTTCTCAGTAGTTTGTTTCAGTAGTTAATCAATGTGATGACTTAAAAAAAAAGTCATAAAAATTGTGCTATATTTCCTGTTTGAATTTATCTGGCTTCAGCTTCCAGCCATCAGTTTGTGCCATGCCTTGTCCATGAAGTTCAAGAGCTTTTTAGTACCAGATATGTTCCCTCTGTGAATGTGGCCTGGTAACTGAGTCATTACTAGATCTTTTCTTTTTTAAATATGAGACAGATCAAACACCTTTTTTCTCTCCTTCAGTAAGGCATTTCTTCAGCCCTTGAATTATTTTCATTGTGTTTTTTTTCTGCACTGCCTCCTTTCTTCCAAATTCCTTTCTGAAAAGGGAGCCCCAGCACTGTTTGTTACCCACTCGGTAGGTAACAAATTCTTACATGGAGGGAAAATAACAATCTCAATTCCTACACACTATTTGGACTTACAGCTTCAAGGATTACATTTGTCATTTTTTGCTACATGGTGCGGGAGGTTGTAGGCTTTCTTTGTCTGTTAAATGCTGGAACATTTTGCAAGGCCGCTGCTGCTTGCTATGTGGCTTTCTTTTCTGTAAATGGACTGCATTGCTTGGTCCTAGACCTATTATTTGCATAGGTCTGTATGCAGAGATGCTTGGTCTGAATGGGCTCAGGTGACTGCCTTAAAAACAGTTTATAATAATAAAAAATTCAAATGGCAATGCTGTCTATTAAGCAAAGGATATCTCATTAATTTTGGGGCATATAACCCTAAGCTGAAAGTGCCTGTATTTTCAAAGGGAAACTTCTCACACCAGTTCCAAGTAATACAGTACTTGGGCTAAGCAGCTTTTAGTGTTTTTCCTTACAGTTTGAAAGGGACAAACTCATGCATTCTTTTACAAATGCTTTACATATGTTTATCAGTCATTCACAGATTATAGACACCTTTTCCCCTCTTCATGTGAATTTGATTTCTTTTGCCGCTTATTCTCTGGTCTAGAAATCAGCCCAGAGGTCCAACTTTTTGGCTTTAATGAAACAGAGGAGAAACTGGTGGGTTTTTTTTTTTTTTTGGCAAACAGATTGTTCTGCATTTACCCACAGACTGTTTTAAACTCCCAGAAAAAATGTTTAACATATTGAATGCAACACATTTCATGAACATGTTCAAAAGTTTGAATGGAATAAACGTTACCTTTTCTGGACTTTACTAAGCAAAAAATTAGTTGAGCTACAACTCTGAGCACCAGAGAGACTTGATTTGCTTTCAACTAACTGATATCTAGCTTTAAAATTCCGACTACATGGATGTCAGAGAAAGTTATTAATTTAGAATTTTTTGTTGCTCTGTTAACTCAGAACTATTTCTGCTATGAGGTAACTTTCGTGAACTTTGATAAATGAAAAGAAGACTATTTTATCTAACAATTATCCATAATCTAGCAATTATCTTGTATTAAGCAAAAGAAACAAATGTCTGCAGTTTGATGTGAATTTCATGCATGTCTTTGAACAATACGTCTCCCAAAGTACCATCTACGATTAAATTAAAGACTTTGGGATGCACAAAATTATCTAGTCAGTGTCTTCTACTTTCTTATGACTGCTAGGGTGATATTTCCAAGTTGTATTGGGGTAAAGAAAATTCTGTATTCTAGTGAAATTGCTGGGAAGTTCAGATAGATCAAATTGTCTCTTTGAAGATGATATTCCTTATTCCCACCAACCCTAGCATTCATTTACACTGCTTTGACTGTGAAAAGAGGATTTAGAGTAAGTGCAAACATATCTTGCTCTGGCTTTGTAGTAGGCAGAAGAGTCACTAGTGTGAGTGTCAGGCCCAACAGTTTTGTCTTCTTTCCCCTTCTTATTTGTACCTGTGTCCCACAGTGGGAATAAGGTGTCATCTCTTGAATATAAGGATAGGGACCAAGAACAAAGTGGAGCCAATTGTCTCACAGCAAGGTGATAGTTTCTTCCAGCCCTCTGGTGAGCTCTGTGACTTGCGAATTATATTTTTTGGGGGCGGTTTTTCAATAGGGATTTTTAGAGGGATAGCATGATGATGGAGGGCTAGAGCTAGATATGAAACAAACTCATGCGAACTTTTCTAGGGCTTGGAGCTGGTTGTGCCTGTGGGTCTGCCCTGACAGCAGGTGACTGTGATGCTCATGCGTGCTCAGGGCAAGGTATTTGGTCTCCATGTGGGTTGCTGCAAGTGGCTGGGGAAGGCAGCCCATCGCTCCCCAGCCAGTGCAGACCTGCACAACAGCCAGAGTCACTGTGGGACATTATTTCCACTTCCATCTGAGCTGTTAGAGGCTAAAAAACTTGGAGTGAGAATAAAGAAAGAAAGGGAAAGGTGGGTGCACATCTCCCTCCCCTCTCTTTTCAGACATCACGACGTCGCATTGCTCTGTGGGCCAATGGTGAGTTTTTGATTGTATAAGGCTGTCTTGTAATGTTGGGCTTAGCATTTGAAAGCCAAAAATACTCCAGGGTCTGGAGGATCATGTGGCTATTCTTCCAGCCAAGTTTCCCTCAGATCTCTAAGCAGCTGCTTCAGAAATGCATTCTTGCTGCAGACTTTCTGGAGACTTGGAGGGATTCATGGAAGGGCTCGCTAATGACTCTTCTGTGCAGTGAACTTTCTGGCGAGGAACACGCTGTCTTCCGTGAATGCCAACAAACGTCAGCACTCATCAGGGGCAGTTTGTTTAAGATAATCTGAACAGAGAGGCCACCCGCAGTCCCCCTTTTTGGGAAACATACTCAGGTGTGGTCTCAGGCATGGTCCAAACATTTTAATGAGCGATGGCGGTTACTATTACTACTATAATGTGCTTCCTCAAAATCTCAAAATAATTTACGGCTTTGTTGAATGAAACCTACTGGACAGATGTTATTTAGCAGCCAAGGTACACCTTAGCCCTGGAACAAGCTTAAACACATAGTAAACCAGGGAACAGAAAATCCTGTCTCATCTCCAGTTTTGTGGCAGCTGCTAGGCTGGGGCTTCACCTCCTCCTCTTAAATGCTTAAAGCAATCCCCGGTTGCTGGAACACTGAAATTGCTTGATCACTTTTGAGATTTTCCTGCTCTTCTTTTTTATTGTGATGAGAAAGGTCTGTTTCTGTGCTATATTTGAAATATCTTCTTCTTAGGGATACCTAAATAAAATCATTTGTAATGACATTCCCTCCAAAATGAAACGAGTGTCCGCCATGGCTGAGGGAGGGGGAAACACTGTGGTCTCCAGGGAGCAGTGCCAGAAAATGGAAATGCACAAGCTGCAGCATTGCTGTTCATAAACCTCCTCCTCTGCTGTGGATCCGGACTGGTCTGGTCTCTTTCCTTTCCCACTGTTCCTCTGCCTGTGCCCATGGGACTGACTTGCCAGGGTGATGGTTGCAGTCTCTCTGTGTGAGTTTGACCTTCTGGCCCTAAAGCTGCATAGTTCAGCCTTCCCCTCGGAGTCATGGATTTGGGCAATTAATATATCTGTAACCAAAGATCTCTCACAAGCCAAGCATTTCAAGCTTGTTTAGTATCTTTGAAGGTCTTGGTCCAAAGCTGAGTGAAGTCAGTGGAAGGACTCTGACTAGCCTCAGTGCATTTTGGATAAAGCCTCCAGGCGAGGCTCACATTTCATACATTTCAGCTGGGATTTGGATTTTCATAAGCTTAAACACTCCAGAAAGCTGCCAGCTTCACAGATCTACATCCCACAGCGTGTGCTTTCAGCCTCTTGGTTTTGTAAGAATGCTTTAAAGCTGAGAGAGAAGTTAATGAATTTGTCGGGACTGTAACATGATGCTATGCCATCACCAGCATGGAAACACCGGTTTTCACTGAAGACGCTGTGTTTCCTTCTAGTGCATGATTGTCTGCATCTAAGAAATATGAATGTATGTAAAAGCAGGCTCCTTTGCAACATGAGGCAGGTGCTGAGTACAGCACTAGGGCACTAATTCAGAATGCCAAAATACAGAAAAGAAAGTTCAAAATGAGTCTGTTTTCATTTTCACCCTTGCTTACTTAGTATAGGCTCTGTCTGTCAACTTCTAATTCATGCGAGAGCAGGTTATTAGGACAGCAGTGAAACTTCTAATCCAAACTGAGGCTTATTAGCTCGATCAGGTCTGACCCTGTCCCAGCTAAAATCAAAGCAAAACTTCAACAGGAACAGAACCAAATCCCTTTGGCTGTCTGGACAGATGAATAAGTACTAATGATGCCTGAAACCAGTACAGCTATGTCCATTTATAGGGTCACCGTCTGGTTCCTGGAGTGCTCTGCTCTTTGCCATGATTGTCTCCGAAGAGTGTTATTTTAGCATTCATTGCTTTCTAAAACAGAAAACAGCTTTGTCCTGTGGTGATGATTAATTTCCGAATATAGCCATGAAAGAATTCAGTGCAGGAAGGAAAAGATTTTTTTAAATAAATAAATAAAAATATATTTTTTTAAAATTTAAAATCTCCAACTTTTTAAAGCATTGGATGTGGAAATGGATCTATACAAAATACTAAATTAACTTAATGTCCCCTCTTTGGTTTAATTATCTTGGATATATTATGGCTAGTGTCAACAAATCATGGACCGGTTATTTCTACCTGCAGTGAAGTAAAAACTCCATGTATATTATCAGTCTATGAAAAATTTACATTCATTTTGAGTAGAATCATACGTAGTATGATGCTTTGTTTGCCACTTGAAATAATTGCTGCACCAAAGGGCATTTCACAAATCAAGCTCCAGTGTGATAATACTAGGACACAGAGACCAGCTGAAAACTGCAAGTCTGTCTCACTGCTACCTCCTTTCGCACTTGAGTCCTGTAGGAAAAAGATCTATTTTATTCTGCTTTCCTGAATGTTTGGAATAAAGGAGAAACCAGCAATACCATGAACTCTGCTCTTCTGCACCTGTTGGTATTATCTTTTTCCATGGTGCAGCTGCCAAGGCATATGGAGGCTCTAATTCCATTGTGCAAAGAGACTCCTTATCATCATCTATTCTATGAAGTAAATTCAGGCTAACAGCGGACAGGAGAAATGTGACATGAACGCTTATTGCCTATCAGTATTCTAGCTGCTGCAGCAATTTCCAGCACCTGCAGTTTATCAAGTTAGACATAAGAACGATTGAGACTGTGGGAATAACAACCATTGAGATATGTCATTTGGGGGGCAATAACATATTTTTTCTGCACTTTGTTTTAGGGAGCTTGGTGTTCAGCTTGAAAGTCTGTGGAATAATCTGTTAAGAATTTGCAACATTTATTAGTAGAGTATGGGCATAAAACCAACAAAAAAACAACCTCTGATATCGGTGTTCCTTTTCCACTTGGAAACCTGAATCTTCCTTTTTTCTGAAGCAAAGCTGAAACCAGCCAGGCTTATTTTATGATTTCAAAATATATCATCAATTAATCAACCCCTTCCTACTGTCTTGCTCGTCACTGAAAAATGAAGATATAAAGAGCTTCATACGCAACAAACAACTGAATAGTGCACCACTGTATACTTAGTTTGACATCTCTGAAGGATAAAGCACCCAAAATAAAAGTAACACCACCACCGATCTGTAACAATCAATAAAAACTCATGGGGAGACATTAAAGATTTCAGAATACTCTTTCCTAACCACCGTTCCTGCCTAGGTTGTTGTCCTCCTATGTTGCCTTTGCTTGCAGAAGCAGGGGAGACCCAAGACCCTTGCAGGGGCTTCAGGGCCGGGCGTTTCTTGCCTGTCTCTAATCTGAGACCTCAGCTGTTACCCACAGAAGCTCTTCAAAGCGAATCTGAGAACATGAAATCTCATTGCTTTCCCATGACCATGTAATGATAGGTTATGAAAGTACTACAGAGAAGTACCAAGCCCTCAAATGTCCTCTAGCAAGGCTATAGTGCTGGAGTTCTACTCATCAACATGAATCATTTCACGTTCTTGAACAGAAGTGCCATGAAAGGCCTTGGGCATCTCAGCAGACCATTTAGCTTTCTTGAGGCATGGTATTTGCTCTTGATCTCATTTTTAAGAGAATGCAGAGGCATTAACTTTATGGCATAAAAAGCAACTCACATAGCTTAAGGAGAGAAGAAAAACCTCTCAGGGTTTACACTTTGGTCATGGCAGGAAGGAAACCATTTTTCCTTTCAGACTTGCCTGGTTTCTCAGCATTTCTTAATCAGAGCAATCTGCATATGTTGAATGGTCTCCAGCTATATTTTTCAAGTCTCTTTTAGGGTCCCTTTCTATGTTTCCCAAACTAAGACCTAAATCCAAAAAAGTCTATTTCAAAGTTACACCATTTTCCTTCTGATCCAGCCTACTTCTAACACCCACCCAGAATCTCCAGGCTCGGAAACTTAGATAGTATTTAGCTGCTTAGTACTTATCTGCTTTTCTTTCCCGTTTGTCTAAGATGTGGGCACCATTTTGGTTCCAGTAAGGGTGGCTCACAGGCCCTGTGCACAGTCAATGTGACTGTCATGCTCGAGTAGCCTTGGCTGAATGTGTTGTTCAGTGGCTTGTTGTGTTAGTATTGACATTCAGAGGCCTGTAGCTAGTGGTTATTAGTATTGTCTTAGTGTTACTGTTGTGTTAGTGCTGTGTTAGTATTGATGCTTGGAGGCCTAAAGCTAGTGGGGTTCCCCAGGGGTCAGTACTTGGCCCAGTCTTATTCAACTTCTTCATCAATGACCTGGATGAAGGGACAGAGTGTACCCTCAGCAAGTTTGCTGATGACACA
>Ga0181612_108714_pt1 | contig 11795 bp, 7 predicted proteins | sample HoacroProtozoa21_FD_119630 | JGI IMG/M metagenome (GOLD analysis project Ga0181612, IMG submission 119630) | Hoatzin crop microbial communities from Cojedes, Venezuel. Combined Assembly of Gp0051906, Gp0051904, Gp0051908 | reverse complement strand
CCCTGCTCATGGCAGGGGGGTTGGAGCCAGGTGATCTTTCAGGTCCCTTCCAACCCAAACCATTCTATGATTCTATAACGAGACGGACCTCGGGGGAGCTACCTGCCGAGAAGCAAGCTACCTCCAGCCTGAGCAGAGAGGTGGAAGGGGCCCCACTTCTGCCCACCTGGTGCTGCTCTGCAAAGGGAAAATGCCGCTCCGCCTACGTTCAGACAGCCACCGCCACCTGGATGCTCTGCATAAACACTCACCTGTGGAGCAATTAGTTTCCTAGCACAATTCTAACTACTTAGGCATTATCTCTCTTCATCAAACTACCAAAATGTATCCAGCTGAAGCCATCAGACTAGGCTCTGTTGGGGTAATTGGATTATTGCTATGGGCCGTGCCCAACCCAAGTCCTTGAACGTGAACACAACCGACACACGCAGCCTTTGTTTAGTTTTTGACCCAAGCTAAACGAGTCTTACCAATGCAGGTTGCCTACTTCTAACTGAATTCTTTTTATTTATTTGCATTTCCACTAGGTTAAAAGAAGATTGCAGTGGTAGCTAGTCTGTACCCTCTTTTTACAACTGCTGGAATGTGTAGAGGGTGACAAAGCAGCTTCTCCACAGCTCTGAAGCACGTCCCCACCTCCCGTCCGTATTTCTGCTAGAGATCAGTAACCCGTGTCCCTCACCATGTTCTCCCCAGGGTACAACACACCGGGAACTGCTACCAAAGCGACGGTGAAAACCAAAACCAAGTACTGCAAACACTTCCAAAACCCGTTCAGAATTAATTTTAAACATCTGGCAATGGTTGAAGATTGGAAAGATGTAAATTCATTGGAGTTTCCTTCACGGAAACTGGGAGTAAAGACAAAGGTTCGGTCCCAAAACAGACAACGCCCTTTTGCTTTTGATACAACAAGTAAAAGCGGAATGTCTTCTGTATGAAAATTATCATGGGATGTTTCCCGATATAAAAAACTGTGTGTAGCTTCTGTACAGTGTTCCCACACACTGCTCTGACTGGCAATACTCCAAGCTAACGCTATGGTTACAACCGCTAGGCTCGCAGAAGAGCACGCTCAAGGGGAAATTCAGGGTCCGGTAGCGTTCTAGCTGAGGTAGGTTAAAGCAGACCCGCTAATTAGAAAATCCTGCATGAGTTCATACGGTATTAAATGAAACCAAAAATTATAACACAGACTGTTATTCTTTAAGAAACAGAGATGAGCGCGGCACAGTTACACCGATGTCCACAAGGTTACTCACACAATCCATTCCAGACTTTGAAGAAAGCACCGCTGCTTTCCCGCTCTCCACAGCTTATGGTGCTTTTTCCCCCGCCGCTGGCTTCATTCCCCGTCTCAGTCTCGACGTCTCCGCGGCGCAGTGCCGTTCTGCAGGGGCGGCGGGCTGGCTGCGGGACGGCAGGCTGCTTTCCGGCTGCACGGCAGCCCGGGCCAGTCGACCCGAGAGCCGCCGTGCAGCGCCGTGCCCGGGGGCTGCGGGCTGCGGGGCCGGCAGCTGCGGTCGTGCAAGGCAGTAAGCTGGATTTTGGTTTGAATATTTGTTTTCGGGTTTAATAATTGCGTGTCTGATCACAATAGGCGTGTGCATATACGTGTGCTTGGAGAGGAAAATTTGTATAAGCAGCAGGGTTTAAAAAAAAGGAAATAGCACATCGATGGGATTTAAGATCTGATGCTTTTCTTGTTTGATAGCACCACGCTTCCGCAGGATGAGAGGGACGGAGTCCGAGACGTCGCGGGCTCACAGCGTGCTGCGCCCTGCCCTTACGCGCCGCCGCTATACGCACACACTCGCACCCCTTAACGGAGTTCAGAGGGAAAGAAGCCTCCACGCAAATCACGGTGTTTTCTGACAGCCGCAGGCAGGGGACAGTGCCAGGGCTGTGGGGAGCTCCAGTCTGCTGCTGCCTGTTGCCACGGGAGAGCCCAGACACGGGTACGTCTGGAAAGAGATGTAAGTCCCAACCCAGCAGAATGCGCAGGGACGGGTTTCACATTAACGCTTCGGTAGGATCGAGACGTTAGTTAGCTCACACTAATTGAATAGAAAATTAAGGCTTCTGCTCTCAAAGCTACATTGGAACTACAGCTGCCCAGGGCCGATCGGGATCAAGGCTGGGAAGCAGCACGTCTCTGCATGGGACACTTTGCACGTACCATATTTAAATAAATCCCTTCTCAGTTCAGTTCAAAGGGGTCTCCCCTGCACCGTTTTTCAAGAGTTGTGCTGATAACCGCTATCAGATCTTCTGCACGTGGTCACCTCCACCATCACACCTAAATAAGGAACACTAAAACGTTGGGCACAAACTGAAGCAGAGGAAGTTCCATCTGAACATGAGGAAGAACTTCTTCTCTCTGAGGGTGATGGAGCACTGGAACAAGCTGCCCAGGGAAGTTGTGGAGTCTCCTTCTCTGCAGATATTCAAGACCCGCCTGGACAAGGTCCTCTACAGCCTACTGTAGGTGACCGTACTTCAGCAGGAGGCTTGGACTAGATGACCCACAGAGGTCCCTTCCAACCCCTACCATTCTGTGATTCTGTGACATATCAATTCCATTGGCAAAGTTCATTTACAGGATCCTGTGAGGAAAAACTCCCACTCAAAATCAAGTGGACACCAAATTTCGTATGAAATTCTATTGCAGGGTACTCCCCTTGTGAAAAAAAGATACTGCATATCTTCAGATGGTGTCCTGGGACTCCACAATCATATTTACGTACATTGTACATACCAATCGTCACTTCCTTTATCAATCGTACTCTTCACAATTCAGACAGATTTTTTTTTTATTTATTTAATTAAATAACCAGGACTTTTATTTTAGGTATTCAGAATTCTGATAATAACATCTCCTTTCTAATGATTAACAGCTATGGCCAAAACCCCACTAATGAATTTTATGGCTATCTGTTGAAAAGCCATTGCGTATAATATCACTCCAACGCAGCTGAAGCCTTGTAAAAAGCTTCCTGGTTTTAACTTATATTTGAAATCATCAGGACTGTCTTCTCCATCTATCACCAAAAACATATCCAGTTTTAACTTCAAAAAAACCCAACAGAAAATTATATATTGCTTAGTTTTACTTCTAAAAGCTAACTAGCTCATTGTTTCAAAAACACTTGGCTCTTTGCCTCCTTGCTGAGAGAGACTTGCTAGAAAAATAAAGACCTTATCCATCCAGGAATACAAAATGGAACAACATTAGCTCAGAAATAATAAATAACAATAATAAAGTATACTACTCTAACAATAGTATATTCTTTATATTAACTTCAGGTATGTTTTCACAGAACAGAAACCAATACGTAGCTACTTACAAACCATTCTCTTCCTACACATCATCTTCATCATTAATTCAAAAAGTTTCAATTTCAATAGCAAAAGTTTGAAGAACATCTTAACTGTGCTTAGGGAACACTATTTACCAAAAGCAAATTCCAATTTAAAACAAAACAAACCCCAAACAACCCCAGACACAGAATTAGTCCAGTATAACCTAGAAAAATTAACTGTACTTCTGGTTACTGACAAATCAGCAAAATACAAGAAACCTCCTTTTTATTTAAAACTACCACTGAGAAAAAGTAGGTTCTTTGGAGAATGAGGCTACTATGAAAGATTTAAAAAAAAATCACGCACTTCAAATATGTTACACTGTACACAGGTTTTAAGAAGCAAAGTTCTTGAGCATCAGTGCTTTGCAGGTTCTCATCTTCCACAATTTCTGAAGTCTTGAAAGCCAGATGTTCCAGAAAGGCGTGCAAAAACATTGTATATATTTTACATATATCTCTATAGATCACTGTTCATCCATCCTTCCAAGTCGTCGCCGCCGCCTACAGAAAGCCTTTAAGTTCCATTTGTTTGACTCCAACATAAAAGGTCCATTGTAGACAAACAACACCGTCATCTTGTCATTGTAAGTGAGATTCTGCAGGAGCTGGCAAAAAAACCAAAACCCCAAGTCAAAACAGCTAGAAGAGAGGTTCCCCATTATCTAAAAAAGGTGAAGAAGGTCTAAGTAAAGCCTTAGATCTCAAAAGGTCAATATAGCAGGACTATAGCCTTTCTGAGAGACGATGTGTATTTGTTCCTGGAACCCCCCAAAAAGAATCCACTCATTCTTCAGGCAATTTCCACGCTTCACTATTCTTACTACAGGAAAATCTTCATATCTAATCTGTACCTTCTTGCTGCAAATATGGTCATTACTTTTTTGCCGTATCCACAATGGGCAAAGAACATTGGCTGTTTTTCCTTTTTTTGCCACGGCAAGGCAACAGGTCGAGTTACTCAGGCACAATCATTATGTCTCTCTTCAGCCTCATGATCCTCCAAGGCAAGCCATTTCCATTAGTGGAAACTCTGAACTCTCAAAACTTCTTAAAAGTTGCCCTGCTGTCTTCTGGAGTAATCCCAGCCACTGTGCTACTTTTCTGAAGTGTAACAGCCCAAGCTGGACACTTACTGTCGTCCACATCTTGTCAGGCACAAGCCCGGCAGGCTGGTATAATGCAAGCTGTAGGGTTATCTGCAGTGCTCAGGGTGACTTTTAGCAATTTACTTGCAACTGATGCTCACTGTAACTGTAATAATCCACTATAACTTCTCTCTCCCCAGTCATTTAGACATTTATGCCTTAGACCACGTGCTGTTGTTGATTTTACCCACTTAAATACCAAGTCCTATGCTCGTCTGTGCTGAAATGCATCCTGTTTTCAAACAAAGTTACCTATCTAAGATTGGTTTGAATTCTGACCTTGCTCTACAGCAAGGAAGCATTCACTCCTAACATGATGATTATTTGCATATTTAATAAATGTAATCTGTTTCAGCATAGACTGATATTAAAAACACTGATTTTCGAACAGAAGACTCACTCCTAAGGACTGCATTCATTTCATCTATTCATTCTGACAGTGAATCACAACTATTCAGAATATAATTTTCCTAATGAACTCTACTGCATACTAATCTATACCCCTTCCCCCCTGTAGCTTCCTTAAAAATACAGCTGGGGAAAATGTCATCATAATGAAAAAAACCACGGTAACAGTTTTTCCTGCATCCACTGGATACATATGCAGAATTTAGCTTAGTATGACAATTTGTCATACTTTCTAGTATGTGATTACATACTTGCTTTCTAGTAAGTGACGACATACAGTGTAGGCTCAGGAACTGCAGGTAAGCCACTGGAACAGCAGTCTGCTTTCTCCTCAGCCTGCTCTGTACAGCCTTTTAATTAACCCCTGATGCAGCCCACTCAAACTATCTCATAGACTAAAACCTTTACATGAATTACTATCTCAATAACGTTCTTTGTGGCAGGCCACAACAACTTCACTATGTTAACTGTCGTGATCACCTACTTGCAGTTGATTGAGAAAGGAAAGAAGAAGGAAATACCTTCAGCCACCTCTTGGTAACTCCATCTCTTGCTGCTTTGTAGTGGTGCAACACGTTCCTTGATCCTCCTCTTAACCATAAAGTGAAATGCACTTTTTTTTTTTAAGCTTCTGAAATTTCTTACTTCTGCTTTCTCATTTTTACACTGATCTTTCTGGTTAGCTCTGGGCACTCAGTATTCCCCCTTCTCTATTCTTAGTAATTTGACAACAAGCACAACTTCTGAAACAGACTCTGAACCCTAGACAGTAATTTTCTACAGTCCCTTATACGTGGGAGGCATTATAGTTAGTAGAGCTATCTCTGCCCTTTCAACATCCAAACCACTCTCTTATTTCTCAAAGTAGAAGAGAACCCAGAAAAGCAGATCCAATAAGGAGAGAAATCGCAAGACAAAAGGGGTAGATAACACACAGAGTAAGAAAGAAGTAATGTGAACAGCAAACAACCAAACTGTGTGGAGGTAAGTATGCTGTAAGATCAGAAGGAACAACAAGCATCACCTTCCTCCTACTTTCCGTCAGGTAAATGCTGTGAGTGGCTTTTCTCAGGTCCTGCAACTGCTATTTACAGAAAGAATAGCACATACCAGCCAGATTTTCTAAAATACAGTGACGTACAGGGCGCAGGAGAACTGATAACTCAGTACAAGGTGTCCAGCCCATTACTGAATGCTTGCTCCCTTGGTGTACAAGTAACCTTTACTGGTCCAATCTGTCTTGGATCCCGCTGAACATGACATTAGCCTCTGTCAAAGGTGCAGGTGAACAGCCACCCTACTTACTAATCCTTTCAAACCACAGCATCACACCACCGCATCACCCCGTAAGTCAGCTACCATTTTTCTCTTTTTTTAACAGAAGAGCACAATTAAGCACTGGTCATTCTTGACTGAAAAGTCCTTTTCAAGCTACTCTCCATGGAGCATAGCAATGACCTTTTCTGAGCTTCTAAGTCTCAGATTATTACTTCAACAGTTTCTCTCCATTAATGTGGGATTCTTCTAGTTATTCCAATGTCATCAGCACTAGCCTGTTCCAGTATCATCATCTGACTTGTCTGGAAGTTGGTCTCTGCTAAAATCCCAATTTCCTATGAGCTACAGGCATTACACTTGACAGCCTTGTTACAAGGCACCTCTATCTACTGGTGGTTAACTTGTGATACTTCCACAGAGGCCACAATTCCAGAATGTGTTTATGATGAGATGAGCCGTGGTTGCCTGAACTCCTGCCAGGACTGTCCTTAAAATGGACAAGTTCTCTCATAGTTACCTTTAAATATGAAGTTCTTAGGTACACAGAAATAAGTTATACAGTGTTTACAGGGATATTCTCACGCAAAACTCAACTCTCCTACACATTAACCTTTCAATTTAATTTTCTGCCACGTACCTTTGGCGTAATAAAGAAGTACTGAGACGTGCTCTCTTTACAAGCAGTTTTCACAACCATTTCAAAAACTCTTCTCTCATTCATTGGATCCATTCCCTAAAAGAAAGCAGAAAAAAAGTCTGTTCTCCCCACTGTCACAAGCATCTGTATATTACGAGGTTATATACTTTACTGTCGATCCTCACCTGATTTATTTCATCAACAACCCTGAAAGGACATCTGTTGAGTTCCTGTAGAGCCATCAGGTACAACATAGTGGAAACACTTTTCTCACCTCCACTCTGATGATATGGAGTCAATTCATGAAGTTCAGTGCTGCTGTGGAACTTGACTCTAATGCGAATCCCGTACTTGTCATAATCCTCCTATAAAAGCGGATTTAACAGGTATATATTTACCTGTTAAATTAAGTTTCTCTGCATTACAGCTTATTTGATAATGACATGCAAATTAAAGGAAATTTATGTCAAATGTTTTACAGGGGTCTATGAACTGAGGTTCAACTTAATATCAATATATTCATTCTGTTTCATGTATTTTCTTTAACTCTGACCTATTCTTAATAGATGGAGAATTTTCAATACCACTCCCTCCCCATGACAATGATTTGTTAACTTCTGAATGCCTAGTAAGAAAGACTTCACATATATTAAGAATAGTGACAAGAAAAAAATTCTTGGCTAGAAAAAGGAGAAAGCGATACGCCTATAAATTCCATTTATCAGAAAAAAATGCATTAGGGTACATGATGCTATCAACCTGAATAGCGGGGTGATGGGGAGGGGTGTAGGTTAAGATCCCATCTGACTCTTGCACTCTTCAAGTGCAAGAGGTCTAATTAAATCCTGCACTTTACCTCCACTAGCAGACTGAGATACAAAGCCCCTACAAAATCCACCATGACAGCAATTTCCCTTTCACACTCAGTCAGAAAAACCACACATACAAGGATTCCGACCCTGGCCTTTTCTTTTAAGAGAAAACTGACACTTGTCAGCAGTCTGAGTCAATGATGTATAGGTATGGGGATAACAGATGAGGTTCAAAAGAAGGTCCATGCAAGGAAACACATTCATGGTTCAAGGAAAAAAATAAATCTTTGGAGTACTTGCTAATATTTCTGAAGTTCAGGTAACCTCAGTGCAGGAACGGGAATGCAATCCCCGGTGCAGAAAGCCCATACCATACCATTTAGCCTACATAGGACAGAATCTTTATGTGCGCCCATCAAGTTAACGAGAGCTACAGGGGAGATTCAAAAGTTTCAGGAATACAAGTTCCAAAAGGTCTATCCATATTCACTGTGGAAGTGTAAATCGTGCACTTGGAGGTCATCAACTCACATTCTCCTACCCTAAGCATTACAATTGTGTTATCAGAAGAAAGGAGTGGAGGTGATTCCTAATGGTTACTCACAGAACATGTCTAGATTTAGAAAGGACAGTTGTGACAAAGAGACAATGCTGCGTCCATCTGTCCCCTGGTTTCAGCTGTGATAGAGTTAATTTTCCTCCCAGTAGCTGTTGTGTTTTGGATTTAGTGTGAGACGAATGTTGGTAACACTGAAGTGTTCAGTTGCTGCTAGGAAATCAAGGATTTTTCCCAGCCTCCCATATCCAGCTAATGAGCAGGGAAGGAGCACAGCCAGGTACACAGCCCAAGCTGGACAATGGAAACATTCCATACCACGGACATTGTGCTCAGTTTACGAACAGAAGTGGTTAGGGGGCAAGAACTCTCCCTTTTCTGTGAGTCTGATCTTTTCCACGAGTGCAAACTTCTTCCATGAGTTCAGTCTTTTTCCACAAGTTCTGTGAAATTTGCAAGCTCTGTGATCCCTGCTCAGGGACTGGCTGTGCAATTGTTCATCAGACAGTGAGAAAAAAATGTATCGTGTATTGCTTCTTTCGCATATTCTATTATTATAATTATCATTATTATTATTACACTTGTCTTATGAAACTGACTTTATCTCAACCCATGAGTTCTGCTTTTTCCCATTCTACTCCACACCCCACTGGGAGCAAGGGGAGGAGTGAGTGAGCAGCTGTGTGATCCTAGCTGCCAGTGACCAGCTGCATGATCCCAGTTGCTGGCTGCCAGGTTAAACCACAACACCATCCCACAGAAGCTGGCATATGCCAGTTTGGTTCAGTTTGCCACACACCAGAGCCATCACAAAGTGTATGAACCTGGGTGACCTGACAGAGCAGAATCCCATTGCAGGGCTAGGTTTTATGAAGCACAAGGTCTAAAAGCCCCCATGAAGTAAGCCACACCATCTTAAAGTCTTAAAATGGCCTTAAGGAACTTTTAGGAGACTGTAGGAGCAATTTTCAGCTTCTTTGCTACCTTCAGGTCTTGCTTTGGCACGAGTAATATATATACCAAATAGCATCTAACATTGGAGAGGATCTATCAAATCCTCTCAGATCAGCTTATCTGCTAAATTAGAATAAACCATCTGTTGGTGTTCCTAGAGTTTTACTACACCTGCAGGCAGACAAACATCCTCAGGTCAGGAAAGCATAAGGTCTTATACTGGTATTTACTTTCAGGTACTACAAATCTCTGGTGCTTCTGGCGTACCAGTATTATAGAAACATGGAACTGCGAATCCTTGAGGCTGAGGCAAATACATACACACTTCAGGAGAGAATAAAGGTGACCTGACATAGTTATAAACTCACGTTTGCTAACTGCCAACTTTTTGCAGTTTTGAAGACAGGTAACCTTTCTCAGCCTCAGGGTTTTCCTGTTGGCAACAGGTTGGCACTTCCAAAGAGAAACTGAAGACCTGCTGTGAGAAGGAGTGCTATATGACCATGACAGACACATTGGAACAAAGCAATGCTTAATGTTACTCTTCGCAAGCTGATTTTGGTTAACACTTCATTCTACACCACTATGGAAGAAATGACTTCTTTGGCATGTAACACAGCTTATCAGAAGAATAATTAGCTTCTCGGATTTGCAGATTGTAGTTTGATAGCCACGCCTGATAATCCGAAACCTAAAGAGGAAAACCATAGGGCACGCTTTCAAAATAGATGAATGTTGCTGCACTGACCTTTCTGGAGATGGTATTTTGCTAAGGGGAGCTAATCAGACATTCTTCTAATCAGTGAAGAGAACAACACTACAGCTTAGATGAACTTTCTCCATTTTAGTAGGATTTGGTAATTGATTGTCAGGATCAATCTCAACAGACCCACAGTCTGGCTTGCTTATGTCCAGCAACATTTAGCATAGTGGAGTGAAAAAATACGCGCAAGTTCACAATTTAGTTCCTGTTTCTTCTCTAACAGATACTTGCAGAGCTTTTGCTATACTCTTTGGAAACGGATGGGGCTGGGAGACATTAAGAGCACCATGACTTCATGTAAGGAGAAATAAAGAACAGGACTGAAGGCCACTAGGCCCACTGTACTTTCAGATGCATTGGCACAGACTGAAGCCAGGCTCCAAGAAGTTTACAAGTGTCCTGGCTTCAGCTAACATAAGAGTTAATTTCCACAGGAAGCTGGGAGGGACACAGCCAGGACCCAAACTAGCCAAATGGGATATTAGATACCATGCTCACTATACAGCTGGTGAAGCTGGTGAGCGGAGGGGAATCAATGGCCTGGCACATCAGACCCACAGGAGTATCAGGCTCTAGTGCACACCAGTGCAGTGTACCCTAATACCATCAAGCTATAAAGGGGCAGAATCCATCTGCATTTCGGGAGTGATGGGTGGATCCCAACAGCTGACTGCATGGGAGGCTGAAGCGACCCTAACTGGGAATGAGTGGCAAAAGCACCCTATTGTGACTGTCCCCGGGGCCCTGTGCATCCTAGGTGTAGACTACCTCAGGAGAGGATAAGTTCAAGGACCAAAAAGGTGGGCTTTTGGTATAGCTGCTTTGGAGATGGAAGGAGTTAAACAGCTGTCTACCTTGCCTGGTCTCTTGGGGGACCCTTCTGTTGTGAGGTTGCTGAGGGTTGAAGAACAATGGATGCTGATTGCTATCACAATGGTGCACTGGCCGCAATATCGCACCAGCTGAGACACCCTGATCCCCATCCATAAGCTGATTTGTCAACTGGAGAGTCAAGGAGTGATCAGCAAGACTCGCTCACCCTTTAACAGTCCCATACAGCCAGTGTGAAAAGCTAATGGAGAGTGGAGACTGTCAGTAGAATATCGTGGCCTGAATGAATCATAGGATCATAGAAGTTATGCTGATGCTGAGTGTTGCCATGCCGGACATGCTGGAACTTCAATATGAACTGGAGTTAAAGGCAGGCAAGCAGTGTGCCACCATTGATATCACTAATGTGTCCTTTTCCATCCCTTTGGCAGCAGAGTGCCGGCCATAGTTTGCTTTCAGTTCAAGGGGTGTCCAGTACACCTGGAATCAACTGCCCCAGGGGTTGTTATATGCCGTATCAATAGTATTACAGCAAGAATCACCCAAATTAATGAAGGGTGGACTTTAATTAAACCGAGCAAAGTGCAGCAGTGATGGGACTGGCTGATTTCATCAAGTGGCACTCGGCAACTTCCTCGAGATCGACATTTTCAACCCACAGATGGTGGGCACGGGCCCCACCAGATATACACCAGTTGCTCTGGATGCAGCATGCAACCACCCAACACCACACACCACGTCTGCTGCCATGAAAGACTGTTGCGACAGATGGAGCCCAACATCATGGATTAAATGCACTCAACGGCCATTGTAGGGGGATGGTCCATAGACTAAGGGAATGATATCTGTGAGACAGATATATTTATATATATACACACACACATATAAAAGGCAGGCAAAGTAGACAGGAAAAGTGGTGGTGATTAATTGGATAATGGGGAACCTGGACATGATGTAGACCGTATAGAATAAGGGGTGGATAATGTCCTGGGTTCAGCTGGGATAGGGTTAATTTTCAGCAGAGGCCAGGAGGGGACACAGCCTGG
>Ga0181612_181395_pt1 | contig 11796 bp, 5 predicted proteins | sample HoacroProtozoa21_FD_119630 | JGI IMG/M metagenome (GOLD analysis project Ga0181612, IMG submission 119630) | Hoatzin crop microbial communities from Cojedes, Venezuel. Combined Assembly of Gp0051906, Gp0051904, Gp0051908 | reverse complement strand
TTGCTTTTAAACAGTCTTGCTTTTCTGAATAAATCTATTCCAACAGATTTGGAGAAGAGTAGCACTAAGAACCACATTGCTTTCCATCAAGTTGCACAACAGCTTAGCTCTCAGTAAAAATGAAAATAATATTCTGCGCCACCTGCCACTGTTCATGGGGTTTAGGACAGTTAAAGTAATCCCATTATCATAGTCCTGACCTTAGTAAAGGTTTGTTCTGTGTTAAAAAAGAAAAACCCACACCACAAATATCACCATACATCCAGAAAGAACAGATCACCTTAAAGCATTCTGAAAGGCAAATTTGCCTCATTATTTGTTTTACAAGCTTCGGGGCCAGGATTTCTGCAGCTCTTTTTCAGTCGGCTTTTAAGGCGCGAATACGTCCCGTCCTTCCCACAGAGGAAGACCTCATCGCCTTATGTTTGTACATAATGGAGCTGTTTAACCGTGGCAGTAGGTGGTCTAATGAAACACTACCTCACCATTTCTTCAAGGACTCCTTTGGCTTCTTGTGTCATTTCTCCTTCTCAGAATCACAGGGTTTACTTTGGACCGTTTTGCTCGAGTTGCTCCTTGGTGCCTGATTGATTTGATGAAAAAAAGGACAGGTCGCCAGTGCCCTTTGGCCCCGTTCAATAACAGAAGTGTTTCTCCGAGGCTGGCAGCCTGCGCTTGCTCTAGGCGCTGCTCCAGGTTTCCTCCGAGGAGCAGCTCTTTGATGACACGTAGCCTGCTCGGAGGAGTCCTGTTGGCATCACCGAACTGGCTTCCCTTGCATGCTGGTGGCAGCAGATGCAATTCAAGGAGACAAGAAAGGCACGGGAGGGTGGGGCAAGGAATGGTCTTCCACGAGTCGTAGATCAAGTGCCTTCTTTCTCCTCCAGAGATGGAAATGAATTCCTTTGAAGCCAAGGTAGGGAATTGAGGTTGTCAGCCCGAGAGCAACAGAGACTCCAGCTGAGCTGCTGTTGTTTGTTTAGTGACAGCAGTTCTTCTCAGCTAGGACCTTCAGAAAACAGATTGTGTTTGGAGAGGCAGGATGATGCTGATGCCACTGCTGATGCAAAGTATCGAGTCTCCTCACCTCCCCACTCCAACTGCAGCGGGAGCTGAGAGCTCTCAGCACTTTGCAGGCAGTGATCATCACCTCATGATTAGGCCCATGGACAGTTAAGGCTTTCAGATATTCCCACACAGAAGTGATGAAGAGTTGCAAACATGAGGTTCTGATTCTCACTGCTGTTATGAAATGTGACTGCTGAAACATTTATTTCCACTTCAAGTATTTGTCCATATGTGTACTCTACTGTTGGTATGCATACACAGTATGGGGCTGAAATCTGAAACCTTTGGCCAGCAATATCTGTCGGGGACATTCCTGCTTCTTGCATGTCCACCTGCTGTGATGCCAAAATGTGAAGGGCAGTTCAGGTATAACAGCACAGTTTCTTCTCAGCGCTCATGTTCTCCCAATATAATCATTTGTACTGCAGTCAATACATGCAGTAGTGCTAGCTTAACAGTGCTAATTAGGTAGCTGTTCCCTGAAAGTTCTTTTTTGCTCTCAAGTGGGCTGACCATTCCTCCAGTACACCTGCAACAGGGGACAACCTGGGACAGACAAGTGGAAAAGCAACCAGCTGTCCAAACAAAATGCATGTGGCACCTAATTTGGGCAGCACTGTACGGAAAAGCACCTGTACATCAGAGTCAGTCATGAACTAAACATTTTAACAAATAAAAACTTCATACTGGATGTTTACAAACTGAAGCAGGGTTTTGCAGGACACAGGATGCAATCCTTCTGCTCTGCGCATAATCCTGTTGGAGCTCCACGCATGTAAAAAGTACAGGGCAGTTGAAAACAGTCCAGTGGAAAACAGGCAGAGTATTTCAGGCCCTGTAATGTGTTACTTCTGAGAAAAGATTGATATCGACTTGCCTGGGAGGAAGGGATTTAGAAAAAATGTAGGTCTTCAAATACTTAAATGTTGCCACAGATCTTGGCGGTGAAGTGTTTTCTATGTTCACTGTGGATAGAATAGGCTCAAAAAGCAGCTCGAAATACTTTATGAATTAGATAAATCCTTCTGCCTGTAGCTGTAGTTAAGCAGAGTATCTAGGGCATCTGTGAAATGCCTATTCTGAAGGACAGACCAAGAAAATCAAAGGAGCGGGTTAGGTAGGTGTTGCCCTGTCTTGAGGAGAAAGTATGGAACTGGACCATGGATCTTTCCTATTCTGTGACAATGATTTGATACAATATAAAAAAGGCTGAGGTCCACCCCTTAGAGGGGTCTTCACACAAAAAAAAAATAGTTAAAAAAGCTTACTATCAACTGTTTCATCTTCAGCTTTTATTCTACTATTCTAAATTTCAATTTAAGCCAATCTTTCTCTGATTTTCTCTCTCTCACAATTTACAATTCAACATTTTTTGTCCTCACTTGTATGAGCCTATTCCATGTAACTCCCCTCACCCTCCACCTTGCTCAGAGCCACTTTTTCTCCATGTGGTTTGTCCCATGTGCTTGACTTCTGTGCTTTCTGTGTGTTCCTCAACATCTGAGATCTCATCTTCAAAACTCTCCACCATGCTTCTGTCTTCTCCCGTACTAAAAACTATTTTTCAAAATAAACTTATTTCGTTATCCCATCAGTTGCTAACTTTCATAAACCATATGTCTGAATCACCTTTCCTTAAAGAAGGAAGAATCCTAGGCAATATCTTCAGAATCACAGAACATGGGTGGTACATCTGAGCAGTTCTTGAACAGTGGAGTCTTCAAATCCAGGGCATTATTTCAGTCCCAACTATAATCACAGTAAAAGACCAGTCAGGAGAATACTTACAGAAGTATACAAAATGAGAAACTTGGGAAACGTGCTCAGCTTCTTTGTGCTTATATCCTTTTGTAGAATGAGACGAATGAAGGAAAGAGTCATCGTGTGCTTTAGCAATTCATGTACCAGTGAGAAGGTGAGAAATTCAATTAGGCCACTCAGACACAGTAAGTGCTAATCTGGGATAATAAAGCCTCCTAGCCAAGGAAATTACCTAAAGTTAAATGTATCGGAATACTGGGATAGATACAGACACAGAATTCAACATGATAGCTTCCTTAGTTCTCAATTAAAATGCTTTATCAACCAACGAACCAAAGTTTAGTTGATCAGTATATCTGAAGGCTCTGGGAAATAAGCAAAAATCAGTTAATAATTATGCAAGCCTGTAAACTTTTGGTTGGTTGACTGGTTGGGGGGGAGGGGAGAGGCTTGTTTTCTTCAGGATGTCCAGAAGGAAGACAAAATACCGTGGCTGTCTAAGAGGCTATAAAGAGCAAAAATGGGATGAAAGACCTTACAAAACTCTGCGAGGGAAATACCAGACTGTTTGACAGTTTCAAACTAGTTTCCATTGAAATAGAAAGAACAGGAGATCCTTGAGTAGCACGGGGTTTTTTTCCCTAAATCTTTTCCTACCTTTTTCCCTGGATGCATACTTGTTACTTCTATCGTATTACCATAGACAGCAACGATTGTGTGCAAGAACAAGGAGGGAGACAATCTGTCTAAAACGACTTACTTGCTAGTGGACAAACTAAACTCATTCCTCTTGCCTTTTCAAATCCTGCCTAAGACTTCACGTTAGGTGCTAATGAGAAAGAACAAAGAGTGACATTTGGCAAAATTGTGTTTTGCCCTCGGTTCCTCACTGACCTTCTGTGGAAAGGTGGGGAAATCCCCTTACCTTTCTGTTACGCCTTTCTCCACCTGCCCTTCCTTCCTCTCCTGACTTCCACACACACTTGCACATGTGTATCTTTGGTCTACCTTGACCATTTAACAGATTTTCCAGGACAAAAACCCACATCTTAAACTGCACTTGTGCAGTGCCTAGCAAGTAATCCCTGAAGCTTGGCTAGGGCTTTCAGTACTAATATAGAACAAAGAAATGGCAACGATGACTTGTGTTTTGTTTATTAGTTTAAAATTCCTGTGAACAGGTCACTCGTATGAGGGCTCTCCCAGTATCGCCAGTGACACAAGTAACTCCATGGGCACTGGAACTAGTGACTGGGTTCCAATCGTTTGTGCCTTACAGCCAGTTCTTTACTGAATGTTGCCTCATGAGCTTTACCCCTATTAGACATCAAAGAGAAAGAGATTAGAGATCTGCTAATTATGAGAAAAGATTTTCTTTTTTGACTTACTAGAAAAAAGAGAATCCACATGGAACAGAAATCTTCATTAATCCTATCTGCGCAGACATCAGATGTACTTAATAATCTTTGAAATGTCTGTCAAATTCAGCTCTGCTAAGTCAATTAAAACTGGCCAATGAGCTTAAAAGTTCTGGAAGTGATTTACTAGCAGGTGATAGACGGATCGACAGCACGAACATGCCAGCTTCATTTCTTTGAGAAACCAGGATTAGTAAAAAGCCTGCTTCAGTTCCTACTTAATTTTTCACTGTAAAATTGGTCTAGTAGTTACAAATTATGTTCTGTATCCTTAATGGTTTACTTTTTCTGACTGGTTTTATTTTTTCTATCTTGTATTTTTCCTATTTAGACTACAGTCAAGGTAAATGTTCTTCAGTCAGAGGAAAAAGAGGTGGAAGCCCTTGAGAAAAAGCATCATCACGATGCTCTGCAATTGTCTGATTTTCTAATGGAGAGCAGGTATTTTGTGACCAATTGGGCAGTTTGGTAATGGATAATCCTAGTTCCAGCTCTAGACACTTGCTGACCTAAATAGGACCAGACTGACTTTCTGTATCTGCCTAATAGAGTAGTCAGGACCTGATCGTCCCTCAGGATCTGTGCAATTTTATGTCCTACGTGTGGTATGAAATACAGGTTAAATATAAGATAACTGTACAGCCTCATGCATATCACTGTTCCTTTTTTCTAAAGTCAGATTTAAGTTCACCACTGAAATCCCAAAGTACTTGCAGATTTTCTTGCTCAGTCTAATTTGCTGTTGAAGCTCTGCCATTAATGATGAAACAGCTGAATCCGGCGCTTACAGCAGGCTATGTAAGAGCTCCTTTGATTTTCCATCATCTTTTATAGTGTCAGAGAGTGGTTAAGGTGGGAAGGGACCTCTGGAAATTGTCTAGCCCAATCCCCCTGCTCCAGGCAGAGCCAGCTGGAGCAGTTGCACAGAACCGATTTTTGGTTTAGTGGTGAGGTTTCTTCTATCCCAGAAATGGCCTGTGTATCACAGCAGTGTTCCTAAATTTGCTCTACTATTAGAAACGTCAAGTGAATGCAACTCACAGGATCCAGAGTCACAGCAATTTGGGTCCTTCTGTCCAGTCAGAGGCCTTTTGCTTAATGAAATAAGTGATTAACGAGTCATTCTAGTCAAATGCCTCAGTGCAGGGGTGTGAGTAAAGCAAAATTCAACCTGGATGAAGTCAGACCAACAAACACAGGTAACAAAACTTTCTGAATCAGCACAGCCTGAAACAAAAACTTGCTCTATTTGCCCATATAAAATTAAGTGCACCATGAAAATCTTTAGCGGAATTTCTTTTTTATACCTCACTAAGTGTGCATAAGAGAAATTTTCTCACTATAAGAACATACTGGAAAATTACAGAATATCTGTTGTGCTATAGTCACTTGTGAGTGGAGCACAACAAGAGAGATGCCTTCCTTCTGCATCCTAAAGAATAGTTTTGGAAGTGCATCCCTGTTGTGGCTTGCTTTTGAGATTTCCAGATTTATATGTCCTTTTTTATACACCTAAATTGAAATGAAAACTTTGTTCTAGGAATGCCTGTTTTTCTTCCCTAACTGGAAAGGAAGTATAAAGAGTTAAGCCAGGTATAGATATCTACATCTCAGATGGTTAAATCCCATTTCTGGTTGAGGGGTTGTTTTTTATCCCCATTTATTTACAAGAATATCATCTGTCTCGCACATCTGGAAACAGAGCATTTCTTGCAGCCATGGCTGCCAATGGGGCACTGTGATACACAGACCAAATGGCTGATCGTTCAGTGATGACTATTCCTTTGGGAAATATGACTTAACAGCTGCCCTCAGCTCACCATTAACAATTTCAGCTCCTTTCTGTTTCCATCTTTAAGAAGCCTTGGTATTTCTTAGGTATGAAAATGGATCAGTGGCCTTCATTCTGTTCTGAAAGGATTAAGAACAGAAAAAAGAAAAATCTCCTGAACAAATAGTATGTAAGTGAAAAATGCCACCTCTCTGAGCTCACTCTGAGAAACATGAATTCATTTTAGGGATATGTCTAGTTCTTCAGCCTGCCTTTGCACAAGTGAAGCAAGAATATCGCTCTGGTTTTATAATCTATTTAAAAAAAAATACACACCAATGAAGAAAGACCAGCAGCTGCCTTCTGAGGCACACAGCACAGTGGTTCCCCAGGGGATCCTGCCAGGCATCTTCGGTGGTTCAGATACTGGCTGATGAGCTCTGCAGACTAGATCCTACACTTCTGTAAGTACTGATTATACCTTTGAGCAGAGAAATATTCTCCCCCTGCCCACCTATTTCGTGTGGTTTGTCAGTCCCTATAAAGTTATGTGCAGCTTTATCACCGCTGCTTTCCCCTCACTCTTTCCCCTAAGCCACATCTGGTATGTTACAAGTCTCCATCTGAGAGCTTTCTGCTGGCTTTCCAATAGCTTCGGTAAAGTGATATTGGCCTAAGCAGCTTCAAACAGCAGAGGTCCCTCTGCAGCACAAATCATGGCAATACGTCTCCATCTGCCACCAAGCCAATAAGTTTAACATGGAGATTTTTGCCTATGACTATTTTGAATCAGCAGCTACACTTCTGTTAACAGGAATGAAGCAAGAGCCTCATTTTTCGTTGTGATTTTCATGCAAACCCCTGTGCACACCAGCACTTACTTTGTATATCTCTATATACATGTTTGCCTATATGCAAGTGTACTTAAAAATGGATATAGGCACAAGTGCTTTGTGACTGATCCAGGGCAAGAAAAACTCGTATCCCTGACCCATTAATCAACAGAAAGCCTATATTAATGTGTTTCATCAATAGAGTTTCTCAAGGATTTGTGCCTCATAGTTGAACCACACAAATTCAGTTGCCCACCCCCCCAATATCTCTGTCTCATCACAGGGGTTGAATTTTTCCCTCCCTGCCAAGGCAGCACCTCTGGCACTAATGAGTCTCCCCACCTCTTCCTGAAAAAGTAAAAAAACCTCTCTTTTACACCTAAACAATTCTCTTTATAAAGTACAAAATGGGTTTCATTCAGTATGAAAATTAGGAGGATTCTTTTTTTTTTTGCAATGTAGTCCCTCAAATTTTACCGATATAAAAGTGAAGTATCATTGATGGAAGAGAAAGAAAATAAACAAACCTTAGACAGATCAGCTGACAAATACATCTGGCATTCACAGTTTCTTTTTAGACCAGTCTAAAAAAAATCCCTTTGGCTTAACACACTTCAGAACATTAATATTTAATCTGAAGAAAATTTCAACACTCCTGAAGCCCCAATCAGGAGCTGCTATTTGGTGTCATGGGCCCTGGTAAATAGCTGTACAGAATCCCCCCATCAGCTTTTTTTGCCTTCATCTTTCTCCAGTTTCCTTCCCAGCACCTGCTGGCCTCTGACACTGGGAGCCTCTGTCTCCCATCACCTTGCAGCTGCTGCACAGTTCTGAGAGCTGCGGCAGGTAAAAAAGGAGGATTTTCCATCCTTCTTATAGGTTCTCCCTGCAAGAAATGGAACAGCTTCTCATGGGACAGGGACATCCAAGTGCAGAGCATACATACGTGTCAAATCCCCAGATGATGAGGTACAAAAATATGGATACAGCAGGAAATTAAAATGCTCTGAGATTGTCTCCTTTTGAATTAGTAACTCCTTCCACGGCTTCGGTTTTATTTTACATTTCTAATGCGAAACACTTGCAGCATGGCAAGTGTCAGACTTTTTGCTAAAAGATTATGTATGTCCGTTAAAATTACAAACATCTGTATGAAAAACTGGTAGTCCTAACAGGGCAAATTGACAACATTGGCTCATCCCGCCTGGTCACGTCTATGCAGAGTAGCTACCGAGCAACAGCAGAGGTAAAGATGTCTCAGATACGAGCCATTTCTTACTTCACTTATTAATCACTTCACAATGAAATGTTTACAGTTTCTTGCAATAATTCATATTTCTTCTTGAGAAACAGCAGTACTTCATCTCGAATTGTTTAGACTTCACAGCCCAAAGGTTTTCCAAGCCACTTCTCAGTGTTAAAACTTTTTTAGAATATTGCAGGAACGGGCACAAAAATGTACATTGATAAAATCTTTTCCATATCCATCTGGAAGTGTCATTATTTAAAAATTAATGTGAATGTTTAATGAAAACTGGACAGAAAAGTAACTTCCTGTTTATAAGAAGGCCATATGTGCGATTGGAGCATTAATTTCTTTTGAAACTATAGAAATTAATGCAGTAGTTTTCTAAGTAATCTATTATTTCTGAAAATATTGCAAAAAATACAGTGGCTCCACTCTGTTTCAGGCATTGGGCAGGACCTAAACAGCTGATATGAAGCAACAGCTGATAGGAAATAGGTTGTAATTTACCAATCGCTTTGTTAAATCACAATATTTCAAGGTCTGTTGGAAGGAACAATACAGGGAAGCAAGCGTGTATGTAGTTGTGGAGCTAAACAACACATAGTTTTCGAGAAATAGTAGCCACCATGTCATGAACACGTCCTGGACAGCAACGAAGAAGTAGAAGCAACGATCCTTCAGAGTGGTGCGACACCACAATGCTTTGCACTGGAGACTTTTAAAGAACTCTTTCAAAACACTATTTCATCCTATGGGACATACAAGAGTATCATCAATCCCCAGTTCATAGAAGAAAAAAAACCATTGGCATGCATATTCCAGAAATAAGCAAGTATAACTGCTTAGGTTTAGTCTATATGCGTCATTAAGAAAAAGAATCTTAAGCATCGCATTCAGGTGTTAAAACTGGAAGACAGAAGCATCAGCGTGAGGACAGGGGAAAGCATTTTAAGCAAGGACAAGGCAGAAGCCACAGAACTGATCCGCAGCCCTCTGTGGCTGAAGGAACTCTCTGCGGGCTCAGCACATTTCCCCCCTCTCCTCTGCAAGGGACTGCGCACAGGGCTAGCTGCACGCAGGATTTCTCACCTCTGCTATTTCTTGGGCTGTTGCAAGCGGTTAAGTGGAGTCGTGCCACATGTGCCCGCTTGCTGTAATCCGGTTGTGCTTTTTTTCTGATCAGAAGGCTGTCAATGCCCACCAGAGGAGAACAGCTCTTCCTCTCCACAGAAGAGAGAAGAGGTTCTGACCAGAACTTTCCTTCCCAAGACACATGATTTCAGTAAAACACAGGTCTTCCACGCAGTTAAGAATGACTGCAACTGTTAACAATAAAAATCAGCTTCTCATTTTTATTCACAAAAAGTTACCAAAGATGGAAACAGAAGAAAGAAAATGTTAGAGCTGAAAAGAATTTACTATAAAGACCTGGAGAAAGGTAGAGATTATCCACTCATTTTCAAACGTGATCTAGTAAATATTTTTTTCCTTTTGAAAATATTCCCGAAATATTGTCTTCTTATTGAACTTAGATAATATGTTAAATACCTAGGTCACTTGTTAAAATAGCCATTAGTTCTGAAACATTTTTCTGTTCTCAAAACTGGAGATGCATTAGAAATTCTGGGCCCTCCAGTGTGTCGGTCTTAACCCGTCACATCTAACAAGTTAGCAGCAGAGGGTTCTCTTGATCTCCCTCTCCAGCGTAATGCCCCATGGTTGGATGAATAATCCAAATTTTCAGAGTGGCAATATGGAAGCATTCAACTAAGATAATTTTTGTAATTGCCTGCCTTCATTTTGCTTAGGGGGAGGTTAATTCATTGTCAGAGGAAAGTCCGAACAGGAAATAACAGGGGATGACATTTTCATATTGCTCTCGTAATGATTTGTGCCTCCTTATTTCGAAATGGATGGTCCTGTGACACAGACATTGACCTGCCCAAGTGCTCAGTGCCCTCTGCTTCACCTCGGTTCAGCCACAGCTTCCCTCTCCCTCCTGTTCAAGAGAGGAGAGGGATATTATCTTCTCATGTCACAGGGAAGGCTGATGTTAGGCATGAAGAACTTGATTGTCCAGTGGTGGAAGACACAGTTCCTACTGAGAGTTGGGTAATCTTCCCATTTACAACCACAGATGGCTTCATTTCTTTCCATTTAATGAATAGTATGGATTTAAGGTCTATTTCAAGCTCTGGACACCAGTTTTCAATGGAGACATTACGTAAGATGATCTGAGAGAGTAATTTATTACATTTAATATTGTTCAATACACCAAGAAAACCATAAAGCCTTCAGCTGAAAGCAAGGAATTAAATCCTAGGGAAGGATATGGTGCTATATAAAGAACAGTCCTCTCAGTTCCCTCTGTGTACAATAGAGGATGCTTCCTTCTCAAATAAGTGGGAGCTATTTCCTGATCTATTATTGAAAATACTGAATGCAGAGTAACTCTTTATTTCTGTCTTTTTTTTCTGTACTTAATTAAAAATAAGAACTTCCAAGAAGAAAAAAAAAAAAACAAGAACGTGGTCTCTTGCCATTTTACTCCCTGTGGATGCTCCATTTCTCTGAAAATTGTGCAAATCTTAACTTGAGCATTTAAGCACGCTCTTGTTTTCTCCCTGCTCCTGATGTCCTTTACAAACATCAGAACGTTTCTCTTTACAAGGAGCAGTGCTGTTGTCTAGAGCAGTGATTGCCAATATCTTTGTAACTGGATCTCACTTGAGAAAGCTAGTGATCTTCCACATGCCACTGCCTGCAGCTCTAGACGTCCCCACTTCTTCAGCATCAAGGCTGAGCTGCTGCATATAGTTCAACCCACTGGATTACATCCACGACCAGCTGGGTCGTCCTTTACTCCTGACTGCAAAATTCCAGAGCAGAGACACTGCAGCTGAATCTCCAGAAATCAGGACAGATTAATTTCCTTGGGTTCCACTCTCCAACTCTAAAGCACTTGAGTCTCACCAGAAAGGAATGTCTTCACAGTTGGTAGCCACTGTGTCTGAATATCTGCTACAGCAAGCTGAGATTGGTTTTGCCGTATCTTGAACCGTTAGCTTTTTATGACAGCAGATCCTTCCCTAAAATCTCTGTTGGGTGTTGCTGCTACTTGCAAGAAGGCAGCAGCAGTGACTCCAGGAAGAAAACTGGATTGACTGATCAATCAGAAGACCACCTGAGAGAAACCTGCCTCTCATGAAATGGAAAACTCTGGGTTTCCTTTTCCTCACATATATAAAAAGGCGTTGGTCAAAAATTATCTATTGAAGCATCTGACAATGCTTACAGCTTTCCACCCTCTCCCTTGTTTTCTTTTGTGTCAGCATGATTTAAAGAGAGGAAATCGGCTTGCAAAAGATGATGAGGGGACTGGATCATCTCTCCTACGAGGAAAGGCTGAGGGAGCTGGGCTTGCTCAGCCTGGAGAAGAGAAGGCTGAGAGGGGACCTTAGAAATGCCTCTAAATATCTGAAGGGTGGGGGTCAGGAGGACGGGGCCAGACTCTTTGCAGTGGTGCCCAGCAACAGGACAAGGGGCAATGGACACAAACTGTAGCATAGGAAGTTCCGTCTGAACATGAGGAAGAACTTCTTCCCTCTGAGGGTGATGGAGCACTGGAACAGGCTGCCCAGGGAGGTTGTGGAGTCTCCTTCTCTGGAGATATTCAAGACCCACCTGGACAAGGTC
>Ga0181612_109860_pt1 | contig 11796 bp, 11 predicted proteins | sample HoacroProtozoa21_FD_119630 | JGI IMG/M metagenome (GOLD analysis project Ga0181612, IMG submission 119630) | Hoatzin crop microbial communities from Cojedes, Venezuel. Combined Assembly of Gp0051906, Gp0051904, Gp0051908 | reverse complement strand
TCCCTCACGTTCACCCCTCACGCTGTCCCCTCTCAGTCCTGTCATAGAAGTCCCCTCTCAACGTCCCCCGCACACCATCCCCTCGTGAGGCCGACACAGCCACACATGAGGTCAACTCTCCGACCCGAGTTGATCGGAGCCGGACCCAGCTCCGCTTTACAAACACCTCACACTCTATCTAGACAGACTTCCCCAGCCCGAAACAGGTTTATAGGACTGGAGCTCACACACTTCCATGCATTTCCATACTGGTTCCCAACCTGAGAAGCAGGTTGTATGAGCCCCAGCAACGTGACGTGCCAACGTGGCAGCAGAACTCCCCATACCCAAACTGATTGCTCGGGGCTGTTTTCATCGCCTACATGTTGGTGTGTCCCCGAAGAGCAGCCACGACCCGAGGGCAGGCTGGAGAAGGACACAACGACAACCCCGAGGATGCGTTGATGAAGACCATAAGCCGCGATGGATTAATCGGCAACCTTTTATTGGCTTAAAGGAGATCTATAATGACACCTTCTTCTGCAAAGAGCATGTCGGTCTTTTGTTTACTGCAAAACTTGAATTTATTACATTTACTTCTACATTTACATGCATTTCATTACATTTACTTGCAAATTCTATATTTATTTACATGGTGCCCGTCCTTACTGAGGTCTGACTGTAATCACGCTGAAGGTCTCGTATAGGCCTCTGCTCCTATCACTACATTACTCATTAGTTACACAAGCAGGTGCTCTCTGGTTGCGCCTGCCTTAATTTCTTTCAAAAGCAGCGAGTTCCCGTCTGTTTTAGGATGGCTCAGCGTGGGACAGGCTTTCGTGTCCCACAGGGCATGACAGCAACAGCTTTTGTCCAGCAGTGTTTTACTGTAATGTAAGGCGTTTGCCCCAGTGTAGGTTGGGAGGAAAATGTTTTGCTGTTGGAGGTGGTGGTGGGGTGGAAATTGGGGCAGATTGTCCGTCAGGCACAACCGAGGACAGCAGTGCCCTTTGCTATCCGCTGCTTCAGCTTTTTAACAGGTTTGGTCAGAACATTTCAAGCTGCGGCTTGGGTCACTTTTTGCGCTTGCCTTGCCCATTAAGTCACTTGTGGTCTTGGCAATGTAGGATTTGCTGGAGGAGCTGACGTGGGGAGACCTCAGTAACGTTTTGTTCCCCTTACAGACCCCCTTCTCTGCCGCTCCGATTACTCTGCAGCTCTGGCAGGAAGTCAGGATGGAGATCTACCACTGGGGACGGAACCTGAGTGGTCCCACAGCTACACCTGGCTCCAGGAAGATGTTAATGCCGTCTGGTGCTCGACAGTACCCTGATGTTACACCAGTACTGCAGCTCTGACCACGCAGCCACCGAGCAAGAGGTCCTGACACCACCATCACCGTAATGGGAGCTGGTGTGCCAGTGTGCCTGCCAGGGCAATGCTACGTACCCGGTGTGGGGAACGGGGAGCAGATGGGAGGACTCATGGAGGCCATGATTCCTCTCCCACTAGCTGGGAGAAGTCCTCTATCTTTACAGCAAGTGCCAGACTTGCCACATCAGTGAAATCAGAGTGGGGCTGCGAGTCCTGGGGACAGAGTGGGAGAGGAAGGAGGTGCTTTGGGGTGGAGGGAATCCTATACCCTGGGTAGCAGGGAGGAGGAGGATCCTGTTGCTGCTGTGTCCTGCAGCTTCTCCATGGCACGATGTCCCCTTAAGATGGCCCCAGTTGCCCCCTGCCATGGGATTAGAACAGCATCGGGTTAATGGCAGGAGGGAGGCCTTGACCCTTATCCACTGCCCCTGGAAACACGGCTGTGATTAAATACCCAAAGAGCTTCATAGCACTGCAGTGCTCGAGGTACCATAGCCCTCTGGTGTCGGTATTGCTAGAGTCAGATGGCCTCACCCACTGGTAATGCCAAACACAGAACAAGCTCAAACAGGGTAGGAGGATTTTGTGAGGAGAAAGGAAACTGTTTGAAAACCACTATATAGCAAGCAAATGAGCCCTACTACTGTGAACTTGCACCCAGGATTCCCAGTCTGGACCCCCCTGCACGGCGATCCGCTCCCCCACCTGATGATTAGGCCCTTGCATGGATTCCTGAAGACTTCATCTGCGGTGCTCAGGAGGCACAGTGAAGCAGGTGCTTAATGGATAACTCCTTTATTCGGGGACTAGTTCCAAGAGAAACTGCATAATAAAATCTGCACTGCTGCAGCCCATTTCCAGATTTCCTGCCTCCAGACCTAAACTGCTTAAAGATACAGTTCCTGAGATGCGACCTTCCTTCCCCGGCCAAAACCTGGAAGTATCATTTCTATAGCTTGTGACCTCAAGACCTTACAGCCAAACAATCAGCAGTGTTTGAATAACTTCTGAGGAGCTCTGCGCTGTAACTTGTAGTCACCGTAGCATCATCAGAGCAGTTCTCACGGGGAATAAGAGAGTCTGTTTTTCCCGGTAACGTTACGTCCCAGCATCTGATTGCGTTACCACCCCTGTGTGCTGCCAAACGAAGGGGTCCCAGGCAAATAGACAAGCCTAGCGCCCATTACCTCCTCTCCTCCTGGCTGCTGCAGAAGGTGCTGCCTATTCTTCCTCCAAGCCTGTGTCTCTGGTTAGACATACCCGGCACTCACACTATTGTGAAGCAACTTTAAGTGAAATATCTGCTGCTTCTGGCTTCTGATTTTCGTTGTATATGTGAATAATTGTTGTGTTCAGGAAGTGGTAGCAACCCCCGGGACCGCAATCAAAGTGCTGCTTTGTGTTTAGCTCTATGTCTGTGCACTTCTGCAAACCCCTAGCTCTTTGGGGTATGGAGCCTAACCAACATCCCAAGCGGTCTCCTTGCTCCGTTTCATGCAAAACAAAGGATCTGCAGGTAGCTAGCCATGTTTTGTAGGTGCCATTCTGTCCTTCAACGCAGTTAAGCACTGGTCAGAGCTAATTCTCCTTTCCTTTTCAGAACATATTCATTATTTTAAAGCCATTTTCTACCTCTTTGTTGAATAGAGTCTAATGGGGACTGGATGCAAACGTGGACATGCTGTGAACTGCTCAGAATCCCACCCATCGTCTGTTGAGACTGTCCTTTCTACAAGCACATCTCTGATGTAGGGGAATCATCCATTTAACAAGTAAGGTTATCTCACAGAAGTGAGAATAACAGTTCAGGAAAAACACGTAGTCTTCTGTCATCAACATAATCCAATCTGTCACTCCGAGTGCTCCTTTCTTATGTCCCAAATGTGAAGCCCTTTTGCTGGAGCTGGCCTGTAATTTTGCCATGCCTGACAAACTATTGCAAAAAAACCCATATAAATCTGTCTTTACACTCTCATCCTGGGATGTTGTTCTGGAAATCATAGTTTGCACTTTGTCTGAGAGAAAGCAGTCCATTTGCTTTACTTTTTAAGAGTCAAACTGCTATGAAAAATGTCTGTCTTTGGGCTCTGCTACACTACAGTTTTGCCACTGGGACACCAGCCCTCACCTAGCCTCAGAGTCAATTTGAAAATCATATTTCTATCCATAAAATAGTAATGTGGGTAATCTGGGCAAGTTTCATGTCTGCCAACTCCCTTTTAGCAGTGGCAATTAGTGGCTTATGGGTGGTTTCAGCCAACACGAGCCAAAAGAAGATATGAAACTTTTTTTTCCCCTTGCAGATTACAGTGAAAGATCCCTTCCCTGAGTGCATGGAAACGCAGAGCGCCCATAGGTACACTCTGGCCATTCGAGACGGGAAGATCTCAGCGTTTTCCACCTCCTTGCTCTCTGCCTTGTCCCTCTGTCAAAGGCTTGGCCTTCCCCATCACACAGTCAGTAGGAGGGAGCACTTGAAAGCTCTTCAGGTGCTGCAGGTCACGGCTTGGCATTAGCTTAATCCCCAATGAATGGCAGTCCAAGTTGACGTGCTGACCTGTGAACTCTGGCGGCGAGCACCGCTCCCGCTCCTGTCTGCCAAGTTCACTACAGAATCCACCTCTTGCCTGAACCTGTACCTCAGAGAAAGACCTCCTCCTTCCCACCGGAGCTGGTGCCTCTGTCCATTCTTTCTTCTCTTCACTCCCTGCACCTCAGAGCAGCGACATCTTAGCATCTTTGAACCTCTGCCCCAAGGTGGGGGACTGGGCGCTTCCCTGTCCCTTGAAAGGTGTCTTCAGATTCCTCCTCACCCATTTCTGTCCTCTGCTCTTTCCATGAGGGCATCGCACAGATGAGATCAACGGCTCAGCACATTTTACCACACTAAGCATTGCTCCTTCCGATCAAATGCGATCCAAGCATTTATTAACCTACTTGGATAGACTGCATATTTCTTTTGTGGAATTGAATTCATTACTATAAATCTCATAGTTCAGCTGTTTTTCTCTCTCTGCATATAGCTTTCTTTTTTTATCAGTAGCAGTCCTCACAACAATGCAGTGACTTCCACGTAAGCATCTAGGATGGCATTGAGAAATGCCCTCCTTGTGTTCTGGCTGACAGGCCTTCTATTTCGCTGCGGCAAAATCTGATGTTTCCATGAAAACTCTGCCTGAGCTCGTAGTCTCACCACCATCCTGTTAATTGCCTGTGTGCAAAATTCTGCTGAGCCTTTGCCAAGCTGTGGGGACACCAATCGCATTTTCCCCCTGCTCTGCCATTGTCCTGGCTGGTGGAGGTAGCCACAACAGTGCGGCCCTGCTGCTCCTGTTCCACTGAGCCCTTCCTGTCCCTCTGCCTCAGACCTCTTCGGAGGAGCTCTTGGCGTCAAACACGGCTTTAGTGCAAGACCTTCGGTTATCTCTAGGAGCTTCATCCCTGGAAAATTCTCCCTCCCTTATCAAGGGTTGATCCTGGCTTGTCCACCATCCCATAACCTTTTTGCTTTGGCCTCAGCTCCTCACGCCTGTAAAAAACTTTATTTCTTATTAATCAGAGACTCTATTGAACTCCCAGAGTCACCCAGAGAGCAACCCCAAGCTCTTCTGTAGTGTCAGCCTCTCCCCGCAACCTGGGTTAAAAGCCGGCTCTGTGAAATGTTTTGGATTTAGGTGGCAGACAGGCCCCTCATCTTCTACCCAAATTCTTGGAGAAACGTAAAGCCTCGGAGGTGGGTGCCCTGTCCTTGCTTGGGCATCGTCATGTGCCATCATGCAACTGGACAGGTCCACTCGGCCAGCAATCAGCTCCAAAGGCAACTGCGCAACAGCACCGTGCCTCTGTAGACCCCAACTGCTGTCCCAAAACTGAGCTCTTCGGAGGGAAATGGTTGGCTCCTCCACAGGACTTCCCTGCCCTACTACTGTCTTGAGCACCTAGTCACCACCCAGTCTGCAGACTCTGCTCAGCCCTCTCCTTCCCCCTGAGGCACCTAAATTCTGTGTTTGCTGGCACTTCCAGCGATGGAGGTGCCTGGTGACTACGGTTCTGTGGCTGGACACCTGCAAAGCCCTCTAGCTTACGGCACACGAGACTTCTGCAGCACTCAAAGACCAGCAGCTTTGCAGGTGGCTATCACTCCATCCCACTGGCCTGGGGTTCCCCCACAACCACCCTTCTTGGGGAACCCCCCAACCTGTGTGTCTCACAGGTCACCCTTAAGAGGAATGGGGGTGCTCGTCCCCCTCTAGCCTTCGAGCAAGGCTGCGGACTGCCCTCTCTGCCTGTGGAGGGAAGGGCCCTTCTGGGCTGGGTCTCTGGAAAACTGTCCTGCTGAACCAGTTCCAATTTGTATAAAATTCTTCAATATTCATCAGGGCAGGGAGCCCACTGAGCTGGGTTGACAAGGTGAATACATTAACCGCCTGTTTGTTCCTCCAGCCTCGCTCTTCCTCCACCATGAGGGTTCTTTCCCTCTTTTAGACAAAAAAAGAGCAACTTCCACAGGAACGAGGAGCTCAGAGCTTGGTGTGGTCTGGTTTGAAGTGGGACCTGTCGTGACCCAGCCCCATGTTGCTTGAAGAGCACCCCACCGAGCTATGCCGTGGGTGTCTGGTCCCCATCACCAAGTTGACCAAGCAGCTATCAGGAAAGATCTAGCTCCAGGCCCAGCCTTGGGGTGGGTGGGTGGACATGGTGGTCTCTTGAGGGCCCTCCTGCGCAAGAGCTGAGGTTTAGGAGAACTGTGGCCAAACCAGGCAGGCTGTGGTGTAGGGCTGGACATCAGGAGAGTGTTACAGTGGCAGATATCAAGCAGAGGAGACATCTACCTCTGGTCTCGAGTTAGGAACTGCATTTTCTAGGAGAAATGAGACTGAATGCTAGCCATCTTCTCAGCATTTCTGGGGGACTGGTAGAGTTGGATGACGATGGCTTTTTTCCCTTCTTTCTAGTGAATAATGTGTTTGTGGAAAACTGGACTTTTCTCTTGCACATTCAGGTATTCAGTGAGTGTGCAGAAAACCCCCGAGGTTTCAGCTTTTGGAAAGCACTGAAACCTTCTGATCTATTAATTGATAGAGAAAACATTTAAGTTCCATGCTGCATGAGCAAAGTTATAAAACCAGCTTTTAGCTCTGAAACTGAGAAAATAAAAGGAGTAAGAAAGGACAAAGGGACCAAAACATATCATTTCACTGACTTTCCCCTCATGGAGTTTTTCACATCAGTTTGATTCCAACCAAATTCACTATTTTTTCTTGTTATGGCAACAACCAATTCAAAGGCTTCACAATTTCTCTAGCCCTGTGGTTGCCTCAGAGAGCTCCTGGGGTAAGGTCTGGCTCTCCTGCATCCCACTCAGATGCATCTCGCTTCCCAAGTATTGACTCATGTCGGCTGCCTGAATCACACCTGGCATCTCCTGGGTGCTCAGTGTAGAGTGTGGTAGAGCCAAACCCAAACCCTTTTGGTCAATATAGTCCAGAATTTCTCCCAAACACGTCACGAGGGCTTCAGCTGTAAAACCTTTTCCAGCAGAAACTGCCTTTTGCCATGCGTTTGCACAGTGCCTAAATAACGGGCTCAGGCGAAAATAGAAATAATCGTTGCCATTACAGCTTCTAGCTCAGGTTAAGGGGATGAGAGCAGGGCAGCAAAGCGGACAATTGTGGTGGTGATAACTGGCAGAGAAAAAACTGGGATAATTTCTACTGAAAAACCTGTGTGAGAGCAACTCCGGCGAGGTGCTCTACTCTGTTGCTTTCAAGGTTATCAAAAAAATGATCACCCTCTCAGCTGTGATGTCCCATTCTGTGACATTAATGGCAGGAAAATTTAAAGCCAAAGGAATCTCTTGGCACAGCATGTAATTTGCCTGAGGAAATTAGTTTCAAAAAGGATCGGAAAGTTAAATACTATTGCTGAGCTTAAAATGAAGGCGAATAATTTTATAGCCAAAATAATATTTTTCTACAATAAATTATGTAGAAGGCAAGAGTAATAAAATGTCATGCTCCAGGGTATAAAACAATCCCTGTAAAGGTCAGGAAGCACTTTTAACATACATGCACATCACCACACATTAGTCCAGATGCATTTCTAATTTGTTTGGACTTTGTGTCCTTGATTGGACACGATACTTTTTTTGCCAGAAGATCCTCAAGGCCAAACACCTTGTAAGCTGGACAGAGAAACCTCCCCCAGCTCTCTCAGATTATTGCTCCATTCCTTTAAGCACGAGGCTGGATTATTTTTGTTATGCATATTACTCCTGTCCCATCCTTGCAAGACTTGACACACTGTGAGGTCTTGGTGTCATCTCGCCCTCTGATGATTTGTGATGCGACAACGTTGCTGTTACAACACTGCCTCTAATTATAACAGGATTAACTTTTCAAACCAACCTGTCCACCTCAGGCATGCTGCTTACTGCCTACGACACTGCAGTCAGCAGGGCAGCTGTTGATGTGCATAGCCATGCACATGCACCCTGTGCTCAGGCCTTAGATCATCCCAGGTCACTTGTTTTTCTGTTTTCTTAAGCCAACAGCAGACTAGGCGTTAAGAAGAGAAACTCCCTTTTTTCCTGCTTTTCTTCCTACCCCACATCAGCTATTAAGGCTTATCCCCGCCTTGTGCTTAGCAGGGGAGTGGAGCCAGATCAGCTTCGAATCACCCAGCCTGGAGGTCCCATGAGCAGTGTTTGACAAACTACCACACCTTGGATCTGGCCCCCAACGCCACCATACCCAGTCACATCCATTAAATCAGCCTGTAAGCAACCAGTTTGGCCCCTCTGCCAGGGCAGCTCCGTTCCCCATGGTGCAAGCTCACATCTCCCTGCTTATCTGAAGGCTCCTCAGCTGCCTTCCGGGCTCTTCTACACAAGAAGGCACTTGGTGTTCATTTAGGACCATTTACCAGGCTGGTTTGAATTTGAGAGCTCTGAAACACACTTGCGAAACAAAAACAGACCCAACCTTTTTACAATGGCTTTCTGCTTGCGAGCTTTGTAAAATTACCCTCTGGGAGAGAGCAAATAGGGAAGAATTCAAGCTAGGAAAGCCCATTTACATTACTGAAGTGTCAAAACAGGACAGAGCTGTTGTCTCAAACTGATATTATGAAAGCAGCCAAAGACTTGGTAAAATACAGGATTTTGTATGGATGGAGACTGTGCCAGGGAGAGTTTATAACTTAAAACATCACAAAATGTACCAGAACCAGCGCGAACCCAGTTGCTGAAGCAAGCGCAGTCCCATGACCTCAGCCCATGGACGGGGAGAGCGAAGCAGTCGGGAAGAAGAGTGACCCGAGACACTTCCAGCTACGGAGACGACCAGCCCGGACTGACCCCCTGACACACGCGATGGGCTTGGTTTGAGCCTTGGCTGACAGCACCAACACCAGTTGCACACTGTGCTCTCGAGCCCTTTTTGCACACCTGGTCCTGCCTCCTCCTGTGGTTACAAGGAAGGGGACAGGGCAGCCAAGGCTGGGTGGCCGGCACCACTAAGGGTGCAGACCCACCACTGGGTTGCTTAAAAGCTTCTAGGAGGCATCCAGCAAAGTAGGAGACCTGGAGAGGGGATGTGGATTTTACTCACTCACAGCATGATGCTTCATTTACTCTCTTGTGTCTCCAGCAGCTAGTGCAAACTTCTCCACGGTGGTGCTCAGACACCCATTTCTGGGCTTCTTAGAGGGATTTCCCAGGGGTCCTCCCTTGGTGGCTTCTCTTTCTGCAGAAGCCAGGAAACATCCTGGCATGGTTCAGCAGCGGGTGGGCGCTCTGTGGCTCTGGACGTGGAGTTCAAATCCCTCTGCCAGACATCCTGAGCTGTTTGAAGAGTTGCTGGAAATAAGTCTCATTCTCATCCTTCTCCTCCTTTGGTCTTGCCCCAGCCTTCGATCAGAGATGCTCAGAACTATCTCTGCCTCTTTCAGAGCAAAGGCAGGCCCATCTCCACCTTCCCCACCTCTCCTTGTGCAAGTAGTGACCCTCTGTACTCCCACTCCAGCATGAGTTCCCACCACAGCACTGGGATATCTTTATAGATTTGGTTATGAATTTGGATCATTAGCTAACTGTGCCCAAACTATCAAAAACCATCCCAAAACTGTCTGGGTTTGCATTTTCCTGAATTTGAAGTCCCAACTGAAACCATGAGATCATCTTTTCTGTATTTTTGAATGCCACAGGTCATTGTATTTCACTCGAACACAGAGCCTTGTAACTCAGGTCAGCTTAAAACCCCACAGCCCTCAGGAGAGCAGAGCTGCTTTGAGCTGAGGTGGGAAGCAACAAGGTGCCAGTGCAGCCCCGGTGCTGCCAGGGACGGCTTAAACGCTCGCAGCACGAGCTTGGTGCTCCGGAAGGAACGAGGACGATCTGGGCCCTCCGGAGCCCTCTCCCTCCCCAGTTGGGCCCTCCGGAGCCCTCTCCCTCCCCAGTTGGCCCAGGGCATCGAGCTCTCAGACCAGGTGATCTTGCAGCACTGGAGCAAGGCAAGAAATCCTTGGGGCTTCACCCACCCAGCTCCCCGCTCGCAGGCTGAGCCATTCCTCCCAAAATTGAATTAAAAACCTGCGGCTGAAAATGAGTTAATTTTGCTTTAAAGGTTGCAAGCCCTGGTGAGTGCACCGCTCCCCTTGCAAATTGTTGCAGTATGCAGTTACCGTCACTGTGAGAGAGCTGCAGCTTATTTCAAGGTTGAATTTGTCCAGCGTCTCGTCCCCGGGACATTTACATCTCTGGAAATAATCTGGGGATGTTGCAGTCTGTTACAGAGGAGCTGTCTCTTTCCTTGGTCAGATCTCTAGGCAGGAGCTTGGCTTTTAACAGTCCGATGTCACTGTATACCGCCTTCTTCACATTCTCTCTTTCATTTAAGATCAGCGAAAGCATATATTTTATTTTCAAGCCTTTCTTTGCGATTGCAAAGACCAGGTGCTTTTTTCCTAACAACGAGAGCTGAGAATCTCCTGCATTTGCGTGACCGTAACCAATGACTTTAAAAACTACTTCAACTAAATCACCGCCCAGAATTTATCAGAGACTCGCGAGGCTGATGCACATGAGGGCTGCTGACACCCAGCACAGAACATATGAGCCCTAAAGTACCTAAAATTATCTTGTGTTAGCTTTTGAAAATATGTCTCCACCCTCCATTCAGAATGACAACTTCTGGCAACAACAAGAAAACAGAAATGACAGATGGTAACAAAATCTGGTACACAAACATGACAGTAGGCAATATAATGAACATTTCACCCACTCGTTCATTTATGCTAATCATCGCTTTTAAGCAACCTGAATTGTTACGCCAGACAGCAGTGGATCTGAGGCACGGCATAGCAAATCTCAGCGGGCCACCAACCTGAAACCGGAATAAAACCCCCACCGGGCTACTCGTTGTGAATGAAATGAAAGTATCGCTGAACTACAGCCTGCTCTGATGGCCGCTGAAAAAATCCCTCCGTTCCTAAAAAGCACATCAAACTCTCCTCCTGCCCTGAAATTCCTGCCCTGAGAAATATCACATCCACAAAACAGATGCAGTCCAGCGTTCCTGCTGCCCAAAGCTTCACCAGAACTCAGACAAATCAGAGAAAATTTGCAGGCAAAGGTGAAAACTAGCATCCTTGCAGTAAATGCACATTCTGCTACTAAAAGGTATTTTTTTATAGCAACAAAAAATTGTCTTTTAAAAATGCTTTTCTCCTTGGCTGAGCTCTCTGGTAAAAATTCAGTCCCCGTAGGAAAATGTTTACTCTTTTATTTGAAGCCCACTTATCTCACACTGACATTCTCAGTGGAAGGTGCTGTCACCCACAAAACTCCTTTTATTTCCTATAAAAATGTAAATCAGCCTATTTTTTTTCACAACAACCTTATGTAATCAACAGTATTCTTGCTCAACTGTTTTGAAGATGTGCTTTTAACATCTATTTTATGCAGAAATTTGTAAGTCTGAAACCATTCCTCCCCTTCCTTCCCCGACATTTCACTGCTGGCTCCCATGCCTGAAGATGCAAAGGTCTGTTGATGTTCCTGGGGTAGGTAGGACCTAAAAAACATCTCTGAGGGCAACCGCAACCCCGTTTTATTCTCCTGAGGGTATAAAAGAAGTCTTCCCACAAATAAATCACCAGTGCTTTCATGAAAAAAAGGGGCAATCTTGAGCCCTCAGAGCCGGCCAAGATGTGCAACTGTACAGAACTGTATATATTTGTAATTATAAACGAGGCCAGTCCCCCACGATAAAGATTTCCAGGCACTGCCCTTTATAAGACCCAATTTTGACTTTGTGCTGGTTTTGGCTGGGATACAGTTAGTTTCTTCATAGTAGTTACTACAGGGCTATGTTTTGGATTTGTGCTGAAAATGGTGTTGATAACACAGGGTTGTTTTCGTTACTGCTGAGCCAAGGTCTTTTC
>Ga0181612_128640_pt1 | contig 11798 bp, 10 predicted proteins | sample HoacroProtozoa21_FD_119630 | JGI IMG/M metagenome (GOLD analysis project Ga0181612, IMG submission 119630) | Hoatzin crop microbial communities from Cojedes, Venezuel. Combined Assembly of Gp0051906, Gp0051904, Gp0051908 | reverse complement strand
CCACGCAGCTGCCAGCGCTGCCAGACGCCGCGATCAACACGCAGCCGCCCCACCGCCCCCCGGCCCCGGAGAGCCGCTGCTGCGGGGACTGAGGGTGCTCGGCGGAGACCGGCTCGGCCCGCTCCCGGGGGGCCCCGCGGCACCCGGCCGTGGGCACGAGCACCGCCGGTGGCACCGGGACACCGGGAAACGGCCCCGCGACACCCGGCCATCAACCTGTGACACTCAACCATGGCTCCAGGACACCCAGACGTGGCCTTGGGACACCTGACCATGGGCATGGGCCACCACTGATGGGCCTGGGACACCCGGCAATGGCCTCAGGACACCTGGAGATGGATCTGGGCACCACTGATGGCACTGGGACACCCAGCAATGGCCTCAGGACACCTGGCCATGGACCTGGGGCACCCACCATTGGTCCTGAGACACCCAGCGATGGTCTTAGAACACACAGAAATGACATTAGGACACCCAGCCATGGTCCTGGGGTACCACTGACCGTCCTGGGACACCCAGCAGTAGCCCCAGGACACTTGGCAATGGCTCAGGGCACCCAGCAATGGTCCAGGGATGCTCAATGGTCCAGGGACACTCAATGGTTCAGAGACACTTGGCCGTGTTCCTGGAACACCTCAAGACACCCAGCAATGGCTCAGGGCACCCGACCATGGTCCAGGGACACCCAACCATGGCCCCAGGTACCCAGCAGTGGCTCAGGGCACCCGGCCATGGTCCCGGGACACCCGGTAATGAACCTGGGACACCCAGCACCAGGAGAACAAGGGCTGAGCCCCCCGGCCCCCAGCCCACCAGGCAGCAGGGCTCTGTCTGGACGAGCGCTGGGTGCCCCCCAGACACTGCTCGGGAGCAGGCGCGGCCTGAGATGGGCACAGATGGGCAGAAGTGAGGAGGGGGCGAAGCCATCACGGTCAGTGCAATGATCAGCACTAGCAGCAATCAGCGCCCCAGTTGGTTAAAAAGCAATTAAGTAGTTTTGCACATGTTTGTGGGCAGTTCCTCTGCTGTGTGTAGGAGGAGTTGGAAAGAGATATGGAGATGCCTGAAAACAAAAAAATTCGAGAGAAGATACGCCATCCCCATCAGGGGAGCCAGAAGAAGTAGCTGCAGAGCAGATGGGGCCCAGTCCAGCCCATAGAGCTGCGTTTTTTGCCTCATTTATGATTGCAGGATCTGTGCAACTCAGACTTTGTTTGGGAGAGAAGGGAGGGAGAGGTCGTTCCTTATTTCACCAACAGACAGAGCTGAGAAATCCAAGCCCGGGCTCCAGGCCCAGGGAGGGCAGCGGGGCTGTGGACCAGGTGTGCAGGCAGGGTCCGGCTGCCTCTGCCCAGGGTGGGCAGCGCAGGCAGCGACACCTCCAGGAACGATGGGCTGTGGGGTGGGAGATGGGGACAGAGCATCTGCGAGGACATGGCCGGTGTGTCCCCAACTGCCTTGGCTCCCTGGGGGTGAGGCAGGGAACGAGGCATTGCTCTACCAGACTTCTGACCCAGCCAGATGGTGACTGCCGGGCTGCGGGCTGGGGGGTGCCCAGCGCCGGCCCCTCGTCAGCCCGGGCCAGACGCTGGGATAAAGGGCTCTCCAGGTACAGCTGTGCATCATGGTGATCTCGTGAAGGATTAGCCCCTCTTCCAGCCTGGATGCAGTAAGGGCAAATGAAGAAAACAGTTCCCACATTTGTCAAATGGGAGAGAAATACACTCCTGTTAGATACATATATTCCCAGAGTAGGGAGGAGATAAATACGAAAATAAAGTCAGAAAGAGCAGGGATTAGCAGAAAAGTGGAAATCTCTCTTTAAAAGACAAGGCATCAATTTTCTTAACATGCCAAGGCGCAGAAGCATCTGAAGGACAGCGGATCCTCAAGAGCCAGGAGGCTGAGGAGGAAAGCAGGAATTTCCCTGGAGAGGCTGCATGAGCTGCATTAACTTCAGGAACAAGGAAAGTGGTACTTGTTCTTGTTTTCCAGGGCTGCCACTCCACCACTGCCTTCACTGAAATAAATTAAATCCTGAGCGCTATAAATTTCTGGGACCCCACAACACCCCAGCAGAGCTGCATGGCCAAGTGGTGGTGAGATTTGCTGTTCGCAAAATAGCTTTTGTCCAACTCCTAAAAGAATGCTTTGGGCAAGGAAACCCAGGAGGATTTCTTGGGTGGTTTATGATTCGTTTTATGCAGATGTGGTCAAAGGTGAGACAACGTCACAACAAATAATCTAACCTTCTGAGCATATTTAATTATCAATGACATTTCTGGAGGAGCCACCCAGGCTGCCACGGTGGAGACTGATATGGAGGGGTGAAGTCAGGGAAGCCCTGGAGCCACGCCGGGACCTGCCTGCCCTGCTGCCCCGGCTCTGACTCACCTCCCCTCTCCCTCTCTCCCAGGGCTCAGCTCGGCCCCAGTCAACCTACTTCACTTTCCCTCCTTCTTTTTTGCTTTTTTCCTGTTCCCCTCCTCTCCCTGTCCTGCCTCTCCACTGCATCCCAGCTAAGAGGTTAGAACCACCGGCCAAAGCCAGTCTCCCTCCCTTCACCCTCTTCCAATGAAATAAATCGGAGTGAAACGGGAAGAGAGGTTTAAAGGTCTCGGATCATTCCATAGGGCCAGGTTAGGACTGCGGGGTGGGACCACTTCCAAGCAGCGCTGTTGCAGGGAGCACGTGGGTGGCTCATGCCCAGAGACTCCTGGCTCTGTCCCACCACCTTCCTCCACCTGCTGTGCTACAGCCTGCACCAGCCCCTCCAGCCCCCCATCCTGGGGCAGATGAGCAAAGGCCCCCTTTCTGCAGAGTTTAACATACCGATGGTGCCTGAGACACTTTAGGGAGGGCTTGTGCAAGCAGCTTTGCTGGCAGCCTGAAGGGGAAGGTAAGGTCTGTTGGTGCATGGCCATGAGCAGAAATGGAGGGACAGGTCCTGCCAGTGCGCCTACACCCACAAGAAGATGTAGTTGCACCCTTAGAGCATGTCTCCACATAAAAGGCATCCTACATCACTGGTGGGAGAGCTCTGTTTTGATGGCTCAGAGGTGCCCCGGCGTGAGCGCAGTGCTCCGAGGGAGGGTACGGACACTCTTGCACTGCACGCATCCTGGAGAGGCTGAAGCTGCATATTCACAGTGGCACCGACACAGTTGCTCAAGCTGTGTGTGGGCGACCAACCTGGCAGTTATCATTGCTCACTCCAGATGAACGCTGGCACGGCCGGCCTGGGCAGACGTCTGGCAGGCCAGATCCGGCTCCTAGCTGCGAGAGCACCGGAGCTGCCGCGGGAGAATGGCCAGAGGCTGCCCAGCACCCTGCAAGGGGCAAACCCACCTGCCCACAAAGTGCCCGAGGTCTCGGACTTCGGACAGGCAGTCCCATGTGCTCCCGGGGGCCCGCGGGGAGCCGGCAGGGCTGGGGAGAGCAGGCAGGGTTAGCAGCAGAGCCTGACGCAGGAGCTGACCCCAGAGCAGGCAGCCAGTGAAAGGGCTGCTGTGGGGAACATAATCCTTGGGTTTGGGGTTGGAAAAGGTCATTAAAGGGCTGCTCCACTCTGACTGCACATCTCTTATTGTTGCTTTACACAGAGGCTCAACGTGGACAATCAAATCTGGGAGGATAATCTTTGTTCTGCTACTTCAGTGAAGGACAGACTGTAGCAAAGATGTCACAGCCCTTGCTAGCAATTTGCAGTCTTTGTCATGGTCTCTGGAGCTTCTGGCATCTTCAGCCCCAATGGTAGAGACTTTCCAGAATAGACTCCATCCTGTGACTGGGAAAATGCCTCCAATTATAAAGGTGAGGACAGTCAGCATCGCACCGTGTCAGCCCTCCAGCTGCTCGGCAATGCTGTTTGCTTTGGATCTTCCCTGGAGTTTCTGCTGCCAGACGGTTTGTGAGCGAAGTGGGAACCTCAGCTGTGTCGCTTGGAGGGAGACGGAGACTTGGGGTGGACTGGATGCTGACCAGCTCTCAGCTTTGCAAGAGCAATGTGCTCCCTCTGTTTTTTACTAAAAGACTCTTTGCCACATGGGGCTTGCTCCAGCTCCATTTAAAGCCAACAGTGTCATCACCGGCTTTGTGCAGGAGCAGAGCACAGACAACGCATGCATAGCAGGGATGTAAATATCTTCTACATGTACACCCACAGACACAGTGTACGCAATAAATACTCACTCAGCCAGCGCTTGCTGTGTGCTGGATCATAGACATAATTATTGATGCAGCAGGTTTTCAGAAAGACACAACAGGGTGTGTACTTAATTTGGCAATAAGAGCATACCTCAGTGGCCCTGGTATTTTCAGCCGAGTATCAGACCACTGCCACCCACGGGTGCTGCTACTTTTGTCTCACATCGATGTGTCAGCAGGAACAGAAAGGAAACCAAAGGCAGATATTTGTTTATTAATATGGAAAAACTCCACCGAATGCTGCCAGGTGCTCCTTGCAAGCAGGATTACTGTAGACCAGTTCTCAGTTTATGCCACCCACTACACTTTCTAACAAGGCTGTTAGGGCTCTGCTCTTCATAGCACCCGTACACGTGCCTAACCATAGGGATGGCTCATTCCACCAAAGACAACACATGTCATAGCTCCCAAAAGGAGCCAATATCCACAGAAGTGATTTTGCAAGCTCCATATTCACTTGGAAGGTGGCTGCCATCAGAAAAATAGGCTAAAATATTAAGCTTGTCACGGCACTATGCAGAGATTCAATTTATTGTGTTGCCTCTGTTTGCGTCAGCCCACCTCTGAAGGCTGATGATCTATCCCAGTCAAAGTGGACTTGCGAAAATGCTCATAAAATCCTAGATCCTTTGAGATCTAAATAACCTGTCAAGGGAATACATCAGGCTGTACTTTCCAAAATTTCCCAAGAAAGGAAACTTCAGCAGACAAGAGATAAAATTATTGTGTAATTTCATGTAAGTAATTTATCCAGATTTTACAACATCACTTAACTAAGTCCCCCTCAAAAAGCTATGATGAGAGCTGGGCTAAAAAACTGCCAAACAGCCCAAACTGTCTGAGTCAGAAAATAAACAGGCAATTTTCAGCACACCAGGAGGTCAAGATGCAGATGCCAAGAAATTCTCTACTGGGGCCAGCCTTGTTTGGGGATGGTATGGAAGAGTGCTGCTCTTCCCTGCTCTGCGAGGGATTGCAAGGACATCAGGCAAAACCAGATGAAAGGGCAGTGCAGGCAGAGATGAAACCCTGCCTAACTCCTGCCAGGTGACAGGAGTGGAAAAGAAACATCTGGACTATTCAGACACACAGCCGTATTTCAAAACTAACAGCAGAGGCAAGAAAGTGGGATGAAACTCTGCCTCTATTGAAGGCACCTGAAAAAAGACTTCAGGACTTCACACCATGTGGAAATGTGACTGCCTTCCAGAAATCTGGGGACGAGGACAACCAGGAACAAAAGAACATTTCAGAGGAAATTGCTTTCTATTAACTCATAATTACATAATGCAAAATTAACTCGCAAAGGCCAAGAGCTTAATTGGATTCCCAAGTGGGGGAGACAGTTGCATGGTGAATAAGAATGTTCCACAGCTACATTTAAAATGGTGTTTCACATACAAAATATAAATTCTTCTGCTGTGTAGCAAAAAATACCCATTACCTTTGACAGCTACAACCAAGGGGATTTTAACGATGTCCACTCAGTTGCTGACCGGTGCCAAACTACCCAGGTGACCCTATGAAATTACTCCGTCCTGGATGCCTCCTTGCAATTCCAGCCACACAGCTGAATCCTAATTAATTCTGTGAATATATTTGGATATTCTGCTGGAGTAAAGTATAAAGGCTTCCAGCCATCTTAACCTTCTTCCCAGCTTGGATTTTGATTAACTGGAATAAATGTTTAATTAGAAAGCCATAGAGCTGAACCTCTTGACCACCCAGGCGCTGCCTCTGTAGTCACTGCCCTTTGATGCACAAGTAAAGGGCTTGTAGGACTTTCTTAAAACATGTGCAGCCTTTCATTTCTCTTAAAATCGTAGCAAGGTCGGGCTGTGTTTTGGGGTTTGTCGCTCAGAAGCAGCGCAGTGAACATTGCACAAAGTGATTCCTGCTCATCCCGGTCTGATGAGGGGAGGGGAGGCTTGCTTTGCCCTCCACAGCCAACAGGAGCTCGGGCATTTGTTTCCCAGGTCCCTATGTCACTCACGTCCCCATGAAAACCATAGGGCTGGAAAGCTGGCCCTGCTGTCTCACACCTGCCTGCATGCTGCCGGCTCCCACAGCAATCCCCAAGCAGCGCCAGCCTGGCTAAGTATCTGCTGCGATGCTCTGTAACGTAGCCGCAGGACCAGCTCCTGGTGACGGGCAGCGCCCAGCTCTGCAGGAGCTGCCAGCTGCGGCGTGGTGGTACCGGTGCGGTGGTACCAGGAAGGATCGTACTCTGGACGGTTTCCTCCTGCGTAGAGCACTGATATGGTGCTGACAGGAGCCGGGTAATGTCGACACATGGCATTGTCGGGCTGCACATTGGTGACAGCACCGGGTGAGGGAGGGGCCCATTTCAGCCATGCTCCCTTTCCCTTCCCTGTAACCAGCAAATCGACAGAGCACTCGAATACCTGCTTAAGAGTCACCAATTTCAGCGGGGATTAGGCATGTGTTAAATCAAGGCTTAGGAAGCACCTTAGCCTGTGACAGCAATCTGCTAGAACCATCAACACCACCCTTTCGGGTTCCCTCTCCTCTAGGCTTAATTACCGCCTGCTTTTGGCGCTGGGACCATTTGTGCCATATGCTTTTATTTTTCTCCGAAGGAGCATTTGCACCTTTACTATATTGATTTTATTCTGAGGAAATCCTAATGGTTTCCTTTCATGCTTGAATTTGTTCCTGTTTGCAGTGCGACTTCTGCTGTCGCTCTATAAATATCTGACTCTGAAGTCTTTGCAGGACCGAGCATGACTGAGAGCCGAGAAGGTGAAGTCAAGCTAAAGAGACCTTTCCCAGCTCTAAAAACAGCTGCTGCTCTTGCTGCTGCGAATGCTTTATACCTCATCTGGAGAACAACCGTTCAGAGCCCAGAATCGTTGCCTCCAATGATTTGTTTGGCTGTGCTGGAGTTTGGCGACTTGCTGTATAATGTTTTTTGCATGGAAGTGTCACTCTGAGGGTGGTTTAATTGCTTTCAACGTGGATGGTGATGAGAACGCTTTGGAAAAGCTATTTGCATACATTTTCTTGAACGCCAAATGTGTAACTTCCTCCACGCTCAGGCAGTCTGAGGCTGCTTCCCCGTATTACTCAGCTTCGCTGGGTGCCTCTGAAAAATTAACAACCCGAAATTCCCCAGCATGGAGCGGAAAATGTAACTCGGGGCCAGTTGGTTTAAATGTAAGATTCTTTGCAACAGACAAGCCAGCAAGACTCTGAATATGGGGTTGCAAACTACAGACACAGACCAGCCCAGGCCCCCAACGCTCACGGCTCTACAGCTGGCGCTGCTGCAGAAGTCCGGGGCGAAGCCAGGGCAAGGGCTCAGCACTGCCTGTTCCCAGAGTATTGCCTTGACTTGCTGAACAGAAGAAAGTCAATGAGCGATTTCAACAGTGCGGGCCAGTGTCAAAGAGCCGAGCCGCCACCAAGGGCAGGGCACACACCTGCTTGTCACCGCACCCACACTACTGCTCACATACTGCCTGCTCAGATTCTGGAAAGCGCTCACCAGTCATCCCTCCGATGACCTTCACGCAAGGCCAGGAGGTGCCACGCACAAATCTCTTGTCCTTTCCTCACAGAATTCAAAGGCACAGTATCTCTCGAGTGGCCTCAGAGGTTGACATAACATCAGTCACGACAATCTGGTCTAAACAGATCTTTACTCAACCACATATCTCACTCCACAGGGCAGTTCATTTTTGTAATTACTTAATGCTTTGAAGCATCAGCTGTTGACATGAGCAGGACCCTGCCTATAGGAGTGAAATAGGTATTGATTTAATGTCCTTAGTGCAAGGGATCCTAAAGCACCTGGAAGCAACTTGTTTTGGAACTGCAGCCACCCCCCCAGGTAAGCTTGCTGCCTGCCTGCATTTCCCCAGATACACGCTCTTTTTCAGCCTAGATGTTTTACCTGGGGAGAAGAGTTATTTACAGCAGTCTGGGATTTGCAGTCTGGTTGGCAGCGCTGTACGTCAGCCCCAGCTGTTCTGCCACACACAGCAAAAATCAGGAAGAAAAAGTACAGCGTTTTTCTGTCCATCACAGAGTGAATGTGCTGCAAGACCAACACCTTCTGGAAGCATCAGATTTGTTGTGGAGGTGCAGGGCAGCTGCGTACGTGTGTGTGATGGATCAGCACCTTTCAAGCGCGATGGATTTGCTGAGCGTGTACAAACCATCTGCTGAGGAAAGCCACAAAGAAAGGCCCCAGCCCTGGTCCCCCACGCAGGATGGCAGTGGTCCTGTTCACCCATGGGGAAAGACAGCAGTCATGTCAGGGTGGACCTTGATAGAGGCAGAGCATTTCCTGATGGACACCACGTTTCTGGTGTGACAGGGTTGTTTGTGCTAACCTGGATACCGCGACACGGCGCCATTTGTGCTGCCAGCCAAATTTGGGCTTGGTTTGGTTTTGCACACGTGGCTGCGTGTGTGCTGTGCATCCATCTGAACAACAGGAGCAAGGGCTGCGATCCACGGTCAGGCTGAGCCTGTTCTGATATCTCCTCCAGGGAGCTCAAGCCCTCAGCCCAGGTCCATACCAGGGTCTGCAGCTGACAGTGCAGAATGACCCGGGAAGCAGGGCAGGGCAGGAAAGGCAGAGCATCACCAGCTAGCGCAGAAACAGCAGAAACTGTAGCAAAGCAGAACACAATCCCCTAAACTGGCATTTAATCAAGACACCAGGGCTCATATTTGCTTGCTATGAATAACCTGAGTTGTAACTGCTGTGAGAAATAGTCCAATTAAAAGTCAGGCTAAATTTTGTAAAAGAAAAAGTGGAAGTGATAGTTTCTTTATTTCTTGCTGTCACCCAGTTAAAGCAGGGTAATTCTGTGCAATTTGTTTGTCAGCCACACATCCTACTTTCAGGACGGAAGTTATGGAGCTCATCACAGGGTTTTACAAATGAGACTAGGCAGCCTGTGATACAGAGGTGGCCAGCCGTGATGACCTAATGGGTCTGCTGGCCCTAACCGCTCAGTGTCCCCAAGCAATCACCACCGCATGATTCACCGGGAAGAGAGGTTCTCCCTGCATTACCAGCGTGACAGCTGGTTTCAGCCAGGTTTGCAGAGTTTCTCATCTTATGCAACCTCCATTAGTTATTCACAACAGCTGACTGCGGCTAGCAGGCGAGTTTGCTAGGAACGGTGCCTAGTTACAACAACAAACCAGGCTTGGCTTTGCCATGGGCGTATTTTTCTCAAACCAAGAGAAAAAATTTTACAGCACACAGTTCATTGTATACAACCTGGATTTAAGCTGTTTAGTTTGTAAGGGTATTTTAAACTAAACAAACAGCTTTTTGTTAACATTTTCACTAGCGCTGCAAATTTCTAGGTTTAGAATAGCACTGATCACTCTGAGCCAGTACCGCTTCGCTGGGACGGAGGGATGAGATGTTATATGCCCCAGTCAAAACTCTGGGACCACACAACCATTTTTCTGGCAGTGTCCCTGAAATTAATCGCAGTAAGTATCAGCCAAAGGCCTAACCCTCGGACTTTCCCTTGGCTTTCAGAGCAGGAGGAGGTGCTGGGTTACAGCTTCATCTCACCCCACAGCTGGGGAGAGACATGGGCAGCAGCACTAAGGCAAGCGGCAAGGCACCCACTCCAATCCGTGTGCCACAGCTGGACGGGAGTGGCAGAGGGAAGGAGCGTCTGGATCTATCAGAAGAGTCAATTGCAGGGGTGAAAGCAGCCTGCCAGAGCTGATCTCTTCCTGGAAAGAGAGGAGGATCCAAGGAGGATGGCCTTGTCAAGGAAAGAAACAATTCCCTTGCCCTCTGCTCTTGCTCTTTCTTCATGAGGCTCTCCTCCTCCAGCGCTGCCGGACTGGGTCTGGCTGGGGCAGAGTGGAGTCCCTTCAGAGGCGCTGGTCGGGTGCTGTGTTTTGGATTTGTGACTAAACCAGTGTTGATAACACTTCAGTGTTTTACCTGCTGCTGAGCAGGGCTGGCGCAGTGTCAAGGCCTTTTCCCCACTTTGCTCCCGCAGCGAGGAGGCTGGGGGAGTGAGAAGCTGGTGGGGATGCACAGCCGGGACAGCTGACCCCCTGTGACCAAAGGGATATTCCATGCCATAGGACATCATGCTCAGCAATAAAAGCTCAGGGACAGGAGGAGGAAGTGGGGATGTCCGAGCTTATGGCATTTCTCTTCCCAAGTAACCTCTATGGGCTTTCCTAGGAATGGCTGAACACCTGCCTGCTGATGGGAAGCAGTGAATGAATTCCTTATTTTGCTTTGCTTTCTTCACTATTAAACTGTCTTTATCTCAACCCACTATTTTTTTCTCACTTTTGCCCTTCCCCATCCCACTGGAGGGGAGCAAGCACCAGGGTGGGTGCTTACCAGCCCACCACAGATAGACTGGTTTCCTTCCATTCATCCTTTCTGTTTCTTTTGTTATGTATCCCCTCCTTCCTATGGGACAGGTACTGCTTTTGCCAGCCTTAAATCTTTGTTATCGTTGCTTTTTCACTTTACCTCTCTTAAATCTGTACTTCTCCCCTTCTCTCTGCCCCAGGCTGCAGAAGCAATGTTGCTGGATCCAGGGCAAGACAGGCCATAGGGCCATGGGAAGGGATGCCCCTCGCTATCACATGGGGCCTGCCTGTTGTGTGTCAAAAGTGATTAGCAGAGTAGGTGTGAACAGGAGCTGTGTTTTATCAACAGAGCAATTGCTGTCCTGGTGAGGGATTACAGAGATAACAGAAGCAGCAGAACATTCTTCTAGGGAGACACTTCAGACCAATGCCTATAAAAACAGCCACCAGCTGCCTCTGATTGAAAAGAGACGCAAGAGGGAGCGTGGCCTGCTAGTCAGAGCAGGAGTCAGCATGCTCAGATTATAATTTTTCTCTCTGCTATCACTTTGCTGGGTACTGAACTGGATACCCGCATCATTTCACCCGTGAATCTTCTCTCTCCCAGCAGAGGCACCATGGGCAGGGTGACAGAGCCTACCAAAAAACCTAGGTCCTGCCACCTGGATTCCCACCAATCTGCTAAACAGCACTGGGCAGAGATCCCTGTCTTTCTGGCTGCTTCAGGGCTACTGAGCAGAAGCAGGCTGGAGGCTGGGAAGACCCAGCTGGTGGGAAATCTGTGTGCACGCTGTCATTCAATCCCACTTTGGAGTGCTCACCCCAGGTGCCTCCCCATGTCCCAGCTGCTTTTGCCGTGCCATCCCATTCCCGGCAAAGGGCAGAGAAGACTGGCATCCTTCTCCTGCAAGGGCTGGCAGATTTTGGAGGCACCTCGAGAGCAGGCTGCTCGTGTGAGCATGAGGCGACAAGTCCTGGGAGTGCCCAGCAGCTCCAGGCTACCACCGTGAGTGAGAAATGCAGTTGTTTGTACAGTTGTTCTCTTTTCCCAATGCCATTTGTTTGTAGACATGTCACAGCAGATGCTTCTCACCAGTACAACGGATACTTGGACTCATTTGGGGCTGGTACCAGTAACTGTAATCCAGCTAACAAAACACTCTATTTATCAGAGTTGTCACAGAGTTTCGTTAATTCCCACTGGCAGAAGGGCTTGCAGAATAGTCTGTGACAAAGAAGGAGGAAGAACTTTT
>Ga0181612_115410_pt1 | contig 11798 bp, 5 predicted proteins | sample HoacroProtozoa21_FD_119630 | JGI IMG/M metagenome (GOLD analysis project Ga0181612, IMG submission 119630) | Hoatzin crop microbial communities from Cojedes, Venezuel. Combined Assembly of Gp0051906, Gp0051904, Gp0051908 | reverse complement strand
AAGGCATGGAGACCACATATATGTACATATAGATACACGTATGTCAGGCAAGTGCAGCACCTTCTGTCTGACACCCTGAAAGCTCCTCAATCCATCTGAGTCCTATTAGTAGTTTGAATTTTCACTTTAGAAGTTCTCGGGGATGAGCACACAACTAACACTGCAATCACCTAATTGTGACCTCCTGTTCAGGTTAATTCAAATATTATTCATTGTTTTATTAACTGTATAATGGCACAACATAGCTTGCTACAGACTGGAATTGTAAATGCTTGTCTTGAGAAGAGATTTTGTGAGTATTCAATAAAGCTGCAATCACAGGAATATCAAGTAAAAAGTGTGAAGGGAAGCTCTAAAGAACTTAGCTGCAAAAATCTCTGTCTCTAGGGAACATATGCAAACTACATTGAAAAGACTGCCATACAAATGGCACAAAAGAAAACTCTGACACAAGCCTCACCCAACTCTGTCATATTTCAGTTTTCTTGTGAAGGAGAGGTGCTCAAGAGGAACTTTTACTTTTTTTTTTTCCCAAAGCAAAGATGCTGAGAATTGTTTTTCTCAAAGACACAATGTATTTTTTCTAGTTAGTCATAAGGTGTTGAACCATTTGCTTGTTACTCTGATGATAAAAAAAAAATATACATTCTTCAAATCCATGACATGGAAAATTTCAGTACTGATCACTGAGTAAGGCTGACATACTGAAGACAGTCTTTTATCAAGGAAATGGTGAGAAATGTTATCAGTAAGTAGTGCTATGATTTCCTCTGTACAAAATAATTAGCAAGCACCTTCAATATGTACGGACCACTTTTTAATAGTAATGTACTAGGCCCACTATGGATTAGTATAATACCATTTTCTTCTCAAAGGTAGATAACCTGTGAAATACAGAATTTGGTGATTTACCAACAGTGGGATTTTGTAAAATAGCCATAATAAGGGTCGAAAATTTTCAGTTCCTTGTTCTTTGACGTTACCTGCGCAGTCATGATGATGTATTGAGCAAAGAATCAAGTTTCATGAACATGAGTTTTCTATTACAGTTCATACATATTTGTTCATTTATAAATGTAAAATAAGGCAGCTTTTATTCCTACTGTTTTTCATTCTAATTAGAAAGCTAGTAGTCAGCAGCATACACTCTCTAATATCACAAGGGGAAAAAAAGATTTCAAAATTTAAATTAGTTCAGAGTGACTGTATGGAATTCTTGTATTCATGAGCTACCTTAACCTTAAATGAAAATGTCTAACTAACTGAAGCCCTGGATCATGGTACTTATGAAAGAACAGAAAAAAACGTTTCATTTTCATTAATGTTTTCCTTTGATCTTCCTTTTGAAAGGCAAAGGAAGTTTTAGTGCAGGTATTATTGTTCCCGTTACCCAGAGTTCTCCTCTAGTGATTCTTTTCTCATGGGTTCCTGAGAAATGCCTTGATATATATCTCATAAGTTTGCAGATTAGAAGGGTAAAAATTAGTAATGTTATGATCAATTTGTGAAATGCTATGCTTCGAACTGCCTTTTTCTTTGGTCTTTACCTTGCAAAGTTAAATTTTTATGGAGTTAAAATTAGAATATATCTCAGATGCTAAAAATGAGATTCTTCCAACTATATAGTGTTGAATCTTATATATTAAAGTTTTTATTTTAATTATAGTTTTCCAGTATTTACTTGCTGAGTAGAAGAGATAATAGAAAAGAACATTGTAATCATAGATAATGTATAAAATCAAGTGTGTCAAAAATATTTTATTTTTGTACTAACCACTTAAGATATCCAGCAGTCTGGGTATGACTTCTGAAAATATGACAGTCAGGATCAACAAGATTCATGAACCTCAAGGTCTCACAAATCCTCTGACCCTGTAAAGACAAGGCTTCTTTCATCTCTGTGCACTGCACATGGATGGCCCCCATCAACTAATCCAAACAGATGTAAGAAGGTAGAGCTGTGCATGCTTTTTAACGTAATGAAGCAAAGCAGTCATCGAAAGACTGGACAGCAACAAAGCTGATGATTTCACAGAGCTAATTTTGCTTTTTAACGTGTTTTTCTGCAGTACTTTGGAAGCAAAAAGGAGATGCATCTCTGAATATTTGCTCTGATAAAACGAAAGCTAGCGTATGAACAAAAAAATATATATTGTTAGCTCTGAAGATTACACATGGAATCACCTTTCCTAGTTTGTAGCACAAGCTAAACTGGACTGAATTCAGGTGTCAGTAGAGGCACTCAAAATTATCATTCTGTGTAGGTTTGAAGAGCTGCAGGATCTTGATAGTTTTTTAGAAAGTCTATTATATTTCAGTCAGGGTTCAGAATTTTTTCATAGAAAAACTACTTATTGTAATCATCCTTGGATAATGCATTCTTCATACCAGCAAAGAGCTACAGGACTTGGTAGAAGTGGTTGTGCCGGGTTTAAAGCAATCCCCATGGGCTGTCATAAAAAACCTGAGAGAAGCCTACTTGAAATTCTAAACTTGTGCGCCCTTCTGGCTTTCATTACTCGTATTCAGACCAAAACATCACATTAACTCATTATTTAGAAAACCGTGTGATGAGGAAGTATGACCAAGTTCTCTTCAGTCGAGACGATCACCGGATACTTCCTGTCTCTGGAGGAGAGTTGAAAAATTTAGAGCTGAGCAGCTCCTTTTTTTTCCTCTGTTACCATCTTCAGTGATTTTTCCAACTTTAGGTGGATATATTGAAAGATATTGGAGAGTAGGGAGTCATAAGTTGTGCTGTCTGAAATAAAAAAAGTAAATGTTTATTCATAAATATTTTGAGATGGAAAATGAAAACAGTGACATTTCCATCCCAAATATCTAGTCATTTTTGAATTTTTCAAAGTGTTCACCAGTGCTAGGTTTTAAGGTTTCTTACAAGATTTTATTTCTTGCAATGTAGATTTCCCATCTAGAGGGTTAGCTCTGCTTTTGTCTCCTTTTGCATGTCTCTGCATGCTTCTGTAGAGGTTTTTAGACATGAATCTTTATTTCTCATGTAATATATTCAATTGGAGACAGTACTATGATGTGCCAAAGATTTTTCTTCAGCAGGTCTGAGAGTCTTCAGTGCTTGTGGTTCTTTTTCTTGACTGTGGGCACTATCATATGTAGTAATCAGATGAGCCTTTTAAAATAACGGTGTTTATATTAACAAGAGACAAGGCCTTTTAAGAGAAAAAGCATGTTTAAAAATATTCCACACCTATATTTTCCTAAAGGTCTTACTACTCTGTAATTTCTAGCCGAACAGACTTACTTTCAGTTAACCTCAGTAAATTGTCTGTCTTTCCTTGCTTTCCCTGTTCCTAGTTCCCTTCTGTGTTTAGAGCATGTTACTTCTTAAACTTCTCTGCTCTTTTGATGTTTGTTATGCTTCAGCCATCACCTAAAATCAGTCTTTATTGAATGATGTCTTAGCGCTCCTTTAGTATTTCCAGAGAACTGACACATCCTGAAGAGTTCTTCATCTCTGTCATTCTACCAGACCTTAAACCAAACTAACATATGTATTTAGTAACCTGTGCACTAATATAACATCACCTGGTGTATATGCAAGCAATTCTATAGTTTTTAATTCTTATTGAACATTTTTTTGGTTAAAATTGTTTTAGCAAGTGTCAACTTTGAGGTTTTGACCTCATTCTGCACCTTGCAGAATAGTTTGAGCAAAATTATTTCAGCTCCTGATGCGAGCTGAAGTACTGCCATGCAGGACCCAGCAAGACATACAGCAGTACTCTCTGATGTGCAGTGATATCCCAGCCTGTATGAAATCATACATTAAATTCTCGCCTTATAGAAAGAAGTATCATCTATTTAATTCAGTGTAGCCTTATGGATTAACTCTAGCTGTGGTTCTGTTTCAGTAAATTCCTCTTCAGCTTTCCAGTATGTGAGATTAGACCATTGTAACATACACAGTGGCTATGTATTATTACAGATGCCCAGATGAAAGAGAAAAGCTATTCTCTAAAGGATATGGTCAAATCTTTTCTATAACTTCAATATATAAGAAAGAAAAAAATAGCTACATTATTATTAGCTAATTCTGTCTGTTGCTGACAGCACCAAATGCAATGATTCAGATACTTTATGTGTACCTTGCTGCTTTCCGACCTTTAATGATCCCCTTGGTAGACTTGATAAAGTTGGTCAGGGAGAGTAATTTCCATTTCTCTAAATTCATCCAAAGCAGTTTTTAGTGGCTATCTTGGAACCACTTTAATCTGCCACGTGTTAAGGAGCTTTCCTGGCTAACGCTGACTCTTGAAGGTGTGTCTTCGCAGACTCTACAATTGCCAGCTATAGCACATTACAGGGAGTTAACAGTTTGAGATTTTCTGAGTATTCTAGAAAAGTATGTACTAGCCTTTTTGTAATGAAAAGCACTACAGTATCCACGATTTACAAATTGCCACTGTGATGGAATGTCCTGATGTTATTCAATATCTGTGAAATCATTCTCAACAGAAAGCAAATTAAGATGAAAGATCTCTATTATGTACAAAATCCAAAATGAACTATTACACAATTTAACAAAGGAAAGAACAGCATGGCTAATTTGCTTATCCTTAAACTAAAAGCAAAAACCTGCTGCCCCCTTTCTCCTTCCTTCATGCAGCTGACAATGTGATTAGGAATTCAACCCTGGTACGCTTCTGTTAGCTTTTAATTTTTTTACAGGGAATATGTAAATTAAAATTTTCCTTCCTAAAAGATTTTTGATTCTTCAACTGTCTTTCTGTGAAAATGTTCCCTAAAATTAAGTGGAAAATTGAACTATAATTCCCAGTTATCCATGTTGACATTTTACATCCAAGAATTGATTTAGCTGAGTTAGAAGAAATAACATACCAGAACATTACTTACGATTTTCCTCTTTCATATCCCTCTGTTTTTATGACTGTGGATATACATGGTCATATGAAGAAAAGACAATCCCACATCACTTCTTTATCTGCTTCCCTTCAAGTATGTGCCCTGCTTGAATTCCTTATGTACTGTGAGGATAAGACAAAGTAAGAATTCCTTTCGTTTCCACGCTGCTCCTGATGTCTAGCACCTCCAGTTACCTCAAAGGCTATAAACCCACGAGTTTAAAATTATTGGGACTTCTTTTCTGCAGAAGAGACTTTTAGGAATTGCTAACTGGCAAATATTTCAAGGGCTCTCATGATGCTTCAAATGGAAGCTGCGTTCTGTAAAGGGTTCTGCCGTTGTATGGGATGGATTTGCTCCCCCTTGCTGGATTTCAGATCTTGTCTGCAGCCACTCGGTTACCCCCATAAGTGGGGAATATTTCATCGAGGTGAGTTATCTCACCGTCTGTACCTTTTGAGTATTACTACCAAATCCTCAGGAATGCATACATTTAAGAATTCTAAACATTTGGAATGTGATGTATGGGATTTCATCTAAGGAAACATTGTAATTTGTGCACTGTAAATTAAAAGATATTACAAGCAGGCTAATACCCAGACCTTCTCTCCCCAACTGTAGTCAGACTAGGACTATTTACCATCTTGGTTATAAGTGCATCTCACTAATGAAAAGATGCCGCTGATCTTTTCCGAGGCATCTATTGCTATGAAAAAAGGATATCACCTATCAAAATTAAAAAAAAAAAAAAAAGAACAAAACTTGAAAGAAACTATTTTTCTTTTTTCTTATTCTATAATGGATACTAAATGACTTCTGTAACACACATACAGGAAAAATAAGATCAAGCACTTTTGTGCCCTAAGTGTTTCTATGTTTATATTTTTTTGTTTTCAGTTTTCATCTTCATTATTGAAAGAAACAGAGAACTATAGGTTTTCAGGATTTTAATTGCTGTTTATTAACTAGTAGATATAGCAGCAAGATTATAGGATTGTGTGAAGTCATACCTGTAAATCTGTGATTGCAAATCAAATGCAGTATCCACTCTTGCAAATAATCCAAAAGGACCTTTCAGTGACCAGTTTTAATGTCTAGTGGCAAGATGGTTGTTGCATTGCAAGACAGATTCTAAAAACTAATTTTATACTACTTAATACTAATGAAATTTAACAGCTACAAAAGATTTAATTTCGATCATCTTTGATTCCAGTTCAATTATTTTCTTTACTACTTATTTTTAGGTTTTTTTGTAGGCAGAATATCTCAGTGTGATGATATATTGCTCTGCTTCACATAAAAGGTCCCTTGATAAAAACAAAGTACTTTAAAATATTAATGTATTCATTGGTGAAAGGAAGTGAAGCTACAGAGGTGACTCGAAAGCCTCCTGCGGTTCTTAGTAATTACTTAGTGTACCTTAAAGTCCTGCATGTGTAAGTGCATATGCACTTCTACTGAGTCTTCCATGCTAATTAATTAGGGATAAGATCTTGGACCTTATCCCTTTTCACCTTCCAGGAATTTTGTCATTTGACACATTATTAGTTATTGTTTAAATTACTGAAATACTCTTTGGTTCACATAACTTAAATGCATGACATAGGTGCTTTAAAAGTGTTTATAAGGCTACTTACCACATAAACTAATCTGACACATTAAGAAGTACTGCAGTCTCAATATACAACTATCTTTTAAGTCAGATGTATGCAGCTGCTTTTTTCACTGGTTTGTATTTCAATCTTCTGTTATTTTTATGTTTTTCAATGCTACGAGGTAAGCAAAATTGATGCAGGAGTCAGAGTGGTATTTGGGCAGATAAGTAATGTTAGTAAGTCCTATTGTTATTAATAAGTTAGCCTTTGTTTTGAAATTCATACTTCTGTCTTTTAAATCCTACCCTTATATTCATGAAATACAGAATCTGAATTTCCTAGAGCTGTAGACTGAATCTTCTGAAATTAAAGCTTCAAGTGGAGAGGATGCTAAGTACTTCCCAGGTGGTGGATCAGGTCTTTACAATGCCAATGACTTTCAAGGATACAAAACGAGTAAGATAAAGTACTTTTAATTATTGTATATATTAATTGGAAAAGCCATCTCGATATTCAAGCATTTATTCATTCACATTATACAAGCTATTAATTTTTTGAGATGGACACACACTTTCACTTGAAGAAGCGGAGACTTTGCATGACTTTTTTTAATACAGAAACATTGCAGGACTGTATTTTCCTGTTACTTATGAACATTCCCAAAAGGATGTATTAAAAGAACTGAATGCTGTGTACAGGAAGGAAGGCAAATAAACTTCTTTCCCCTTTTGATTTGCATGGCTTAAGAATGCTAAGAGTTAATCTGGCATCAGACAAACATGGTAATATTGATAAATTCTATTTTGTAAAGTCCTTTAATAAGTAGTACAAATAAAGCATGATGTTCTTGTTGCCAGTGGTTTTCCTATGATGGGGATTAGCGTAGCATACTTCTCAGTGCAAGAACATGTAGAGTTTCGTTATGTAGTAGAAAAATTCACAATGTTTTTGTGAAATGAAGTAAAAAAAATCTCTTTTCCTTTCTGTCTCTCTTCCCCTGTTTACAGTGCAGGTGTTGAGTAACCAAAGTCATTTGGAAGTCGGGTTGGTTCTCAGTGTTCTGACTCTGCAAAATCATTTAATCATTTGCATGACTGATTATTCAGTCTAAATTTCTTGTGGAATAGCCCTTGTTTGCTCTTCCACCTCAGCTTTTCAGAGACAACACTGCTTGATCAAGGGAATTGCTTCTATTGAAACTTGGCTGATAGGAAGAGTAATACCAGCAGTGACTCTCTGTGCAGCCAATAATCTTCAAACCATGTTTGAGGCTGGACTTTTGTCTGTATTTTTAGATACACTTAAGTAGCTAGAAATTAGCTGAAGGGGGAAGAATGCTGAGGATAACCTGCCAGGCCCAGTCTAATCTATATGAAGTGACAGAGTGAGAGTGGTACGTGCTTCCTTCAAGGTCAGTTACTGCCAGTAACCATAGTAAGTGTTGAATGAGAAGGAACAAGAGAACATTTTGAGGAGCTTTGACTTGAAATTTCAGTGTTTGTCTGGGATGGGAGGAAATATGCCTTGTAACGCTTATAATGTAAACTTGATCATGACGCAACACTACTGCAGCTATAGTATTTAAGATGCTGTCAATAACCACTAAATTAGCTTACAAGATAAATACCAGAATTGCAAATCTAATGACATACATAAAAAATTAAGAGAAAAAATGTTCAAAAGTAATAAATCCAGAAGTGACACAGTAGGAATTTCTCAATGGAAAAAAGATCCCAGAGTATAGTAATTATTTTCTTGATTTTTTACATCAGACTTATAGGAGTGTCCTTAATTACAATTCCCCAGAATATATGTTGCTAAGTTATCCAAAAGCAACCAGAGTCACAGAACTTAAGATTCCTAGATGTATAAGAACCTCTGAATTGTCATGCCTGCTCAAAAGTTTTTCTGTTTCATTTCATAATGGACAGCAAAAAGATGTTTTTGTGGAGGTAGAACAATATACAAAAGTAAAAAGGATTTCTTCTAATTGTTCCTATGCAAAGGTTTTACTTTTGACAAGCTTTTCAAAGTTTGAAAAGTTTTGTGACAGTTTTTTTTTAAATTTAGAATTAGAAGTTAAATCTTTAAGAGATTTGAAAATTGAATAGCTGAAATACATCAAAAAGGCACATTTTGGTCATGTACCCCGAAGGAAAAAAGGCCATTGTTTTGTAATTATTGTATGTGCAGGGCTGGTTATGAAATTCATATTGTAAAAACTGCCTTGAGTTTGGCATACTTGCTTGTGTCTAAGCTCACAGCAAACCATCATGCGTTTGATACCCTCATTTTCATGTGACGGAATAAAGATGTTTACTTGGAGAATACAGGGAAAAGAGATCAATACTTATTGAGGGAGCTAATTATTATAGGACTCTGTAGTGGTCTGCATACAGTCCTATCAGCAATCTTGAAAGAAAGATAAAAAAAACAAACCACCACCAAGCGCTTTTGCTGCTTGTTTTACCACATGCGGAAAAGGGTACTTCTATTCCCCAGAAGGAGACTATGAATATTAAATAGTTAAAGTATCTGATGAGCTTAGAAGGTGAAAAGTGATTTAGCAGTACTAGGTTTTAAGGATTCCGTTTAAGATACCAGATAAAATTACTGTGTCAATTATGTAAAATAAGAAAAAGTGTTGTATTTTTTGGTAGTAATTCAATATTATCTGTTCATTAGTAATACTAAACTCCTATTTATCCTAGATATTTCCACTTGCCTGAGTAATATGGGGCATCTGGTCTTTGAGTTAATCCTATTGATGTAAATAGGACATTTTGAGAATGTGGAGAAGTAACCCCTCTGATAAACTCACTGAAGAGATTCCCATAGGTGGTTTTGCATTCCTTAAATATAGTGTTATTCCCTATGGTACCTTGACAATGTAGGAAGTCCATTTATTGGGTTGATGGTATGCAGTTACTCCCATAGTTTATAAACCACCATTCTGTGTGTTATGTCTGAGAAAAATATTGGACTTTTGTGCAATTTCACCCCCTATTTGATTTGCTCTGTCCCGCTTCTATAGATATTTTATTATTACTGTTTCCCAGAAGGCTTGCTAATAGTTGTATTTACTTCATAAGGTTTGACACAATGTGATGTTACAGCCACAACTTACTCAAAGCAGAGAAAAAAATGAATAATGGCTTTAAAACAGACTATCAGAAATACTAGTTGATGGGAAAAAAAAGGTGGGAAAGTGTGACTCTGTCAGGCTCAACAGGGTAGTTTCAAGAATAAAGAGTATCTGTTATGGAGGTATGAGCAGAGGCTGATGTCCAAACTCTCTCCCCAGCCCTCTTCTAGTTCCCTGAAGCCTTTTTCTTTGTGAAAAATGGCCTAGGACTCATACCCGTGACATAAAATTCATTTTTGCATGTTGAACCGAGGAGCCGTAAAGTAGTTCTGGCAGATGCTGTGAGGCTCATATACGGATCCAGCTTTCAGATTAGTCCCTGGCACTCAAACTGAAAACCGGCATCAGAAATGCACCTCCAACAGCAAGCTGGCTAGCACCATGTCGTGATTTTTTCCTTTAAAATATTTGAGGTCCACTACTGTAGCACTTTTGAATTTATTTTTTTTTAAGTGTGGATCAGTTGTTTCAGTAGTAAATGCGTTTGAAAAAAAGCAAGCAAGGAGAGTATGTTGTGGCTGGAGGAGGGGAAAGGGAGTGCTCATTTACCTGTAATATTTCTAATTTTTTTCCAAACTGAAAGAATGTAACTATTATTATAGGTCATTCAGGATTGCATGGCTTGATCAAAGTTTCTTGTAGACTACAAAAATCAAAGGTATGAAAAATAATGCTATGAAAAAGACAGCTATTTGTGTTATCCCTATTGCTTTCCATTGTACTTTTACTACAAAAATTCTTTTCTTCCTTTTCTTCTAAAAGCTTTCTAATCTTCATGGCAAAATTTTGACATTTAGTAGCGAGAATCCAGTCAGAGGTTCCATTGTCCTCTGCAATGCTGTGGGCCAGCTGCAATGTATGAAAATACTTATTTTCATTCCTTCTGTTTTTCTGTGAGGATACTGGCATCTGGCCAATCACCAAATTTTCTAGCTGTCATTACCATAAGAAAGCATCAGTTTCAGAGAGCACGCTGGGAAAAAATTTCCGTTACTTCAACTGTCATCATGTAGATGGATGAGAGGAGACCTGTTGTAGCCTTGCACAGTCTTCTTAGCAATTGGAGTAGGTGTGGATGACTGCTGAGGGGGAAATGTGACTCGCTGTACCAATTCACTGCTCACTATCCAGCGTTTTGTTACAGCACAGTGCCAAGGGCCAAGCTCAGTACTCAGTCTGCCCTTCGCAGACCATGTTAATTCTGTTGGCTTTGTGATAGCTGCATCCATCATGTAAGTCCAGTGTCTTGAAGGGCTAGGAGTGTCCCATGTGTTGTTCAGGTACCATTCAGAAGCCAGGAATTGGGCAGAAGCCAAATTTAATTCAGGGTCTTAGTTCTGGTTGATGGATCTTGCACAATATGTACAAAGTAACAGTTTCAGAAGGATTTCAACAGAATTTTCGTATTGAGTCTTCTCTGTATCAATAGCATATCATAGTATCTCTAACATTAATACAGTACAACATTTCAAATACCTGTAACTGATACATGAATTGACTTTCAAGGACTCTCCCACAGTGCCTTCCTTCAGTGTCTTGAAAACCTACAAGACACTTAACCTGCAGTTTTCAAGAGGTGAGAAATTCCTCAGCTCTGGCTGTCATCTGAGATGAAGCTGTTTCAGACTGATAGACTTGTGCATTGTCTGAGACTTTCCAGGCAAAACCCTGATTTAGTGCCCTGGATCACATTTCTTAATTTTGAAATTAAATATTCGTCTCCCCAGAGCATGTCTGCGTGTCGGCAACCTTGTACAATTTAAGCCCCTTTTATGTCAGAAAGTGGGTGTAGTTTCCCATTACAGACATATGCTGTGAGTTTCAACAAGCAGTAGGAACTCTCAGGTCTTGATTGCTATTGATCAGCTAATTACAGAAATGATTATATGTCTAAGCTGTTCCCACTTTTCATGTGATATCAGACAGATGTGCTTAGGCCCTTTTACTTTTTCCTTTTTGAGCAAGCAGTCTAGTTGTGAGTCTTTCTTAGCAGCATCTTTTCTTCAGGAATCTCTCTCTGAAGTTGTATTTGTAAGAGGGCAAAAAGTAACAGTGTCTGTATTTTCTAGGGAAGGTTTATTAGCACCTGTTAGGTTTTAATATTGGCAGTTTGCAGTCAATATTATTTAACATGGACTTTTCCTACATAAGACGTT
>Ga0181612_126297_pt1 | contig 11799 bp, 2 predicted proteins | sample HoacroProtozoa21_FD_119630 | JGI IMG/M metagenome (GOLD analysis project Ga0181612, IMG submission 119630) | Hoatzin crop microbial communities from Cojedes, Venezuel. Combined Assembly of Gp0051906, Gp0051904, Gp0051908 | reverse complement strand
GTTTCCCAGAGAAGCTGTGGCTGTCCCCTCCCTGGAAGTGTTCAAGGCCAGGTTGGATGGGGCTTTGAGCAACCTGGTCTGGTGGAAAGTGTCCCTGCCAATGGCAGGGGGGTTAGTCCGTTCCAACCCAAACCATTTTGTGATTCTATGATTCTATGTTACATTTATTCGTAATCAGTCCCCTCTAGCCGTTCTCAAGGCTGCTGCACAATTACTTAAAACTGCACAATACTTCTAAGAATATATTCTAACAGGTTTTTTTGTAATATATGTGCTTTGACTGGATAGTTATTTGGGAATTAACCATCTGTGTACATGAGGCATGTAGCCACCTCAAGCTTTTTCCACTTGTAGTTTAAACTCACATATATGCCAGTGTTTTAAAGTAACATTTATGCCCTGGTAATACTCGCTCTGTCAAGACTTCCATTTGTCCTACAAGCAGGATCTGTGACTAACATGGATAGCTTGTTACCAAGCAAACATACTGTTGTGTAGCCTCCTTTTGTTTTACTGCCATCTAGAGTGACCTTCTGTCATGAGCCACTTGCCTTCAGTTGTCAACTGTATCATACCACTTCATTATTTTCCCCATTTTTCCTCTCTAATACTGTAGTACTGCATCAAACGTATATTAGGAAGTAAGGAGGCCTTCTGAAAACATCTTTTGTTTTTGCTTCTGTTTACCTTGAATGCATTGGATTAGGTTTAATGCAAAAGGTTCTGCAAAGAAAATCCTTCAGCAGCAAGCCCTCTTTAAGTCTCATCACTTCCTCCTTTGTTCACAAAACATGCTATAATTCCCTTGATTTTCGTTATCCAGTGCATAGTCCTGCACTTCCTTGTAAAAGAATATGCTTCTAAACATTCTCACAAAGAAGGGTGGGGAATGTTCAAAAACAAAACCCCAAAAATTTCCTTATACAGATTGTTCTCTAAAGCATAGTGGTTGAGCTGAGGGAGACTCTGCTAGGCAGGAACTTCTGATGAGCAGTGATAAGATGAAAGGAGATAGGAATATACTTTTTAAGTATCTACTGATAGTAGAATGATAGTTGTGGCAGCATGTAGCTAACAGCAGATTGCAGAGCTCCTGAGAAATTGGCGAAAATTCAGGTGATGAGCTTGACACAAACTTTTCGCTTTTGTTACTACATCCTTTACTGATACTCAAGCCAATTTACTGGAAAATTGGAATAACACTTTGAACATACTGTAGACATAGCTTCGTAAACAAACTGTTCTGTACTTTCACAATTTCATGCTCTGTTGGGGTGGGGGTGGAGGAACAAACTAGAAGAAAGTGAGACCTTGTTACTTCACTGTTTAGTAGATGATGCAGTTAAGTCCAAATTTTGTATTGCTTCCACAGGAGTAGGCTGATGTGGTTTGGATTCCTGTTTGTACAATGTGAGAATTTTGGCAGCTCAGTGAAACTTATCTCTCTTGCTTTAAAGCTAGTCTATCAATGTTACTTATTTTTATTTTCAAATAACTCTAATACAATATTTTCCACTGTATTATTTAGTGAAAGTGAGCTCAATTCTCTGGACATTTTCCTGTCCCAAAATATGCCACTTTGACAAGTTTAGGTAGTTTTTGCTGAAAGTATTTTGTATGGATGGCTGCATCTATAAATTAATAACAGGCTTCTGGCTCCTTTACAGAGTTTTGGTTGTGCAAACAAGAAACTTGTTGCCCGAGTAAGTAACTGTTTTCTTTCTTTCTTTCACTGCTTGTAGGATTTTTGTCCTAATTATACTGAATTTGTCCTAGTTATGCCTAAATGTTCCCTAATTATGTTTGTCCTAATTAATATTCTCCTATTTAAAAAAATATAGCTTGGCTACTTGCTCTTTGGGTGGATTTACTTTAAAGGAAGTATATATATGAAAAAGACATGTAAATACTGCTATGAGGTATAGAACAGCTCAAATTCCTGTTCTTCAGGGAGCACACACTGAGTTTGTCCAAGCTAAAGTTCAGATTAAATGACTGTCATACAAACAGATGACAGCTCAAATTTTACCTGAAGTAAGTTAGAATAACAAAGAAAGAAAGAATAACATTTGGTAATTTATTGTGCTCAGCGTGTTGTAGAGTAGATACAAATATGTGTATGGTACAGCTTCAAGTCAGACTCGGCAGTAGCCTATAAAAATTGTCAGCAAATAACCTTTTATTTTATAATAAGGCATTCCTACTCAATGTATCCATTAAAGGGTCTGGAGTTGTTATAAATAAATAATATGGAAAACAAGAAGGCCTGACACTGATCATAGTTTTCATCTCTTAACAGTAACTGTTTGTGTTTTTTACAGGATACATCACATGTTTTGAGCAGAAGAGACTATGATGTACAGGTAAATCATTCTTGTAACTTTTTCTGAACTTCTGATGTTGTTACAGCCCCTTGGTGTGTTACCTACAAAAAGAAGAACCAGGATCTAGTTTCTATAACAGAGTACTCTATTTAGGGTTAGGTAGTTCTTTCCCAATAGAACTATGTATTTTAATTTATTACCCTTACAGAAAAATGAGTCTTTTCTTGTTTCTTCATAGAATGAGTCTTCTACTTCAAATAGCAGCCACATTAATCTCCAGGTAATAACATAGTGTCTACTGCATGATCTCACTGCAAGGAATTTCTGATAAATTATATTTCATTTCTGAAAATTAGGTTCCACTAATTTGTCTGTGCTGAAGGATGCTATTTTGATTTGGCAGCATTTTCCCTATAATGTTATAATTTTTCACAGTTGTAAATAATGATAAAAGGCCCAGAATATACTGTCTCCTCTGTTCCTCCTCTGTTACCTCCACTAAGCAGGTAAGCATTGCAGGTGTTTCTTTACACAGCATTTTGTAAAAGTTTTTTGCAAAACACAAAAGAAATAGTTTTAGAAACTTTTTTTAGAAAAAATCCTGCTCTAGTGATGGTGATGGCCAGATACATAATTCTGTTTCATTCAGAATTTGGTGACAAGATACAACTTAGTGATTATGTAATTCTGATACAAAAGTAGGTCCAATTTGCATATTCTGTAGATATCTGTACTGCTGCAGCAGTGTGTATGTTACAGAATTATGTGAAACAACTGATCCAAAGTGGCACCTGATCCTGTTTTTCTTAATATTTTGTACTGTATTGGTACCCATCAGCTTACCAGAGCGCTAGAATCCCACTATTTCCAGCATGATGTAGATGTAACACTAGCATAGTCCTCTGTCTCAGAGTTTGAAGTCTAATTCAATAGTACAATCAGATCTCCGAGCTCTAAAGAGTAACAGTTCTCTTAATTAGTTTTCCTGACATCGATTCCCTGTGCATTGTATGCAGTCACTAATTAAGCTTCATCTAAATCTATTTTCACAATGATTCGTACAGGGAGTTCTGAACAGGTAATGTTTGTTGGTGCAGGGAAGTAGTACAAGGAGCATGTCACCTTACTTCTCACTACATATTTTTATACTTAGATTCTGATAAAATGCATCTATAAAAAATCATTGGTTTCTTCACAGGGTGGATCATTTATTGCAACAGGTGGTGGATCAAGTAGTCAGGTCAGGAATTTCTCTGTTTTTGTCTAGTCTTGTCCAGGTAGCTTCCTGGTAATTAAACTAATTAAGTTCAGGAGTCAGAGTAGAAGTCCAGTAATTTTGCATGGGTGATTGGTGATGATATGCATTAAACTGTAAATGAAGTGACCCTTTGTCAGATTTTGCTCAGATTAAATTTATCTGAAATGACTCTGAAATCACTTCTTAACATTGTTTCAGTTTCACACACAACTCATTGGTGAGAGCACAATGGTGATTCTCGGTACTCTTGAATACCCAGATAATTCTCTCTTGATGAGGCCATCTGTCACTGAGACATAGCACTGGGAGATGTAGCATCAGTCTAACTTCCAAAGCAAACATTAAATATATATAGCTATGCTGTCCCCTCATTTGTTCTAGGTATAGGAAAAGTCACAGCTACTCTGTAGTCCCAAGTCATTCTTCCCCAAAACACAGTTTTGTATCTGAAATAAGATTTTATTTTAAACTTCTACAAAGTAATAATTGTTTCCTTTTTTTTTTTAATTTTTAGGGTGGTTGTATTTGTCCTGATGGAAGCAGTGGTAACAGACAGGTAATCCTTTTTTCCTGAGTTTGTACTTTCATCTACATAATGGAGTATTTTGAATTAATCACGTAGTAAGTATGGACGCTTGGGTAACATTAAACATTATTGATAATTTCCTTAGTATGGATAGAATTACATACAATGAAATGGAAGACTGAGTCCCACTTTAACTGCATAATTACTGTTTGGCCAATAACCTTCTCTAACTGTCCTGGGTAATCCAAATGCTCTGTCAGTTGACTGTTATGTGCTAATTATTCCACTGTTTTAAAAAACCAAAGTCAATGTGCCCTGTAGTAACCACAGAATTTAACTGCATCCAGCTTAGGTTCCTTCTCACTGGTGCAATAAAGTATTGTGACTAAAATGAAAAAATCGATAAATATTTCAGAATATAATCTCATAAATCAATATTTAAACTATTCTTTCCCTAAAAGGAATCACTGCAATTTCGTACTCAGTGGTACTGGATAAACTTTTTTTCTTAGGCAATGCCTCCATGCCAGGAAAAAGCACAAGGAATGCAGTTACATGGGCGTTCTAGGATAGCTTTACCAGGCTTCTAGCTTGGATTTTAAAGTCACCTATCTTCTACCTGAAAACTTCTTTTTGAAGCTGTTATTGAGGCTGTGTTTACATAAACCCATTTGAATGTTGTAATATTTTTTTAGTTTTCAGATTCAACAAGAATCATACTGTGGATTATTATTTCTATAAAAAGCATGCTGTTTAAACAAACTAATTCTATCAAGAAATTCTGCTTTCTGAACTTAACTGTCATTGACATATAGCAAGAGAAATTTTTGCCAGGTAAAATACCACCTCTTCCATATAGTTGACACTGAGCAGTAATCATGACCTCCATGCTTTAAAATATAGGCTAGTCTATTACAAGAACTAATATTGAAACTTCATTGAGGAAAAACATTTTATTTGTCCTGTGACTGTAATGCTAGATAAGCAAATCCATTTCCAAGGAAAAGGTTGGACGTGTTTATGCAAGTTTTCATTCTAATGGGGCCTTTTTCTTTGCATGCTTAAATTGGTGCAAAAAGAGGATTAGTTTTTAAATGCAAGCTACCACATCTTGGCTGGAGGAAGGAGACTGTATTTAGTTGCTATCAAACAATAATTTTCAACATGAAGAAAGCAAGGCATCTAAATTGGACGTGTTAGAAAACCATTTCTCAGTGCAGGTGTGTCCACTTTGATACATTTGTATTTCAGTTTGTGATAGTATCAGCTGAAAGAATTAATTTATGATAAATTAGGTAGCAATAGTCTTGATATTTGTCTTCACCCAACAGTAAAGCTCAGTGATCTTTACAAAGGAATAGACTGAATTAGAAAATAGACTTCTTTTCATTTTCTGCCCAGGGTCAATTCTCTACCTATGGCAGTAGCAGTGCCCAATATTAGCATGTGAACACGCTGGCTATGATAGGCAGGTTCATTCTTCTGCATAAAAAAGGCAAGCTATGGGTAGATGTACATGTATAAATAAGTCAGCATTCATAAATGTTACATAAAAGGACAGTCTTCTACTTCCCAGAAGATTCTTCAGCCCAGGAGGGAAATTCCTGCAAAAACCTTTCTTCTAAACTTAAAAGCTATGAGTTACATGACGGTCTCTTCAAACCCGGAAAAGATTATAAATTAAGAGTCAAAGCTATACATATTTAAACCATCTTGTTTCAAAGGAAACAATGGGTTTCCTTATGTGGATCCCCAAATTCCTCACACTGCAATTATTCCACTTTTTCTCTAAGCTTCACCTAAAGCCAAGAGTTCAGCCTACAAATAGTCTCTGAAGAAGCAGTCTAACCATAACATAATACTTTGTCTGTTTGTCACATCAAGAGGATGTGACAGTAACAATGGGTATGTAGCACTGGTAAATCGTCTTCTCCTTTAAATGGTGAGCTGAAAAATCTGCTCTCCTAAACCCTAATTACACTTTGGAAGTTCAGTTTTCTGGCAGTTTTTACAAACATGATCAGGGTCATGATCATCTATAAATTATAGAGTCTGCTAGGTATGGCATAGGATTCTGTGACCAGGAGGACTAAAATGAAAAGTTACTATTTCTTTCAGGTCTTTTAACCTGAACAGAAAAGTACCTGCTAAAGATTTCCTTATCTCTAACAAAACTAAGCTGTGTTCTCCTTTAATGATTGCAGTAATCTCCTGCTTGAAAGCTATATTTTGAAAAAATAGAAATTCAGGAATGGACTCACTTGCTTCAATGTCTGTTTGCAAGAAAATAGCTAGTCTGTGTTTTCGTTTCAGGGAGCCCCAGGTTCTTCACACAGCATATATTCTGGTTACCAGGTAAACATTCAGATAAAATGCCCTATTCAGAAGTTCCATCTAAAACCTTCCCTGAAGGAGTAGTGAAATATGAACCAGTAAGCCATTCTGTCTTCTGCACAGGGGGGGTCTGCCTTCTATCCCGGAGGATCCTATGGACAGGTAGCTGTTCTTCCTCCCTTACTGGGATGACACAGACTCCCATCCATCCTCGTTCCTAGACTCCCGATACTGTGGATTCTATGACATGCTATAATTACAGACCTGACAGTCCTCTCTGAGAGTAGGGAAGTGAAATCAACCCTGATGTAATCTAGTGATGTGAAGCTTGACAGAGAACAGTACAGAATGGTATTTGCAGTTTTCTTGCAGAATTCAAATTTCAGCAGGCTAAGAAAACTACCAACAGAAGACTTCTTCCACTTTAACAATATTAGTCTTGATATTTATTTAGGTACGTAAAAAGCAGCTCAAAATTGGGAGAAAGGGTTTAAAGTAAGAACCAGATACACTGGTATTTAAACACTCATCTTGTCTGCAAGAAAACAGCTGATCTGTGTTTTCCTTTCAGGAGGGTCCAGGTTCTTCCCACAGCTCTTTCTCCAGTAACCAGGCAAATATTCTGGTCACTGTGCCTGCACAGGAACAGTCTAAAAGTCGTCCCTGTGAGAATGTTTCAACTACAAAACAGTAAATTTTTCTGTGTTCTGTACAGGGAGGGTCTTCCTTCTATCCTGGTGAATCTTACGGACAGGTAAGTGTTCTTCCTCATTTGTAAAGATAACAGACATCTGTTACTTTCATTCCTATACGGCCCTTGAAAGAAGGAAAACTTTCCTGAGGGAACCAAAATAATAAACTTTTTTTATTTTCTGTACAGGGAGGGTCTTCTGTCTATGACAGCAGCAGTGAATCCTATGGTCAGGTAAATACTTTCTTTTTCTCTTTGTATAAATGGTGCTGAGGGCCAATACTCTGCCTTCTATATACAGCTGTATTCAGCATTTTGGCTCTCACTATATTTTAATGAGAGTTCTTTTTTTGTTTGCAGAGTGAATTTGCATATACTTTTAACCCAGTAGCCTGGAAGTTTATAGGGGAGTAAACAGTGCCTTCAACTGTTAAAGCCTATTCTCCTTAACTATGCAAGTTTTGAATTATCTGCAAGATGAAGGTCTATTCAAAAGTGGAAATAGAAATTGAGTTTAAAATATGTTACATTAGTGTTTTACAGAGACATAACTATAAGTTGCTCAATAGCCATTCTGAATACTTTTTAAATCTCTCCAGAAGGCAATACCTACAGTAAGCATAAAAAAAAAAAAAAAGTTTGTTTGCAATATGAAAATTATTGATGTTTTCTGAACAGGGTGAATCTTCCACATATAGTGGTGCTGGATCTTCCACATATAGTGGTGCTGGATCTTATGGTCAGGTAAATACTGTCTCATACATCAAAAGCTTAAGCTTGCTGTGTTGTTTTTTAAGTGCACTGGGTTCTATATTTCAGTTATTTTTAAGTGATGACCATGGAAATGCCATTTCACCTTTTGTTTCTATTTACTTATTTATCCCCTTACAACTCCACATGTTTCCATAATGGAGGGAAGACGATGCACTATATACACTGTCCTGCTTACTATGCTACTATGACTATTCAATGCTTTAACTACTTTATTGTTTATGCATTAGCTCATTCAAAATGAAAATATTGCGTGCATTTACTTAACACACCTTACTTCTACAGAAACTGTTGAAAGTCTAGGAGAATGCACGCACTGTATTCGAAGTCTGTATTTATTGATGTGAAGCTCATTGTGGAATCATTCTGCAGGGCCTGTCTTATGTTTTGTTTAGTAATACAGTTCAACCTGCTGAAGTCATATAGAATTATTTATTAAAAATAGAAAACATATAATCCAGATTGATTTTTCATAGAAAATTGTGTCGTGTTGTTACATCTAGTGCAGGATCTAGAAAGGAAGCATAGATCATGGAATTTTTAAATGTTAATAACCATTCATTTTGCAAATCATCTTTATCTAAAATTTTTTCTTGCAAAAACGCATGTTTACAAGGAGGGGTTTTTTTTTAACCTCTTCTGCTTAAGCAACAGGTAAAGTTGCGTATTTTTTCTTTTCTTGCACATTCCCTGGTTTAGGTAAAATTGGAGATTCTAAGTGGCTGATTATTTTTATTTTTCTATTTCATACTCTACACAAGTAAGATCACATAAGAGTCCTTCTTATATGAAAATAAATGTTTTTCCATTATTTTACAGGATTCACCGTCCATAGGAGGTGGTGAAACTGATGACAGTGTAAGCATTTCTTCTTAAGTATATCAACATCAGAATTTACTACCTTTTAAATTGTCTAGGCACTTACATGGGCCTTTACCTTACCTCATTATCTTATCTTCAAGAGCTCCTTCACAGTACATTCTAATCATCTGTATGGTTTAGTAATTTTCTGCAATAACTTTTTAAAAATTATATTGTTTCTATAGATAAAGGAAAATGTAGATTCAAATTACCTCACATTATTGTGCTATAGTGTGATAAGGACTTGGGAAATTAAATTGCAATTAGAACAGTTCTGACTTGCAACAATCACACATTTTTTGAATTTGTTATTAGAAGTAGCATTTACAAGGAAGCTCCTTTCCTTCATTTCACAATTTCCATTGAAACTCAATATTAGTATGTGCTTATGTTACATAAAACAACCAGATACTTCTTGCTAGCAGTGATTTAATTTGACTACTTTTTCACAAGGAAATGCATAGGAATGGTCTGGTTTCATGTAGTGTGTTGAGAACTGCTTGCTTTTCTGTTTAAGAACATGATTTTTCTCCTGACTAAAGTATATTTCCTATTAATTCTGGTGAAACTGTTTATAAAACTTTCCAAGCTTAATGTCTGATTTTCTTGAAGTCTTGAGTGATAGATTGTACTTTAACTAGATTCCTAATATGTCTGTTTTCCAGTGTCCTGGTTAATAGGAAATTGTTCTCCACAAATTTTTGTAAATTCAGCTGTGCACTTCAGCCACAAGTCTAGTGTGTCATTAGTTTCCATGCAGTTTCTGTGTCAAAACCTTCTTGTGGATATTCAGCAAAGCTAAAATATGATATGAAAGAAACTAAAGTATGAAAGAATCTAAGGTATAACAGCATTGGTGTGTACCACTGAGGTCTTACAAGAACCAAGACAGCTTTTAAAGTGCTGACGTTTTCCCCTATAGCATTCTAAGCGGAAATAAAATAGATTGAGATGTGATCCCATTCCTTTAGTACATTCTATCAGGATTCAGCTTTCCAAATAAAGAAATGCCATTCTCCAGAAATGAGCAGAGCAAGAACTTGAAAGAGTGCTGCTTTATCCTACAGTCTACATCTTTAAACTTCCCAACAAGTCACACAAACAAGCAGTAGTTGTCTTTGCCTTTCATACTTGCTTAGAAAAAAAAACAACACAAAACATATTTGCCATACAATAAATAGATTCTAATATTTTTTAGGACTCCACCTCACCATCTGGCAGCCGGCAGAGTGAACGGGTAAGCACTCCTTCATTACATGCTGCCAGGGTGTCTGCCCCAGTGCTTGGCAACTGATAGTCACCTAAATTGCATCTTGTGTGGAAGCTGGTGTGGCAGCTTCCCATGTGGGATAGAAAGTCCTCAGAGACAGAGGGAATAAGGATACAGCTAAAGTGTTAAAGTACTGCTAGAAATCCCAACGGATGCTGAGGTGTGTTCTTGGATCTCCAACTCACACTACAAACATGGTACCACAATTTACTTGCACAGGCTCCTGTACGTTTTTTACTCATTGCCTGACTTCAAAAGGCTTCAGTACCATGATTTGCCCAGCATTTATTCTAAATTCTTTGTTGTGCTGTAGGACTTACTTGTGGGGGCTTCCACTTTCATGTCCTTTTTACATAGCACCCATTTTATTTATTCTAATGAGAATTAAATGACACAGACTAAGAAATTATTTTGTTGGAGATATAAGAACTCTTCAGTCGTATCCAAAAGAATATATTTCACCAAAAGAGTAATTATCAACAGGGATAAAGGGGCATGTGCTGTTTTATACAGAAAGACCTTTTTTGTTGTTGTTCTTGGACAATCCATGAAATAAAATTAAGGAAAGTGGAGAAGCAAGGAGGGTTCAGCTTCCATCCTGATCTTTCCATACTACAAAAGAAAGGAAGTTATTGGGTTTTTCATGTAATTTCAATACATTTTTCCAGGATTTTTATTCCCCAGGAGGCAGCCAGTCAGGTGGACATGTAAGCATCTATTTTATTCATTATCTGCAGTTCCTTTCCAAAATGGCTGTTCTATTTAAAAATCATCCTGACAAGTAAATTATACCCAACTGTTTATCTCCTAGAATTTCTCATGGCATCATGTCTTGTGAAACCAAATAGCAAACTGTTCTTTTAAAAAAAAAAAATTAAATATTTTAAAAGTGTGTATATGACAACAACATAGTCTTGTTTTCCAGAAGTCATTTTAAACAAAAATAAATTACATCTATTTTTTGCAGGGATCATCTTCTCAAGGTGGTGGCTACTCCAGTGGACAGGTAAATACTAACTCTTTGTATTTTTGACCTGAAGTATCTGTTATACAAAATCTTGAGTCTTCATATTATATTACAGAATTTTGTATCTGTGAGCAAAATTCATTTGGTACTCAAACACTTTTTCCTTATATATCTCTATGTAAAAGTCCAAGTGTAAGCAGACTGGTCAAAATACAATTCATGTATTAACTGGTGTTCTAACACCATGAAACAAAAAAAAGTCATAAATATTTGGTATTAATTTATATTTTTTAAATATAAATGAAGTTATGTTTATTTTTTACAGGACTCATCCTCATCAGGAAGCAGCCAGTATGGTGGACAGGTGGGAAATTTTTCTTCAGTGTTGGGATAATTTGTTCTGAGTTGTTGTTTTTTTTTTCCAATGTACATATTTCAAGAAAAATTTACCAAATTGGCAATACCTAAGTTTCCAGAGTACTGTGCGGTGTTTTTATCCTCATTGATCTTTCTATAGGTAAAATTGGGTTCTTAACCAGATAGATAGATGTTTTCAAACATAGTTTAGAGAGTAAAAGACAATCCATTGCAATGTAATATACGTGTCAAACAAATTTTTTTAAATGAAAATATAACATTTACAGGGTTCAACTTCTTCAGGAGGCAGCCAGTCTGGTGGACAGGTAATGCTTTTCTTTCTCCACACCGTTCAGTTGTCCTAGTGTCAGGCACTCGCAATTTACTTTGCATATCTTTCCTTCACACGAACTGTCTTCCTCACCACTGTCCGTTTTGCC
>Ga0181612_177425_pt1 | contig 11800 bp, 7 predicted proteins | sample HoacroProtozoa21_FD_119630 | JGI IMG/M metagenome (GOLD analysis project Ga0181612, IMG submission 119630) | Hoatzin crop microbial communities from Cojedes, Venezuel. Combined Assembly of Gp0051906, Gp0051904, Gp0051908 | reverse complement strand
TAATAATAATATACAAGTGATGCACAATGCAATTGCTCACCACCCCATGAACAATACCCAATCGGTCCCCGAGCAGTGATCACTGCACCACTTGTCGCCTTCGTTGGCGTGGCGACCCCCCAGTCAACTCCCCCAGCTTTACACACTGAGCATGACATTGTATGTTATGGAATGTCCCCTTTGGCCGGTATGGGTCAGCTGTCCTGACTGTCCCCCCCTCCCAGCTTCCCATGTACCTGGCAGCATGAGGAGCTGAAAAGTCCTTGACTGCAAAGCAATAAATGAAAACATCAGTATGTTACCAGCTTGATTTTCATCCCAAATCCAAAACATGATACTACACCAGTTACAAGGAAGAAAATTAACTCTATCTCAGCCAAAACCAGGACAAGCTGCAAAAAGGGGCAGTGGGTTTGAATAAAGCTGTGCGTGAGTATGCTACAGGATCCTTCATACTCCTCGAGTACCATCTGTTGATCCATCCCACCCAGTTAAATTACCACCTTACATCTTGTCTCCAAGATGTTAGATAACAACAAGTCACAGTTTCTGGAATCTCAGAAGGAAGCACCGTCCCAGATGTTCATTAGAACTAACCAAATATTCAGTTATTTTTAATAGTATTTGAAAACAGAGTAATTCATACAGAGCCTGAATACTGCACATAATAATTACTAGAGGGCTCTTATCTTTCTGTTTCATGTGGCGGCAACATGGGACAATACAAGCCGTGTTTCTGCTAAAAAAGCTGAGCCCATACGAAATCAGAATGAGAAAGATGCAGTGAGACTCTAAAAGTTTTAAAGAGTTTTTACTGGCTCTCTGGTGCATTTGATTAAATCAATGTGTATTGAAGCCAGGAAGTTGTCCCTATAAAGCACTTCCCTGCAACATCAGAGATAACAGTTCAACAACTTGAAATGAATTATTAACTTTGCTCAAAAAAACACAGAAGAGAAATGCAGGGCAGGGGGGACCCAAACAATGTTTACTAAAAACAGAAGTTGCAGAATCTTCATCGACATTGAAGTTTCAGTTCCTCTGAGGCTAAGTGCATGTTAAGGACGCAGATTTTGTGTAGTATTGTTCATAGTTAGGCCAACTTCTCAGGAGACACGGTTCCTTAGGGAAGGAGGATTAAGACGCAAAAGAGGTGGACAGCAGTCTGCCCCTGTCTGCAGGAGACTTAGAAGCTAAAGGAAAGATTAGTAAAGGCCTCTAAAGAAGTAGTAGGTATAATCTTAGAGGATTTAGGGAACAGAAGTGCCATTTCAGAGACAGTAAGTGTGGGTAAGCCAAATAAACCTGTGTCACTCCGAAATATTTACAGGAGTATCAAAGGTCTACTGAAAGAAAAAAAAAATAAGACAAAATCAGTGTTCTTTGTTGCTAAAAACACATTTGTCTTCAATGAAGGAAAGGATTACATAGTAAGAGTGCAAGAGAAGCGTCACTCAATATTCAAATTTCAAATCTCCTAAAAATTATAAAACAGTCTGACATTGTGTTTTTTCTTCTTTGCCCAAAACCATCTCAGCATGTATCTTTTAGGTGCTAAAACTTTTTCTTTCCACATAACATAGTGCACTGATGAGATCAGCCCCCTGATAACCTTATGAACAATGTACCTTACTCTCCTAATGCCTCAAGTGCCACCAAAGCTTCGTCCTAAACTACCCAAATTTAGTACAGAGGGAGTTTAGTAACACCGTTTCTTTTAGCTCTGAAGGAAGAGAAAAATATGATAATATGGAAATAGTTCTTTTGGCATTCTTGAGCCAAGTTGAAATACTTCTTTTGGCTCAGTTTAACCTTATTCATATCCTGAAGTTACTGCAGCACTTTCAATGACAGTTGAACGCAGTGTGGGGTAGTCACCCTCTCTGCCTTCAGGCATCTAACCTCAATGCCTGAATGTGTTTCTGAAAGCTTTACTGACTGTATATATGACTTCTAATTCTGTAACCAAAGTTAGGTACCTCAGGACAGTCAATGTGAATCCCTCCTTTGTTCCTCGTAGAGTGCCCTAAATGTACTAATGTCAAGCATTTTTTGCACGATGTCAGGGTTTTCTTGCCACATGTGTGTTTTTGATCCTGCAGTCAAGAAAATTTCTTTCATTTCTTTTCTATTCAGCTATTACCAGGCAAGAAGAAATACTTGACACAGACTGAAAGCTTTTTATTTGCATTCCTGTGTAACCTTTTCTTTTATCAATTTGTCATTTTGTTGATACGCCTCTCATGCACCAAGGCATTTATTAGATTCGTTATCAGAGAGCTCTCAGATTACTTTGTTGTCATGACAAACTGAGTTTTGCTATGCCTGGCTTGATGGATGGGCTGGATATTTTTATATTCCTCTGGAAGCCAGATGCTACTATTTTTGACACTCATAGTCCTTCATCAGTACGTAAAATCAAGGCCAAGCATGAGTACGTTATAAGAAAAAGTAAATTCTTTGTCATCAAAGAAAAGCCCTAAGCTCCCAGAACCGAAGTATGAAATACTGAAAATAGATCTAAACCTAGGAGTTTTAAACATCTCATCAGCCACTGTTAATGGCAGGAAAAATTACCCCTAAACTTAGCCACACAATAGCTTGACTTTCATTCCCTGCAAAGCAAGATACAGCTCATCTTAACATGTCTGTGAGACTATAGAAAGAACCCAGATGGGTATTTAAACTTCAGACCAAGGCTTAGCTTCGTCCTGATAAAGGTGAGATCAATGCCTGAGCAATTCACCCTGAACTCTCTTTAGACACCACGCAGATTTTATTAGCACACTCAGTAGAATCGAACAAGTAATTTGTCTCATCCTCAATAAGACACCTACTTTTATTTGATCAGATGAATCTCATCCAAAACTCTGCATTGATTATTCGGCTATGGTGACTGTTGTATGGAGAGATGTGAGAACCAAGCACCTGTTTACTTCATGTTTTTCTTCATTCACCTCCCTATGACTGAAAGTAACAACCCTGAGTAGCTAGCTCTGCCACCTACACTGCACAGGCAGCAGCCCGTGAAGCAAAGAAAAGTTCTCTTTGTTCCTTCTCTTTTTAAGAGAACAAAAAGAATACCTTAAGTTCTTCTTTTACACCAATGGAAACTTTAAATTCTCCTTCTCATTCTCAATTATGTATTTTGTAGCTCAGAGAAAAAACTCTCTGACTGGTTCTGCCTGTCTTGTCTTTGTGAGAGACTCTCTGCTGGCAATATATGGATATGAACAGTGACTCTACATTTTTTTCACACTAGCTTAGGCTTTCTGAGGCTCTTTTTATACCTCTGTAAAGCTGTGAAACAATGGATATGTACTGGATTTATGTCTGCCAGTGTTTCATTGGTTTAGGAGCCACTCTGGTCAGAAGTCTATGTATTTAAATTACAAAGCAGTTGGGCCAAATTGTATAAAAGGCAGGTGATAAAATAAATTTTGTGCTTCAGGGTAGTTACTGCTGTCTATAAAATTATAGCCAGCATTGGACAGGCATCAGTATCTACTTTCAGTTTCCACTCAAGGCCCTGTAATGCTGCTCTGCAGATGCTAAAAGAAGTAGTCAGAAAATACAAGGTGACTAGGAACTGTCACTGTACAATGACTCCCTTTTCCAAAAAGTATTCTGTCATGCAGGACAAAAAAAAAAAACCACACTGATATACCCAGGAATTGATTAGTATTTGATTTTGCTGGATTCATTTGCAGAATTAAGGTGTGAAAAAGCATAGCAAACCATTGTGGGGAAAAGTAATTCAAGTAGAAACCTGTCCTAAAAAGTTTGTGACTGCCAGTTACATCATAAAAGCCAAAACAAATAAGAAATTACCCTAAAAGTCATGATACCTTACTTCTCTCCACTATCCCATACCACTTCTCACACACCTGTCCCTATTTTAAGAGTGGGGTTTCATAGAAACTGTTTTTCAAACTACAGTAATCTTAAATCAAAATAAAATATTCAGATGCTTCCATGAAACATTGGTAAGCCTACGCTCAAGCTTATGCTGAAATACCATTATAATAAATGGAGAGTAGCTTCTCTCACTCTCCCTTCATAGTTTCCTGTATTTAGCTCACTTGTTCTTTGGGACAAGGTTCTGATATTTAACATGTTCACATGTGTTATACATAGCAAATAAACATAGTATATTGAGCACATAATATACTGAATAGCTATCACTCAATAACAGCATCTGTTCTATTATTTTATAAAAAATGTGAACACTTTTCCTGGTGTACTTAAAATTATTCAACTTTCATCTCTTCTGTATATTTTTATACATTAACCATTCATATAAGTTCTACATGTGTGACTTTTTTCCTATGTGATATACTAACTCTTGACTTCCTTAAACTTGAAAATGTTGTGTTTCTAAAATATAGTTAAAAAAAGACCCCCATGGCCTTCTGGGGTTTTTCTTCCAGAATCCTGATTATCTGCAGACATAAAAATGACATTACAAATGATCAATGCAGAATGCATCTATGTACACAGTTTATCTATACTGTTTGGGACAGTATACCAAAGGAAACAACCTCCCTGGTACACAACCCCAGGCAATTCAACTCTCCTTTAAACTGTGGCAGACTGCACAGAGGATTTTTAAAGATACTGTTAAGCGCAAACTATTTGAATAGCACAATGTCTGATAAGCATCAGCTCATTGATTTAGTCTTACAGATAAACTTCAGTGCAGTTCATGGATTAGACAGTACTGAAATATGGAGGAACTCTATGTGTGCTGATAAGCGGAGTCCATTAATCCTAAACAAATTACAATGTATCAAATGCTTAGAGACAATTAATTGTGGTATAATATAATTCTAGTACATAAAAATATCATGGTGACTATTATTAAACAAATTTTTAATTTAGGTTAGAAAAGTTATGGGGGTCAAATCAACGTAGAGGAATCATTGCAAACATTTTTTGGATAATTACCAGATAGTATTATTTACAGTGTGAGGTGTGGTTACAACCAAGGGTTTCTGACAGGATTTCACAAGGCTGGGAAATAGATGAATGTGTAGAATCCTCCTCAATCTTAAGGAGTTTAGCAATGAATATCATAAAACATTAAAACATTTCTTTTCAGTTCTCATCAGATTCAGGGATTCTTGTTAACGTGCTTCAATTAATCTAAATTGGAGCCCATTTTCAGTGAGAAAAAGTAGTATTCATCACTAGAATTTTTGCTACTGTTGATAATACTTGCATAGCAGTTTTGAGCTGCAAAGTGCTTTACACACATTCGGTAATAAGCCTCCTAACACATCATAAAATTACTTTTAGGCAGGTGAGTATTTGTTTTATGCATTACTTAAGGAAATACGGAAATCTATGAGTTTGTGTATGAGGAAATCGTTACAAGAAATCACAATCAAAAAATGGTGACTATTAACCCTACATTAACCATCATATCATGCCTTAAAACACCAGGACTCAAAGGTATTGTGAGATTTGAATATTCAGTCAGTTAACTACTTTTTAATAACAGCCAGCTTTCTGAGAAAGAACTTGTGTGTCAGAAGGTTTTTCTGTTTTAGTTTGGTTGCGGTTTTGGTTTTCTCTGCCATGTAACTTGATCTAACAAGGTATATTATCTCTCCATGCAAAATTCGTGTGGCTTGATCAGTGGCACCTTCCAGCCCTTTACAAGAGAGGTTGGTCTTAGCTTGCCCCTTTATTAGTAGGGTGCTTATTAGTCCTTCATCAGAAGAATAAAATAGCAATATGTGCAGACTGAGGTAACAGACAAAAAATTGAGGTCAGCATATAAATCATTCCATTAGGTCTGTCTTTCAACACACAGGGGAAAAAAGAAAAATTTAAATAAGGACGTATATATAAAAAGGACAAATCACCAAATAAATTTTCTATTGGTTACAAGCTGTATGATTCAGAGGAGTATCAGTCATTTTTACACTTCCTTTTGGAATGATCCTCCCTACAGTCTTGGCACACCCTGACATCACCTAACAAAGGTTCCACTGCAGGCAAACACTGATCCTTTTCAATTTTTCCTGGAGATCTTTTAGAATTTCCATAGTTATGAATTCATGTGCTTTTTGATTTGTCTTTTGGCATTTTGCAATAAAGATCAGGTTTGCCAAGCACATTTTTTAAAAGCCGTTATACATATCCTAGATCCTCAGTTGCTCTGAAGTGGTTTCATTGGTTTCACTCACACTTCAAGATGAACTCTGTCTGTACAGCAAGATTAATACATCACTAACAAAGGCAGAGTTTTCTTAAGCTTTGTATGATGAAATTCAGGTGGCCAAGGTCTTCAGGAGGATTTGTTCTACCTTTTCTTTCAAGTCATTAAATGTGTATTCATCTCTCAATCTACTAGAGAAACTTATCTCCCATAAAATTGTGATCTTTTTGTTCAAATGAAAAGACAGTTTTTGAAGACACCCAGCTCCTTCCCATCCACCAGATCCTCGAAGACTCAACTGCTCCTTCCCCCTCCTGTTTTACAGCCCAATAGCTATCCTTGGCTTCATGCAGTGGAACAAATTCCACACATTCCTTGCTCTGACTATAGAAAAGGCTTCTTTTCTACACTGCCCAAGGCTTAGCTCTGGGGACTGTTCTTTGTGGGGAGCAGGCCTCTGCTTGTTTTGGGATTCTTCTGTTCTTTCCAAGTGCTACACTCTGCCTGCTTCTACAATTCTCTAGTCATGGTTCGGGAAATACATTATGCCACTACAAGCTGCATTTCTCCTGAAAGAAGCAGTCAGTGTCCCTTCTTTGTATACGATGCTGCACTATCCTAAAGCCATATTACTCTTTCCTTTATGTTTCGCAGGATTTCTCTAGTTGTGAGGCGAACCACAGTATGGAACAAATATGGATCAGGAATCTCATGAAAAACTATTATCAGGGATCATTTCCCTTGGTTGGTTTACCATTGGAACAGTGAAAAGGGAAATCTTGGAGAAGGAATGGATGGCCAAAGAGGCAGAAAGACTTGTCTGTGTGTTTCAGTGATTGTACTAACTTATTCTTGTTTAAAATGTCATATCCTGCATTTTAAAAATTTCTTAAACCAACACGCATTCAGAGGTCTTGTGGAAGACACTGTCTCATCTTTATTCCAGTATGTTCTGCCAATGTTGAGAGACAGACCTTCTTCCTACTGCCACTGCCCACCCAGGTACTCCTCTAAACATTGTTTCTGATTGTGTAACTGGAAAAAAACTCAGAAACATCGACTGTCTTCTTCCAGGTCATGAAGTACTTTGACTGCAGACCATTTTCTTGAGGTCTGCTTTTGGGAACACTATCAGTCTTCAGAGTTTTTGGAAAAAGTCCCCAAATACTCTGGTCTTCAAAGTGCTCTGAGTTAGAAAAGCACCATCTTCTTTCAAAAAATACTGTCCTTTCTCAGTATGGTTCTATAAGAAATGAAGAAGTTTCTTTACTTCAAAAATTTGTTGACAAGAAATGTTGAGTTTGAGTTAGATTTATGAAAAAGGCTAAAATCAGTTGAAAATGCAAAGTCAGATTTTGAGATATGAATAGCCTACATTGTGCTGGCTATTGATGTAGCTATTTGTTGAAAATTCCTATGAAGGTAAATAAGTGTTTTGAAGATATTAATTTCCATATTTTTTTTTTTTTAAGTGCATAGCAAAATCTAATACAGTAGATGTAGAAAAGCAATTATGTTCCTTTTGGTGCGTAAAAAATTAAATTGCTTTGGATTCTTGTGTCCTTAAGTTTTATTTATGCAACCTGTCTGCAATTGAAGAACAATTTTGAAAGACCACATTGACCATCTTGTCGTTCAGTCAGGAAGCTGTTTATAAAAAAGTATGAGAAAGCAAGTAGTAGCAAAAGCAATTTTTTACTTTACTGGAGTCCTACTTTTCACAAGGAAAATGCTTGAAGGGATTCGACATCCCTACTTTCACTGCATCCAAACAGAAAATGAAACTCAGGAAGCCTCTTTAGCGCTCAAAAAGAGCGGTGCATCTGAGGAAGAAGTGTTTTTTCCTTGCTGTATGTTTCTACGTGAGAGTTTAGGGCTGCAGTCTAGAAAGATGTGCAGGTTTGTCACAAGTTATTCCTTCCTTAGAATGACAGCAACACATTACTTTCTCAGTGCTAACTGAGAAAGTTCACAGGATCTATATCTCCATTCTGTTAAGGAAATCTACTACTGACTTGACAAGCCAAGCCTGGCTATTGGAGGGTCCGAACAGATTAAATAATGGATGTCTTGATTTAGCATAGACTTTGAGGATTTACATGTAAAGGGATACAAAAGGTCTTAGTTGCTCTTAGCAAACTGCTAAGGATGCCAGCTTGCCATACGCTTCACATGGAAAGCTGAATGTTCTCATTACCTGTCCTTACCAGTAAGGGACAAACCATAATACCACTCTGTGGTAAGCCTTATGTCAGACTTAACATACAGTTGCTTGGTTTGGTGTTGGATTTAATTCAATTTCTTGTCCCTTCATCTCCTCAGCAGTTGAGTACCTTTAACTCACAGGCAATCCTGCAGCTTATAAGACATAGTGTACAGAGGGAATTTTTTAGATATGTATAGTGTATGTAATGATTTCAGATTTCCCAAGCAAATTGCAAGAAAGAGGAGGGAAGCAATAATTCGGAAAGTGTAGTTGAGATAATGATTTTTCTTTTGAGAAAACTAAAATCACTTTAAAAATTCAGTCTTATAAAGAACAAAATTACTCATGAACAGGAACTGGATTTAGTAAATTAGCTTAACTTGGGAGAAAAGTGTGAAAACACTGGTTTTCTGAAAGTGGTAGCTAACTTTTTCTGAAATAAAACTTTTGGTTTTATAAATGCTGAAACAAAATCTTTCACTTCAGAAAGGCTGAAATGTTTTACATTGACATTTCCAAAACAAGCCTTCTGAGTTTCCAGTTTACTGTGGAATTTTTTCATTTAAAATAGATGCCTGATTTTATCGACTTTTGTGATTTATGGAAGTTCCAGTAAAAGGTTAAAGAGGGATAAGTCATGGAAAGATGTAGATTATTTCAGGTTGAACAAGCTAGACAAGGGAATCCACTAGTTGTTTAATGTAGCCACAGGGCTATTTTACGGTCTCTGACTTATAAAACAAGCTCTGTATCATATGTGGGATAATAAAAGCAACATTACCTATTTTTTTACTGAAAAAAATAGTGTTTTCCAGATTCATTGCATCCTGGAGTTTTTAAATACTGACAAAAGGAATGGAAATATTATATGCACAGAGATTTTATGTCTCCTTAAGTACCTCTGCAGTATGAAAGTATAAGCACAGATATTTTTAAGAGAGCAAAAGGCCGCTGGGTATTTTAAGTAGATAAGAATCTCTTTCTCAGCAGACATTCACCTATGGAACAGGAGGAGAAGTGGAGACTGACAAGAAAATGATTGGGCAAAACTTTCTTCTGGGGGAGTCTGGCTTACTGAGTTCAAGAGCAGCCTCTGTATGTTCTTAAAGGAAGGTAATGAGAGCATGAAAGACCACGGGGTCTTGCCTGAAAACTGCTTGATAGTGTATATGTGGAATTAACTGTCCTAGGCAGCAGGTGTAAAAGCTGTTAGAGGAGTAACAGCAGTAGTAGTTGTGATAGCAATAGTAAGACTGGTCCAGCAGCACATTTACTATCCCGCAGCTTGGCTCACTAACAGAAGCAACAGAGGTGTTCTACAAACACAAGCAGCCATTCCCCTCTCTGAACTTTCTGCTTAACTATGGGTACGTATGTATGGCACCACACAGAACTATGCGAGATACTTCTAATCCAGGCAGAGAATTCACTGATGTGGTGGTATTGTTTTCAGTATCTGAACTTACTTAATTCAGTCTGTTTTGCATCTCTGCCTCTCGCTGGGTAACCATGTCCTTGGCACAGTATGGAATATCAGGGTGCACATACTTTTCTGCTCATCCACAATACAGGCAATGGCAGTGCCTAAAAAAATGGGAGCTTGAGAGGAAATTGATATCCTGCCATCTAGACTGAATTTTTCTCTTAGCCTAATCAGAGGATTACTGAAACTGATGGAAGGATTCCCACCAGCCTTAGTTGAGAACCAAGCAACAGATATAAGAGGCTGTTACAAATTGTAATAGAACAAGTTCTTCCCTTGGAAAGAGGGGGTATGGTTGGTATTTAATATTGTGCCTGTGATCAAGTTGTGCATGATCAGGATTATGTTATTGTTTAACCTAAGCTTAGAGACAGAATATCTTGGCCATCTACACTATCCATTTAATCAAAGACATGTTATTATTCTTTTTGAAGAAACAAAGGAAACCTGGCAGAAGAAAGGAGCCTTAAATTGTCCTTAGGTGACATGTGACCATATATTGATAAAAGGAGTTATGTTACTTCATCCGAGAAGAACAACAAGGACCACCAGAGACCTCCAAAAGGAGCAAGACGTGCACAGAAGGGTCTGAAAAAGAGCCAAGAAGAATTATACCACATTGTTGCACAGCTCATGCAGATCAGAATGAATATGTATTATATAGGTAGCATAAGCATGAATTTAGTGTGTAAATGTAATGAAGGGCCAGCCTTTAGTGTGCTTGACTTGTGGAAAATTCACCAAGCACCCAGGATTGAATAAAATATCTCTCCTGAGTGTGTGAGGACTGACTTACTGCACACTGTGTAAAACATCCATTTTTTAAACAAAATGAGAGGAAAGAGTGAGGACTGTGGTGCAAAGCATGTTTCAAAAGGGAGATAAACACTATGATGTTCAAACGTTACTTAAAAGATGAACTCACTGTCTTCATTAAGTGTGTACAATATGTTCAGGCCTCTCTCGCTCTCAGAAATCTCATGATCTAGTTGTCAGAAGCAGGAAGAGCAAGATTGTGAAAGGAGAAGAGAAAACATGCTATCTTTTCCAGAAGGGTATCTGAAATACTGGTGACTGAGATGAAAAGGGCATCCAAAAATGTTTAGGTGTTCTCATGCACAATTAGGAAAGCCCCATATATCCCTGCCATTAGGTGCACAGAGGAAGGTAATAGAAAATGCTTCAATAAATGTTACCTAGTGAGGTTCATGTCTGGTGATTCATGTATTTTTGGAGGATGCAGAGGCATTACCCGCATGTTGCTGCTGCTCTTAGTAGCTACCATCAAAGTAAGCTTCAGTCCTTAAAATAGCTAGAATTCATTCTGTAACTGTCCATTTAATCAGATTTCCCAGCTTCAGAGCCTGTGGCTGGACTGTGAGTGCTGGCTGGCAGTGGCGGTGTGGCAGGAATCGTTCTGTTTCATTAGCAGCTCCACAGGTTTCTCTTCATAATCTCACAGTGCCTTTCCTGGCCCTTTGCCTTTCATTGCTTGCTGCCACTGAGGTGAGAGAGGCACCTTAGATGTAGTTCCCATGTCCTGTGAAGTGTCAGCTTTCTCCATGCAGCGCTTACAACTAGTTGGATAATAAGATACTTACGGCAAGGTAACTCTGGGCAAAAGCAAGGTTTGCTCTACTCATAACATAGATAATTTGCCTGCATGTTTTAACTCAACTTGTTCTAGGTACAGTTGGAATCTAGGTACAAGAGAGACTGTGCTCACCAAGGGCTGTAGACTACCAGGGAATGACAAAGTGGGCATAGCTATCTGCCTGTGCGTTACAGGCTGGCAGTGATTTCTCTTGTTCCTGTTATAAGTAAGGGTTAGGATGTACAGAGAGGAAATCACAGAATCACAGAATGGTGGGGGTTGGAAGGGACCTCTGTGGGTCATCTGGTCCAGCCCCCCTGCCCAAGCAGGGTCACCTACAGCAGGCTGCAC
>Ga0181612_156318_pt1 | contig 11800 bp, 7 predicted proteins | sample HoacroProtozoa21_FD_119630 | JGI IMG/M metagenome (GOLD analysis project Ga0181612, IMG submission 119630) | Hoatzin crop microbial communities from Cojedes, Venezuel. Combined Assembly of Gp0051906, Gp0051904, Gp0051908 | reverse complement strand
TAATTGGCCAAATATTCACATCCTTCCTCTTCAATATCACCCATCGCATTTCTGCTGAGTACTGGGAGTATCTTAGAAGTATACATATATATTCTACATAGCTATGAAGGTAAGCAAAAAGGTTTTGTAGTCATGCTGCTATTAGCCATCATGGCCCCAAAATCAATTCTCTCCCAGTTGCCGGTTATTTACGACAATTCTATAAAAGCCAAAAAAATTGCCATGAGACAAGCTACAACTGTTCTATGAACTAAAAGCCACGTTAATTCTCCAAAATATGCTAGAAATTTACTTTTTATTTAAAATAGTGAACATTTAATGGGAGAGAATACTTTCAAATAAAAAGACTGCAGACATATATTCGGACAAAGTTTTCGAGTTAGGGCAACTAGAGTTGTCCTACAGACTGCAAATACTTGGACACATAGACAACAAGACCATGTTTTTTTCCCCTCTCCACACAAAGAAGGTTCCCTAAGCAAAGATTCCCCCCACACCCCAGTGACATTTTTGCACACCATTGCCTAGTAACTTATTGCTCTTACCAGTTTCTAGGTGGGAAAACGCATATTGACTGCTAGAGGAGGAACCCATGTTAAAATCCTCTGAACCTCCAACTTCATCATCAGCTGGAGCTTCCTCCTGACTTGGAGTTTCTTCTGGTTTTGGGGCTTCAAGTGTAACAATGTCAGAGTCATCGCTAATAGTTTCAATGCAAGACCCATCATCAGGGACTTTTTCTTTCTTTCCCTAGGGAAATGGACAATGTAAAAATTATTCAAATACATACAATATAAAGTAATTTTTAAAAATAGCAAGAATCCTTAATGCTTTAAAAAAAAAAAAAGGAAAAATAAGTTATCTTTCTTTTAATGCCTTCAAAACATTGCTTAGCATGGTTAGATAGGGCTTACAGAAGCTTCTGAACAATGTAATGTAATTTACCTCTGGAACTGTCTCAGTTTCCTCAAAAGCTGGGAGAGTACTATCTACCACTGGTACCTCTCCTTCATTGCTGCACTGAGCTACACCAGTAAAAGCAGGAAAAAACAAAGAAACATGGGATTAAAACCAGTAACTCCACAAATTATGCCCACTCCCAAACAGTATTAATATATGTATAATTGTGACAGATTTCTATTATCTACTCATATCAGTGAAGGTTTTCTAAAAATACACTAAATCTCATCTTTAGTACCCCTCTAACAAACCTCAGAATCCAATTCATCATTATGTAATAGAACGCTTTGGAGGGTGCTTAAATTGAAATGCTCATACTGGTCATAATGCAAGTAATCAATAAATGAAAAGCACAGTTAGATAAAAACCAACACTATACGCTAAGTTGATACCACAATACGTTTCTAGGCTAGCATAATTAAAATATTTTCCAGATAGTCATTGGAGTTTGAATGTCTAGTTCCGTTTCTACAAGCAGAGGTTATGAATTCAGAAACATGGCCAAGCTGAAATTTAGTGAGCTGAACCTGTCAAGTCAGTGTTCTCATGCCACTATTAACAAACTGAGTATTAAATTTCATAATTAAAATAAGTGGAAAGATTTTCATTATATTAATATGCACCAGACCTACACTTCCAACTCAAGAAATGCCACAATATTATTTTTTAGGTATAAAAGCATTGATGGCTCCTTCCAAATCACTCCTATTTGATCTATGACATTAGTAAAGAATGTTTAATATAGTAAATTTCTTTTACCAATAGCACTTCTATAAACTATCTTCCAACAACACCAGTGCATACTGTTCTATAAGACATCTAAAGCACTGACGAAGTAAAAGACATTCAACTAATTTAACCTATTTCAAGGAAAAATATGTAAAGTTGATGACTGAATATTTTCTGTAACACTGATGAAGCAAGTACTTTGACAGAGGCCTACAAAGTATACAAACTCTATTAAAATAGACACTTCTTTCATGCAACTGCTCCTCTTTTAATATCTTACCTTGCAAATCTATTGGTTGCTCCACTTCTTGCAAAGAAACATATTCTTCTGAAACAAACTCATGGTTATCATTTGTGCTTCCATTTTCTGAAGTCACTGTCTCTATGTCAGAGCCCTGGAGTTGAAGAGTTTTAAACGACCATTACAGTTACTGGAGTTTTCAAAGGGTTACAAAGAGAACATTAACAGTAAAAACAGAAGAGAAGAACAACCTTTAAAAAGGAATAAGATTTTAAGCAAAGAAAAAGCAAGAGAAATACCAACTAACTAACTAGAGATCAACTGTTAATGTGTAACACTCATGACCATGACTGAAAAAAGGCAGAGGAGGGCAATTCTAGAAAAAAGAAAAGGCAATTTAGGCATCAATTAACAACTATGCTAAGTATTTTAAGTAACTATTTCCTATCAGCTTTATTAGGCCTATTTATTAAATAGAATTCAGAGAAATAGAGGAGGTTGTCAAATGGGTTTTGAATATGGGATCTAGTTCTTGCACACATGTCTATGTATATAAATACACACCCTCCCCAAAAAATGGAACTTCAGGAGTACCACCATGAACTCTAGTAAGTACTAGTACCAGGAAAAAAGTGTGTATAACTCTACTCCATCTCAATTCCTGTCAGCAAAGTTGAATGGCTGTTTTAACAGTACATCTCTGACACCATGAAAACATATATTTATACAATCTCTAAATTGGATTTCTGTCTTTAATCCAGAAACCAGCCTTAGTTACTAGTCAGCTGCCAGTCAGAAACAACCTCAGAGCAAAACAGGAACTGAAGATAAACAGCACATGGAGACTGCAGGGCACTAAAGGCAAGCAATATGGTTGACAACTCTAAATATTTAACCTTCATATTGTAATTTTTGTTTAAAAGAACTGATGGAACACAAGCAAGGTTATCATAAACATGCAAAACACAACTGAAAAATACTAAGTCATTCTGATCCATAAATAACTTGAGCTGTTTTTGTAAACAGATAGTTATTTTTGCAACAGCAGGTGTGAAATTACAGTAGTAGTAATACTTCCAGATCACTTTCCCTAAACACCTCATTTCAGGACCCAAGCAAGTATGTATACTTCTTTTTCTTTTAAGAGAAGACCGTACTTCAGGAAGGTTAGATAACTCAAAAAGAGTTGCATAAGATGCATTCTACAATCACATTTACAAAGTTCTGTTCCTTTTTAAAAGGGTTAAAAAAATTAACTGCCTCAGTAATTTGACAAATACTTTGTATGTTTTTTCTTTTGACTACAAAAGTATCACAACTGATCTCAAATGTTTTGCAGAAATTCACCACTCAATCATAAGTAACTTAGCAAAATCTGAGTAAAATGTCAGGAAAGAAAATACAAAACTATTTGGGGGTTTCAGCTTGGCTGGGATTCATAGATAGGTACACAGATTTATTATGCGACAATTGTTCTCTGGTGTAATGGAACCATTACTTTCGTTTCTTAAGTTGTGAGGAAGAGTAATAAAAATTTAGTTTGCCAAGGTTCCATAACAAGGCAAGCATCAGGGATATATCTTAAAACAGATTAAAATTTTAGCTAAAATATCAAGAAACTGGGCTAGCCAAGTACAAGGTAAGCCATCCTTTTTTAAACACATGCGGTCTGGTGTGGACATCTGAACTCTCCAATTCACTTAATCTGTTGCTAGACCTCCATCACCCTTCTCCATCAGCAGTGAAGAGGTTGTGAAAGGATATTTTCTCCTCACTACACTCAATTTCCTACACTACTACACAAAATTAGCAAGCCCTTTCTTAAGGGTAGTCCAACGATACACCCCATCATCTCTCTGTGCAAAGCGGATGTTGAATCGAGCCAATAGATATTTCTTGCCCCTCTTAACTGGGTGCCTTTGTAAGTGGCAAAGCAAACCCAGAAGCTCCTTCTGTTGTGTCATCCTCAATACAGGTTGCAATAATATATGAGAAAGTAATACTATAGTATTCCAAATTTGTCTAGTCCTTAGCTCTATCCCTTTCCTAAACATGAAAATCATTTCCCTGAAGTATACAGTAGTCCACATGTCAGCCCTTCCCTGGATAACCAGTGGGAAGGGTACCTAGCCATCCCATTCGTTCTCCCTTCTTCATGCTCAGATTCAAAGCTGTCTTGCTGGGAGAATACCAATAATGGGAGCTCTGAAACACCAGTGTTTTCCCACTCTGAACAGAATTATTTTATTTCTTTTAATCAGGGAAGAATAACTGGGAACAGAAAATCTCTACGCCACAGAAATCTGTTCTGCTTTGGCTAGACAAATCCCTGCCTTCCTATAATCTTGTATTATGTTAGTTTATCTAGACTGCATAATGCATATTCAGTTACAGCGTAAAATAACCATCCCAAAAATGAAAATAAAGTCTGCAATTCACAGCTGAGTAACCCAACTGTTGTGGCAAACTCCTAAATCCTTTCACTTTTATCAGACATATGTAGAGTTCAGCAGCCTGTGCACTCCTGTATCCCGCTCAGTCTTGGGGACTGGAATGAGTGGGTTTTTCTGTTTCTCTTTTGATGTCAGGATTCCCAACTTGTCATCCAACGCAAAACAAGGAAAAGAAGTTGTAACCATCTCTTAAATACCACCTTGTTGTCAACAGAAATGAAACCATGGCCCAGCATTTATAAGCCACAAACCGTATCTCTTGCTTTTGAAGCCAAACTTCCAAAACTTGAGTACAGTCACAAGCTTGTAATGGCTTGCCTTTTGAATTATAATCTGCAAACGGGGTAGCATGCAGTGAAGGAGAAACAGCTGATCAATACCCAAGATCTCTTCCCACTATTTCCTGGTTTCCTCCTGTGAATGAAATTTCTCAAGTACTGTTCCTTGAAAATGTTTTGGGGCAGGCATAAGAAGATACAGCCAGCCAATATGAAAGCATCATTCCAGGAAAAGAATTAACCCATTTTCTTGGAGGACTCTGGCTCAATAGCCCGCTCAGTTGACAAGACAATGCTAAATACTTAAAAACAAAACAAACAAAAAACCCCGATACTACAGCCACACACTAACCAAGATCTGAAGAGACACAAAAAACCTCAGGACTAAAGGAAAGCAGTATATTGGAGGTCCACACGAATAGGTAGGGCCCTTCCGGGTTTCTGAGCAGCTTAGGCCTGCTAGGGCCTCACCACTAGGGGAAAGTAAGATAAAACATTAATCGTACCTACTTCAAACATAAACGTACCTAACTTCAAGTGCCTACATCCGAGCAAATCGCTGAAGGCACCTTTGCAGTCAATACAGTCAGTGGAGGTAAGACAGCAAGCCATTTGATCCAGTGTAACTGCTGACCTTGGCATAGGAATTACCACTCTCTCACTGATTGTATTGATTGGATCTATACAATGCAAACTTAGAAACCAACATCAGACCCAGACGCCTACCCTGTCGATACCTAGGCAACCACGAATTTCATCGCTTCACTTTTTTTCTTTTATCTCAAGCTTTATTCTACTAGAAATTAAAAATTACTTTTGTTTTAATAAAGCCACTGTCCTTTTAGCCAACTAGTCAAACATCAGAAGACAGGAAACAAACACACAAATCAACCCAGGGCTATGCAGACATAACAGTGACTATACAAAGAGCTACACCCCAAGGCTTGATCAAAGAATGAGGGAATTCTAGCATTTCATCCCAAATAAATGTATGCCTAATAAATCAAGCTATAGCAGAGATCAAAAGATGGACAGAAACACAACTGAAGGCATACAAATTTGACAGATCTCCACACATGAACTGAATAAGTTTTAAAAGACAGCAAGTATTCTGAATCAAGAACAGCTTTTCACTTTGCACACAGTCTGTTAGCTGCTGCCTCACAATCTACCATCACAACTTCCTTGCACAGTAATTGGTAATTTTGTATATTTCCTTGTGGAAGCTACCTCTTCAGTGACAGTTTGGCTAATGGAAAAAAAAAAATTCTCTTAATTACTGCCACTAGCTCAGCCCTGCACTGCGGTATGAACTCTTCCTCCACAAGGTGCCAACACCCAGGTTATTTCAACACATTTTATGCCTTGCATTCTCCTGCCTGAACAATAGGGCCAAGGAAACCCGGAACTCCAGCGTGAACTCCAAAGAACTTGTGCTAAAAACTGCTGCAAGTCCCTAGAAAACACAAACGAAAGTCACTTCAAAACTCAAACATTCTCACAGAAGGATCTCTTACCACCTCCAAGGTTCCTTCAGGCTGTTACAGTTTTCAAGACCCTCCACGCAGAAGTACGGCAGCCCTCACCAATCATCATTTTAAGCTTGGAGAAGGCTATACTTCTCATTCCTGACCTCACAGCACAGATATAAGGAGAGCTGTCTGGCCTTCCCACCACCTTCATTTCCCAGTAAACCTAATAAAATGTTGGCATTCCTCTACTCACTGTAGCTTCCCCCAGACTCCAACTGAGGCAAGAAAGCCCAGAAAATGTCAGTATCTTGGGTATGGAATAGATCATTACACACTCTCTGTAACGTAACTCTCTCCAAGGGATTTCCAACCAGCCTTTGCAAGACTTCATTTCCGGAGACGCCAGGATGCCCTCAATTCCCCATATCTCTCCTTCTCAATGCACAACAGCATTCCACGCAAATCAAAGTGCTTAAAATCGTGGAAATGAGACCCAACAGGCCTATGCACGTCTTTCTCCAAGCTGCCCAAGCATTCTGTAAGCAGAGTGAGGCAATACAACAGATCAGAGGCAGCACATCACACAGCTGTCAATGCCAGTCCTCAACCTCCCCAGCTCAGAGGCTCAACTCAAAGACAGAGACTGTTCCAGCTAGGAACAAAAGCAGCCAGCTATGCACAAATATAAAGATAACGGCTATAGCATTTACATGAACCTTGAAAACGCCTTCTACTAATATTCTGGTCACTGAGTATAAATTTGTCTCTATCCTGTTTTTCACAGTAAGAAAGACAGAAGGTAAGGACAGAGGGCTGTTCCTGAAGCCAGGTTCAGGTAGTTTAGTGGTAGAAAAACCTGGAGGAATCATGGAATCATTTTCTTCTGCATGAGATGTTTTTCCTGTCCATTGTTCCCAACCTTTTCGGGGGGGCGGGGGGGGAACACAATTAGGAGATTAAAACAAGAAATATATTAGCAACTACAGACAAGTTACATAGAACGTCAATGTTTTCAGGAAAGATGGAAAAAAGGAGAGCATCTTATTAAAATTCTAGCAATTCTTCAAAGTAAAATCTCTGAAGAATAAAATTATTCTTCTAAATAACAAAATTTGTATCAGCTATAGTACAGAATACACATTTTTGAACAGTAGTTTTATGTTTTATTATTTCTCTTCTATATTCTCTGTTGATATGCAAACTCCACACAAAACAAACTATAAAGCTGAAGTAATATTTTACTGTATATGGCTAGTCTTAAACTGAAAGAACTTTATTAATTTGAGATTGGGTACCTCATGATTGATGACAGTCCAGCCACAAGATGAATCACTGTCACTGGAATTTTCAGACATTTTCCAAGCACACTGCAAGTAAAAGTAGATTCTTTTAACATGCAAGGTACATAATGTCACTGCTCTCTTGAAAAACAGAAAGAAAACAGAAGAGTCCAAATCCTGATGTTACAGAACACTACACTAATGCACAAACTGTTATTCTGGAATTGAAAAAAAAAAAAAAAAAAGAAAAAAGTTTAGAAAGAAAATACATATTTTTTAATACGTATTTCCCTTTGTTTTTTTAATACTCAGAGCAAATATATCTTTGGTAGGAACATACCTATTTTAGCCAGCCAAAAAGCTCTTAGACTAGCTAAAAACACACTCACACAAGGCTAGCCAATAAATCAATAATTAAATCTAAAATTTGTCTGTACCATCATTGTTTAAGGCATGTTTCAGTAGGTGAAGTCATTTCTGAATTGTTACACACACAGGAACTACACTGTATTCAAGAAAATCACCTTTTCTGGGAGAAGGTACAAATTAGGATCTTTTGGAACTAATTCTCTTCAATTACTGGGCAAAACAATGTTTCATGTTTCTTTCCCTCCTTTCAAGTACTCTTAAAAATACTGATTCTGAAGAAAATTGAGAGAGAACCTGGTGAGTACAAAAGCAGAACAAAAAAACCAGAAGTACAAATTTTACTTGTTACAATACTACCAGATGGCTTTGGTAGTTATTTGCAGAAGAGAGGTGTCTGGCTGCAGCTGCCCATTTATTTTTCTCCTGTACCAGGAATACAGAGTATTCATTATTGCTACACATCCAGATTATTTTTTTTAAAGTTCTTAACTAACAGAAAGACTTTAAAAAGAAATTTAATGCATTTCTTGTTCCTTAAAATAAAAATATATCAAGTTGTTAAATAAAACTTACTATAGATTTATCTTGGGGGGGAAAAAAACTTGCCCAAAACAGAACAATTTCCAATTAATTTTGTGTTAATAAAACAGCAAAAGAAATCATGGTTCAATAAACCTGTCAATATATTCATCATTTTCGACAAAAGCAGAGAGTTCTGAGAACTTCACACATCTGCTTTATTTCCCACACCTAGCTAATTCCGGGAAGAACACAAAAAAGCATCTACTTGTTTAAATTTATTTACTCTTTGCTTTATCATCAATCCTGTCTTCACTCAATTTGTTGACACAAAGAATAATACAAACCTTGAATTAGAACATTTAAATATGCCAGTGTGGCTAGAGTGTTGCACAACAAAATATAAAACTTCCGATTCCATTTAGGTTTCTTAAAAATTACAGTAAACACATCTCACATATCTGCATTCTGGTAGTTATCCTGTTTTTCTAATAGAACACTTTTCCCTCATCAACTTCAACTAACATATTTGGAGTTCCTCTGTAAAAAAGGTAATGCTGACAATCACAATCACAGTTTATAAAGCAAAAATATCCACTAGCAATCAACTTGGGTATCAAATTTAGAGAGAAGCTGGATATCTATTTCTTATAAAGCCCTAGTTTGAATACAGTTGTTGCTTTCATTTAGATCTTTTTCTTCCTTCCTTAGTGCTTTTCCTGGAATCTCAGCGAGGGAACATCAGGAGTGAGGGGCACTTTGGTTTGTGTTGTTTAGGGCTTTTTTTAAAATCATGATGTATTCAATCATCAAAAAAAATTTTAACTCGTTATTTTTTCTTAAATCATACGTCTTCAATCATCAAAATAACAAACGCCCAAATTGCAAAGACTGCATTTCAAAGTTCTCATAAGATGATAACATCTGCTTGCTGTCATTAAATTATTTTTAATTTGACCAGGCATTCTGCAGCAGCACTCCTTTCAGAGGAAGGTAACTGCCAGCACCAGAACTTGCCACCTATCAGACACATCGCTGGCTACATTGCAAAAACTGTACCGGTGATGTGAAATTATCTTGTAAGAATTCTCTTCAGTATAAAAACATTTCCATTTAATTATTCTACAGTTCAGTGAATAGAGCAACCATAAGAGCACCAAATTTATTGTCATTGAAACCAAGCCTTTTGCATAACCACAAAAAATAGGGTCCGGGGCAGATAGAGTACAGGCGGCTACCCAGATCTTACTAGCGAGCCTGATCTCTGCTGTGGAAGAAATTCAGGCTGTGGTTTCATAACACAGCAATTCCGGTGCTAGTGCATCTCAGTGCTAGATGAAAAACAATGAAGTCACATAAAGCAAATCCTTTAGTGGGCCAAAAAAAAAAAAATCTGTTGATACAAGTGCATTTATAAATTTTAAAAGGGCAAGTTTTAACAGCAGACTGTGTGCTGGACGTTGTAACGTCTGTCTTCCTCCAGCTAGCTCAGCATTTCATCGTGGGCCCTGGCTAACTCAACATAAACGCTATTGTGTTCTCCCTCTCCATCCAGATCACAGACTGGCAGGCAATTTAGCACTGCTAAAACCAGTTCTACTGAATACACAACCACAGCCTCAGGGCTTCAGGGAGCATTAAACACCTGTCTTCCCTTCCCAAACAAAAGCTTTGGGACCTAACTATGTAGGTATCAGTATAATCAGGAAATATTAAAAAAAAAAACAAAACAGAGAAACAAGCAGACAAACAATCATTATTTTCTACTATTTGCTGGCCTTGAGTTAAAAGTTACTTATCTTGTATTCAACCAGAATATTATACTAATACTGCATATTTAACTGCATACAGGTGATCAATCTCCAAAATAGTGAAGTTTTTATCATCAAGAAGAAAAATGAAGTAAAAAAGAGTAACTACAAGATCACTGAGGTTTACAAGTAGAACTGCTATAGTATGGCATCAGACTGAAAGGCATCTCTAGGGTCACTGTACTTCTACAAGCACATTCAGCAAACATACACGTGTAAAACAGTTATCATAAGTAAAGCATTTTATTAATTATAATTAGTTAGTTCTAAAAGAGCAAAACAGCCTAAAAAGCTTTAATAAAAAAATACCTTGGTACAGTTTTTCTAAACTTCAATCACCAGCTAGAGTAAACAGCTCATTTCTGTAAAAGATTAATGTAACACACAAAGTCATAGCTAAACCTGAGGTCAAATCCAGTTCCTTAAGTAAACTGAAATGCAGAAGACTGATCTGACCTACTCAAAGTCTTCACCAGCTTCTATTCTCCACCATCAAATGCCAAAGACCCACCACAAACCGCGAGGCTTTTTGTATCGGCCCAAAGGTGCTGGATACAGCTGGCACTGTCTTCCTAAATGCAAGCTATTAAAAAAAAAAAAAAAAAAGTTGCTTTGGGCAGGTATTAAACAGACATGAAGCCTGAAAACTTCCTAACGAACCAAGATGATGCTAACGGGTTCTAGTCCAATAACAGCAGGGATAACCGGAGGATATAGTAGAGTATTCCACATCTCCTGTACGTCAAGCCAAGCCAGAAGGAAAAATTGAAAAAAACAAACACACCCTTCCCACAGACAGCTGCACTGGTTTGGCTTCCCACCACCCACCTTCATCGCCACTATTTTTCAAAAGAAAGGCACAGTTCAATTTCTTCTATACTCTGGTTTAAACTCCTAGGCTGATTTCAGGCCCACAAACGTCCTACACTCTCAGTGACATCGCCTTTTAAATCCCTATCTAGACAAAATAAACATCCATTATATTCAGAAGTCAACCTCTATGTTGGTGGGGGGGAAGGGCGCGGGGGACAGGGAATCAGAAGCGTGAATTACCTTCCTAACCTTAGCGGAATGCAAACCAGAAGCACAAGGCATGAAAGTTTACAGCTAGATGTTGATGAGGCAATACCAAGTTATCCCACATACCTAAATGAGACACCGTATCCTATTTATCCTCTGTGAAGCAGAACAAACACCAGCCTCAGACAGAATAACCATTCCAGTCTAAACAAACCCCTAAGTTCTTCTGCCTTAGATGAGGATTTCCTAGGTTAAAAAAACCTCAATAAGCGTTGACAAAGATAAGTAACAGGGCACCAACAGGAACCCGTATTCTTTAGATTTGCTGCGCTGTCATTCCAAGTAAAAACTCACAGTGCTCTTCTACCGCGGAGTTATACTTCAGGGTTTTCCTGCAAGGTTATTATCTCTGCTAAGCTGTATGATTTCTTCCCCAAAGTAACCTTCTCCTTCACGAATATATTTAGCCACCCATACAGACCATTTCCTTGCTACCATTCCCCACCAAGGCCAACGGGGCTTCCGCTAGCCAGCCCCCCCCCAGCACCGTCGCTTCTCTCCGTCACCGCCGTTACGGGCCGCGGCACCTTGCATCAGCCGGGGAAGCAGCGGCAGAGGAAGGAGGAGGAAGTTGGCAAACGCCGGCGGCCGGGGCCGGGGCCGGCACG
>Ga0181612_156417_pt1 | contig 11801 bp, 7 predicted proteins | sample HoacroProtozoa21_FD_119630 | JGI IMG/M metagenome (GOLD analysis project Ga0181612, IMG submission 119630) | Hoatzin crop microbial communities from Cojedes, Venezuel. Combined Assembly of Gp0051906, Gp0051904, Gp0051908 | reverse complement strand
TGGCAGCTCTGTCCTCGGCTGCTCCTGACCTTTCGACCAGACTCGCCAGACCAACGTTGCGCCCAGCTCCTCTGCTGGTGCCGGCCTAGGGGTGACCAGGCTGCAGCAGCCTCAGCCCCGGCACGCCCTCCCGCTGCCCCTCCTGCGGCTCCCCGATGAGGGAGATCGTGGGCCTCACTGCCAGCCATGATCACGATCTCACCGCAAATGATAAAAAGAGGTTGAGGAAATTTAATGATCAAGTAACACCCGAACAGCACAACGAATACAGACTTTTGCACGTCGCCAGCAAGGCCGAGCGGGAATGAGGAGGTTACACATGCTACCAGGCTGGTATGGAGGCAGCAAACTGACAGATAAGGAGCCGCCCAAGGCCCCGTAATCAGGCTGCTCTCGGGCAAGATGACAACACCGACCTCATCCCGCTAAGGGGAAAAACCTGTGGACTAGATGGAGGAGGCTCACCTGCAGCACCGATCGTTCAGTGACGACCTTAGCAGGCAGCCGAGTGCCTTATGAAGTCGTAACTGGCACGAGAAAAGATCCCTGAGGGGAGGCAAAGCACCAACGAAAACTAATGGTCTGTGCAACTTACACAGTTTTGAACAAAACAGTGCTCTGCGTACAACAAAAACCTACATAATGTTTCAAAACAGTGTAAAAACAAAAAAACTTTTCAAGACTGTTTGTAAGGTGATGTGTATCAGTGGCTTTCCACAACTGAAGTGCATGATAGCCAGATAAAGTGTTTTTAAATGGTAACTCAGTGAGGGTATCATCACCTGTACCAGCACTCACACGGTACAAGAGGCAGTACCTATACATCTAGAATAAAGTTCATGGATAACAGTAGACGGCCTATGAAGAAACAACATATAAAACCAGCATAGGTAAATGAAAGCCGACTAACGTGTCCTTTGAGATTTCAAATTAAATATTGTTCATCTGTCTTCTTAGGCATGCTACTGCCACACCTCAAAGCAGTTACCTCCTGCCCCTTCAAATCGTTTTTATTTCCGTCTTTTCCAAATCAATTGGCATCCCTTAAGTTCTAAGGCTTTTTTTTTTTTTTAATCAGTAATCCTCTTGGTTTATACGAATTTATCTTGCAAACTGTTATGTGCCTCCTCAGACCTGCTCTTTTGCTCCTGTTGATTTAACAGGGACTCTGTCACACTCAGACCCCCTACATATTCAAAATGTCTTTTTATTGACTTCCAAAGCTATCCAAAATTATTTACTGAATACTTCTTTCTGTTTCTACCTACCTTTAAGAAAAATTAAATCAGTAGAATTGAATTCAGTTTAGGAAAGGCAAGCTCTACCTTCAAACCCAAAATCTTCTGTAGACATCTCAAAATATTCGACAAACTTAGAACATTTCATGAGCGTAATCTGAGAACAGGTTAAATTAGAAACAGACAGTGCACTCCCCATGCTAATGTCTTCATGGATTCTGTATAGTATTTCAGCTTTATTAACTGTTCATTAATGTTGGCTGTTTTTATTTTAGCATTCTAATGCTGTCATAAAAGCAGAAACAGCCATGGAAGTAATAACGCTAATAGTACTATAACATTTCAACGTATTTTTAAAAATACAATGTATGCATTTCATCACTTATTTTACATGTGACCTCTCGGAAAAATAAAAACTATACCCACTACAGAAAATACGCCATAACTATAGAGCAAAAGCCAAGTCAGGTGTACATTATTTATATAACTGCATAACAGTTGTACATAATTCAGGTGTGCATAATTATTGCCTATAATAACAACAAAAACCAAAACACTTGGTATTCATTATCCATTCACCAGAAAAAAATTACACTGCAACTTCTATATAGTCTTAGCTACAGTTACGGTAAGAAGAATGTGCAAGAGGTATTATTACTGTACTACTTATAAACTCAAGATTCTGATTTTTAATGCTTTAAATTCAAATATTTGACAATGATAAATTAAGTATTTTAAAACTGTACCAGTACATACTACTAATAAGCCTAAATTTTGCTGATAATTTCCTTCGTAACTTAATATTCTAATTTTATTTTATATATTTGCACACCATTCAATGGATTGTCAGATTATCTTAATACTGAAAGTTTTAAAGCCCTGTATGGGAGAGGACCAGGTACTGGAAATGCCTACACACAAACACACAATGAATAGTAAGATTCTAGATGACAGTATTATCTATGCTCTTTTAATTATACACTTACACATCCATCAAATATTTTAAAAAAATGAAACAAGTAGGTCTTTAGATTTAGTCGAAAGAAGAACAGAGACAAGCCACATGCACAAAAACTGTATTACTGTAGAGATGCGATTTTTTGGTTGATATTTAAGAATGTAACGCGGGGAAAAAAAAAGTGCAATTAAACTGATAATCAGAGGAAAAAACCCAGGTTGATCTATACAAGTTCATTGTAGATTAGATATCTTTTCTTGGGGGCTTTGTGCCACATCTAGCAAGCAAGAGACAGACAAGTCCTACCAAGAATAGGTCAGGGATTCAATACTTGCAAACGTCTGCATGCAGAAAGATCAGGGCTTCCCTTTTTGCTGGACAGAGGAAGGGCCCCAGCTTTCATAATTTTCTGGCAAGTAGAGGGAGCATGGCCAACTTTCTTTGCATTCACTGGCCAAGAGCCGAGACAGTCTCTGTCTCAGTTCGAACTTTAAAACCTTTATTGGGGTGCATATGGCTGCTAACAAACTACAGCTTTACTGTACGCAAGATGGGTAGGGCGAGAAAACTGGGAGACAGAGGTCATTGGTTTTTTTAAAATTATCTGTTGATTTCATCGACTCAAATGCACCTGAAATGTTTGGGAGAGTTTTGGTAAGTGTAAATTCAAGCAAGAACAACAAGTGAAGGGTTTTTTTTATTTTTTGTTTGGGACTTTCTGCTCTTCTCCATAGTGTCCTCAGAGCTCAAGCGAACAGAGGAAAGCTGGTAAAAGACTGAGAATGGCATTATAAAGCAAAAGAAAAATAATCAGAGCACCATGTCAAGTCAGAGAAAGGCACATGAGTTTAGAGCAGAGTGACTCATGTACAGATTACACACTTTATTGGCCATCATAGCTCCAATGTTGTTATACCAAACAATTTTGCCTTGCTTTAAAACTGTGCACACACCTTCCTCAAATATTTTTACAGCTCTCCCACTAACTCTTAAGTCAACTCTATGCAGCTTTCAATAAAGCACACGGTTGAGATGAAGTTCAGGGGTGCACAGAAGCTGTTATACAGGATAATACTGTGCCATACCATTATAACTGTGGTACATCATCTTCTGCCCTCAGAAATTTTAGCCTCACTAACAACTTTTATGTACCTAGCAAATGGTACAACTGACTGTTAAGGATCAACTTGCACAATATAATAAAGAGTATATGAAACAAAATGAGGGGATGACACAAACATGGAGGTTACCTTTTTGCAAAGCAGAATGATACTTGCAAATTTTAAGAGAACACGCAAACTTGCCTCTTCTGGAAGGGCAGACGTGAAGACCTCCTGAAAACCTTTTACTTGTCTACTCATCTCTACCATTCCTGTGCCTATCAGGTAACAAAACTCCAACAGATGTTATGATCTGAATCTTGAAAGAGAATTCAGGCAGGCGTAGTAGTCTAATACTATACAGCCATTTGAAAGATGTTACTGCATATTTTAACGCTGACCTATTTTATAGCCTACTGTCTAGGGAACTGTTTATTTCTACAAAGCACTACCGAACCTGGCTTGCAAATCTAGAATCACAGTTCAAATAGTATGGAGAACTAATTTCTAAACAGACTTCACTGCTAATTCTTACAGTCGTGTACTCAGAAAAGGCACCACTTTTCTAGAAGCACCCAGTCATACCATTATATAATTACTCCTAATCTCAGCTTTAAAACCAAATCAGTTTTTAGTTATAAAAACAAGAGGAAAATGGGAACAATAAAGGCTTAAGAACTTTAAGACAAAAAAAGAAGGTTCCACATTTACCACTTTTAAGCCGAACTAATCATAGAAGGGGAAAGATAATGAGGATTTGGAACTTCATGCACTGAACAGCTGGTGCTGACAACACAGTTTTCATAATAAAATCAGTTTGTTGGTATGCCCCCTGAATGGATTTGATTGGAGGGACTAGAAAAATGCATTAAAATAGATTTCAGTTGCAGATATTCTCCATTTATTAATATCACAAATTACCGATTCTTTTTTCTGATTCTACCAAAGCTATCTAAAATTTTAGTACTTCTTTATCTTGGAAAAGTAGGATGGACCATTTACATCCCAAATGTTGCTGATTTCCAAGAAATTCCTATTCCTTTGTACAAATGAATCTACAAAAATTTAATGAAGGCTTCCTATTTTCCCTGATCTCCTCAAGTCACTGTGTCTCCCATAACACAGAAATAAGTTTTAAGACAGAGTTCCAGAACGTGCTGCACGAACATAATCACAAGCAAAACATTCTTCCAAAAAATGTTCATAATTGAGTGACACAAATTCAGTTAAAAATACAACATTTTCCATAGCTCCAAATTTGTTAGAACAAGAAAAATTTCAGCTGACCACTAAAAAAAGAAAATACATTTAATAATTTAAGAGACTCATAAACCCCTCTTACTCATGGCCCTAAACTAACATTTTAAAAGAATATTCTTTCTTTATAGCAAGTCCAAAATGTTTCCATAAGTATATATAAACAAATTTAGTCTGTGGAACTAGACTGGTAGTTGACAATATCTGCTTAACACAAACAAGAATGAACAATATTAACATTATATTCTTTCTTTATAGCACAATTGGCCACCAACAACAGATTTGTACTGACCACAACTTTCTGCTAGCAGGGTACTGTGTATATACTTCACTTTCATTTTATTTCAGGAAAGCTAGATGAGAATGGAAACAACTGAATACTGCACTTTGGGATTCAACTGTATTCCCAAACATGTTTTAACTCTCAATCTTCATATACAAATGTTTTCTGGTTAAGTAACAAGGAAGCTACTTTGTCTTAGGAAAAAAAAAAAAGAAAAACAAAACAAACCATCAAACCTTCTCCTTCAACTTCACACATCTTAAAAAAAAAAAAAATACATCAATAAACCTTTCTGTTTCATGCTGCAAGTTAGTTCAACCATGTAGTAGAATCCTGTAATACACTCTCTGAAATCTGTTTTAATAGGGGACCAAAAGGCAATTGGATAGCAAAAACTGTAATTTTACACATCACATTTCTGCCAACACAGAATAAGTAATACAATAAAAACAGCAGCATCCAATGTTACATGGATTTGGGCTAAGCTAATATAATTTTCAATAGAGGCAAGAAGAATCTATCCAGAAACACTCCGACAGATATACTACAGATCCAAGGTTTACTGTTCCTCAACAAAGAAGAATTATGTAAAGTTAACATCATGACTTTTCCAAAGTTAAGAAACTTCTCAACTTTTCAAGTATGAGGTAACACTATACATGCAGCGGGCATTTTTAAATCTCTGCATAATTAGGTGCATGGTAACATCTTTACGTCAACTATTCCATAATTTTATCTGAAACAGAGGTATATTACATAAAATATATATCCAAAGTGTAGGAAAGGTATATAGGTTTCTATGACATGCTATTCTCAGAAGAGCCTGTATTTTCAAAGACATAGAAGGCAAAGAACTGCTTTTAGCTATCTATCCATCAGGAGTACAGACAGAACAGTTTTAATGCTTAGGAAAAAAAGACTTGCACTTTTCCCCTCTCAGCAAACAATAATTCTCCTTTTTCATAAACACTGCAGACTTCACATAACACTGAGGGGGAAGGCACGACTGAGCTGTTCTGCTAGGCACCAGCTCACCGAGAGGTCTTGCGGGGGAGAAAGCAATACATTTGTTGATGAGTAGCCTTTGACATGCATGAAGACACAGTCAACCTTTTATTTGACTTGACCCTTTCAGCTGATACGTAGCTTCTGTAAGTGTCCAGTCTGCACGAATACAAGGGTATTCTCACTGAGACAAGTAACTCCAATAGGAACACACCCTGAAGACATAGGTATTTCTTGCTTTCTTTCACATAAACTCACACTGCAGGAACTGAAAGCATGCAACCACTGAATTTTCCCTTGTGGAAAGCAATGTGTAACTCCACACACTACAGTATCAGGTAACAACTGGCAATACGCTAATACCATACGGCAGTTATGTCAAACCAAAAGTATCAAAGACAGAGAAGAATGAAATGGTATCACCCTCCCCGAGTACACCCACTCCCTGCTACAGCCTAATTCTGGGTAACAGGACACAAGACTCAACCCTACGGAGAAGCAGGTGAAACTGGAAAACATCTAGAGTAAGAGCAAAATTCGAAACTGGATGAACTACTGGTGGGCAGGGAGCACTAAGCAGTAATTACCGCTCTCCAGCAGTGCCCTCCAACAGCTGTATCTTACAAGAAGATCGTTTTTAAAACAAATGAAACAAAAGCAAATACACAGAACAGAACCATTGTGTACCTACTACATATTGGTAAACACACCAAGACTATTCAAAGGAACAGTACACTTAATTTGGATGGTATAACTTGTTCGAATTGTTATACAGGGACAGATGACAAAACAGTGATAGCTACTTTCCAAATCTGTCCTACAAAAATAAAGAAAGAAAAAGCCCTATATTTGGACTTACATATTTAAATTACCCAGGCTAATCATACTGGGAATGCCTCTAAATGGGATTGCCATGGAGGTTTTAGTTAATGACACGTATGAAATCATCCATTTTTATAATAAGTTTCTCCATATTTCATTTCTATGTCTACTGAGTGAACACCACCACCAAAGTGGAATTTCTTGTTTATACTTTGCTGAATTAAAGCACAGAATAAGAGCAGATGCATATTCAAATCAATTAGAACAGCAAACATTTTGAGTGGTTATTAAGATTAAAATATTTCCAACATAAGCAGCTATCCAACCACTTGATTTTATTGTTTCTGGTTTTGTTGTCTCCTCCATAAATTCACTACTAAGAAAATAAGAAAAAAAAAAAAAGGTGCCATCACAACAAAGCAAAGGTAATTATGCAAGATTCTCCCCTTTTTGTATCTCCACTTCGTTCTTTGGGGGAAAAATGCAAACAACAGACCATTCACAAAAGTAACAGCTACACTGAAAAATTTCAAGGGCTCTTTAGAGCCACATTAAGAAATACTTTCAGTCTGAAAAACGCAGAAGTACCATAATAGGAAAGACTTCAAGCAGCGTTATCTACCTGGTACTCTTTGACACCTTTGTCACTCCAGACATTACAGCAAAGCAGCCCATGGTGTAGCTGAAGAGCGAATGTGAATTACAGATCCAAACAGGGAGGCAGGTTTGTCAGCCTCTCTCCCACAGCCAGAAATCTAGAGGGTGGCAGCCTTGGATAGATATTCCTCTGCTTTTACTGCTTCCCACAAGCCTGTTGAACACAGAGCAAGCAGAAACTTGAGGCTTTCACAAGAAACAACTGCAAACCGAGTATTTTTCCACACCTTTTGGTACTCACAGAACATGTGATATATTTGAAAGTCTCAAAAAAAGGGTTTTTTTTCCTAGTAAAAGTTAGAAAAATACTAACCAACTCTTAGAAATATCTGCCCACCAACGAAACAATCTGATTATAAATGCATGTTAACATACTTGTCCAAACTCAACAATAACTAGATGGTTGAAAATAATCTTTGAAAAATGTCAGAGTATGAAAATTACCTAAAATTTGACCACAAGCAGAACACTGTCTTCAGAGGGCAATTCAGCCTGGATACTAAAACAGTGGGTTTTCTTTTTCCTGTGCAATTTGGTACACAGTTGTAATCCAAAACAACTGTAGCAACCCTAAAGGAATTAAAAAGGAGGCATTTGTGTCAAGAAAGCTCAAGAGGAAATCTACAGGTTGTTATTTAATGTGAACTGCTGGTAGTGCACAAAACAGTAGCTACTGTGCTACATGATCCCTTTTTATCTCGCTAAATTCCAAAGGGAAACCAAGTTGGGATTCCCCAAACGCTGCTGAAAGACACTTGCACTGATACAGAAAGAAATTCACCTCTTCGAAGCAAGAGAGCTTTGTACGTGGAGTAAAGGAATGCACTATGGGAATGTTAGAAAGAAGATGCAGTGCAACAAAAACCTCAAATACCAGAGATCACTACAGCAGCATTCTTGCCATATGCTGTAGCACAGACAGAGAAAAATACTGTGGGAGGAGAGGGCTCACATCAGAGCGCTGTCTGAAACAGCAGACAGCAAGGTCCTACTACACAAGGCAAGGTCAATGCAACTGGAGAGTCATCTGTTTAAGAAAACACACTATTATTAGATGCAAGTTATGCAGCACTTGTGCATACTAATAGAATAAAACCATTACCCCAAAAATAAATGTTTTCAAATGGTAGCTTTAACTTTCCACTTTCTGTGTCTCATTTAAAACATTTAAACAAGTAACAAAGAATACGGAAAATACCTATTCTGGTTTTTTATTACTTATTAAATATTCCAACAAAATACAATAATATGTTTAATTTTTTTTATGAGTGGCTCCACTGAAACGTCTTAACAAATTATTAAATTTTACTTACTGATAGCAATATAAAATAAAAAGTATCCCAGAGTGGACAGCCTATTTAAACTATTATGATATCCCTCAGACTACTGCGAGTAAAATATTACGGTAAATATACTGGCCTACAGAATACACTTCCTTCTACAAGACTCAAGCCTACGCTGTCTCCATACTCAAACGTTATGCTGGAGTACGTAAGTGTTTCGGCTGCAAAGAACACAGAAGGCAGCTCTCTGGCGCATGTCACATATTCCACAAGGTGTGTGTCCCTGCTACTTTAAATCATTCACTGAAAGAGCTGGCATTACCTGCGGCACCATCACTGACACTTGATAAATTGGAGAAACGCAGCAGGCTCTGGAGGAATGATAATTCTGGTGAAGCACTGAGATCATTCTTTCAAGCTGTTGCACTTTACCAGTTTTCAGTAAGTGATGGCACATCTAGCTTTTGTTTGAATATGTTGGATTATTTATGAATGACTGGGCAGTAAGAAGAGAGTATTGTGGATGGCATAACTTAAAATCAGTGACATTAATTAAGTTTAGCACAAGAGATGTCAGCATGACAAAGCATACGAAACCACCAAAGGACCAGACTTTGATCCCACAGTGACAGCCTTATAACAGAAGAAAAAGATTAGAGAGCTCCCAATATTGGAAATGCAAAGAAAAGCTGTCACCACTTTATCCTCAGTTCTTAAACATCAGTCTCATTTCAGTAGATGGACATTTTTGTCATTTTGTCAAAGAAAAAAAAAAATCAAAGAGTGAAATATGACCAATATCTGGCAGAACCATGACTATGGAAACCCCACCCACAAGCAGATACACATATAGGTTTGCCAAGACAAATAAAGCGGTATGCAGAGTAAGCTGGACTGCTCTCATATAACACGTACTCAGCCATGTAGGCCCTCAAGTACACGTGCAACAACTCTCTTCTAAATGAGATTAAGGCTCAAGAAGGGACAGAATTAACCTAAGCAAAAACACCAATTTCAGGTTAGCATGCCAACAGCTTTCTAAAACAGAGCCACAAGGAAAAATATTATTTAAAAATTAATCAAACTGCATACTAAAGGTACAGGCAGCCATTAACCTGCTGTCTGCATAACCAAATGATAGCCATTACTCAAATGAAACCATCAATGGCTGCATTGTGAACAGGCGTGAGAATAAGTCTGTCCATGCTGGAGCAGCATGATTCGTTCCAATGTTTCAGTTACTGATATTTTTGAAAAGTATATGCAAAAAAGATGTAAATTACTGCTAATAATACTATCATTGTCATTTATAAAGTTTAGGGCTCATAGCCATAAGCCAATACTCATTCTGTGGTAGGTGCTGTACAAACAGAAAGCAAAACAACCACCCTTGTTCCAAAGTGTGGTCCTTCATAAGAAGAAAATCTTAAAGGAATACTTTTGTAAATATGATGAGAAATTAAGCTGATCACTAAAAAAAAAACCAAACAAAAAACAACTTGGTTTTAATGTTTAACGAAAAATCCCTATGCAAATCATGGACTTCTAATGAAGTAACAGATTAATTGCTTTTTGCCTCCTTTATAACCAAAGTCTTCCTTTAACTAATTCTTGTTTCAAATCCAAGAACTATTGCTAAATTACAGCTGCTGTGCTCCAAAAAAGAAGAGCTGCTAACTTGAGCTAAATGTTTCCAACCATTATGAATTTACCACAAACCTTGAGGAACAGTTACAACTGTCACTTTTCAACATGTGCCTTGCATCTATGCTGGATTTCAGTGCAGGTTCTAGTCAGTGGATCTTAATATTCATCCTTCTCTTAAATAGAACAGCCCTTTGATAAAAGAAATACTCTCTTCTATGGGTACTTCCAGTGTTCAAATCGTTTCACAACATTCTTTTGGATAACCTAAATGTAGACAATTCCTTTTTCTCATTTTACAAATCTCCCAAACCTCAAATTATCTTATTATCTCTTTCATGAACTTATTCTATGATTTCCAGCAAATACAGTTTTCAGAAATTTTTTGTTCTGCAGTAGGGCTTTCTTGTTTCTTCAACCTGAAGGTTTTACTTCGGGGTTTTGGTTTTTTTCCTTATTAGATTGTTGGAGCTCTGGCTTGAACACCACACTTTTATTGGTTAAGATGCACGACATCAAATTAATTTGAACTGAGAGGACAGGAACTGCAGTGTCTGGTCTGCAGTCACAAAGTCTTAATAACAAACTTCTTACCATATGTGAAAATAGGAACGAACGCATTACAGTATACTAGATTAATAATTCAATATGGCAGAGCATGAATAAATTCTATTTAGAGAACTAAGAAAGAAAGACTCTAGTAATCCTCTGCGAATTTATGCATGGCCTGGACACGGTCTTTTATGATTTGGTCATTTCTCTCTGAAGCATTTCCTACTACACAAAATGTCACGTCTGTTTCTGGTTTCACCTCGTTTGTTTCATTGCTCCCAGATTTGTTTAGGTGTTTTTCATTTTGTTTTTGTAACGATCACAAACATCGGTTGCTTGCCATTGACTTTTCACAAGATGATATACCATGGATGAAAGATGATTATCTGTAGTTGGAAACGCATGACTTCTTAAACTACATAATGGTCACTGCTTTGCAGTAATTGCTAAATGACTTTTTCATAATTGGAAGGTTTTCCGATCCCCTTTCAAATACACAAACATATAAAACACACAGGTCTGAAATATTAGCAAACTTTTGTCGCATGAACACAACATTAAGCCCAACCTGCTCCTCACACAAGTGCCTTACTGCAAAACACGAAAGGTTTGACTGTTCCCTTGAAGCACACTGATCTTTCATGCATTTCTCTGCCACTCCGCCCAGCTCTCGGAGTTCCTTTATCGGAAGCCGAGTTCGCAGCCACCTGTAGAGGCTCTTCTCCGTACCACCTGTGCTGGTGGCATCCCAAGAGCGTGCAGCAGAACCGATAAGCATCACGCCCAGCCACTTTTGTCCTGATCCTACAAACACTCCGGTGAAATCACTTCTCCAAGTGTTTGCAGACTTAAGAGTCTTTGTAACTCAACCGCACTCCACTGAGCAGGCCAAAGAGAAGTCTGCAGCTGGAAGGAATGTGTTCGCCCTCAGCGCCTGGGTGCCAAGGCCCGCAGCGTGCCCGCAAGAGGGGCTCGCAGAGACCCCCGGGGGGGGGGGGGGGG
>Ga0181612_133274_pt1 | contig 11801 bp, 9 predicted proteins | sample HoacroProtozoa21_FD_119630 | JGI IMG/M metagenome (GOLD analysis project Ga0181612, IMG submission 119630) | Hoatzin crop microbial communities from Cojedes, Venezuel. Combined Assembly of Gp0051906, Gp0051904, Gp0051908 | reverse complement strand
TGGTGCCCAGTGACAGGACAAGGGGCAATGGGCACAAACTGAAGCATAGGAAGTTCCATCTGAAGATGAGGAAGAACTTCTTCCCTCTGAGGGTGACGGAGCACTGGAACAGGCTGCCCAGGGAGGCTGTGGATTCTCCTTCTCTGGAGATATTCAAGACCCGCCTGGACAAGGTCCTGTGCAGCCTGCTGCAGGTGACCGTGCTTCGGCAGGAGGGTTGGACTAGATGACCCACAGAGGTCCCTTCCAACCCCTACTATTCTGTGATTCTGTGATTCTGTGAATATTGCTGTAAGCGATTTATGTCTTCAGAGTAAAGACCTCAGTTTAGTGAATCACGTAGAAGTACTACCCTGCATTTAGGTAGTCTCTGATGGGGTATATATTCCTATAAATGCACCATGAACAATGTAGGCTTTGTCAGGACTGTTCACATGCTGAGATTTAAAAGCTTCAGAGAACGAGTGTGGTAAATTACAATGAATCCTTATTTTCCTCAACTTGGTGTCTCCGCCAGTACAGATGAGTAGAATAAAGTTCCTGTACTGCTCTGGAAGAAAAAGATATGAAGCAGTTATGAAGGCGCTGGGAGTAAGATCACTGAGAAAAATTAACAGGGAGCTGTGTACAGGCACAGTTTGCAAGCCACTGAAGGCTTCTTATCCCAGCAGGGGAAGAGAGAGAAGCAGTGTGGGAAGGCACATGAGCGGTGCGCAATGCAGTTATAACCAGAACTTGTGGGAAAGCAGCAAAGACTGATCAAGAGACCTGTAACCAGAGGCACAAGTAACAGAAAGGGAGAAGACTATTGTCAGTATATCTTCACTGCAGAATGAGCTTTCACTACTGTAATTCTGGTTTACCTCCAGAGGGCTAAGATCAGTTTTCCTAACCTGAACAAATAACATGGCATACTTGTAGGGATTACATTTATCTATTGCATGCATTGTAATAAAAACGCTTCTGGGCAATTACATACTAAATTACAAAACATGTAAGCAGTCTTATTCCTTTTCCCCCAACTTTCTTTCTTCTTATAAAGCTAAAGATTAATTACTGTTTGAGCTGTCTTGGAGAATGGGAAAAGAATTAGAGGGGAAAAAAATTATATACTAAAACCAAACTGATTACATGTCCTTTTTAAAAAGTGTGTATTTAGAACTTCAGTTATTTTTACTTCAAGTGGAAAATAAAAACATTCTCACACTTACTCTAAACAGAGTATTGTGACATGTCCTTTTACTTGTGTTTTCTCTCCCATTATTTACTCATCAGGAGTCAATCTAAAATCAATTACTTAAATTTTACTGTCATTAAGTCCTGACCACACAATACAAATGCTTTTTCAGAGGTATTTACCTTGAAATAACTGTTGAACTTGGGAGATGCTGACTGAGAGAACCTTAATATTTTCTGCTAATTATTAGTTTGCTTGCTTTTTTCTTTTTTCTGCCCACAGTGATTCTTTTGTTATTACAGGAACCATTTATGACTACTACACTTTCAATTTTGTTCTTCTAAACCTCTTCAATTATTTTGAAGTCTCATTTTTCTTACGTTAATGACAGCTTTTTTTTCCCCTCAAGGTGTACTTTGTTGTTTGATGTTGTATGTTTCACCCATATTCTTTTCTAAAATGCCAAGTGATATATTGCTTTTGTGTTGTCACTACCAGGGATTATGTTTTATTGAAGATCTTCCTTCCTGCTTACGGATCAGTAAATAGGACTGGAATAGGAAACCTCCAGATTCTAGGTTTATTTTCACCTCCTTTGAAGGAAGCTAATGTACCAACTACTTTTACTTATTTTTTCTTATGAGTCCTCTCCCCTCCCTGTTTTGCAGAATCACAGACTTCAAGGAAGAATTCAATGACATGACTAGTCCACTTACCTGTCTTGACAGATACTTTTTCCTAATGATGCTGTAAATAGAGATACTGTAACTTCCTAAATACTTCTTTTCTACACTGTTACCTGTCACATCAGATATTATTATTCAAGCAATTTTGTAAAACCACAAGATCATACTTATGTTATTAATCAGGCTGGGATACACAATAAGGTATCAACTTGGCAACTGGTTTCCAAAGACTCAAAGTCACTGCTTTCTGACATTCAATATGTAATTGGTATGAAGTTTATTTCATTTTACAGCAGTGTGCATATTTGTTCTTCCCTTATCATTATCTGGATTCCAGCTAAGAGGTAAAATCTGGCTGAGATATTTTGTAGATCAGGCTGATCAACTTCAAGGTTATTTTTCTACCAGTATTGGTAGAAAAAGTACAGGTTCTATGCTCTTTCCAGGAATGCCTGAAAAGCCCAGCAGTAAAAATCTGCTGTGATTTTATTCAAAGCTATGTTTGGTAGATTACTTACGTCAATAGGTGTGTACAGAACAGCTTCCAATACCACAGAATTAATACAGTTGAGCATTCTTGTGATTTTGGGTCTAAGCAAAACAGTCTAATCTTTTGTTTGTTGGGACAAAACTAAACTTCAGGTAGGTTAACAGAAAAAACTTCTATCAAATAGTCGCTCAGATTTTGTTATGAATTACTTGTTCTTTGTGAATGATAAAAGGGATTTGCTGCCATGAGGGCTTTCTAAAATTGGTCTACTACAGTTGCTTGTGATAAAGAATTTTTTATTTCCAACTCATTGAAAAAGAAAAATAGAAAAGTCTCAGTGTTTGAGTCACGTAATGCTCGCTCTGTTGGAACTAACAATAAACTGGTCATGTCTGTCCATCCTGCACTGAGGGACCATTTTGCCTGGTACCATAAAAAAATGCATGAAGTAATAAACACAGTCTACCATACCCGTTTCTCCTTTTCTGTCCCAACAGCAGTGCAAGTACCCAAAGATGGCAGAGGTTTGAGTTCCATCCCAGATCTTCTCATGAGTCCGTGATTCCTTGTAGGTCCATTCCTGGACAGGCCAGTCTTCCAGGCTCAACAGCTTGGAGTTTGCAAGTAAACAGGACAACAGAATTTGACAACATTTCAAGTAGTGAAACGATACTTGAATGTGTATGTACATACATATGATTGTCATACAATTGTGCAAAAATGTCATCATCTTTTTTGTGTTAAATTGTTTTCCAAAAAGCTAAGACCCAAGAGCATTGACTGGCAAACTTCTGAACCCTTTCAGATATCTATTTTGATTGTTCACAGGACAGAAGCCTAAGTAATTAAAGTTGAATGGCACCTGAAGTTCAAAATATACAAGTGGAACACAAAAGGCTCTCAGAAAGCAAAACAACTTGTTCAAAGAAGCCTTAAGTAAGAAGAAATTACAGGTAAACAGTAAGAAAAAACTGTTATCATCGACTTACTCTGAAGATAGTAATAAATAGAAAGAAAAAAGTGAATAAGAAACCGGAGAAAGTAATGCAAATGACCAGAATGTAAATACTAGAAGAAAATGAGTAACACCTTATACTGTAATAAGATGGAAAAGATGATTTTATCTGCAGCACATTGATAAATAACTTCACTTACTAATCATGTAAGCATTTTTTACCTTCTCACCCAGAGACAGGAGAACAGATTTTCTTATTAGAAAAGAAAGTCTCTTGAAATAAAATCCCTCATGTCAAGGACCAAAGTTCCGATTTCACCCTCAGCCATCAAAACTGGGTCATGCCACTACAAGATACTTTCCTCTAAACAGCGATTGGTGTAGGGTTGCACTGACTACAGAAAGAAAAACTTTTTTTTTTGGCATTCATAATATTTTAGAGGAATGAAATCCACAAGAGTTTTTTTACATAGTATCACAATCCTTGTTTGTTTATCAAGTTTTTAAGAGGACTCCTCCACTGTCCCCTTTTTCCTGACCAGTTCTTAAAAGGTTGGCTTTAATCCTCTAGCTTTGCCCATTGTTGACAAGTAGCTTTCACATTGTGTTATATTTGCACTGCATAGGGTGTCTGGGTAAATGAGGAGCAAGCAACACATATTCTTAATCTCAATGGATAGACCATATTTGTTTCTGAGGGAAGTGGTAGAAATGAACTAATTTTAGAGATAAATATGCGATGGAGTTTGTTCTACAAGTACTTTTTAGCATGTCTCATTAATACAGAAAGTTTTAAAATGCCAAGTCATTTAATATTTTTGAAGGAACAGATGGAGGTTACTATCCACTGATAACTTCACATCTCTCAGATAGTATATCATAAGAACTAGCTAGCAATTTCTATGAAATTAAATCTCCTGTGAAGCTGTTCTGTTTCTGCAACTTTTTCCTAACATTTCCTTTTTTGATTAGGAGATAAGAGTGATAATTAGGCCAAATTTCCTTCTGTTTACATACAATGGGAAGCAAAATTTCTTTTGACTTTTTGAAGGGTTTTAGTAGAAGTAGAAAGCTTCTAAGAGACACAGAGAGTCAAAATATATGAATGAAAACATGAGGCATATATTCATTACCACCAAAAACCACTGTCTTTTTATCAAAACAGTCTCTATTCCTTCTAGAACTTCAATGAGTTTGTGCATCTCTCATATCGTATTTTCCATGTGCTGGAATTAAGTGCTCAGGAGTTTTATTAAAAACGCTCCATTTTGCCCTGTAGATGTGTGCTTCAAATAGTCTGTGACAGACAAGTTGTAAGACACCTTAGACTGACCTCTGAGATAACCAGTAAGTGTGTACGGTAAGCAGAAGAATGGATATGACTAGTTCATTTTGTATTCTTTTGAAAAATGAGCTAGACTCCTTTTGTGATGGGATGACCTTAAGGGCAAATACAATGTATACCTGCCACAGAAATTACTACTGTGCAAAGAATGACCATTATAGTTTATGTAATTAAAAATGATGTCAAATCAGTTGCTGGTCAGACCAACATTTTTCTCTTCAATCTCTGAAGCATGACAAAAAGGAAAAAAAACCAAGTAAAAGCCAGCATTGAAACTCCGTTGATATTTTTTAACAACTTCCTGAAAATCATAACTTCTTGGAAAACAAATGAAAATGGGAAAATTTGCATAGTACAAAAAAATAGAGCTACATTGTCCTCTGTCATTAATGAGAAGCCAAAGGAATAAACAGTATTCAATATTTAATGAATTCTCCTAAAAGAGGGAAAAAATCACATGCATACAATAAAGGATAGAACAACCTACCTGTGTTCCCCTAGTGCTCTGACCTATGTGTGACTGCAGGAAACTTTTTTCAATTATATTCAAATCCACTACACAGACCTACAAATATTTCCCAAAATAGCGAAGATGGCACTATCAAGCTGAAAATCAACAAGGAAGGATGATAACAGGAAAATCTTGATTCTGCTCACTTACCATCCATTTAGACATTTAATTCAGATAAGCACAGGCTGGAACTCCCAAGCTCAGACTGTATTCTTTCCAGTGGGTTGTTGCATGCACTTAATAGCAATTCCCTACTTTGCACAGCTCTGCAGAATTGTGTATCAGCAATTTCTTACCTATCATTGCAATGCTGCAAAGGTGCAGACAAGGTCAGTGCTACTTCTTCCTCTGTTTTGGGAAATCCGGAAGTTAACACTCAAAAGTAGTTTGCTGTAGGTTTTGAACTGATTTTACAGACTCAGATCCCAGAGTTGATGTGAACAATCAGTGAACATTGTCAGAAGGAGTAACTAAAACCACTGACCTCTCCTTTTTCCTTTTTTTTTTCCTTTTTTTTAAGTCATTTCATATTAAATATTTTATATCCTCTAAAGAGTCCTATTGAATGCAAAATGCTAAGAAGTTCTAAAACAAGCATTACAAAGACTGTACCTAATATGTTAATAAGATTAAGCAGGGAACAGGGTATCAAGATCACTCTGTACTATGACAGATTAGGGACATGAAGAACATGCTCTTTTCTGGTTTTCAGAGAATAACACAAAAGAAACTTCCTGAAGCCAAGTGCAAGTGAGATAAATGAAACTGATATCAAATTAAAGGCTAGGAATCTATTACTACTTTTATACTCTGTCTGCCTGTGATTTTTCTGAAAAAATAATCTGCCCTTGACATGTTGGATACTTAGAGTTTAAACCTAAAGCAAATTTGTTCTCAGCCTTTGTACTTTACACAAAGTAATGCAGGGAGAGAGGCTTTGCCTCATCATTTCTCTGCTTGCTGGCTAACTTAACTGAGCATATTAGGAGAGTGTTCTTTGTGGCTGTCAGAATTGTAAACTTGCATTTGTCTTTATGAGAATAACAAGGAAACAGAAGAGGAACTGTAATTCAGAAAAGTGCACCCAGTGTTCCTGAGCCAGGAAAATGTTTAACGCAGGTGACAACGAAGATTGCTGTCTTCCCAGACCGGTTGGTTTGGCCACATGTGCAGATCTTCCCAAATTCACGCAGCCTCGATCAGTATGGCAGAAGTAAACCAGTGAAAAGGAATGTGATGATTGTGTTGGCAAAGCAATGAAGGAAGGCATGCTAGTCAAGGGACAGTATTCTCCTAAATGAGCTTGCTACTCCTAGAACAGCACATAATTCAGTAGCCTGATTTACAGTTTCTCTTGGAGTGTACATCTTTGTTTTGCTTTCTTTTCTGAACTTAGACTAAAATGACAGTCTACCCAGAAACAACAAGGACCATTTTTTTTTCTGTTCTGTTGTTGTGAAGGAGGGGGATGGTGATTCTGGATAGCAGAAGAGAAGTATATCTCTCAGCACACTGTTGTTCTTCCTCCAGCTCCTTCTTTTCATCAGTTTCCTTTAAATGTTTCTTGAGCCTTGATTTAAAAGAAGTGGATTAAAGAAAGGCATTGTAAGTATCTTCCATCTTACTTTCCCTTATGATTTTGACCATCTATCTCAGCTGCTTGCCAGGTTTCAGGTGCTGTGAAATTGGTATGCTCTAAAAGGTATAATAAGGTAGTGTACTTTTTCTTTCTTCTTTCTTTTTGATAGCTGCTTTTCATTCTGGCCTGATGGAGAAAAGATGTTTTTCCTGTAAGCTTGTCGTTTGTTATTAGTCAACTGTTAATGTGCAGCTTGGAAGGCTTTCAGAAGGTTAATATAACTACTCTGTAACATAGCATTCACAGTGTCCTTGTTCTGACGAGTGCTCCATTAATCAGTTATAATGGGCTTATGACCCCAAGCGGATACAACCTTGATCCTTGCAGCTGAGAGCAGACACACTTTAAGGCAGGCAGATGCACCTGCAACCGTTTATTTTGAGACAGGGACGGAAATGGCCCCTTGTCATTATTATTGTTTGTTCAGTTACACAACTGAGGCCTCTGCTGGAGTGATAAAGTCACACAGTTGCAGAAACTTTAGATGAAGAAATGGAAACAACAAAGGAAGCCACCAAACAAAGATGAAGGAGTGAAGGAAGGAATGAAGGAAGGAGGGAAGGAAGGAAGGAAGTGTCATTTTACAGATCAGGAATTGAGGACCAGAAACTTCAGGTAAAGCATTTATGGTGATTCAGAGCAAATAAGTTTAGGCTTCTGGAATTCCAGGACAACAACTTTAATACAAAAGCACCCAACCAAGTACTGCTTTATGCTTAACCCTGAGCACAGGAGTATTTGTAACCTAACATTAGAAAGGTATTGTGTACCTCAAAGGTGTTCTTACAAGAGCCAGCCCCACCCATCATCCACTGGTGTCAGTTTCCAGTGTTGTCTATAGGAAAACATGGCCTTTTAACTCTCTTCCCGCAGTGCTCCTGGGCAGACAAGGCAAAGTGAACCGTTTTCTGTCTCTGCTTCACCCTGATTTCTGACACTCTAGTAACTGTAAAATCAATGTCAATTAAAACATTCATAAGTAGAGCACTACAAAATCCTCTGAGGTACCATTATAAGACCTTTGTGACTCAGGAATTGAATGTTTCATTTGTGTGTTAACAGGCTTTAGTTATTTTATTGCAAGTATCTTTTCTTCTTCTAGCTGATATTTTGGTGGGCCAGGAATTTCACCTACTAGGAAGTGGAGGAGAATTAGATAATGAATGTTCTATGAAAAATGAATTTGTTACTCACAGAAAGGTTTGTTTTAACTAGAAATTATGTTACTGTGTCTTAGTCTATCATACCTGCATTTAGTCGTTCTCTTTATTAACATCGTCCCTCTGGCTTATTTCCTTACTACCATATTCTTCTTTTGCACTTCTTCTGTTACAGAGACAGTATTTTTGTTGTTTAGTGACAGGTAATAACGAGTACAGATTATCTGTTCTCTCTCTTTTCTCATTTCTCCTTTGCTTCATGTCTTGCTTCTATTTCTTATTCCTTTTAGCATTTTTGCCTTCCTAGCTGAAGTCTTTCTTTTCCTCATATCTGTGTAATTGTTGTATTTTCTTAAAATATCCCTTCTTTTCAACTTCTGTCTCACTTCTCATTGTTCCTATACAAGTTTCTTGCTATCCGATTACTTGCCATGCAATTTGTCATAAAATGATGGCAGTGTCAGAAGACTGCTTTGAAAAACTCAATCAGGTGAACGTAAACACTGATCTCCCTTTTAATTCTTCCAGTTTCTCTGACGTGATTTGAAAACCATGTATTTTAATGCTGGATCTCTCTTCACTTTTTAAAGTAGAAGGAAACTTTATGCATTTCTTTAAGTTTGGGAATATAGTAAAAACCAGTTTACAAATGGGTTTAATAGTTAATACTTTGTAAACTTCAGATCAGGCACCAAAATGCAGTTTTGTCATTTTCAGACTTCTGGTGTGGGACAGCTTCAATAACCATTTCTTCCCCTGACTAAGAGCAATGGTTTAAGACAGTGTGTTAACAGACATGCAGTAAGTCAAGAGTTTCCTTGGGCACTTTGTTTTTGGTGTTCTGACACCTTTGATTAGGCAAGTTAGAAGGCTATTACATAAAAAGAGAAGTTAGGAAGCTCACTGCCAGTTTTGACTTCTTCAGGCAAAACAATACCTGCTAGAATTGACTCTCAGGGGACACAGATGATGAAATATCTTTTTGAGTAATGTTAAGGGAATAAATGCCACTTTGCTGACAATGCAATGAAGCAGATGGTTTGGTTTGGGTTTTGGTCTAGAAATTCAGATTCCACAACTGGGATGGATATGTACTAATTCCCAGAGCTATATTCCAATTTTGGTCACTTAAATCTTTTTAAAGACCTGTTACATATTATATGTCACGTACAGAAAACCATTAAAATTTTCAGAAAATTTTGTTCTTTTGCACAGCTCAAGGCTGAAAACAGTAAAGCTAATATTTCTGTATCAATTCAGACACTGAGAGTTTGGAGTTACATGGAGTCATGTAACTTGAGAAAGCAGTATGTCTCTGAATTATAAGATTATCTTAGTGAAATTAAAATACTTGTCTCTAATGGATTTGCTCCCTGATGTCAGAACAACATTAATGCTTGAAATAACTGAATTCAAGCTTAAACAAGGGCAGATATCACTAACAAATGCCATTGAGCAGAGGCTGTAGGAAATTGAGTTGGCCCTCTATTGACCTCTCATTAAAATTGTAGGGATGAACCTTCATCTTATTGTTCATTTGGTTTCTAACTAATGAGATTGGCCTTGGAGCTGGAACTGCCCTTTTGAGCAGCTAATGTTTGAAAATCATGCCTATGATATCTTTTGTTATTTCTAAAATCTGAAGTGAAACATCTATATCATTTACATTTTTAGAAAATACTGTAGAGTTATCTCCAGCAATAAGCTCTCACTTTTGTCTGCTACATCAGGAGTATTTGTCACTAAACACAGGCTTTTTTATCTGGTTAAATTTTCTACAAGTAGACGAGTTTGAAGTTAGAAGCAAAAAATGCAGGTGGCTTTAGAGTTTTGAAGATTTATAACTTAAAGTAAAAATGTGATGGTGACTCACTTCAGAGGTGTTATTATTAATTCATCTTGGAGATTACTTCTGCTAACAAACTTGAAACCCCTTACAACTGCAGTAGGAATTCCACCTACCAGCAACTGGTCTGGGGTAGGAAAAGGGGTATGTGGTAAAGGACAGACAGCTTCATCTTGTTTGTGAGTCTATTTGACAGGATTCTGTGTAAACTGTTATGGCAGGCAGATAAGGTCGACTACTACAGCATAAGGACAATCCATTCCACTGAGTAGAAAAATCAGTAAAAAGTGGAAGAAAGCTACGGGATCAGACAAAAAAACAGAGTACAGAGGTGGAAGTGGGAAATGTATATTCCTTTAAGTGGCCAAAGACAGCGCTATAGTTTATCTGCGGCCGGCAACAAAAGGGCCATGCGGCCATCCCTCCTCCTGCTGGGGTCCTGAGGAGAATAGAAAGAAACAGGCAGAAACTGGTGGGTCGGGATAAGGGCAGTTTAACAGAACAGCAAACAAAGGGAACAGTAACAACAATGATACAGATAAGGAGAATACACAAAACAAAACAGCAGAACACAGAGAGAGCCGCTCTCACCGCCCGCCGCCACCGCACGCTCCCAAGCCGCGACAGACTTCCTGCCTCCCTGCTCCCCCACTGGAACTCAGCATGACGGCACATGGTATGGAATACCCGGCTCTGTTTTGCCAGGTTGGGTCAACCCACCCAGCTGTGCCCCTTCCTGGATTCCGGTGAATATTAACCCTGTTCTGGCCGAACCCAGGACAGACAGCAATGTCTTGTGCATCTCCCAGTGCCAAAAATCCAAAGTTCATCTGAAGCTGAAACTAGCAAGGGAGGTCAACAAGACAGGTATCTGTAAGTAGCAAAAGTAAAGACAGAGGAAAACATAGGACTGTTACTGACTGGGAGAGGGCCCCTACTGACAAGTGACTTTGAGAAATGCTGAGGTACTCAATGTCTTTTTCACTGATAAGATCCACCCTCAGGCACCCATGTCTCTGAGCCTGCTCACAGAGTCTGTGTGAGTGAGGCAGTACCCACAGGAAAGTGGGGTTGAAGTAGAGAGCACTTTATCCACTGGCACACTCTTAAGTCCGTGGCACCACTTGGGATGTACTCAAGGGTGCTGAGCAAGCTGTCTGGTGTCACTGTGGGGGTGCCTTTGAAATGTAGTGGCAACTGGGGAAATTTCCTGTTTACTGGAGAAAGAGAACCATTGCGCTTATCCTCAGAGTAGGGCAAGGAGAAGGAACCTCTTGGCTACAAGCATGTCAGCCTCTCCTCAGCATTTGGAGAGGGGATGGAACAAATCCTGCTGAAAGCCGTTTCCTACCCCATGAAGAAACTGCTAGGAACAGCCAGCCTGGCTTTACCAAAGGCAAATCTTGCCTGACCAGCATGATTGTTCCCTGTGATGAGATGACTAACTGTGGATACAGAATGAACAATGCTTGTCATATACCTTGACTTTAGCACGGCCACCAGCGTGGCCTGTTTACAGATGGTAAAGTGCTTTGAGAGGACTATGTCAGATGAATTTCCTCAAAGTAGCAGAAAGATTGCTCCTGCCCTCAGGAAGCCATGGATACATGGATGGGAGAAAAAATTCCAGAGATCATGGGAATTGACAGGGAAAGAGTCACAGCATGAGATCAGAGCATGCACAGGGCCCGAGACAGTGCACTGGGCAGGATGGACCAGCCCGCCAGGCTCAGAGAGGACAGAACTACAGCCTGAACTGCACTCCTATAGTGTTTTGTCGGGTATCAAGTACACAAATCCTGTGCATTCTGTACAGGAAGGGGACAAAAGCAGACTGCTCTAATAAACAGGAGAGAAAAATGCCGAAGCAAACATGACTTGTGAATGTGCTGAAGGAGCCGAGTACATGATCAGCAGTTAAAAAAACAGCAGTTGTGGACTGTCAGCCAGCACATGGACAGAGTGTGATCAGCAGCTTCATTGGTTGACCTG
>Ga0181612_156032_pt1 | contig 11802 bp, 6 predicted proteins | sample HoacroProtozoa21_FD_119630 | JGI IMG/M metagenome (GOLD analysis project Ga0181612, IMG submission 119630) | Hoatzin crop microbial communities from Cojedes, Venezuel. Combined Assembly of Gp0051906, Gp0051904, Gp0051908 | reverse complement strand
CGCTGGTGTAATCCTCCTGCCTTAAATGGCTTTCCTGTGAGATCACACTGCTCTCAGAACCATTACAAAACATTATAAATCACCTACCATAAGAAGCCTTCATTGTACTACATCTTCTCAAGCTCACAAGATTCAGATTGTTTTTAACATTTGAAAGAAACCATGTACCATCTGTGGCAAGGGCGGCAGACTGCTTTGTCTGAACCTGCTTCCCTCTTACTTATTCTCAGTTTTATGCAACACTTCCCCGGTGTTCCATACACTGGGAAAATAATCATGATACAAAATAAAATGCTCAACAGGTAGGAAAGGCCAACATTAGCTTTGCCATGACAATTTTAATCTCTCCCCTTTTGCCCTGCAAGTGCATATTTATGAAGTTTATTAAAAATCTGTGTTAATGTACAGATTAATGTTAGCTTGCTCAGTGAGTCCTCAAGACTCTCATTGTGAACAAATAGCTAAACTTAATCCTGTGAAAACCAAGCAGTGCAGAAGTCAACACCCGTGTCATGAATCTATAACATTACCTCTTTACACAGTGCTTAATGTGTATTCAAGCCTTTACCCTCACTGATGCTCAAGACCTCAGATTGCAGGGTAAGTCTAGTACTTCACTAGCACAGGGTTGGGTTTAGATCAAATATAACACACAAAGCTGCCTACAGTCTGCCTGTAGTTAAACATACTCACACAAAACTTATCACCCTCGGGAACCCATTAACTCTTCTTTACTCTTGCCCTGATGTTTTTTCCAAATAAATAGCAGAAGGAAGGTGAAGGACATCACTGCTGAGTATGCCGCAAGCATTTTGTTGCTTTCTGTGGCCACAAGATATCACATCTGCTTATTTCAGAACCAAACATAAAATAAATACCAAATGTCAATCAGCACCAAAACTGCTTATTTTGATGCTGTTTGGCAAGCATTTAACAGAAAGTAAAGCTTGAGAGTAGCCATAGCGGGAATGAAACTCCTATGAGAAAACCAAAGGGTAAAAAAACTCAAACATTTTAACACGAAAGTAGGATTGCTGGAACACTGAAAAATGAATATGTTAGTATTTGATTATAAAAAAAAAGTTAAAATGTTGTTTTTGCCTGATCATATGGACACCTAAATGTCGTAAATTCGCTTTTCCTGTTTAGGGGTTGAGTTGGGGCAGACACAGATCACAGCTGTGAGCTGTTGACACTGGTGTGCACTTGTCGCTTTGCACAGATTGGGCAGACTCTCGGTGTTCTGAGTTAATCAGTTCTTGCAGACTCAATGGACTTCAGGAGTTATCAGTCCTTAGGATACTTTCCCACACTACCTTCTCAGCATGTATTTTTCCTCTCTCCAGCCTGCTGTATTCCCATAACTGTTTTTCTATCCAGACCTATAGATACTTGTAGCACCTATTCACCCAAACTAAAAAAATTGCACAAAAAGAGTAATTTCTGTTCTAAAATGGTAATAGAAATTTTTCCTGTTTTAAAGTCTTTTTCTCCTAGATACACTAGATATATACGTACATGAATGTATAAAAACAGAAAGAGAACAAGATTGTGTGGGAGGCAGTGTTCTTATACGTACAGTATGTTTTATTTAAGTTTGAATATCCATTTAAAAGTGGCCAACATATTTTTTATGGCTTTACAAGTATCTGGTTTAGCATTCTATCCACTCCTCAGCCCCACACTAATGAATAATCAACAAGGGACTAAATTAAAATCCAAACAATATCTCCTACATGTGGTGGAGGAAGTCAAATGTCTCATTCTGCAAGATGTGGATATGCCCTATGTATGAACTCGGCACATTCAAAGCCTATCAATTTTTTTCCTGTGGTGGGCTCTCTCCAACTCCTACTAATGTCAGTGGGCACCTTTTCACTGACTTCAGTAGGGTTTTGGAGCAGGTTTTTAATCTCTTTGCTTTGAGTATGAGCTTGCAGAAATAATGAACTGTAAACAGTTATGTTTGACCACCTCTTTGATACGAAGTGTTTTGTACCCATGGAGTTAATTTATTATTTACAGAATGATTTAAATTCAGAGCTACAATAAATATTATTTTCTGATGCATAAACACAGTTTGACTGCTCAATGGTACAAAAACATATTCAGGAAAGTACAAATTTATTCTAGGCTTTGCAACAAAGTTTTTTCTTCAAAAAAGGCTGTTCCTTAACAAGGACAAAAAAAAATTTTTTAAAAAAGACACATATTTATTTATTCATTATAAGTCCATTTAGAGATCTGGAAACAACTTTAAGATTGTTAAGCTTTGCATTTTAAAAAGAAAATTGTTATGCTATCACAGTTTTAAGACTGTGAAAACACTAAACACAGATATCCATTTATACTTATTTGCATCTATTTAGTTTAAGATTTAACATACTTTTTTACAAGGCAAAAATATTTAGGATATAGAAAATTTGAAAAAAAAGGTTCATCTTATTGGAAAATATCAAGAGATGGATTTAATCTTCTGTTCAGTTACATGCAAGACTCCAGTCCTCTCTCCAATTCATATCCCTGACATGCAGAGCAATAGCAGTTAAACAATTGCACTTTAATGATTTATTCTCAAGTTCATATTCAGAGCTTCAGTCATGTGACTGCCATTAATGTTAATAGGGGTTACACAGCTAAAGCCAATTTAATCAAGTTAAGAACATATTCCAGAGTTAAAAACCTGTCATATGACAGAACATGCATTTTTGTTTAACTAATGAGATTATGGGTTGCAGTAGAAATTCGCTGTGTCCTAATGTGAGCAAAAAGAAAAAGGAGGAAGAATACACAAAGGATGCTGAGAAGGTTATTATTGCAAGGAACGAATTTCCACAACTAACAGCACCTTCTCTCCACCTCATCCACAAAAATGCACCTGATGGGAAAGTGAAGGGCTCTGAAGCTGATGAATCAGACACAGCTTAACACAGATAAGTTTTCTGAGTCTGAGGTGTCCAAGAAAAAAAAAGGGAAGCTCTTTCACCTGTTTGAGGTAGTGCGAGAGGTAGTGATTCTTACAACAGAAACAGTTTAATCTTTCAGGCTTTGTTTTGTTTTTCTTTTTAATTTCATTTTTTTACTGTACAAGAAGACTTTGCTGGAGATGTCTAACATGCAGGAAGAGTGGAATCAGCTTTGGAAAGCAGTATGAGATCCTGTCTCCTTCTCCCTTCCCGAGGTGCCTCAGGTTGAAGTGAGAGCTGTTTTCCATTACAATCCAACAGCTTGATGTGAACCCCGACTGCAGCAGCTGCAACTGAAAGAGAAGTGGCCTAGACCCGGCAGGGGTGGATGCACTGAAAGGGATGTCTGGATGCTGAGAAGATCCCCAGGTGATCTTCCTCAGCACATTCTCAGAGCTAGCGGTGACAGGACTAAGGGATGTGAGACATGATGTTTGATAGACTGGTTGTTGATTTTCCTGCCCAAATGCCTCTCTTCCTTTTCGCCCCAGACATTAAACAAGGACAGAAAGAAAAGGAGGAGAAAAGTGTAGCTGAAATCCCTGACTGTGAAGAAATGAGGCATTCTCTTTTCTGGGACTTTTGGAGAGCAAACATGAGGTGTGGCTGCCCAGCCATTGCTCCCAGTCATAGGACTGGCTATGGTTGCTACAAAGTTCATCTAATGCAAAGATGGGCTCTTCTCTAGGTTTGGGTGCGGAGGGATCGGCCTTTATGTCTCTGCCCTTGGGAGTCAGCTGCAGCCTTGGGAGTTAGCTTTAGCCTGGCTTTCCATCCTGCCAGCAAATGGGCTGCTTCTCTAAACTGTGACTGTGGATTTCATGTGTCGTTGTAAGTGGAGAATAGGCAAAGATACTAGATCCAAGCAAAAGCCATGGATTTGATAGAGTGATTCTAAACTTCATGATCCTTAAACATTTCAGTTCACATAGTGGTTAAGTCTCATTTAGGAAAAACACCAGTGAGGACCTGTGATACAGATACTTGCGATTCCATGTGCCAGTTCAGGTGATGAAGGGATGCATCTTGTGTAGTATGGTGTTCATAGGACTAACTGGTGTGCAAAGGGCCATGAAATAAGAACAGTTCCATGTGTACTGAGTCCCGTGACAGGACTCAGGGGACATGCCCTCCAGTGGGTGTTTGGACATGGCATAGTGTCACGCAGCTAGTATGAGGTCAGGACTGCAGGACGAAGAGAGGAGAAGCTGTAGCTCTGCTCAGCAAATGGATGTGCCAGAATGGGAAATAGGTTCCAAAAGCATGAGTTCATAAAGGTGCTGTGAGGCTTGGCACGCCTGTAGAGCACCAGCAACAAGGACGATCTGGTAAAATGAGTGAATGCAGAGTAAAAATGTGGGAAGAGGAGGAAGTCGCCAGCACAGAGTAGCTGTGTGTGGAATCAGTGTCACTCCCCCTCACCGAAAAAGATAGCTTTCACAATAAACACAAGTAGCTTGGAAAAACAAGATTCAGTTTATGACACTGGGATTGCTGAAATTTTGCTTTTGGAGTGGGGAGCATCTGTTTAAATTCGTAGTGCTTTCCACTCACACAGAGCTTCAAATATGACAGAGGCTTCCGGTCGTGGATTCTGCAAAATTCAAGCAAGATGTGGAAGACAGTCATCAGGAGTGCCACCTAGTAGAGCAAAAGTATGAACCTTCTACTGAAGGAAAAAAAAAGAAAAAACAGGAAAATGAGTTAGTGACCACATGGACTAGCACAGAGTGTACTTGTGGCTCACTGACCACTGTCAGGATCTTCGTGGAGGCTCACTGTTAGGCTTCAGTGGTGAGAGCGGTTCTGAATTGGTATGGCAAGAAGGCTGTATCCAAGATAAACCATCTTCTTATTTGACCTTTATTTGAACAGGGAGGTATGTGAATACGTGAATAACCACCGAGAGCCTGGAGGTAATAAAAGAATAGTGTTAAAAGTCAGGGAGAAAAAGCCCAGAGGCAGAACTGGAAACTTTTCTGTAGAGTACATGTTACCCTGAGAGCCTGCAGAAGAGGGTTTGCCAGGGAACGCATCTGGCCTTCAAGAATTTATGAAGTCAGGCAAAGGGTTAAGTGTCCAGAAGTTTTCGGTAAGCAGGAAGGTTGGTGACTACTCGTCGTAAAGCTGCATATTCAACATCAACGTCACTAAAGGAAGGAATGATTCGTGAGCATGATACTGTCTGCTCTGGGAAAATGAACTGTCATGAGTCTGGGAACCCAACAGCAGAGGTGGAGACAGCCAGCTCCTGGTAAAAGTTCAGATAACTGTTCAATAGGGATCCTCAGAAAATAGAAGTCAAGAGAAATAGGTGGTGTCTTTTCTTAAGGGCAATGAGAAAGAGGAATAGAATTACTAATATCTGCTAAAATGAGGAAAAAACGTGTGCCTCTTCACAATTATCACCTTGCACAGAAACGTGAGATGAATTCCTAGCGATGGTGCTGGTTCTGTGTGGTGCAGGAAGGACAGGCAGAGGAGTGGAGAACATTCATCTCTTAGCAAAGACCAGCTGGCAGCACAGAAAGAGAACTGCTGGCAGGTCTCCCTCAGGTGGTGGAGCTGGCACTGCAGAAGTTATTGATAGGTCTCTGCTGCAAGCTACTTAAACTACTTTTGTGAAAGATGGTACCAAAATATGATCTTCTTTTTCCCTGCACTACATGTTAGAACCAAATTACATTTGTAACAAGTACTTCATTTCAAAAGGGAAAAAAAATATTAGCTGTACCAAACAGCCGGTCCTGGATTCTTCTGGCCAAACATTAAAGCATATATTTTAAGTTCCAGCTTACAATAACAACCTCCAAATATGTCTATGTATGGAGGAGGTTTCTGAAATGTTAATGCTACACACTCTAAAATATTCCAAAACTGAAGGAACTTAAGATGCATGATAGTGTGTTTCTCAGCCAGTAATCTAAGTAATCCAATTTAATCAAGGCAATAATCTAACCATAACATTGAACAATGAACACTGTAGTGCCAGTACCCCTTTTACTTAAAGAAGGAAAATGGAATGGAATGTTCCATTAACCTATCTTGGATATAATAAACTATGAAATTAACTGAAAAATGAGTGAACTGTCTTGTAAATTCAGCAAGAGCTTCTTATATTGTCAATCATCCTTTAATTCATAAATCCCTTTACTACATCCTGCAGCTGGTTGAAAGTATTCACATGAATTTTAAGTAATACTAAGCATTAACCTTCTAGATTCACTGTAGAAGATTACAGATTTTAAACAGACTATAGAATATTAAAATGCAAGCTCATGTGATAGCTTTAATCTTAAAAAAAAAGAGCTAAGGCTTAACAGCTTTTGAGACTAATTAAAAAAATATTTCTGACAGGGTGACAGAACTTTCTTGAGTGTTTCCCTTTGTTTCCTTGTTTTCTCCATACCGCCACCCAAAAGTCTTACAATCATTTTTTTCACAAGTTATATCCAGACTTGTAAGCAAACCCTTTTTATATGTAGCAGTTATATATGTTTGCAACCTCAAACACTGAAAAATGGTTGACTACACTTGAAACATTAACCTGGTGGCAGTTGCTGAACAAGTAACTGAACAAGGACTCTTCATCAACTGCCTCCCTAGAAAACCCTTCTAAAAGTTGTATTTTAAAGATAAATGACACTTTAATTCAGTCAGACATCTTTCACCCTTCAAACTGCTGACAGAGGCCAAAAGTGGCAGATGCAGCAATCAGATGTACAACGCTTACACTGATGAACAAACAGCCTGTGTTCTAACTCTACAGCTTTCACCTGTGTGTTTATATAAAACATCATTGCAGCCATGATAAAACAGGCAGAATCTTCTCCCCTTCCTGCTGTCTGTGTGCTCATCCACACTTCACACTGATCTATATTTCACCAGCTAATGGTATAATTTCTTATGATTGTAGCTTATCCTGGGAGCATACACAGCATCCATTAATGTATGGTGGTGCTTGCTTTGGTGTCCACTGCAGGGGAATGTCTGAGATAAGTCACATCCACAATAACAAGAATCCATGTCACTCTTTCCTGGCAGTCCAACACTGAGTGTCTTCTTGTTTTGTGTATCCATGTCGCACCTCCTGCCAGAAATGTTCCATTAGTTGGCACACTTACGGATACTGATACCTAACGCGTATTTAGAGGAAGGTTTAGGTCTCAAGTAGTCTACTTAGAGCTTGTAAGAAAAAGTGATTAACTGTACCTGTATGAGGTGAAAAGGAAAGGTGTTTTTGTGGCACTATTCTGCCAGAACGCCTGACAGGACTACACAAACCAACCTCCCAGCAGATGTGGAAAGCAGAGTGATCTTCCCGCTTACCTGCTTTGGTCCACAGCCCAAAGCCATTTTCCAGGTGACCTGTCCACAAGACCCCACAAGCTGTGAACGACACAGCAGCCTGTGATTGCCTCAGAAGGACTTCTCAGCAGCCAGCCAGGCAGATTATTCCACTGCTGGGGATGCATTGTTTTTCAGAAAACCCTGCCAAGTCTAGGCCTGTGTGGTAGTTAGTTACCCATAACTACAGATTTTAGGTCTTGCCATTACAGCTGTAACACTGCCACAGTTGTTTTTTTGTTGCATCAAAGCTATTTACAGTGCAGAACTTCTACAGATTGTGGAGGCAGAAAATAAGCATAAGAAATAGAAAGGCACGAAAGGAGTATTCCTCACCTCAGCATGGAGAAAGGCAAACATGCAGATATGTTCATTTTTTTTAATTGCTGAGAAGTAAATCTTCAAAAATATAGCTTGTATCTTAGAATATAATCACTCACTCTCCTCTCCCTGTTTTAATGTCAGCATAAAGAAAATTGTGCAATAACACAGCAGGTGTTAAGCATAGTAACGTTCTGCACTAGAAAAACCTTTGGCTGGTAACAAAATTAAGAGGAAATTGATGGAAAAAGTCTAACTGCTTTCCTGAATATCCAGCTCTGGATGATGGCAAAGAATTCTAGTTCTTTCCTGCCTTGTAGTTTAGGGAAATGAGTGACTGGGATCTGACCCAATTATTCTATTTCATTTCTGGAGATAACTTGGAACATGTTTGGATATGAACAGATGCTGAAACACCCTGACCAAGACATTAATTTTTAATGCTCAGATTCTTCTCTGTCAAGTAATTATAATTATATAATACAGAGATCAGCACTTACTAGACTTCAGTGAGAAGCTCTCTACTTTGCTTTGAAATTCCCTTTGTGCCTCGTGTTGCATTTAGGCCAGTACTGATCGTTCTAAGCCTGAAAGCTTGGCCTTTTTGGATTGTTTTGTGGAATTCATTAACATCCTCAACTGTACTGATTTTCAGTTTACTGGTGTGAATAGGAGCCTTTCCACTGAGTTAAGCCCTGCAAAATGTCTCAATCTGTCTCAATCAACCATTCCGTACTTTCTGCATCTGTGTGATGGAGAAACAAGACTGATAGTATCTTAATATGAAAACAGAAACTCTACCTGTTCATAGTACTCAATTTTCCTTTGGTTTGTCTCAGATTTCCTCAAAGACCATTCAGGGTCCAAGCATTTCCAAAATACATGAGGAACTACTACTTACTTACTGATACATTCCCCTAAATTTACATTACTACAAAATGATCTGAATAAATACATGTTTATTACTTACAATTTTATTGTGAAAAGTTTCAAGTACGTGCAGAATTTTTTTTAAGATGCATTGTCTCAGAGTTCCTTTAAAAACTTGCTGACGCCGTATTCTTGCCTGTAGCTGTCATTAGATTTACTCCAATTTAATTTGTGGGGGTAGATACATACTTGAAGCTTCAGGAGTTTACAGGTGACCTCTCATGTGTAACATGTTTACCATTTTGCACGCTAACCATTAATATACAGAATGCACACTGATATGACTGCAAGATACAATTTCAATACAACAAATGCACTTTAGGAAAACAGCAAAATAGGCAAATAACCAAACACAAAGAATATGAGAATTCCGGTGATTGATTCCACCTTCCTGAACAGTGTGGCATGACTGAACACTGTATGTCTCTTTATTTCCTTCAGAGAGCTTTGTTCACATTTCTAGACTGTTTAGACCCTTAGCTAGGGTCCTCCTGGCTGGTGTTTGGGTTCAGCCTGGCTGCCCAGAAGAGCTGTAGACAAGAGGACACCGACTGCCTAGAGTCTCTAGGGATTTTCCAAGTGGACTGCAGGCTTTATTAGCTTTTAATTTCACACAGTCTCATCCATTTCCTTTCAAAGGGAAATCAGCAGTCTGTGGAGGTAAATTGTTTTTTTTTTCAAATAGGTAAGCAGGGTCACAGTTATGTAGCAAAACTGATTAGATGGGCACAGCTACTTTCCAGTAAAACACTGGTGTGAAATTATCACCGTTTATTCCATGCGTTGTGCTGTGACTCAAAATTCTGTTCTGTTTTTTCGTTTTTCAGAATCTCATGGATGTCTTTGAATATATGTAATACATTGCATCTTGGTCTACTAGCAAAACAAAAAAGTTGCTGTTCCAGGCATTATTTTCTTGTTCTCCTAAGAATGAGAATTTCAGTGAAGAGTGTAGAAATGGTGAAATACACGTCTGTGACTCTATGGCTTTTGTCTATGACAAAAAGGTCATGATGACCCTTTTTTTTTTTAATGTCTGGTTAAGAACTGTGTTAGCCTTCAGTTATCACCCATAGAACTGAGTAGGGAGTTGCAAAAGCGTCTCAAAGAGATAGTGGAATCCTATTGTGAATCAGTCTCTATGTTACAGAATGAGGCTCGTATGTATACTTTAGTGAAGAATTTGTGGAAATGGAAAACTATCTGTTGTCCCCTCAGGGCAGTGAGGCTGTGGAGCCTCATTCAGTATTGTTTCTCACTCAAGGCACGGAACGAGGGAAAAATAAACAACATTGAATAGGCTGCAGAAGGAATAAGCACATCAGAAACTATTTCATCTGCACTGTATTGAGGTGCTTAGCAGAGCTCATAGTCTTTCTACTCAGACAAGAAACCATGGCACAAGAAATAGCACTGGAGACCCAAACTATTGTTTATTTTCTGTTAGCAGGTAAAAAAGAAACCAGCAGGCCAAAACACGCAGCTTTACATAGGAAAAGGAATGTAATAAGGAATAACAAAGCTGTACCACTATATGTATATTTATGCATGTTTCTTTATTTATTTATTCCAAATTTATTCCGTATATGTGTATACATATGCGTATGTACATATACTCGTAATTAGGAGAACTGATAAATCTCATGTTCCTGTGAGACCATGTCTCTTAACTGTATTCCAGCAGACTCAGAGGAGATTGGCTGACTTCTACTGGGATGTGTATGTGGATTCTCAGTAGGCACACAGAGATATATGCAGAATAGTTCCTAAAGACAGACAGATCTACCCAAGTCCTGCTTTTGACTCAACTGGTGTCAATGCGACTGACTGTGATAATCATGACTAAAACAGAGAGCAGTGAACTGAAGACAATGAATGCCCTTTAACATGATCCTAGATCGTTCATCCCTGGCATGGGACAATAAGTAACATTGCAGATGAGGATTTCACAATACTAGCTACGGATGGATCACTACCCTGGTGATATTCAACATCTGCTCTCAGGATTGCTGAAGTTTTGCCCTAATTTCAGCTTCAGAGAAAAAGCAGGAAGCAAGCCAATATTAAGTATATCAGAAAAAAAAGGGTATATAACGGGAAAGAGTCACCTTTTACCCATGCATTTTCAGAATATCTTCTTCTGTACAGATAGCGATAAGCAAGTTTCATGTGGCATGACATGCTGACACATCTGACACAGACTGAGATGCAGAGAGAGTTTGCTCAGCCATCAGAGCACTCCAGAAATCCTAACAGAGAACTCAAGGCAATAACAACCAGGCATTGCTATCTTAGAGTTTTGTTCTTTCATGCTGGTTCTTTTCTTATTTCTGATGCAATTTTATTGACTATTTTTAGGTCTGTGCCAAAAGTCTGTCAATGGCTCATTCTCATTAAAGTTTCTTATGTCAGCCCACTATAATGTGGTATCATGTCTGATGGCAATGTTGTTCAATAAGCCACACAGTGTGAATACCTTGCCTGCTGTGGAAGGATGGTAAACAGTGTTGCATCAAATTTATCTAGCTATGGAAAGCTCAGTCAGGAACCTGTCTGGTGTCCTTTTATAAGGTAATATCATTTTCTTTTTTGTAGTTTTGGACAAAAAAAGCAAGGCTGATAAAAAAACAAATGGAACAGAATATCAGAAATAGATAAGCAAAATCAGAAGCCAGTCAGAAACTTAAAAAGAAGGAAACTAATTTGTCCAACAGCAAAAACCCTACAATCTTTCCAGATTTTATATAGATTCTTTATTTTAAACCTACGGAGAGCAGATGGAACAACAAAAAAAGGATATCTATGACTAATCAAGTCTGTGAAAACGACCAACGCAACTAGAAATGGAAAACACATGGGGTTTTCTAGTGTATAGCTCTGCTATTTATGCCTGCTTCTGTACAGTACATTTTCTCAGGACTTTTTAAAAAATTCTTTTTGGATGTAAATAGATTTTAAAATCCACCATGGGAACCAGTACAAGCAGCCAGTTAGAATCATCCAACATATGTTTTATACATCTAATACCCTGTTAATTTGTAATACAATTATATATACGTACTTTAGATACAATACATACAATGTATATATACTTACTTTAAATCTCCTGTCAGAGGAATATGAAACAAAACCACAAGAAGAGAAGTTGTGTAAATATTTGATTCCTGTCTGTGAGAATGCAATAATTTTACATCTGAAATCTCCTAAGCATGAGAATTTCAGTGAAGAGTGTAGAAAT
>Ga0181612_148024_pt1 | contig 11802 bp, 3 predicted proteins | sample HoacroProtozoa21_FD_119630 | JGI IMG/M metagenome (GOLD analysis project Ga0181612, IMG submission 119630) | Hoatzin crop microbial communities from Cojedes, Venezuel. Combined Assembly of Gp0051906, Gp0051904, Gp0051908 | reverse complement strand
GGGGGGGGAGTGAGGGTGAGGCCTGAGGCCTGGCCTGTCAGGGCCGTGTCGCGTCGCAGGCGCGGGCTGATCTCTGTGCGTCTCCCTCGGCAGCAAGAAGAAGCACAAGGAGAAGAAAAGGAAAAGGGAAGAGGATGCGGCAGAGCAGCTGGATGTTGTTGGTGAGCTGCCTGCCGGCGTGGAAGCGCTCGGGGGTAGCGGGAGCTGGAGAGGTGGTCACAGGGCTTTGTAAACCGAGTGTCGTCCCTGTAGAGACTGGTAACTGCTTCTCGTAACGTTATTTGTATGTTGGGATCTTCCTAGAATCCAAATGGAGCTGCTGACACCAATGGCATGGATTGGCCTCTTGCCTTTTTAGCTAAAGTATGTTTTTATATAATCTCATGCTACTTATCAGCCTGATCTCTCTCGCCCTCCCCCCCCCCACGTAGTATTTGCCTCAGGGGGGGAGACTTTTTTAGCACTGTAATGCTGTTATTTAGTGAGTGCATTTCTATGTAAATAACTCATGTCTTCTGTTACTATTACTTTGCAAATTAGTACTTTCTGTTCTTTGCCACTAGTTACTTTCTGACTGCGTTCTTTAGTTCACTCAAACCAATTTTTTTCGAAAGGAAAAGAATCTTGGTTAGTTTGTTTATTTGTTTGTAACTTGGCATACTTGCTTGACTGCTGTGATGTATTCACATTATAAATTTGCTACTGTTAGTAAAGCTGAAGACACAAACATTAACCAGTAACAGCATAAAACTTTACTTTTTCCTTATTCATAAAATAGAAGGATCAGAGCATATATGGTCATGAGCAGTAACTTGACAGACTGTTGCCCTTCGGCACTGTCACGTCCTCGACTGATCACAGTTCACTTCACAAACAAAAATAGCTAAAAAAGAACCACAAAGTCACGAGAGACGCAGATGTGTACCGTAGCATAGTGCACACTACAAGATAAATGTCATGTTCTGTTACATGTATAAGGGCATAAGCTAAAGCACCGCAAGGGGAAGTCATCCTTGTTGCTCTGTTAAAACAAATTATGATATATGAGAAAATGGGCTGTTGTGTCTTACACTAGAAGAATGTGACAGATGTTCTGCAGTCTGTAGTTTAGCCAGATTTCAAAAAAGTGGGAAAGATTTGGAAAACTCACACATTGTCTTGTCCTATGCAGTCCAGGCTGGCAAATCAATGAACTCTGTATGTTGTATAAAGATGGGGGAAGATTGCTTGTGCTCAAGGCAGATTGACTTGCTAAATTTACCATTTGGAAAAAAGACATCATGTTCAGATTAATTAAAAACAGTTATTATCTTAATCAGGTAGAAAATAGTAAGACGTAGTAATATTATTATTAAGTTAATAATAAGACAGTACACCAGGAGAAAATTTTACTGTTTAAAAAATACAAAGGTCATAATTCTACTACGTGCACATGGGTAGGGCTACCTTTAACTGTGGTAGCATTCTGTGGGGCTCGGATGTTCAAACACAGATTGGCTTCAGCAACTGATGTCTAAGGTTTACAGCTCACACGAAGTAATGCAGGAGAAAGATGAGGTGTTTCTGTTTTGTTGGAGAACCTAATAATTGTGTGTGACCCCAAAACTGCAGGAGGCTGGCCTAGAGGAGAAAAAATACCTTCCCTGGAAGGTGTATCTCTGCTGGATCAGCCGAGTGGATCAGCTTGCTCTATGGACTAACACAAAGAAGGGGTGGAGCGCAGGAGCCTGTGACTAGGGATGGCAGGGTGGGTAGAACAGCAGGACTTTGTTTCAGTAGCAACACCGTTAAATTGGGTCTGTAGTGTAAAATAATGCTCGAAGACCTTTAGACAGCAATAGCAATTTTATCTTTAGAATTTCAAATCTCGGAGAAGACACAGAAATATCATCTCTTGAACTACTGTAATCAAAAGTTGTACCTACTCTATTAACTGTCATGGGTTTGTATTTTAGGAAACTGGTGGGCTGTCAGTAATTTCGGCGAAATTACAGGAACTATAGCTATAGAAATGGATAAAGGCGCCTACGTCCATGCCCTCGACAATGGCTTGTTTACGCTTGGAGCACCACATAAAGGTTTGTTTCAGGAAATTTGGAAATAAGCAGTTATAGTAATGAAAGGCATAAAAGTAGCATCACTTAAAGTCAAGCAGTTTTACAGCTAAAAGCAGTTTATTACAAATAATGCAGTAATCCCAGCCATAGCATGCAGATGGCTTAAACCTAATGACTACCAATCAGTTTCACTTACCTAGTTTCTTGCTGGTTTATGTGTACAGTAAATTGAGCTGCAGCAGAGATGATCACCTGTTAAAGGCTGTGCCACTTACTGGATAAAAATCAGTATAACTTTTATTAACTCCTATAAAATCTTTATGGTGTCAGTTTAAGAGTGAAACTCCAGGCAGATGAGTTTCAAGGCTTATTGCTGCATCCTCAACATACGTGTTTTGTTGCTGCACAAGTAGGCTACTAATGTGGCGGGATAATTAGCTTGTCCTTACTTTGAATTTGAGATATGTCAGTCCGACAAGGATTGTTTTGGAAGCCTGGCAGTGTGTTCCGCCTCCAAGGTGAGACCAGAGCGGCGAGGGCAGTATTACCTCACTTGGGTGTTGAGGGATGGAGGGGCTAGTAGCTCTCAGGATACGGAGTTGTGTTACCACAGCTGAACCGTAATACATTTTGTTATGGAAAAAATAACATTACAAGGAGATGAAGGCTCTCAAAGCCACCTAGAGAGTTACGGAACATTCTCATCTGTAAATGTCTTGACACAAGGATTGTCTTTATTTTGTGTCTTGTTTTAAGCACTCTATATGTATGAACATAAATGAGCACCTGCCTTGCTTTTTTAAAAGTGAATACTTGGGAAAGGAATTTTTAAAGAAATACAAAGTAGTGCAGCTTTCCATAGTAATTTTTTTTTGAAGCTGCAGTATTAACAGGTTAAAATATTGCATGTTTAATACTTCATACCTAACTAAAGAATCCATTCCTCAGGTGATGAAGGCCCTAGTCCTCCTGAACAGTTCACAGCAGTGAAGTTGTCTGATACAAGGTAATTACTGTAACAAAATGTTAAAGAGTTTTGACTTTTGTTTCTGCTGGAAAACATGTTTTAATATTCTCTTAAAATACATTGCCTACTAATAATGTGTTTGTGATGTGCTGGATATTGTGAATTACTTGAATTAAAACTATTCCTGATTGTTTTCCTGTGTTTTCTCTTTGAGGATTGCTCTGAAGTCTGGTTATGGCAAATACCTTGGTATAAATGCAGATGGACTTGTTGTTGGGCGTTCAGACGCAATAGGATCAAGAGAGCAATGGGAACCTGTCTTCCAAGATGTAAGCTGCTTGGAATAATTCATAATTCATTTGATGTTCCTAGCATTTGACTGTATTTTGAGTTAATCTATATTGATGGTTTTTTGTCTGTGTGGTAAAAGCTTTCTGCAATCTCTTCAATATTATAACTTTTAATCTTCTGTTTTCTCAACTGCAATGCATTTACTATAATATAAAGTTCTGCCACCTATAAGCATCTTGAGAATGAAGGAGCCAGCAAGTCTGCTGACTAGCTATGGAAGCGCCCATGTGTTAAAATGCATTTACAGAGTTTTCTGGTGTATTGTAGAGGACAAATGTTATGAATCTAGGACTATGTACAAACTCTTTATACTAACAATGCGTGATGTTATTTCTACAGAAGAAAATGGCGTTACTCGCAGCAAATAGCCGTTTTATCAGATGTAATGAAGAGGGAGACATAGAAGCCAAAAGCAAAACTGCAGGGGAGGAAGAAATGATAAAGGTAACATATAACTTCTACAATTAGTACAGGATTGGCATGGATATACAAACAACCAGGTGTCTGTCTGCTACAATGTCCTGTTCATATAGTTATAATTTTCTATAATCTGTCAAGTGATTTGGCCACAAGAAAGAGAAATGACCTCCAGGGCTGCATAAACCAAGATAGTTCCAGTAGCGACAGGAAGCTGTTTTTCCCGTTATGGAAAGGTGGGGTGTTGGGTTTTTGTGGGGCAGGACTGTCTGTGATATTCCAGATAGTTCTGAACAGCTTGATACGAGAGAGATGAATTATGACTGAAGCAGGGACAGAGAAGGGTTTACCAGAATGATGCAGAAGGGGAGATCTTTTAAGTAAGAGAATGTGAAAAGACTATCTTAACTTCGTCTGGATGTGGAAAATATATGTGTGCTTCCAAACAGAGATAGGCAGCTCTTGCTTTTACTGCAGTTGTCTCCAGTTGCGAATTAACCAGGTTGAAAACTGTGAACTTAAAAAGTCACCGTGACTCTCATTCTGTTGTGAAGGATATGTTGCCGTCTTTAACCTGGAATTTTCGGTTTTAAAAACATAGGTGTTTGCTTGTGTGTTGTTTTCTTTTTTTTCTCTTAATGACTAGATTCGTACTTGTGCTGAAAGAGAAGCCAAGAAGAAAGATGATGTTCCACACGAAGACAAAGGAAATGTTAAACAGTGTGAAATCAATTATGTGTATGTAGTTTAGAGCTGTTAACAGGCTCAAGTACTTCTTTTCATTTCTCTTTGGGGCTGCCTTTCGTGGAAGGCCCAAACTCCTACCCAGCCTTTCACTCGCTTTCCTCTCAGTAGGACTAGGGAAGAAAATAGGATGAGAAAGCTCGTGGGTCAAGATAAAGACAGGGAGATTGTGTACCAGTTACCGTCACAGGCAAAACAGACTCAACTTGTGGAAAATTAATTAAATTTATTGCTCATTAAAGTAGATTTGGTTAGTGAGAAACAAAGACAAAAATTAAAACCCCACGCTTTCCTTCCCCCATCTCCCAAGCTCAGCTTCACTGTAGACTCCCCTGCCTGCTCCCCAAAGCAGGATGGGGGTGGGGGTCAATACATAGTGGTTTCTTTCTGCCACTCCTTTCCTCTCCCACTTTTCCCCTGCTCAGGCACGGTCCTCTCCGCGGTCTGGAAGGGAATATCTGCTCCAGTGCCTGGAGCACCTCCTCCCTCTCCTTCTCCGTCCTTGATGTTCACACTGCCATTCTGCACTTTTTTTTTTCGCTCTTCTCTTCTGCCTTTGTGGTGTTTTGCCTTTTCTTAAGTATGTTTTCACAGAGGTGCCACCAGCTTTGCTGCTGGACTCAGCTATGTTCTGCGGTGGGTTTGCTGGGGAGCGAGCTGTGTCCAGCACGGGGTAGCCCCTGGCCTCTTCTCGCGGAGGCCGCCTCTGCAGCTCCTCCACTACCAGCACCTTGCCACCTACACCCAAGATACTTTTGCTCCCTGACTTGTCATGCTGTGAAGAAGGGGCTTTAGAACTTGTAACCACATCATGCTACTCATGTAGGGGCTCATTCCCGCTTGGACTGCCAAAAAAACCTGAATAGTTTTCACCTACAGAACTCTTAGTGCAATAGTTGATACTGCGATGGTTTGCTGGATTTTATTAGGCCAGTTGTCTACTGTGTAACAGAAGTTAAGATTCTTACCATGGGTGTTGTTTTATTGAAACACAAAACTTTAAAGAAGTTACACTTGTTATATTTTTTTTGCCCCTTACAGAAAGAAATTCCAAAGTTTTCAAGACAAAAAGCTTAAAATAAGCAAAGAAGATACAAAAGCCCTCAGAAAAGCGAGGAAAGAAGGCACTTTTCATGAAATGCTGCTTGACAGGTACTTGAAAGTACAAGAAATAATGTACTCATTTAAAAACTACCGGGAGATGGAATTACAGTAAACCTGGGGTACAAAAGAAGGCTTGACTTTAGGGGGGTGGGGTGTTGAGCATTTCCTCTCTGGTCAGTGTTCTGTCTGAGTTCTGGGGTTGGCTTTTTGTTTTTGTTCTGAGTTTTCACTTCTTTAGCTGAAGTTTGCAGGCTTGGATTTACCCAGAAATCCTTTGGAAATCTTTAAGTTGTTCAATTTGTTTACTACAGAGGAGTTGAGGGATGAATCTTTTAAATCACAAAAACTAAGCTAATTTTCAACACTTTCAAAACCTATGCACCAGAACACTTTGGAGAGGGCAAATCTGCGTTTTAAAGAGAAATAGCACTTATTAAGAACACACTTCATGTTATGTAGTGGGAATAATTTCCCCCCCCCGCCCCCAAGCTGAGATTATAGAAACTGTCTTGAATTTTTAAAACATTTTGTATCGGTATACGGTATAAGTATTTGCATTAATTCAGTGGGTGGAATGCAGAAGACTATTTACAATAATTGCAAGTGATGTGAGAACACTCCTGGGCCATCACAGGTTGAGTATCGCTTTCAGATCGCACTGAATCTGAATTGCATTCCTCAGAGTGGACAAAACGCAATCCATGATGATTTGAAGGGAAAGTCAAGGTTAACTCTAGATACTGCAGTTCTAGCTCCTTTAGAAGACAATTAACAAATCGAAAGTGTTCCTAGGCTTCTATATGTGCTTTGAGGTAAAGTTTAAGAAAAACTGCTTTCAGTGGTTGCTTAACGCTTTGAGGCAGATAAAACACAGATGTAATCGTATTTGGTCTTAATGTAAGTCTTGTTTTGTTACTCTTTCCATATAGGAGAGCAAAAGTGAAAGCGGATAGATACTGCAAGTGACAACCAGCTGGTCCATTTTCTTCTGCATCTTTGATGATAGGGTCAAACTGAAAACGAGCAAAATGTTTTGTAATTACTTTTTATTGAAGGTGTTTTGCTGATGTTTTTATTACATTATTTTTAAGTGATTGCCTGAGAGCTATAATTAAGCATCAAACTAATGTCATATTTCGGTAATAAATATTGTTAAGTTTACTGTAAAACTACATGCTATTGTAATAGTGAAATAATTATTTAATGGAAAGGAAATTGACCCACTGACTCTTCCAAGGTTGATGAAAGGTGCCTGAAGTTAGAGACAGGGCAGGAGAGAACAACGATGAAGGTCAAAAACAAAATGTGGGCAACACATTGAACCATTAAGGAATCTGTAACTGTATTGAAAAAGAAGAAATAATTGAAAATACATGTCTGGGAACACACCCTGCCAGATCCTGAGTAGAACATCTGTGGAGCCATTCTACACTGCGTCAGGTGAGGGCTGGGCCACAATATTCAGGCTTCATAATACAATGTTCAAAACAGACCGCTGTTCAAGTTGATAAGTGGCATAATCCATGTGCTGGAGAAAGTGTTGACAAGTCACAAGAACCCCATTGCAAGTGAAAATGCAGGGGCTTCGTAAGAAAAGGGCACGGCTCTTTTGTGTTAGCAGGCTGCTTATTTTACAAGAGGAAAAAATGATTTTGCAAACTTGCTGGTTTCTCTACGGCATGGACTTCAGTTTGTTTAATTAAACAGCAGGGACTTTTTTAAGGTCACAGTCTAATATGCATTCCTAGTTGCTCATAAAACATGGTTACCACTGCCAGGAAGGTTTCGGTAACAACACCTCCATAGGAACTACCTCAGTCAGAACAATGGCCTCCTCTCTCCAAAGCTTCTGTAATCTGCATCAGCAAGATTACTTGGTAAGAATGTTGAGGATTTTTATGGCAATGATTTGAATTGTCTCTGTGGAGCTTCTCCTAGCTGTCCATTTGAACTGCACACATCATAGAAAACTGTAAGCTTGTGCAAGATAATGATGTATCTAAAAAGAGCACAAGAAGAGACCACTAAAATCTAGTCAGTAATGGCAGTTCATACCGGTGTAATTTCATAGGCAGTTGGTCTGGAGGAAGAAGCATGAAGAATTTAAGTACATCATAATTGTTCAAACCTTCTGTTGACTTTTCAGCATCAAAACAAATTACAGCTGGTTAGGGAAGGCTTAGCTGACTTTAGCAGTAAAAGCCTTTATTTTTCAAAGAATTTAGAAAAGTAAGAATACAGCCCATACAGACTTTATGGAACCAAAAGAAAATCTTCACAGACTGGGCACATTCATGGTGTAACAGAGGGATTTTTAGAAACTCGTTTCTAGAAAAGCAAACAAAAATCCTCTTAGGCAGTAGAATTTATTTAGTTTATACCTGTTAAACGTGCTATTCACTTAATACCTATTTTACAAGAATTGTGTGAGTATCTGTTGTGGAATGAGTGCCTTTTCTTCCCACTTCAGCTTTTTCGTATACTACATGAGAAGTCAAAATGCCCTCTCTGGGGAGCTGGTTTGTGCAACTCTCTTGGGACAGTTGTAACTTTCTTCCATGGTCAAATCCTTGGAGACATTCCTGTCATTCCAGCTGCTCCATAAGGTTTTGTATTGTAATGCTCATGGAAGTTATAACAGCTTGCTGAGGAATTAAACAAAAGCAAGGTCTACTCTGAATGAAAAAAAAAAATTAGTAAAATGAAACTATCAAATGAGAATTTTTCCCCTCAGTTTTCAAAGGTACAAAAGACCCCACAGTACCTGGGTTTATTTGAACCTAACTGATCTTCTAGCGAATTGTCTCTTCCCCCACATCTGTCACTTACATGATGATTGTATTTCAGGAAATACTGCTATGTAAAATGTAATAGTATCAGACGATCACATAAATCCATGAGGTGCGTGACCTTTTTACCAGTATCAAGCTCAACAGCTTCATTTTAAAGTTTTCACAGGTTTTCCTTTTAGTACAAAAGTTTGAGTTTACTCTTTAAGCTTACCACATAGCAGGAATGACGAAAAGTTATCTTTATTTCCTATCAGTTTCTATTAACTACGCATTCTTTCAAGGCAGGCACTTGCTGGGAGTAGCAATGTGTTTGTAGTGAGACTCTGCATTTGCAAAAAGAAACTGTAATTAGCAGAACTGATCTTTGATTCTAATATTTGAAGTATCTCCAGAACTATGTTAAAATTCCCTCGTATCAATAGCCCAGTTACAAAATCTTACTAACTGTATTGGTTGTGAATAGTTGGCTTGTATTAAGGAAATGGCTCCAAGAAAAATTAATGGTACATAAATTGCTGGTGGTAAGCTATTTGCCGTGTAGTGTAAGCCCTCGGAGGCAGGCTGTGCAGTGACGTAGTCCAGAGGGAAAGCTCCCTGGCTTTTGGTGATCTTGAGAGAGAATAGCTGGCTTTTCCAGAGAACTGGGTGTCTGGCCCGATCGCTCTCAAATAACAACTGACACCCCATCAGTCGGAGCGCCGCGTAGGCCTGGTGTGTGGCTAGCTTTGTACCGATAGCAGAAACGGTCAAGCAGATGAAATGGATGGTGTCTGTAGCTGAGAGGCTTTTGAATGGCCGTGTGTGTCCGTACCCTCTGTGACTCAATTTTTGTTAAGCGCTGTGTTGCCTTCACAGTGAATAAAGGCCATATTCCGAGTTCCTGTGTTGTTGGAAAAGATGCACTGCGCATGCTTAGGAGGTCTGACAGAAGGGCGAGTGCTGAATTTGCAGGGAGAAGGCCAACAGCTAGGCATAAATAGATGATTGTTGGCAAATGATCCTGGCCAGAGTCTGAGGAATTCTTGGACAAAAATGCAGCATAGCTGTGGGTTGTGCCATCGCAGAAAAAAAATGTAATTCATTTTTCCCCAGAGCTCCTCCGTTTGGGCTAGGAGTGGGGATTAGGGCTCATTAAGTACTTATGGTTGTAGGCACCACGCTCCATGTCCCTCCCCAGAAATGTCAATAACCCACTGTACAACCATTGCACCATCGAGGACCTGGAAGTGCCCTGCTGCCAGAACTGCTCCCTGAAACGCTGGGAAGGAGGCAGCCCCGCAAGGAGCAGGCTGCGGGACAGAGTAATGATGTATTGGGCAGTTCATTGCGGGTGTCGTCGATCCATAATCGCTGCGAATCTTAAACCCATCTGAAGTGAACGCTCATGGTTGAAACAGACTGACGTTACAGCATCTGTTTTTTCCTTTCAAGAATATATTGTTTAAATAAAATCCTGTCTGGTAGAACTCACAAAAACTTACTCAAACACAGATGCAGCTGGAAGGAGAAATCTGCTATGCTGGTGGAAAGGGTGCTGAAAGGAGTACTCGGAATCTGAAGAAGGGCGTGAGGATTACCCATGGAAAGGACTCTTCCATTTGGGATTTATCAGTGTAAATAGGAGAATGTGAGGTGTAGGCACTGTAAGCAGCTGTTAAGTGATAGTCAAGGAAAAATGGAACAGAGAGACATGTTTGTTACAGAGCTAGGAATAAGTGAAGCAAAAAGGAAATGTCAAAGCAAATGAAATGGGACTGCCCCAAATACTGGATTTGGCAAGGGACCGGCAGCCCTGCAGGGAGTAAGGGTACCGTCGTAGCAACGGGGTTGCCCTCTGCGTTGGGGCTAATGATACACTAGATTCTTGCTAGAAAATGCAGCCTGAGATAACAGAGGCAGAGATCTGGAGAATTCACCAGTGTTTTAGTCCCAGGAGAAGGAAATCAAAGGTATGACTGAACAGTGAAGACCAGTATGTGGATTGAACTGTTGCTGTACGGAGTCCGTTGGGACGTTTTCCCACATGGGAGGTATTCATGGAGTCTTCTTGGTGATACAATGTCCTGGCAGTAGCGTTAGCACAAAGAGCTTTAATTTAACTGAAACAGAGAAAAGGGGAAGTAATTTGCGCAGCCTCTACTTCTGGAGGAAGGAACAGATCTGGGGAGTGGGAGTACAGTCCTGGATAGAGGAGCATGAGAAAGCAGAAGGGTGGGCACGAAGTACTAGGTATCAGTGACACCAGCTGTCCGGTAGTAGTTAACGAGTAAAATGCACATCTTGAGAAGCTTTTTTTCTTCTGACTTTAAACTTAGATTTTTGAAAACTGACACAAGAAACCTGGACAACAAAATGGAGGACTCAAAGTGCTGGTGTGGACCTTGGAGACAAGGCGTTCTGATAGGAACGCAGCAGCATGGCCATAGTCAGAGAAACACGGCTACTGGAAGATGTTACCTGTTCCTTGAACTCGGAATGTCTTTACGGGGGAAAGAACTGAACCAGAAGTACAAAGAGGCTTCAGAAAAGGAAGTTGTGTATGTGTAACGTGACGATGGCATCATTTGGTCTTCAGAGCATCCAGAAAGAGTTTTTCATCTCCTGAAGTGGTCATTTATTTTCTACTGTTAAAAAATGTCCTAAAGATAGTAAAGCATCCAGAGAAAGACAGTCAAGCACCTAAAAGCTGTTGGCTCCAGAAATAAAAGCTGAGCAAAAGGGGCTGCAGATGTTTGGAAAATAACAGGACCAACTTAATCTGACTGTTTCTTACTGTACATCATAATGGTATATTTGGACACCTGCAAGTAAACACAGAATGAGTCTTACAGGTATTTCTTTTCAGCCAAAAAAATTTGCCTGGGCCCTATAGAAACGCCCTGATTTCCTATTTGTGAAAGGCACTCCCATGAAAATCTGGAGGTTTCTCCAGTTACGCTGTAATTTTCCCCGCTTCCTATATCCCCTGACTGATCCTGTACCTTCTGCCAGCAGCGCTTGACGCTTTTCTGCTCTGGTCTCTGCAGCTCTGTGCAATTCCAGGCTGATGTTCGGCGCCGACTCCTTCCTACACGCTGCCGAACGCCCTCCCTGTGCCCAAGGCTTTCGCACCTTACAATGTGCTTCTTTCATCCTTAATTTCTGCAGTGCCACGCGGCTTTACCACCAACGGCTTGCCAAGGGCTTGCCTTCTTGCCACCCCCGGTTTGTTTTAGAAGAGATTTAATTGCATGGCCAATGAAGTCCTGATATCGGAGACTCACAGAATCACAGACTGGTCGGGGTTGGAAGGGACCGCTGTGGATCATCTAGTCCAACCCCCCTTGCAAAGCAGGCTATCCTACCACAACGTGCACACGACCTTGTCCTG
>Ga0181612_146390_pt1 | contig 11802 bp, 14 predicted proteins | sample HoacroProtozoa21_FD_119630 | JGI IMG/M metagenome (GOLD analysis project Ga0181612, IMG submission 119630) | Hoatzin crop microbial communities from Cojedes, Venezuel. Combined Assembly of Gp0051906, Gp0051904, Gp0051908 | reverse complement strand
GATTCTCGCTGATAACCCATTTTCGATTTGTGATTGCAAGAGCAGTCACATGAGTCACCTCTTTCTAGATAATTCGACTATAATGAAATGTGCGCGAAAAGTCGTAAGAATAATTATACAATGTTTGCGTTAGTTTGCAAGCGGTTTGTTTTACCCTTTGCTACCCCTATTATTACCTTGGATTCTTTGTTATAATAAGCCCACAATGTGGCGGTATCGACCGCCAAGTTTTTTTGATAGAGAGGTGTATTAAAATGAAAAAAGAAGCAATAGTTTTTCAGGACAGCACAATCTTAACGAAGGACAACCTCGCGCTCGTCACCGATCTCACTAGCGGCTTCAGCCAGAAGCAGGCAGAAGAGCTCAGCTTCGACATGGTCAACTTCTCGGTCAATATCTTAAATGGCGGAGAGGAAGAGAGTTTCCAGAACGGCAACGACGAGAACGACAGCTTTTATGTTCGTCTCGCAGATTCGAAGACTACTGGCGCAAAGACTGGCAGCAGCATCGATGGTTTCCTGGAGATTTTCGAGAAGCGTCTGAACGAAGATAAGCTCGTGGTTTATCTTGGTGTTACTGATTCACTGTCAGCCGGCATGAGGAACGCCGCACTGACCGCCAAACAGATGATTAGCGACGAGCATCCAGAGCTCAACGCCAACGAAAACGTACTAATACTGCCAACTCATTGTATCGCTGGCGGCCTCGGGCTTACACTCAGAATGATTAATTTCTGGCTTTTCTCTGGCGAGCCCCGCACGCTCGGCGAGTTGAAACAGAAGGTTGAGAAAATCGGTGACCATATGGCACATGTTTTCACTTTGTTTAGTTACGACTTTATGAAGAACAGCGGCCGTTTCTCAAGCACAAAGGACCAGCTCAAGATTGCTCTGGCAAAGACGATGAAGATTTACCCCGTCATGCTCTCGCCCCGTAACGGACCACTTCAGCCTACTTGGAAGAAAGTTCGTGGCGACAAGAATCTGATTAAGATGTTTGTTGATATCTATGCAGAGACTGCCAAATATCCAGATGTTGGCGAGGTTGAAATCGACTATTCGGGCGTAACCAGCGAAAATTGCGTCGCCTACAGAAAGGTTGAGGAGCTGCGCAAGGAACTCAGAACACGTTTCCCAAACATCAAGGTTCATACGGGGCAGACTAGCCCTTCGGTTGGTTGTCATGTCGGGCCAGAAGAAATGTCGTTCTTCTTCCTGCAGAAGGAAGTGCGACCGGATATGCTAGACTAAAATTCTTTTCTCGTTTTTACTCTTGGCCGTCGCAGCGATGCGGCGGTTTTCTTTTGGAGTCTATTTTGACTATTTAATTATTGAGGACAATGTTTCTTTACAGCTATTCACTAACGTTTCCGAAGAAATAACATTCGAGTTATCTCTTAGATACTTTTTTGAATCATAAGCCTCTCTAGATACTACAACATAGGTACCGCCCTTTTGTAGAAGACTATCCAACTTATCCTCATTTAGATCGGTTCCAAGAGTAAAAACAAAAACATAATCAACACTCAAGCTTTCGACATCTTCGTGATTTTGTTTATATCGTTCACGAAGCGTCCTCTTTGCGCTTATCCCCGCTTTCTTACCGTTTAGACTAAAAGTAAAATCATACTCCATTGCTCTTATATTTTCATCGTGAGAATGACCCTTCCAGTTTTCAACGTACGGCTTAATCATATACTCGACTCTATCTTCATACGACGCACCGGCTTTCGATTTTATGCTTTGATTAACGCTCTCATCCACGACAAGAATTAGCATATTATTGCAATTAATCGAGTAATTGTTAGCAAGTTTTATTATCTTCAAATAAATCTGTTTCACGCGACGATTACTGCTTTCAAGCAAGAATTCACTTCTTCTTTTAGGATCAGTCAGTGCAAAAACTAACAGCGAGCTCAGTACCCTCTGACCGTAAGGTTGACTTAGATTAGATGCATCATATTCGACACTCAAATGATCTTTTATCTCTTTCTCAGCCTCTTGCTGTCTAGCTAGCGTATAGGCTTTTGATTCTTGTAAAATTAGATCTTTAAATAGGAGCAAATCAATTCCGGCATCGACCATCTGTAGCCACATTTCAGTCTTATCTAAATCTATTAGATTGACTAAATTATCATAATAGCCTCTTATTGCGACTTCTGGTTTCACTATCCGTTCGGACGATAGTAAGAATTCTTTCATCTTATCTGCGTCACCATTAAAGGACTGAAAAGATTTATGTATAAGCGATTGCAGAGCAATCATCTTTTGTTCATTCAATTTGCATTGAACTAATGTTTTTAATATTGTATAAAACAATAGATTATTATCGTAAGTTTCTCTTTCAATCTTCGCATTCTGCTGTTTAGTTAAAGGCATACAACTCCTTATTCTATTAATTAATTTCACCAGCATCCCGCAGAGCCTTTATTACTTTTTTCGCAACGGCATTTATCATCTTCGTAGGCACCGAATTACCAAATTGCTTCCACATTTGCCCATCACTACACGGCAATTTAAAATCATCCGGAAAGCCCTGTAGCCTTGCGGCCTCTCTCGGAGTAAGCTTTCTTGGATTTTTTCCTTTTTGCTCGATTAAAATTTCCGAACCATCTTTATAATATCTTGCCGAGATAGTGCTCGTATATTCAGCATCCTCGTTAAACAGACTATACCCAAAGCCATTTCCTTTTGCGCGATGCGCCTCTTTTCGTCTTTGATGGCTTGCCCAAATTTTGTCAGAAATCGTATATTTCGGATCGACGTCTTTTTCTAAAATATCCCCTAGTCGTGTTTTTACTCCACTTGGTTCAGGGAATTCAAATTCAACGCTATGATTTTTAAAACCAACAATTATAATGCGCTCTCTATTCTGCGGTACGCCAAAGTCCTTTGCATTTAGGACTTTATAATAAATTTTGTAACCTAGTTTATTCTCTAGGATATCTCTCATTACCCTAAAGGTATTTCCCTTATCATGATTAGTAAGACCTTTGACATTTTCGAGCATGAAGCACTTTGGCTTGTGATACTCTAATATTCGCTCAACCTCAAAGAACATTGTTCCTCGAGTATCGTCAAACCCTTTTCTCTTTCCTGCTATCGAAAAAGCCTGGCATGGAAAACCGGCCAACAGTATGTCAAAATTAGGAATTTCTTCAGCTTTTATCTGAGTAATATCGCCACTCGGATATTCGCCCCAGTTAGCTTCGTAGGTTTGGCATGCAAATTTATCTATTTCTGACGAGAAGACGCATACCCCACCTTCGATTTGATACGCACGCCGAATCCCCCCAATACCAGCAAATAAATCTATAAATGTAAAGGCCGCACCAGACGTATCTCTTTTGCTTATTTCATCAAAGCTGACCTGTCGCTCTGCCATATTATATCTACCTCCATTCGTGCCATAGCAAACACGTCAGGCACTCATTATTCAACCTCTTCTAATTATATACCACCGAGTCAAATTGCATATTCTCGCTCGTTTTTAGCTACGAGCGGCCCCGGTCAGACAGCGTCCGTCTGCGACGGACTTTTGCTCTGGCGTCGCCTCGGAACTAGAAAGGCAAGCATTTCTGCTTCACTCGGCTCCTAGCGCAAGCAAACTACGTTCTCGTCCGACTGGGGGAGTCAAAAATTTGCAATAAAAATAGGCCTTTCGGCCATTTTATGCAAATTTGGCTCCCCCGGTCAGACTCGAACTGACAACCTCGAAGTTAACAGCTTCTTGCTCCACCATTGAGCTACAGGGGATGATAAGGTAATTTTATATCTTCCCCTGCTCTCTGTCAAGGCTTTATCTCTAATTAGCGAAATGAGTGTGCTTAGTGCGCCACTGTTTGAGCTTAATATCCAGCCAGAAGCCATAAATGCCGAGCGTAATAATTGTAAGCAACAACCACTTAATCCAGTTACCAAACAGCTGAACCGCAGTACCGTCAAACTCGAGGCGACGGCCATTAATTACAGTATGCTTAACCTCCCAGTTATAAATCATGCAGTAGGCCCAAGGTAAGCAGATACCAAGAGTCAGAGCAGTCACAATTGTACCTAAAATACGGTAGCCGATGAGTTGCAAAAGGCCACCATCAAAATATGATTCTTCTTTACTCATGCTTTCAGTATAGCCTATTCTGGAAAGTCTTCAATTTCGGCGTCTTCTTCGAGCTCAGCGTTCTCTTGATTGCGCTCAAAATAGTCATCGCCGCGCCCAAAAAGCGATTCGTCGTCATCTTCGTAGTCTAAAAATCGTTCGTCATTGAGCCAGTTTTCGCTACGCTCCTCAATTAAGTCAGTCGAATCATGGCGATCCCACTCCGAGGTGCGCTCGGCTTGGATTTTGTCTTCGTCTTGATTTTTCATGCTTATACTATTTTGCAACAAGTCATTCGCTTCGTCAAATCACCTCTGATATAATAGAGCCATGAATTTGGAGTTGTGTAATTTTTGCGCCAGAACCGACAAGACCGAAATCTTGCATAATTTATCCTTTTCTTTGTCCGCAAACTCCACTACCCTTTTGACTGGCCCGAATGGCGCTGGCAAGTCCACGATTTTGCGAGGAATTATGGGGATAGGAGGGCTGAATTATTCTGGCAAAGTATTATTAGACGGCAAAGATATTTCCAAGTCGAGCATCGCCGAGCGCGCCCGCGATGGTATCTTTATGAGCTTTCAGGAGCCGGTCGCAGTCGAAGGATTAAGTTTAATCGAGATGCTCCGCTCTGCGCTCGAGGCACGCGGCGAAAAACTCGCGCTCAGTGCAGTCAAAATCCGTATCTCCGAGGCGCTCGAAACAGTCGGGCTTTCTCCATTCATGGCGAGCCGCGAGCTAAACCATAAGCTTTCTGGCGGCGAGAAGAAAAAGTGCGAAATCGTCCAGATGCTCGTTTTGCAGCCGAAACTGGTTTTGCTGGACGAAATCGACTCTGGACTAGACGCAAAATCTTGCAAAAACATCTCTAAAATCTTGCACGATTACCAAGAAAAATCCGGCGCAAGCTATCTGATTATCTCACATAATCTCAAAATCCTGAGCGAGCTTAAGCCAGACCAAGAATTAAACGTCGAGAACGGCAGAATCGTCAAAAAATGAAGCTAAAAGACGGTCTCAGCGACGAGATTATTGACGAGATTTCAAACCTCAAAGGCGAACCAGATTGGATGCGCCAGTTTCGCCACGATTGCCTAAAAACCTACCACGAGCTAGCTCTACCGAAGTGGGGGCCAGATTTAAGCGGGCTAGATATTGAGCATATCTTGAGCTACATGCAAGCCAGCAGCGCGATGGTTTCAGATTGGGACGAGGTGCCAGAAGATATCCGCAACACCTTCGAGCAACTTGGTATTCCAAAATCCGAGCAAGGCGATTTGGCCGGGCTCGGCGCACAGTACGATTCTGAACTAGTCTATCACCGCGTCAAAGAGGAGGCTACCAAGCGAGGCGTGGTTTATCTTGGCATCGAAGAGGCGATGAAGTCGCCAAATTATTCTGAGATTTTTCGCGAGCATTTTATGAAGCTCGTGCCACCAAGTGATCATAAATTTGCGGCGCTGCATGGCGCGGTATGGTCGGGCGGTTCCTTCGTTTTCATTCCAGCAGGCGTCAGTGCAGAATTCCCGCTTCAATCTTATTACCGCTTCAATGCACCAGGGGCGGGCCAGTTCGAGCATACTCTGATTATTCTCGAAGAGGGTGCGGAACTGCATTTTATCGAGGGCTGTTCGGCGCCAAAATATAACGTCGCGAATTTACACGCAGGCTGCGTCGAGATTTTTGTCAGCAAGAATGCCAGTATCAAGTATTCGACAGTTGAGAGCTGGTCAAAGAACATGTACAACCTTAATACTAAGCGCGCACTCGTCGAGGAAGGCGGCAAGATCGAGTGGGTAACTGGTTCGTTCGGCTCAAAAGTTTCAATGCTTTATCCAATGGCGATTTTGGCCGGTCGGGGCGCCAGCATGGAATATACTGGGGTTAGCTTAGCGGGCGAAGGCCAAGATTTAGACACGGGCGTAAAGGTTTTACATCAGGCGCCAGAGACTCGTTCGCTGATTAATTCAAAGTCCATATCAAAGAGTGGCGGCAAAAATACCTTCCGCAGTCTCGTCAAGGTTTTAAGCGGAGCCAAAAATGCCCGCTCATTTACGGATTGCGCCAGCTTAATGATAGACGAGAATTCTCATAACTACACAATTCCAAATTTCGACATCCGCGAAGATAGCGCCAGCGTGGCACATGAGGCGAGCGTCGGTAAGATTTCAGAGAAGGAGCTGGAATATCTCTGTTCGCGCGGCATGAGCGAAGATACTGCGCGCGGCTTGATTGTGCGCGGCTTCACAAATGATATATCAAAAGAGTTGCCCGTCGAGTATGCCGTCGAAATGAACAACTATCTCAAAATGTCCATCGAGGGGAATTTATGACGAAAGTTATTACAAGCCTCGAAGCTCTGAACCTCGAAATCTCAACAGATATGCATCTGGTGATATATTTTAAGGAGTTAGTCGGCGATTTTATAGCCAATATCTCGATTTGCGCTGGCAAAAAGTTACATTTGGAGCATATTATATTGGGCGGAAAAACAAATTGTAAACTCAATTTTACACTTGCAGAGGGTGCAGAACTGATACATCATACTGGTTTTAAGCTCAAAAATGACAATTTTTTAAGCTATGATTACACCGCCGAGCATCTGGGCGCAAAATCCAAAAGCGATCTACAGATTATAGGCAGTCTGGACGGTTCAGCCAAGAAACAAAGCGATCTCAAAATCCACTTCGCTAAGGGCGCAATCGGGGCGATTGGCAGCGAACATGAAAATATTTCCCTGTTTAGCGGCAAGGCGCAAAATATTGCGATCCCTTGCATTCTTTCGGACGAGAGCGAGGCGGAAGGCCACCACGGCTTTAGCAGTAGCCATATTTCTGACGACGAATTAAATTATCTCAAATCTCGCGGCATTGATTTTGGTAAAATTAAAGTAATACTAGCTAAAAACAATCTGCTGCGGGTGGCAAAACTGACCAAACAAGCGGATATTATCGAGGAAATCTATGACTATTAAAGATGACTTTCCGCAACTAATGACCGGTATCAAATATTTCGATAACGCCGCAACTAGCCTGAAGCCCTTCTCTGTTATCAAGGACGTCACAAATTATTATTACAAGCTAAATTCGAACCCGCATGGCGGAATTCACCGCTTGTCTGCCGAGGCGAGCGAGTTGATCAGCAAGACTCGCCAGCGCGTTGCCGATTATCTTGGCGTGCAGCAAAAAGAGATTATTTTCACTCACGGCGCCACCGAGAGTCTTAATATTATTGCGCATGGTCTAATTGAGCGCCTTGCTCCGGATGACGAAATTATCTATACCAGGCTCGAGCACCACAGTAATCTCTTGCCATGGAACCAGAACTGGAAGAATTGCCGCATTCTAGAATGTAGCCTCGACGGCATGCTTTATGATATCGACCAGCTCATCAACGAACACACGAAGATTCTCGCCATTACGGCCGAATCGAATGTTTTGGGCGAAGTACAGAATTTTTATGAGACAATCGAAAAAGCCAAGAAGGCCGGTCTAATTGTTGTGGTTGATGCAACCCAAGCGATCGCACATCACAAGATAAACCTTACGAATATTGATTTCCTCGCATTCTCTGGGCACAAGATTTATGGCCCGATGGGCGTCGGCATCATGTATGGCCGCGAGGAGCTGCTCGAGAACTTCCAGCCGTTACTGTTTGGCGGCGGCATGATCAGCTCCGTCGGCGACGATTATCTCGATTTGGCCGAGCTTCCGCACCGTCTTGAGGCTGGCACACCAAACGCCGAGGGCATCATTGCGCTCGAGAAAGCTTTTGATTATCTGACCGAAGAGAATTTCGAGCGCGAACAAGAACTAGGCAAGATTCTTCACGCAAAGATGCACGAAATACCGAATGTGAAAGTTTATAGTCAGGTTGGTCCGCTCATGAGCTTCAATGTCGAGGGCGTTCATCCACACGACGTAGCCGCGATTCTCGATAGCGAGAAGTATGCGATTCGCGCCGGCTACCACTGCGCCCAGCCACTACTGGATAAGCTCGAGATTGGCCCCTGCTGCCGCGCCAGCCTCGCATTCTATAACTCCGAAGAAGAGATTGAGAATTTCGTCGAGATTATCAAGACGGTTCGCCAAAGAATGGGGTTATGAGCTTCTACAACGAAACTTTGTTAGACCATAGCGCACATCCGCTGCATCGCGAGGAAATTCCAGATGCAGACGTGGTTTTTGAGGCAAAAAATGCCAGCTGCGGCGACAAAATTAAAATCTTTTTGAAGTTTGACGGTTCTAAAATTTGCGACGCCGGTTTTACAGGGGTCGGTTGTGCAATTTCGCAAGCTTCCGCCGATATTATGCTCGACTCAATTATCGGCAAAGATATTAATGAAGCCAAGCAGACCTGTGAAACTTTCCTAGATTATTGGCGCACGGGCAAGAATGCAGAAAAAATCGGCGAGGCCAGAGCTTTCGCCGATATCCGCCTAATGCCAGCGCGTACCAAATGCGTTACGACCGCTTGGCGCAGTTTTATTTCGCACCAGAACGCTTAAAGATGCTCACAATCGTACGAAAGAAAATCGTCACATCCATCATTGGTGTCCAGTTCTGGATGTAATAGATATCTAGAGCGCGGCGCTCATTGAAGGAGATGTCGCGGCGGCCACTCACCTGCGCAAGACCACTAACACCAGATTTGATCGAGAGCAAGAGGCCACGATCGCCATAATCTTTCAACTCGCCAGGCTGCAGAGCGCGCGGGCCAATGAGAGAAATATGACCAATCCAGACATTAAACACCTGTGGCAACTCATCGAGCGAGGTTGAGCGCAAGAACTTGCCAAACTTCGTGTAGCGTGGGTCGTTCTTGATATAATCGCCATGCGAGCGGTATTTTTCGATCAGCTCAGGCTTACCCATCTTCGTGAAAGCTTCCTCTGGAGTCATACCGCTAAATTCTGGCTTGATTGAGCGGAATTTCAAGAGTGGGAATTCCTGATTAAAGCGCGTCAAGCGAGTGTCTTTATAGATTGCTGGAGCTTTCGGATTGAGAATTTTCTGAATCAGCCAAATAACTAGCATGATTGGCGAAGCAACAATAATTAACAGAGTGCTAATCACGATGTCCATAAAGCGCTTATAGACACGTGCGGCACCAGTGAGCGGCGTAGCGCGAATGCGCAGAACCGGTACGCCAGCCACAAATTCAGTATCCTTCGAAAGCGCGATCACGGAGCTTTCTGGCGGAGAATAATAGAAGAGTGCGTGATGGTCAACCGCAAGCTTGTTGGCCTGCTCGAGACCCTCTTCCTGCGCATAGACAACTGCGTCTGGGCGGAGATTCTTGACGGCAGTTTCTAGGTCTGGATAGCGGCGGCGATTCCATTCGGTTGGAATATATTTGCTCTCTGCCACGACGCCACAGATTTTGTAACCAGATTCTGGCGCAGTGCCAAGAAGTAACTGGCGGACATTTTCGCCATCACCAGCCACGACCGTGCGAATTAAGCCGCGCTTACTGCGATGGAGTAGCCTAAAGAAGAGCGCAATCAAGACACGTTCAGCTGAGAGCGCAAAAAAGCAGACAATCGTTGCATAGAGCGCAATCACTTTCACTGGGAAGAGGCCGTCGCGCGGAGTAATCGCGGTCGCAAAGAAGTCGTAAGTAATGATAGACATCGTGCCAACAATCGAGGCGAGCAAAAGACGCCAAGCCATTAAGCCGTGGCGCTGCAAAACTTTGCGAGAATAAAGGCCGAGACTAGACAGAACAACGAGCCAAATCGGCAAAAGCAGGAGATTTGAGAACAAAAAGCTCATTGTGTTGCCAGCGAAGACATACGGACGATGATCAAAATGCAAACGAAAATAGTATGCAAAAGTAAAGGACGCCACAATTGCAAATGCGTCGCCCACAACTAAGAACACTCGATAAATAAAGCCTGGTTCTTTTCTCATAATTTTCAATATTATATAATGATTTCGCTTAAATTTCTAGCTTAAGGATTTTTGCCGCCGCGCGTAGAGTCATCAGATCGTCATTGAGTGCGTTGATTTTATCTTGGTCGCCCTCGGCCTGCTCGATGCGATCTTCAATGGCGTCGATATGCGTTTGAAAGAGCCGTCGGCTCTCGTCAAAGCCTTCGCCGCGGATCACCCTGAGCGAGCGCGCCGCATGCGGCACCTTGACCAGATAGCCAGCCGCCACGCAGTTATCGATGTGTTGAGCAACCGAAGCAACCGAGCTTAGCCCAAGCGCCGCCGCAATTTCACGGTAGGATGGTGAGAAATTATTCTCGTCCGTAAATGATTCAATAAAGTCTAGCAGTAATTGTTGTGATTTGGTCGGCATGAACATAGTATAGCAAATTAGTCTTCGTGATCGATATCGAGCGGAGGACAGAATCGGTCAGCATAATATAAAAATTCATGATCTTCCGCAATCGTAGGTATTATGAAATTCGTCCCAGAAACCCTCATATGTAACCCTTTCAGCACCTTATGATATGCGGATAGAAAAATTCTGCATTGTTTATTATTTACCCTATACGCAATTGCAACTACCGTATTAAGATTGTAATGCCATAGTTCCCGATGGCAATTTTTCTTGCGCGCACTATAACGATGCCTAGTCCTAAAAATACTGCGATCGCAACCTGGAATCCCCGCCACCCTTCTTAGCTGCTTACTAAAACACGACTCCGAAACCCCTAGCAGCAATTGTGCCTGATGGGCTGTAAAATAAATATTTTCCTCGTAAAGGAAACGAATTTTCTTTTTGAATAGCATATATTTCGTCATGCCGAAATTATATATATCGCAACGCTAATCACAAGGTCTAGCTTTTTCTTCCTTCGACCACCCCCTCTCGCGTGACGGTAAGCTAACTTTCCAAATTGACAAGGAAGTTCACCTTACCCGAAACGTCTCATCTGTTCTTGCTTTCCAAAATGGAAAGTTGGACTACAAGTCGCAAATACACCATCATAAGAGCCCGCCACTAAATCGTTGTAGGTTTTACAACATTTGCGCAATAAAAAGCCGCTCGTTTACAAATGTGAACCGCCCCCGCAAGAACACAACAAAAAACTCCGCCCTGATGGACGGAGTTTGTAATACCCTAAATAATCCTAGAGACGCTAATTATTTCTTGCGGGAAACAGTTAGGAAGCCGTTGCGTGGATTTTCGTTAACCTCGCGGTCTTCTGGAAGGTCGCAAGGGGTGCCCTTTTCATTCTTTTCAGTCTTAGTGAAGAAATAGATAGTCTGAGGCTTGCCACCGCGCAAGGTAACTTCGGACTTATGTAGGTAGTAGGTTACGCCCTTTGAGTTAGTATGTTTGTAAGCCATTTTGTTAGCTTTCCTCCATTAGTTGTAATTCTATCTTATGACCCCTATAAAGGGATGTCAAGAGAGAAAATGCTTTTGTTTAAGAGATTATTTGACGAAAATGATTGCGATGCGAATAATAATCCAGTAGATCATACGGATAAAGACAATTAAAAGCAGCAAGGCGGTCACCGCAATCAGCCAACCAGAGAGGCAAGGATACCACAGCGGCGAAGCATAATCGTAGCGAAACAGCTCCTTAGATGGCACCTTCACATCCTCGCTCGTTGCCATCGTGTCGCTAGCTGGATATTTCGCCAGCTCATTTACCCAGCATTCCAGATATGGCTGCGACGGATAATCATAGCCAATATTGTCACAATATTCCGAGACCTTCGCATAAATATTCCCATTTGGATTCTCT
>Ga0181612_100150_pt1 | contig 11802 bp, 5 predicted proteins | sample HoacroProtozoa21_FD_119630 | JGI IMG/M metagenome (GOLD analysis project Ga0181612, IMG submission 119630) | Hoatzin crop microbial communities from Cojedes, Venezuel. Combined Assembly of Gp0051906, Gp0051904, Gp0051908 | reverse complement strand
CTCAGAGGGAAGAAGTTCTTCCTCATGTTCAGATGGAACTTCCTGTGCTTCAGTTTGTGCCCGTTGCCCCTTGTCCTGTTGCTGGGCACCACTGAAAAGAGTTTGGCCCCATCCTCCTGACACCCACCCTTCAGATATTTGTAAGCATACACAGTTACCCCAAGGCAATAAAATGTGATCTATTTCAGTTTAGATTTGATCTGCTCTTCCATGCAGGCAGCACAAAGCTTATTGTAGCATTTCATCAATCGCACACAGTCAAGCTGCAAGGTCCTAATTAGCAGCTCTGTTAATATCAATGCAGCGAGTACAGTCACTGCTAAGGAAAAAAAAATCTACCACTGTGCATATTTCATTTGTACTTTGTGAACTAAGCATAATCTCGTGATACCTCAACATCCTTACCAAAACTGTTTGCAAGCTAGCCAAGTAACACAAAGTTTAACTATTGAGGAAGTTCATAGCTATACAGAGCTGCCTATTTCTAGCCAAGGAACATAACACGAATTTCTTAGATCCTGGAATTACTCAATTTGTCAACATCAACCTATCCCTTGCCCATCAGAGGTGAGTTATTTTAGCAGCACTTTTTCACAACACCTGAGCCAACTGGTGCTTCAGACTATACAGAAACAACTGAAGAACAGCCTTCAAATGATGCGAAGTCCAGAAGTCCTTAGTTGGTGGTGACGCTCAGCGTATTTCTGCTGGCATAAGTAATGAATAAGGGTCAGCCTCACCCTCCCGTAGCCTAAGAATACACCCATGGCCTCAAAGTGGGGTGAGGCTGGTTTGGAGACAGCTTCTGTGCTGCCACAGCCAGGCAGCTCTCAACACCCCAGCTGCCCGGGTACAACTGTACAAACTGGGGGCTGCCCCGTACACACACACTTAAAAGTCCCACTGGCAGAGGTGCTGTGTGCTTGGCACCCGTGGGAGGACAGCGCCACAACAGCAGCACAAGAAGGAGCTCTTAGCAGCCTGTATGATCACCCTGCGTTAGGTCGTGTAATAAGCACATCCCTTCTGCTTCCCCAGCAGCACAGCCGAGCAGTGCAATCTAAATCATGGTGAAAGGCTTGAACATGGGGAGACAAACTAGCTTGTGATGGTATGATTTTGCAAAATATGCTTCTCTGCAAAAGAGAGACTCCAAAACAACCTGGGGTTGTGTGTTTACAGAGGAAGTGTCATCTTTTTTCACACAGGAGAAAATGAAGCACAGATAGTCTGTCCAAAGCCAGGATTAGTCTCCATCTTTCTGCACTATTATTTTAACAGCTTAGTAACAGGACCAAGGCAGCAACAAAAATCCCTTATTAACCATAGCAGGAACAAAGCCAGATGCTCTGTGGAGCGAAGTCAGTGTGGCAAACTTCAGGCTTACGCAACACAGCCTCACTCTGCTCTCCCTTCTGGAGAGTTAAATAAGGTGTAATTTAGCTATCATATTACACTACTTAAAATAAGCAAGCCCTCAGCTTCTCTTCTGAGGTACTTTGTAGTTATAGGTTGCAATGCTTAGTTGAAGTTTGCTTATTATACAAAATGGTTGCTACAAAAGCATATTTCCATTTAATTCACACGAACATCCTTAAAACCAAAGGCCAAAACCAAGGAAACAAAAGCCTAACTGTGGCTAAGTAGGTCTTGGATGGAGCCCAGAGCTGACAAGAACCAAAAGGTTCAGACAAGAATAAAAGAAGCTTCAGCTTTTGCATTCTGTTTTCATTAAAAGTGCTTTTTAAGAGAATCAGTTTACAAAAAAAGGTTTTTAAAAAACAGAACCTAATTTTGAGGAAAGCTTGAATCAAAGAAAAAGTGTTTGCTCAGATTTTAAGTTAATGTATTTTTAAGCTTTAAAATCTTTGTCTGCATATGAATGCATAATATTTGTATTACAGATATTCCACACCTGTCTATTTTGCAGAAGGACAGTTACTTGTCATGTTTTCATCTCAGTCATAGGACAGAGAAAATTCAAATCTAGAACCTGCTTTCTCATTTCAGGGGCAGCTATGACTGAAGTCCACCTAACGTGTTTTTCTTCCTCTTTTTCATTAAAAGAAATTTCTTCCTCTTTCATTCTTCAATTTAGATATAGGTCTTTAAAGCACAGTGGCTTCTCAGAGACCTTTAAATCCTGCACTGAACTAGAATCTGTGACAGTGAGATGTACTTCACAAAAAAAGGACTCAACTTTTGCACAAGCTTCAGGGACAATTGCTGCTCTCTTTCACTATATCGTTGAGGAAGAGTTTACACTTAAAATCAACAGTATATAACTACTCCCCCTTTGGATAACAAGTCAGTCACCTCTCTTCCCCCTTCATCTCTCCTTTCCCCCACTAGCAGCTCTTTGAAACTTTTAATACGACGTTTTTCTAGTATTTCACTTGTAACAGGCTGCAATATCCAAACAAGCGACAGCTCTGCCCAAGGACTCCCACACATTCTTTCTTCCCACAGTCACCCTCTCTGTTACCAGAACTGTACTTTAGGCAATTACCTAGATGGACTACGTAATCAAAAATGTAGCTTTAAAAAAAAAAAAGGGGGGGAAGAAAAAATATTCTGCTTCATCTCTGTTAAGAGTTTAGAGAGAGAAAATTACAATACCTAAACTCAAAGAAACATGATAGTAAGAACTATCCTCTTCCTCATAAAAAAGATCCCCAAAACATAATCAATGCAGCATGTTAGGCTTCACAGCCAAGCACGATATTCTTCCGGGTGCCAAGAACCACTTGGACCAAGTCACTTTCACATCTTGGCAGAACCACCCTTCAAGAAAAATTAAAAACCCTCGTGCCTTCAGTCAGCATTTCCCACAGATGACTGGCTAGTAGCTATCCAGATTACCTCTCCATGGACCCAATCCAAAACTCATTACCAGCAACAGGCTTTTGAAACAGCCCTGTATGTTTTTTTCACAATGGCAAAGCTCTATATTTAACTGAAAGACTGGAAAGAATGTTAAACTCTTTGAAGTCTGAGATTAACAAGGGAAAAGGACATAACGTTTGCCTTTGGCTTGGCAAGTAATACCTGGGGGGAAAACACCCTCTGGGATCTAGAAATAACACAATTTATACAGCGCTCAGTATTGTGCAAGTCCATCAGAGGATGCCTTTACAATTAAAGGTCTCGAGGTAGCAAAATTACTGGTTGCTCCCTATTACCAACACAGTTACTAGATTTTACAAACAAATCTTTCAATAAGAAGTATGAATGGTGTTCAAAAAATGAAAAATTTTAAGTAAAACAATTTTATGTGAATTTATTTTAGCAGCATGCTTGCAATTGCATCCCAACAGCATTAACAAGAATTTAACATCATATAAGATACAAAAATATACAAAATCCTGTAATTTCACCATTTCATTATTTTGGGATTTCATAATCTATTTAGAATAAACTCTGTTCTAGGTCTTCAGAAAAGTGGCCATATTTGAAGGAACTGGCATTTTCAGCAGCATTTTAGGCCACACCACAGTGGCAGAGTAAACCATTACTCAGCTTATCCACATAAAAGCTGTTTGCTTATTTAGTTTCCAGCAGGGTCAAGCCACTGAATTAGCTTGCAGTTTAAACAAACATTAATGTCAGCACAAGTAAAAGGGCAGGAAAGCACGGCCAAGGAAGAATGTACGAGAAACTCAACCAGTCCCAGCTAACACTGATGAAACTGCAGATGGAATTTCACAATTAAATGCCCAAATAAGTACTGCTAAATATAAAAAAGTTTTTCCAATTGACACAAAATAATGGTTCCCAGCCTAAAGCAAATCTAAATAAGCTTAATATAAAAAACCACACCCCACAAATTCAGGATGTTATCTCCTTCGAGGAGGTTGTCTTTCCTCGACAGCATAGCCTACAATCAGTATCGTCACACAGTGGAGGATGTAACTGTGTGCTCCATCACCCTCGGAAATCTCTCTCTGCCAAGAGAGCCATGTGTATTAGGAAATGCTACCCTCTATCGTTTGACTAGTCTGAACAGTTAATGTGTCCGTAAAACAATCACTTTAGGAGGCTAACTCTGCTTTTCTTAGAAATTACTCCACAAATCACGAGCTAAAACCCCACAAACCTGAAGCACTGCTGTTCGTTACTGCACAGTCAGACCCAAACCTTCCTTTCATGCATCAGCTTACTCCTTGGCTACTGCACTCTCATGGGCCCTGTAACTCTGGCTTCCCTTCCCATTCATTTTTACAAATGGAAGGCAAGCAACAGCCTGAAAAATAATTATTGCTTCAAATAACTGAGTTTTTTTTAGCTCTGCCTAATAGTTTGAATTCATTTTTGTCCATTTTGTAGCAGTACTACTTCAAATCCTTACACAATCTTTTACCGTTCGCCTGTCGTCTTCCCACTCCCATCACTTTTCCAAATCCTGGTATTTAAACTCTTAGAACAGCCCTCATTTCAAGATTTTATACTCAAATGCCTTTGCTAGAAAGCTGGAGAAGCAGGATCTGAAGACATAAGAATACTATTGTAAAAGGAGCTAGAATGTGATCTTTGAATTCGACTATATTATGACAAATAATTGCCTTTTAGCAAGGCCTGTTCTGACAGGGCAAGGAGTAACATTTTTAAACTAAGGAAGGGTAGATTTAGACTGGATATAAGGATGAAAGTTTTTAGAATGAGGGTGGTGTAACACTGGCACAGGCTGCCCAGGGAGGTGGTAGATGCCCCATCCCTTGAAACATTCAAGGTCAGGTTGGATGGAGCTGTGGGCAACTTGATCTAGTTGAACACATCCCTGCTCATTGCAGGGGAGGCTGGACTACACGACATTTAAAGGTCCCTTCCAACCCAAACTATCCTCTGTTTCTGTGATTCTATGATTCGCTTGACCAATTTAGAACTTTTTCGCTGAAAGCCTTCTATGTGCCACTTTTAAATAGGTAACACATTCTGCTTTATATTGTTAGGAAAAATATTCTTGTCTTCCAACATCAATAAACTTTGTTGCAGTGAAGCAGTGACTTTCAGAACCCAAATAGCCATAATTTATTTTGTTCACCTGTGCACAGACAATCCTTATGTGCCATTGTTTTTATTCTCACATTACAGGATCTATCCATTCATTTCTGACTTTTTAAAAACACTTTTCTGTCAATGATCTCCCCTTCTGATCCTATTGCATGCTTCAAATATCACTCCCTGACAAGCTTGCTAATACTTCTTAGTCCAAGGAAACATGTGGTTGTATAATTTTTCTTCAATTTACGTGACACAAGTTTCCCTCTCGCAAGTACTTTCAGGAGGTAAAAAATACAGCGGTGCAAATAGAAGACACTTCTGTACTGTGCATGTCAATCAATAGATTCTTCTTGTTCAAGCATTATTTTGTCCAATTTTTGACTGTATTTATCTGTGAGGTGACATTTTTTGAGACAGAGCTGGGCAGATAACAGAGCCTTGCCTTTTGCTGTTGCAGCAATTTATTACGTGAAGTTTCAATTGTATTTCACTGGGTTTAACTCCTTCTAGTGAGGATAAATGATATTTGTTACACTTCTTTGATGAAATGGTTTCATATTGTCAGCCTGAGGTTGTCTCTTCTTTCTGATTATTTTCTGCCTTGGCGTAAACTCTTATACCATCAACTACATACGGGCACCCACAATATCCAAAAATGTCCTTTGTATGAAATATTTCATTTGGTGAATTTGCATTGCCTGGGAAGTGTAGTGAGTGAAAAGCTCAGACAACTTCTAATCTGATTAAATTTGCTAATTTTTGCCTTTTCTAAAGGGAACAATAAACTTGCTCTTACCTGAAAATGAAGTAGAGAATCTGTTTGAAATACACTACTGCTGTCTCAGAACATCATTGTGAAACTGTCTGGGATTCAGACAAAAAACCTGGCATCTCTCATTGTAGTTCTTTCCAAGCTATTGACTCTGAAATAGGCATGGTTGCTTCAGAGATAACCCCTTTTCTGTTCTTGCTGTACATCTCCAAGTCCAGCAAATAATACGCAATGGTTTGACAGTACCATACTTAGGATTTCTCTTGAAATTCTGTTTACCCCTGGTGACATCTAAGCAATGTTACTATACAGCACTGGGTGCGAAGCTATATCCCATCAATAGACTGCCATAAACCTAGCTGAGTAAACAAGTATAGATAGTTGTGAACTACTGTAAGGTGACTGGAAATTTTTAATCAGAAGATACAGAAAGAAAGTGTAAGCATAGAACCTGTATATAATCTAAGTCTGAAGAACTGATCTTGCCATGAAAAAGTTGGAAAGGGATAGAAGATGGAGTAATGAAAAAATTGGAATTCAGACTCAGTTTTTGATCTTTTTGAGTATATTAGATGAAGCATGCATTGGAACTTTCTGAGAGTAAGATATAGGTAAGGTATAAGTAGCAGTCATATTTCTGGAGGAAACCTTAAGGACCTCGTGGTTTTGGACAGATAAATGCTACAGTAAAATAGGAATTGTACCTATAAAGAGGGAATAGAATGGGGTACTGAGTAAACTCTTTGGTGAAATTATTCCTGACAGACAACAAGTATACTGAGATGAGATGTTTAAGAATCATATAAAGAACTAATGGATAAAAATGCTGTTGTGATTGGTAAAAAGTTTCAAGTATGCGCAAAAGCACAGGTCATCTCAGAAACTAACTAATCATAGTGAGTCACTATATTTATGTTGGTTACAGAGACACACACACACACATTCAAATGAAAAAGAATAATATGCTGGGTACAAAGTTCACTACAGTGGAGGTGATTACTCACTATAACAAACTAGAAGGAAGCTGTGAGCGCTCTCCTTTGATGCCTCAAATATAAAATGGGTAAACTACATCTCCCCAAAGAAACATTGGTCATCTTTTAACCTGTCAGTTAACTAAATTAAATGAGATAAAGTATAATTGCCTGTGATTTGACTTCAGTTCGGGTCAGAAACCAAACAGATTTCCTCTCTCCTGCATCCTGCCCTGCCTCTTCAGAAACAGATCTGGGACAATCCAAAGCATGTAATTCAAGCCAGTAAAAAATATTTTTCTTTTTGTAAACCCTTTATCTTTTTTCTTCTGTTCTTTCCTTATTTAATGATTTTTCAAATTTGAAATTAAAAGTCTAAGTATTTGTAAAATATTGAAAATTAACATTTTATCTTTGTAAAAAAATGATAATTAAAAAAAAAAATGCTTATAAGATTTTTAGTATCATTAGATCTATTGCTGTTTATAACAGATCCAGATGACAGATTGGGTTAAACAGCTGCTTCCTTTTTTCTTTACTAATCTCCACTTTCTTAACCTCAGATTAATTTATTACTTAAAACAAGAAAGTCAGTTTGGAACTGAAAAGAAATCTACCTAGCAAAGGAATACGAACAATATTTCCTGAGCAATTTGATCAAAATACAGGCAGTGCAACCTTAGGACCTGTACTAGAACAACCCTCCACATTATGGTCATTTTGTCTAGAGGGCATGAAAAGTGAATGGCCATTAAACACCCAATGAATTGCTAAAGGAAAGAAAATGACAGCAGGATTTGAATAACATATTAATTAACACTGTTTCCTTCTTTTCTTCACCTTTGTAAATATATCTCAGTAACTCTTTATATTTTTTACTTTTTTTGGCTATTACCTTTGACTTACTAACTCCTTAAACTTCATATAACAGAACTTAAGACCCAGAAGCATACACTGTAAGATTTCCAGGGTTTGTCCTTGTCCTACTGCATTACCAGAATGAATGCATTATTATTCATCCTCTCAAAACTACATTTTTTCCTGCTTCTGTGTATTAGAAATGAGGCATTTGGGTTTATGATCATTGAAATGTCCCAAGCTGACAGCACAAAGCCACTTAACATAAAATGAATGACGCTTCAACTCTGCTAACAGTGTCAGGTTTTGATTATGATTGGGATTCTGGGGACACCCATCACAGAAAAAACTTTGGTACTTTGTATTAAGGGATAAACATTTATGCTCCTATTTAATTCTACTATAATTATTTGGGATGCAATATCAAATAAGAAAATGTTTGATCTTGTGAAATCCAGCAGTTTCTCTATTTCTTTGCTGGCTGCCTGTATTGCTATGCATCCTCATCAATATCTAGGACAGGGTAAAAATGGTTACTGAGTTGTGCTAGTTAAACAGTTTAAAGAGGACAGATTGCAGCTGTCATGTAAAGAATAAGCGGAACTAGAGAATAGAGACTCTAGTGAGCAGCTGGCACAGAGATACAGGGCTTTCACTAGACAGTCACTTGCATTTCCTCCAAACAAGTAGGAGGAAAAAATAAGTGGAGCAAGCAGGAGGAAGAAAAAGCACAATAAAAATAAGGAATTCAGTATGCAGTTTCTTTCTGGTTTTGCAAGGGTCATAGTCACAAATCACAGTTGGTTTTTGGCCCTTTTATGCTACTGTTGTTCAGATGTTTGAAAATGACAGTTCCTTTCATGTGGGGAATTTAGCCCCCTTAGTCCCCCTTAGAATCCTGACATTGCTATATCCTTTAAGACAGATGGACTTTAGGAAAAGTCTCATACCCTTTTCAAGAATTTACACATCTTTATACCATACACTGCTTAATTTCCTCAGCTTCTTATTTAACTTTAAAACTTTCCCTTGCCTTTACTCCGGAGAGTGTCCTGGGAATACATCATGTATTTCTTCCTGTTCTCTTGCACTGTAGGCGTTATTATCACTTACTATCATTGCTGTGGTTCTTAATATACTTCTATATATTCATATTAAAATAAAAAAAAATCTGTTAAGTATGACTTCCTTTCTCCTGTTCCATCCAAGAAAGCCACAAGTTTGTCTCTGTGTGTGTTTTCTTAATGGGAAATGCTAAGGTTGATAAGAAAACAAAGTTGACTTCACATTAAAATTGAGTTAAAAGCTAATAACTCAGTCCTTATAACACTTAAGAAAGAGGACTGATTCTGCAGGCTTGTTTTAACATGAAGCTTCTGCCTTCCTGATGCAAAAATCCAGACCCTGCAACATGCCTGTTTACAGCTCACTCTAAAATAGCAATAGAAAATTGATGATCAACAAGAGTCAGCCTCTTAATTGCCATTAGAATGAGTGGAGCATCCCCCTCCTGAGTGATTTAGAAAGAAACGTTCAATAGTGATAAATATAAAATAATGCACACTGTTATATTGAATCATATAATGCAAACTATTTAATCGTGCACACAGTCAGAGAGCAGCACGAGCAAGAGTGTTACCTAATGGAAGGCAAGCTTGGACCTGAGGACAACCATGATGGCGATGCCTTCACTGACAGGGCAAAGTCCCACAGCACCAGAGGCAGGCCAGCAGAGCATGGCACGGACTGCAATGAGTCCTACAACCAGTCCAGCAAGAATCATGCAAAGGCAGAATAACAAGCCAAATCCAAGGTCAATCCACAAAACAGTAATTTCAGGAACAAGGCAAGGGGCAAGGCCACATACAACATAGCTAGGGCAGGAATATGAGTAGGGAGGAAGTGACTCTTTTTCAGAAACAACCACTGAAATTACCTGTCAGTGTTTTAACACAGTCCTTTCTTACACATTGTGTAATTCAACTGCAGAAAATATTGTCACCAGATTTAATGGAAGCCAAAGGAATATGTATATTCAGAGCAGGTTTATGTGAATTCATAGATTTTAAGTCCACCAGTGGCTATTATAATTATGACAGTTGGATCACCTGGTCCTTAATTCCCAAACTGTTGATTGCTGAGTTGCAATACTGGAGAAAAGATCACTCTATCTACTCTTTCTGAAAACATTTACTAGTCATTGTTAGGAACATGATGCCTTGGATTGATCCTTCATTTTCTTACAACAGGCTTTGTGTTCTTTTGACAGCAAGGATTTATGCCATAACCATAATGTTAAGTTTATGAAAGACTTCATTACAAAACACAGACACAGAGAAGGCATATTTGTAGGCAATAAAGTCAAGGAAGAAGAAGATGTTCTCCAGAAAAAACAATTTTGAAACTATCTACCAAATCCTCAAAAATTTTTTAAGCAACCTAGACAACTAATCTTTGTGTGAGAATATTAAGCAGGACTTACACTAAAATTTGACAAGGATAAACTAAAAAGATGGTAAAAGCATTTCTGAGAGAGTTTGAATAGAATAAAACCTAGGGTTAAACCAAAGTTTACTAACTAACTAAGTTAAACCTAAGTTAAACCATAGAAAAGCCTGAAACTTCACTAAATAGGTGTGACCTTCCACTAAACAGGAAACAGTTGAAGCTAGTAAAAAAGCATTCAGGAAGGTTCACAGCCAAGGCAAAATAACAGTCAGAATCTGACTGCAGAATCTGAAACAAATGACCAAGCATCTGCAATAATGCACTGAATACGAAAACATATCAACCTTAATTGTCACAGAGCCACAGAAGGAAGATAAGCCAAAACATATTAAGCAGCTCAGCAGAACATTACTGTTACTTTTAGGAAATGTTCATAGCAGATTGATGCTACAGTAAAGGAAATCTAAGAAAAAGAAGAAGGTAAGAAAATAATCTGCAGGTGTCAGTGAAAAGACATTATGTATTGAATAAATACAGTGTTTTTAAGAGTCCTAGGAAGATACACTGAAGTGAAAAATGTTAATCACTATTAACCTGTGTGATTCTGAAATATCTCATTATTCTTGCAGAAAATTCACAGAGGATGATGGCTGGCTGTGGAACACAGATGAAGTTAGTGAGCATGGTGGGTTAACTTTGGCTGACAGCTAAATGTCCACCCAGCCGCTCACACATTTTCTCCCTCAGTGGGATATGGGGAGAAAATATGAAGATTAAGAATATCCATGGGCAGAGATAAAGACAGGGAGATCACTTACAAATTATGATCGCAGGCAAAGTAGACTCAATTTGTGGAAAATTAACTTCATTTATGGCCAGTTAGAATAAATATTTCATTACCAGTTTGGGTGGTGGGAAACTGCAAACACCTTGCCACCTACACTCAATACAGCAAGAAAAAAAATCTATTTTAAAACAGCATACTTTGTCCAGTCTTAAGCCCAATGCAAACTATTATTTATTGACAAGAATAAAAAGAAAACAGTGCAATTGTTCTCAATTTTTTAGTACATTGTGAGAACAAGACTTGAAGGAAAATATATGGAATGCCTTGGACTGTGAGTCAGAAATGTAAAGACATAGATATTGAAGGCAGATAATGAATACACTTACTCTGTTTCTACACTTTCAAAAAGTGCAAAGAGTAGTTCTAAGGAGATGGAAATAAAGTTTTGAACATTACAATGATTCCTTTTGAAATCAGTGTTTTTAACAGGAAACCCTAAATTCCCGTTAAGTAAACACTGGGCATTTTGTTATCTACTGAACTGGGTAAGAACGGACAATAATCCAAAAGCAGAAAGTGTAGGAATCAGTAGAGTATTTCTAATGAAGAAGTCACATAACATCTGGACGACAGAAACCTATCCTGCAGTAACAAATCTTCAGGCAATCCTGAATGTTTTTTACTAGATATCTGTGAAGACTGAAGGATGTTAAATGGATAGTCCAGGTTACAAAACTGGACAAATATAGAAGATTCATGAACACATCAATGGCTAAATTTCTGTTATGGAAAAGACGGATAAAATGGTTTGAAAATGTGTGAAGAATAGAAGCACAAGTATTCCTTACCACTCCAAACACTGTAACAGTGAACCACTAGTAGAATCACAGAATGGGTGAGGCTGGAAGGGAGCTGTGGATCTCACCGGCTGCAACGGTTTGCTCACATTCTCCTCGAGCCGT
>Ga0181612_171228_pt1 | contig 11804 bp, 7 predicted proteins | sample HoacroProtozoa21_FD_119630 | JGI IMG/M metagenome (GOLD analysis project Ga0181612, IMG submission 119630) | Hoatzin crop microbial communities from Cojedes, Venezuel. Combined Assembly of Gp0051906, Gp0051904, Gp0051908 | reverse complement strand
GGGCTCTGAGCAACCTGACCTACTTACCGGTGTCCCTGCTCGCTGGGGGGGGGTCAGACTAGATGACCTCCAGGGGTCCCTTCCGACCCAAAACTTTCTATGATTCTATGATCCTGGCACCTTGAAGTCAGTCATGCCAGTTCAGAAGCTCCTTCACATGTAGCTTTCTCTGACATCTCCAGTGTGGGAACAGGGAGCCACAGGAGAGGGACGCAAACAGCTCCGGACAAAAGACACCTTTTGCAATTCAGCCTGCATTTAGAAACTCAGCTCATCTGTGTTCTGCATGACAGTGAAGGCAAGAATACATTCCAGCATTATGCTGAATGTTATTTAGCTAATTGAAGTGTTATAAATACAAACTTGTTTTGATGAATTAATTTAATATACATTTGTGTGTTTGCCTACAAGCCATTCTTGGACTACGTGTCTTAACAAGGAAGATTTCTAAGGGTACACTGGTATAATTAAGAGAAGTACTTAGACAGCTTTTAAGATTGTATGGCTTCCCTCACTCAAACTTAAGTTTTTCTAAACGTTCATATGAATTTCTTACTAAAGCAATCACACACTACCGGCATCCACCCTGCTCAAGTATTAGAAGTTTACTGATCCAATGGTCTTGAACTGTATTACGTACCTTATCTGTTATGACTATTTTAGATTTAAGTCTAGATCTAAGTTTCACTTAATGGTGGTTTTTTTTTTTTTTTTTTTTTTTTTTTTTTTTTTTTTTTAAAGCTGCCTAGATTTTTAAGTTTCACTCCAGACTTAAGATTTCATTTCTACTTCCCTTAACCATACAAGTTAAATCTGAAAAGCCTTTTCAGGCTTCTGGGGAGAAGACTGGTAGAACACAGCTGCATCAAACAAAGCACATGCTTAGTTCTTCCATGCATATAGGCTACTATCAGTCTACTATCAGTCTGCTATGGTGAGAGTCTACTAATTCACAAAACAGAATGCAGCTCTAGCAGTGTTAAACGACTCAGTGGAGCACAGAGCAGTCTCCAGAAACGCAGAAGCACTATCTTACCTGCACATTCCTCCTGATGTGCAGATCTGCCTGCAGTTGCAGACACTCGCTGACCACCGAATGCCTTTACCCTGCACATCAGAGCAAGAACACCAGCTACACAGGCACACAAAACTTTCAGTCCACTGGGACAGGCAAAGACACTCAGCTTCTTAAATATGGAACTTTCCTCAAAAATGCAAGGAGCTATGGGTTCAATACCACCTACTCTATCAACAACCAGGTGGTGAGCTTCAGAGACACCTCAAACCTAAGTGCATCACATTTTGATTAGAATAGCTCTTGGTGAGCATTTTTCATTCACTTTAAGACTTAACACTGCTCCTGCTTGTGATGCTCAGGTGTGCAGGTCATTTTCCATCTCCCATTGTTTGAGAGTCATCAAGTAGGAACAGTTATTCAGGGAAAGGACGACTTCAAAAATGGTAGCTTCAGTAATATTTTGCCCCATAATAGACAAAGAAATAATTCCGTAACCTTCTACTGAGGTCTCAGCTGAAGCATCCATTTCAGTGTTGAGGAATCTTTTCATAAAGCAGGGAAAGAACCTTTATCTTTGGGGCTGGAGAAAGGAACGATGATGAATAATATGAAGAAGAAATCAGGTACCTGGTTAAGAGCCACGCACCTTGACTTGAAGAATTCAAGTTTCTCCTGTTCCAAAGGACATCAAATAAGATCTCATGACCTTCCATAACAAAATGAAGATGATGGAACACACCTGAATTTGTTGTAGGTATCTTTCCAAATACTCAGTTAGGCTAATCCATTCAAAATGGATTCCAAATGATGAAAAATGAAGCTGTGTTTATGCAGTAGAAAAGAGGAAGAACTGGACCAAATTGCAGAGAGGTGAGAATGGAGGATAACGTGCTTTCAGTGACTACTATTCCTTTCATGTATACTAATCAAAATTTATTTTTTCTAAATATATTTACAATACCAGTTTGAAAGATTATGAAATATTTTCAGAATGGCTTTGCAGTATCTGCCCTTTTTTGATATTCTCCAGGGAATAACTGTTACCACAGATTCAGAAGTTCTGCTCAGAAAGGAAATCATTGACAAAAACTGAAAATCTGAACTCTCACTTCAAGAAAACTTAACTTTTCAGGACTGCTGTCAATCGGCTTAATTCTGCTTGAAGCGTCAAGAAGCCCTTCAAATACAGGTCAATGTTTACAACAATCATGTCTACTAGACAAAACCTTCAGAGTCAATGGAATACTCAATTCCCCCCCCCCCCACTATTCTCAAAAGCAAAAAGCACACTGTGGTATTAATGCAAATGGCCAGTTAAGGATCTTTGAAGGATGATGCACCTACTTAACTACTGATCTATGAACATTAATTTGCAAACCTTTGACTGGCATGCATAATCCACGATGCAAGGTCAAGTTAACCAGTTTTAAGCTATTTAAAAGAATTATTTCAACTCAAGTGTTCTGCTATACCTGCAAACTTAGTGCCACTGACCACCCTTCCCTGAGGGTGTAGTAGTTCTCCTGTCCCTTAGTGGTTTATAGATTTTGAAATCATTTTCTCCCTGCCCTAACACACAGACATGTATGATACCCTTCATAAAAAACAGCATTGCCACTTGTACAACCTTCGTACAGGATGGGTATTAAGGCAAGGACACATTCTTTTACTAAACAAACTAAGCAAACATAGAAAGAGAATTTACAACATATGGGAAGAGAGACTGGCAGCTTCACAATCTGAGCTTGTCCTCAGTCATACAGGCAAAAATCACTATGGCTATTACATAATTAAGCAAAGAACATATGGACACTTTACATGTTTTCTTCTTCCTAGCCCATTAAAAAAGGGGCTAGAAAAAAGGATAAAATTTAAAAGCCAGCCACCCTCTAGGACCAGCAAACAAAACACTACAGACCTAACCTAATTATAAAACTTCTCTACAAACAACAACTAACTTCCTACTGGAACACCACACCTCCAAAACCAGATTTGCCACAGAAACGCAATAGCATTTAAAGTAGCAGAATATGGAATAGCAAAGTTTAAGTTAACAGACAACCCTGCCAGCTAGCTGAACATATGAGTCTGCAGATGAAAATAAGTATTTTTATATTGGTGTTGCACTCCAAGGTCATAACAGAGTCAAAATAAGATCATTATTAAGTGTAACAAGCTGATACTGATGAGCTTCATTTGTATGCAATAACAAAAACTTCACATTTCGTTTATATCTTCAAACCAAACTGTTTTTCACATCATCAGTGACCCAGAAGACATTAAGAAAGAAGTCCACAATAGAATCCCGCCCCTCCCCCCCGTATTTACTTTGGCACAAACGTGACATTTCTGTCCTTGACAGTCAGCTCTTACTTTAATATTACTCACATTTTCATTTACTTTCCCAAGAAGCATTACTTCTTTTTAAAGAAATATCACACACATTACATGTTTGTAGTTTATTTCTCAAATTGCCGTATAACATTATGCTTTATATATGCCACATGCCAGAAGTTATTCCCAACTTCAACTAGTTCATAACTCTAATATTTAAACTTCCCCATAATTTTTCACATCCAATATTTTTCATAGCTGCTTGCTTCCTAGTTTATAACCACAGCTTGTAAGCGCTTATCTTCCAAGACAAGGATTCAAGAATATCATTCCTATGAAGGTAGTTAATTTCGAAAGCAGACTAGAATTTGTCACAGCCCATCAATAATTAGAATTGGACACTATGGTGCATAGTTGATCTTTGAGCAAACTGTCTGCTGCGTATTACTGGCAAACATATGAATGATTTAATGGTTTGCTTTTGGTCACTGAAACCTCATGAAGCACCTCAGCAGCTCTGCAGGTCTCTTAGCATTCAGAAGCCATGCAAGCAACTTAAAACAAGCAGGCTGAGGCACGCTCTCGAGACTGGTCTAACAGGTACTGAAAGATGCTTAATCTAGGATCCACAAGCTACAACTGAAATGGAAAGAATCGTTTCCTTCAGCCTTGTCAAATAGTGGCAGAGGGCACTTTTAGCCATTTGGCCTGCAATCACAGGAACAGAATCACAGAAAGGTTGTGACTTGGACCTCGGGAGGTCATCTGTAACAGATTACTCAGGACCTCGCCCAGTTCAAGCTGGATTTGAGTATCTCCCAAGTACAAGCAGATTCCACACCCCAGTGTGCCTGCTGGGGAGCCCAGAACTAGACGCTGTACTCCAGATGGGTCTAACCAGTGCTGATCATCATCCTTCCACCGCTGGTGATGCTCATCCCAGTGCATCCCAGAGCGCTGGTGAGTCTTCATTGCCACAACAACGCACTGCGGGGTCACGCTCAACTTTTCCACCAGCTAGAGGTGAGGCTGGTGGACAAGTTGAGCAAAACCCCCACCTTTTTTCATGTTCCCACTTCGGGTATAGCGCCTACCCAGTAGTAACAATATTGTCTGGATATATAGAAAAAAAAAAAAAAATCAGGTAATAGACACACCCAGGTTCACTATACAACAATGTCCTTCTGAATTCTGCAGCAGTGGAGACATTTATCAAAATTACAGCTGAGACTACAGTAAACAGAAAGATTACTTTGGATGAAAGAAAGATACCATGACATTTTGTAATCTGCACAGCAAAGTTACATTATTAAGCATTAGAGAGCATTTCAATGGTCATATCCTTCAGCAAGAAAGAATAAAAAGAAATAGAGAAGTTAGCTTATTAAACCAGCGAAACTATAAATTCTATATAATGATCAAGTCGCAGTATCTTACCATTGTAAAACCTGTTCACAATGACTTATTCACCACATAGTAAGAAAGACCGAGGGAAGCGTATCCTCATTTAGCCAAAATGTAAACTTTAATGTTGAATAAAATGCATAATTTTAGCAAACTAGAAGAAATGTGGCCTCAGTGCACTCAACGTGCAACTAAGTTCTGTGTTACTCAAATTACTTTGATGTTATGCAAATAAAAATACTTAGGCTTGAAGGCAGAAGTTAAATAAGCTTATTTAAAACTTTTTTTTTTTAAACACAAAAGTTTCTATTCGGCAAACAGAATGTAAAGCTTTAAGTCTTCACAAGTGCAACGCTTCATGCCACATGGTCTTGCAGTGTATCACGACAGGCTTCCATGCTCATGTCTAAACCAAAGCTGAGCATTACTTCATCAGGCATAACAGAACTTGCTATGAAAGTGAAAATTTTTCCCTAGTGCTTTTTCAGCAGACCCAGCAGGTACAGTAACGCGATGATTCAGCGGGAGATGAGCTCCTGCTCCAGAGGGAAACACCTACCAGAAGTGGAAGAGCTGCTGACCATTCAGTTGCAATTATCCTGGAATAATTGTCTTGTTTTCATTCACACACATGGGCTATCTTCAGTGAGGCATAGCAGCCTCTTCAGTGATTCTTCAGGACTATTTCCTACTAATACTTTGTAACCCATCTCCCCTCTCCCTCTACTTGCTGCTTCCTTTTTGGTATTTACTGCAATCACTGCTGGTTGAACAGGATCAGACTGGTAAGGCAGCCAAGGAGTAACATAGACGTGCGACAGATATGCTGGTCGTACATGACAAAGAACAGGTACCTCTGCTGTAATGTGACACTAGTAACAAAAAAATTTCTTCCCCTCAACCAGCCCCGAGAGATGTGTTCAACTGTCACTTAAAGGCAAAGTACGCAAGTCACATAACACAACTAAATAAACTCTGGGCATTTTTACCTTGATAGGAGAAACACTTTCACCAGAAGAATAGCGTACCTTATGGAATCATGAATACCAAAAGAACTTAGGATTCAAGAATCACTGAAGATCAAATAGCAAACGGTACCTAAAATTAGCAAAACATGGTTTCTCTAAATAACCAGCGAATTCTCAAAGAATCGGTTTTAATGTGCTTGTGGCTGTCAGAGGACCACAGCGTGGATTCATCGCTCTGCATAAAGAAGCTACACCAAGATGCACAAATTCCAAACCCTTCATTAGCAATTACAAGATGGAAGGAAAACCAACTAGATAACCAGTGAAAAGGAAAGTGACAACCACAGAATTATAAGACAGCGAAATAAGCAAAACAGCAAAAAATTTCTATGGACCATGCAAGAACACACTGGTTACTATAAAACCCAAATTGTATAAAGATTTATTTTCCAAAGTATAAGCCAGCTTTCCTCTTGCCACACTAAACAGTAGGATGATACAACAAAACAGTTGCTCCTACAATCAGCATACAATATTCTACTCAGTCTGGTCACCTACACACATCATCTAAGTGGGGCTAGGCAGATGGGAAGCTCCACCAACAGTTTAATCCGCAGCCTAAAGGTCTCTAACAAGAAATTCTGTATGACATTTGAGAATTATTCCAAGTTTTAATAGGGCAAGGTGTTTATCCAAAAGCACCTAATTTGCAACTAAAAGTTACACCTTCAATTTTGACTTAACATGTTAAAATACAATTTATGTCAAGTAATGAGAACAAACTCAGGCCTAAAAAGATTAACAGATAAACATAAGTAATAAAGGCACTCTAATACCTAAAAATAGCTGCTACAGGGCTAAAGCAGCTTGTTCTCATTTGCCAACTTCCTTTTTGCTACTGTTTTGTTAGTAAGGGACTCTGCATTCTACCAACCTCGATGCCACTTTGTCTCGCTAGTTTTACAGCTGTATTGTAGTAGCCACAGCGTAAAAGATGTTCCACCATCATACGATCCATACGTTTCTTCTTCCACATGTTTGCAGCAGCGGGCTGGTCACTACTATGTTCTTTCAGATGTTCAATCCTACGTTTGCAGAGTTTTGCACTTTCATCTTCAGCCTGGATTGATTCAACTGCCTAAAGAGTAAAAATTAACAGGAACAAATAAGAGCTATACATTTGCTTTTAAACCAAAACACAGTAAGAATTGTTTGTAAGCATTCTTTACATATTCTACAGTTACTCCCATAGCATTTCTTTCATTTACAAAGACATTTCCTACAGCAGCATTTAAGTTTCAGTGTGGCTGGTCCAGTTCTGAGATACTCTGGCATAGAAATAATTTTTTATTTGCCATTATGTAGATATGCACTTTTCTGCTTAATGTGCAGTTAGTCCAAAACCAGCAATGTATCGACTACAGCAGCGACTGCAGCAGCAACTGCTTTAATAGTCTGCAAAGAGCTTCCTAAAGGTTTGCAGTCATCTGGTCCAACCAGTTGAAAATCGTGAATTTCCACTTCTAAACTCTGCATGGCTTCTTCCTCAAGCAGCTGTCCTACTGAATTAGTTCTGCTGAGGATGATGCAGAGTAAGCCCACATTACTTCTAACACACTGGAACCATTTTAATCAGTCATGCAATAATGAAAATTGTATAAACATTTGACCTCTTGGCACCTTTAATTCAAGGACCTTAAAGTAGTTTTCCGAAAATTATCATCAGCTTTGCTAAACTTGTATTATTTTACTTACCTCTGCTACTCTGGAAACACGGATCTACTGTTATGAGCTTTACTTAGGAAAATAAATTTGTCCAGAGGAAGCAGAGTGACTTTTTAAAAACAAACATATTGGTATTCCCAGTGCAAAACACACAGTCCAAAATATCTCCACAACATTTTTTTTTTTTAACTTAAAAAACAAACACTCACATCATACTTACTTTCCTTCAACCTTAAATTATATGGCTGATTAGTTATGCTGCAAATCTGACCAGGCAATTTTATTATAGACCTATCGTAAATCAAAGCTAGCTGACTCAGTATACAGCACGCGAGAGCTGTGGGTCACACCAGGCTACAGAACACAAAAAAGCCTGCAGTACTTTTACATGCTTGCTAAGGTAAAAGCAAACCAGAATACGATGGAGGCGTAGTACCTTTCCCATCTGTGATATATCACTAGTGATGCAACTTCAGGTTGGGTTGCCTTACTAGTGGCAGCTTTAAACTTGCTGGCTTGTGTTTGAGTAACTGCACAGCTATGGCAACAGGGAAGTCCATGCAGGTTTGCCGACCAAGCACAGACCAAATAAACCGGCTGGCTTTTGGCAGCCCACTTTGCACTCCATGCTGGCACGGCTACCAGCTCAGTCCTCAGCTATTCTGGCTGCAGTATCATTCTCGGATAACAGCTCCAGCTCTGGAAGCACAGGTTGGTTCTAATTGCTTTTACGTGCATGCTTATTTACAGACTTCTGGAAGGATCAATATTTGAAAAGCAAAGTGAAATGAATGAAAACTTGTGCAAGAAAAGCCTTACAAGCATTTGCCCTCGTTAAGCCTGACTCTGATCTGGTCCTTGATACCAAATTCAAGTATCTAAAACCCTAGTTGCTAGACAAGATAGTCTTTTAGTAAAATTCATGTACACGTCTATAGCGTACGTTATTTTTAGTACTGAAGCCTGAGTTACTTGTATGACTGAATCTAGCTTTATTTTGTAACATAGTTTGGAGACCAGTCATTTTTTTAAGTTATAAACTGAGCGAGCCTTTTCTATTCAGCAGGCAAACACTAACTCAAGCCAAAACTGACTTTCACTTCTTAGATGTCTGCAGTACTATCAGATGTGAAGGCAACCTCGAGAATTACTCTGAACACAATCAGGAGAATCCACAACAGTCAGGCACAAAGGTTGAGGCCCTTCTTTTTCCAAAGGGCTCTCCTTCTATGGTTTTGTATCTGGACTTACACAGCTCTTGCTGGGTTTTTGATTCTTCTAGTGCATTCAGAAAGGCTACAGATCCTTTTCAAAACCCTCTGAAGCAAGTCTATCTGGACTTGCCCTGCTGGACATTAATAGAACTTGAGGGAACAATCATATTAAACAGGACATAAAAGCGAAAACAAAGGCCTAGGTTTTCCCAGGATCATTTTCAGAACCCAGAAAACCTGCTGCGTTGAAAAGCTACTTTTTAAGAGCGAGTAAGGTGTTAAATAAAGGAACCATCTAATACTATTACGGCCATCTCAGCAGTTCATCAGATCCTTGTCTAAACACAGGAGGAAACAGAGATTCCACATGGGTCCAGAGGCCCTAAAGAAAACAATCATTTTGCCCGAGGCAGAGATTACAGAGAAGAAAGTTGGAGATGAGGGTTTGGAGCAGAAACAAGACCTTTGTATTTCAGAAGACTTTTACTGTTAAACAAATTTTTTTGCCTTTTGTTCTTTCTGAGCAGCTACAAGATTCCCCACAGTCTTTCAGGCAGTCAAAAACAAATGAGCAATTACACTAAAATGGAGCCTTGCACCCGAAACATTCAGCAATGCCTTCAGACACACCCCCGCAGTCAGCAAAGATTTAACAAGTAAATAACTTACTCCTCCACATCATTACTACACACCTACAAGCAAAATTTAACACCTCTTTCAGAAATAGCAGCCATTTATTTCTGTAAGTAACAGAAGTGAAGAAAACATATCCTTTAAGACCTCTAAGTCTCACAAACTAAAGATGAAAACAGTAATTAGATATATGAAGTCTTTTGCAGATCAGCTTTTCAACACTTAGCTAACTTGTTCAAGCAGAAAACCCCAAATCAACATACATGACAGTGTCATTTTCATCTTACAAACCTCCAAGCTATTTTGATGCTTCACTTAATATAGTCTTAAGATTTATATCTGTTGGTTATTTCATTTAAATTTTAATTAAATGACTCTGCTACCATTTGTTTTGTCTATTTATTTTTGGAGAAGCACTGCTCTAAAGCCAGGCAACAGAGCTATTTTCATTTTTCTCCAAAATCTGTTTCATGTAAATGTTCTGATGAGTCTCAGGATGAGTAATATTCCCATCCAAAATAAGGATGGCTTATACTACATAGTTTATGTTTTTAACTCATTCTTCTTAGAAAGATGTGATAAAGGCATGAAAGTTTGGCTGTATTTCATGCAAGAGTTCAAGTTTAACAGCTGGAAGCAGGTTATCCTGCTAAACTTTGTTTAAAATGCTGTTAGCAATATTCCCTAGGAACCTTCCAACCTGCAAGCTCAGTTATAAAAAGCGTTCAAGTAACAATCCTCGTACTTTCCTCTGCAAAGAAGCCTCGACGCTGCACACAACTACCCCTGTTGGGGTTTAAACATTTTTCAGACTCATTGTCTACCTGTTTTCCCTCCTCAAGTGATCAATTAAAGCAACCACACAAACTTTTCCATTGAACAAGCAGGAACTGATACAAATCAATTCGTTTTGATGCCATTTCTCTTCTGTGGGTAGACAAATTCCTTTCAGGACTGTAAATACATATCAATTTTACCTCTCAAAGAGGTTTGTCATACTTAGTCACGGAACACTAAGTCATATTTCATAAGTGCAGTGAAGCAAGATACAGTAAGTTTTGGTGTTTTGCTGTGCATTCTAAGGCCTTTGTTTACAGTGCCACTAATACCTATATCTTGAAAAGAAAATTCAGGCTAACAGCATTGCAGGAAACTACTTCTTTAACTTTGCAAAGGCAAAACCATCACAAGGTAGAACACCACTTACCTTTCGTTTCAGAACACTGAGTTTTTCAACTACTCCATCCAGGAGACTAACAACCGAATCTACAGCAGGACAACTGCTCAGCGTCTTCTCCAGCTCTGCCACAACCATTGTAACGTGGCTAGTCTCTCGATCAATGTTTTTCTGTGCAGCTCGAAATCGTTTGTTCAGTGTTTCATATGGCACCTAAATGAGAAAAGTCATTAGAAATAAAAAGTCAGGTCTTCTAGAGTTTAAAGAGATCTGATGCGGTCAGAACACCTCCTAGGTTCCATGACACTACAGGTCATTAACTGAACTTGAGTTCTCCTATCAAAGCCGTTATTTAAGCCCTCTCAGCAAGGAGCTAACACACTTCAAAGATAATGAAAACACAGTGACAGGAAATAAAAGCTGGTGATTCTTTCCAATTTCACCTCTCCTGCTTTGACTGCAGCAAGCACTGATGGAAACAGTTCAGGCAGAACAAAGCAAAGACAAGCCTGTACGTAAAAAACAAAAGCTACAAGTTAACCACAACTAAGAGATCACCCTTCAGAACATGGCTTTTCAAGTTCACATTTCTTTCCTCCAGGAGTTCATAAAACAAGACAAAGTTATCTTTGAGAAAGCATGTATGATGCATACTGGCTACTGAAAAGTTTATACATAATACACCAATGGTTACTCAGGACATCTAATAGGTCTCCTACCTACTTCTGCTCATGAAGGACTGCTTTTTAATATTAACTCCAGTGGGACTATAACGACTGCCAAGAGAAACTCCACACAAGTTTTCTTTTGGTGAAAAAATCCTACACTGTATGACTAAGTCTGTTAAATTCCTCTAAGGCTCCACTCGTCGGCTTAGAGACCAACCAGTCTTGGAGGTCTCCTGTCCTACTTGTCCCACACCTTTATGGCACAGCCATATCAAAACTGCTACTGACAGCCATGAAGAACATGTACGTGGGAGTAGTCTACAGACTGGTCAAATTTTAGAGCACCGAATGATTTGGGGGAAGCTTACAGTAAATGCTGTTTCCATCCTGTTGCTTCCACTATAGTGACAGCTTAAGCAATTTAGACAGACGTTTTATTACTTCATGGAAACAGGAATTTTAGAACTAAAAACATTCTGGTGTTACACACTTCATTCACCCCTATCGTTGATCTTGAAAAAGTCCATGAAGAGTTCTTTCTGGTAGTTATGGTAATCTTGATTGCTTTTCCATTAATCAAAGACATAATCTAGCTAGCAATCAGATTACACACATTAAAGGTAAAACAGGAAATGCAAATCAGTGTTCTGTTTGGTATATATC
>Ga0181612_163814_pt1 | contig 11804 bp, 5 predicted proteins | sample HoacroProtozoa21_FD_119630 | JGI IMG/M metagenome (GOLD analysis project Ga0181612, IMG submission 119630) | Hoatzin crop microbial communities from Cojedes, Venezuel. Combined Assembly of Gp0051906, Gp0051904, Gp0051908 | reverse complement strand
TGTATATTGCTATTGACTTCAACAAGTGATGATGAGATTCAGTTACACCAGTGCAAAATTCCCCAGTTGAGATCTTAACCTGTTGGACAAAGGAAATATAAGCATAGGTTTCAATAACGACAGGATTTATTGGTCTAGGACAGATAATGAATGTTAGAACTTAAACCTAGGTTGCTCATTCATGTGGGAAGGAGGAGTGAGCACAGATAACTCCAACATTGCCTGTGTCTATATGACTGCTTGAGCACTGCTTAGCATTTGCTGCTGAAATCAAGACCAATATAGTGGTATCAAACCATCAGTTTTACATTGTACAGGAATTCGCAGTGCTGAATCAGGTGCCCAGAAGTCCTTTTATATACATAGCTATCCCCTTGTCCCACTGGCAAAATAACCCTGTTGATTCATTGGAAATGTCATACAAGCATGAGTGTAGAAATGCAATGAAAGGTGAAGGGCATCACAGACTAAATTATTATAATACCTACTGCTGTCTTTTACAGATAAACTGTGCTGTGCCAGTCTGACTGGCAATGCTTTTATTTTGTAGTATTTGTATTTAATTTTATGTAGGAAAAGACAGCAGCAATGGGAAGACTGTCATAAAGGGAATGACTGGGCAGATAATGAAGGCTATAGAGCATTAACAATGCTAAGCAGTCTCAAACAGTCCTTAGAGTAATGGGAGTTTCATAACAGAGTCTGAATGTGTCTCAAATATCATGCTGACGTTTGTCACCAGTAAATTTCCCACACTGTGGGAGTTTTAAAGAATGACTTACTGGCTTATTGGCCTCCCAACCCATGCATGCAAATCCAAAGAGACAGATTCACTACATTTTTGCATATCCTTAATATTCCAGAGCCTTAGAAATCAAATATTGCCATTCACAGGTTGGTAAGCATACAAATGGGAGAGTGCGGGGAAGGACTGGCAGCCCACTCAAACCAGAAATTGCAAGACAGGTCATTGTAGTCCAGCATGTTAAAAGGAAACACGTAATAAACAAGTCATTCAGAATCAAGTGCCTCATTCTGGAAATGAAGACATTTTAAAGGATCAAGTATGATTTTACAGTTGTGAGTTACTTGAGTGGGATTTTCTATCTGTATTTTTTAAGTAGTGGAGAGACCTGTCAGAAAGAATACCTAAAGCTGCTTGCTTTGCTATGTTTAATCTTTCATTGTCAAGAAATTTTAGTGTTGCAAAGCTCTTCTTCAAATCTTTCTCTTTCCTGAAATACGAAAAATACTATTCCCTGTTCATGGTGAATTTTCATGGCCTAGTGACCTATCCTCTGGAACATCACTCTAGGATGTGCACACAAAGAGCCGTCAGCTACCAGCAGCACTGCAGCCAGGCAGAGTTCACGTACTGCCAGTTATCCACAGATTATTAATTTCAGAGAACACTTCAAAGCTGCTAGTCAGCTGTCTACCGCTTGGCTTCTGTTCAGTCCACCAATCCTTTTCTCCCTGTGTTGTTCAGTAGCAGCCTGAGACCAACTCTCTAGGCTTCTGGTTAAAAGTGCTATGTGTGGGAGAGACAAACCTCAGCCAAAATTAGATATTAAAATTATTTCTCAGGACAGCAGAACAGAGCCTGGATATTTTTACCTGGACTGTTTTAAATGTTTGTATCAAAAAGTACTTTTCATTGAAAATGTCTGACTTCCATATTTTTCTGTGATGTGTTTACTGATACTATTTATTTTTTTTTAACAAATTGAGAATTTTAAAACATTTAATTATTTAGATGAATATACAGTAATTTGTTGTTTTGTTTCCCACTCTTTTCATCTTCCCAAGTCTTTCCAGTTTAAAAGACAGATGTCAGAAAAGGCAGAAATAAAAACCAAGAACTTAAAGCAGACAGATTAAAAACTTCAAAACTCTTTTAGTGATCAGAATGAGAGGAAAAGATGCTCTGGATAACATCATATCTACACTTTCACATAAATGATTTTACATTTGAAATAACTCTTTCAGCATAACAATATCTGCCTGGAGGAGCCATGAAACTGGAATAGGAATGGTACAAATAGCTGGAAATTAAATCCCTGGTGAAGTTATTGTCTTCAATGTAGCCAAGCATTTGCCATCTCTATGTAGGTCTATTATACAAAAATAAGAATATTCCTTAAGGGAAATCAGGGGGATTTATTTATACTATGTCAGGCAAATTTGTTGCTGCTTGACTGTTAAGTATTGCCAGGGTCCTGTGAACTTGCAAATGAGTGTAGGAAACCTACACCGAAGGTCTTACAGAGTGGAGAGATAGGATCAGGGAAAGATGAACTGGTCACAGACAGCTCAGAAGATGAAAGAAAGATAGCAACATGCGCATGGCTCTCCTGGGTACTTTTAAACAGATAAAGAACAAAGCAAAACATAAATCAGTGGTAATCAGCAACACAAGTTTCATTGTCTGGTCCTAGAACTGGGCGTCTCAAGGATAGTCATGTCTCAACGGCCATATTGCCAGCGTGCTACAGCAAAAACAGCCTACTGTATGGCAGTGCTATTTTATTAGTGATGCCACTACCATTTTTCTTCATTTGATGTATTGGGGGTTAATACTAGGTGAGATTTTTCAACCTATTTAACCATGAGTTGTGAAGTTGGTTGACCTCTGACTGCTAAGTGCTGACAAGGTCCTGTGAACCCTGGAAATGATAGCACGATGTTATTTTACTGGCGAGGTGCAAACAGATAAAGAACAAAGTAGCACATAAATCAGCAGAACCAAATCAGTGCATTCTCACTCCAAAAAGTTTGCACCGGGGAAGGAAAAGAGATGAGTCATGATCATTGTGCACATTGGAAATCTATCAGTCATAAATTTGAAATAAAAATATTACTGATTCAGGAACTGGGCAGGTTGTCAGTAAATACTCCAGGAATGGGCACAATTGTCCATCAGAAAGAATGTTTTACAAGAGTAAATGCATCCAAGAAAGACCTGTACTTGCCACATCTGCATGATATTTTGACATCCCATTTCTGGTGCAAGAAAATTTCTGCAGTTTTTTTACAAGATATAATATTGGAGAGAAATCGGAATAAATAGCACTGAAAAATTGGAGATGTCTTGGCCTGATTAATCTCTTTTTTAATTTTATTTGGGTTTCTATACTAGTAACAAGGATTTAGAGAGCCCGAAAGACAGCCTTGAGCCTAAGAAATGGCTGCATGCTGCTTGAGCTGCTACAAAAAGCTGTACGCAGAATTAATGCTTAAGGAAAAATCCTCTTCAGTTTCAGGTGCCTAGCCACCTTGTGGTTTCATAAATTTAAGCAAACAGTAATCAGTTGTTATTAATGAACTGTTTCTTGACCCTTATTCTAGAGACAAAAATGAATACACAGAAGAATAGGTATTGTTTCCCTCATTTTGCAGATGGTGAAACCGAATATGGGAATGCTTCAAAGGATTGATATGAGTCACAAAGAATATAACCTAAAGGTACCACGAAAAATACCAAAACTGCTAAAAGTCAGTGCAATCCTGAAGAATGGGCATGAAGAAATATTATGTTAGAAACTGGCCTTGTGGTTGTCCTTAGCACAGGAAAATATTTCATTTCCATTAAAGCACTGACAGGATCACAATGATTGACTCAGGACCTTAAGATACAATTTTCAAAGCATCTGAGTGACACCTAGGAGCATGTTGCCATCAATATTCAATGGAACACATTATTCTATTTTCTCATTTCTGTATAAATTGCTGTTTTTTCTCAAGGCTATTGTAGCCCTTAGTACATAGCCATGCCTATGTTCTAACTTTTTGGGTCATCCACTTGTCTAGTCTCCAGGAAAGAAACATGAAAATGTTCAGGCAAGTCAGGGTCATTGTTTACAAAACAAATTGTTTGTTCTTGCCTGAAGCTGTTTTCTGTTTCGGGCCTCACCTGGAATAAACATTTCTTGCTTAGGATTTGCAAATACAGCTATTTGATGTACCGGTTCTAAGAACTCCAAATATAAAATATACAGTTCTTATGCGTAAAGGAGGTGAACAAATATAAAGGTAATGGACACATTTTCTGAACATGCAGCCATATAGGAACTCCACTTATTTTGGGAAGCTGAATGACACCTAATTATTTTTTTAGCCTTTTCTTAACATATTCGTCACCTGTGCTGTGTATGACACTTCTCCAAAAGGCTTGGTCTCAAGACAAATGAACAGTTTGATCACCAAATTTTGAAAGTAGAGAGGCCAGACCCATAACCTCAGGAACTGCATATAATTAATGCAAGCAATAATTTTTGTGAATATATTTAGCTTTTATCTATGCATTTTTGTTATACTTTTATTATCAGTTTTGGAGTAGCTGGGCAAATATATTGGACATATATACATTTTTCCATATGTGGTTTTGCTGTTGGGTATGTTTTTATTCCACAGATTAAGACAAGAAACCTGAGAGAAGTCGAGTGGTCCATCAATCAAAATATTCGTTTCTAAGAAGCCCCAGACACCATGCAACTGTGCAGAAGGAAGACTATTTAAATCGGACAATCATTTTCTGGTATTTCATTCTGTGTGTAAAGATTATTACTAGCAGAAAAGTAAAGTTAGACAGAGCATGCAAAATACAGAGGTAGTACCAAGATTCTGATTATTTTCCTGTCTTTCAGCCTTATAACTTTTCTGCACCTGTTGAACTATGGTGTGTTATATTTCCCAGCACCTGTCAACAGCTACTGAATATGCCACCCAAGTGTTGGTTCATCAATGCCTTCAGTAACACTGCTGCTGTAAGAGATAGGAGAAGAGACGGATGTTGGTCCACACAGAAATGAAAACAGACTAGTTGGATGAAACTTTTTCATCTTAATTGTACTGCAATACTTCCTTTCATTCACTGAGCAAATCAGCCTGCTTCTGGCTAAAGTTGTGAATGCAGGCATGAAATTCAAATTTTTAGATGAAAATTATCAACGAAACATTATATAACACAAAATTTCAACTTTCTTAATTAGGGTCTTTCACACGTATTTTTTTTTAGCAGAGAAATGTTATGTGATGGGAAGATAGTAACACATTTGATGTGTTAATTAAATTCTCTTGTAACACCCACTAGGAGCTTCACTTATGGGCTGGATGGCACTGGTTACTAGCTCAGTACTCAGCACTGAACACAAGAAACAACTTGTGCGTAAAGATGGATGACAGGAGGCACACCAAGTTCAATGATTATGGAATGCTGCATGAAAGTAGCCAGAGGAAATCAGCTGTGCCCTGTAAAGACACAAAGCTACATGTGGCTTTGAGTATTCCCCTCTGATAGGCAGTTTTGAAAAGCCTCTCTAGGACCAAACACCTCTTGGTGTTTTCCGTCCGCTGGTACAGTCTCTCGTCTCACTTTGCCATTGTTGCCAAAGGCAAAGACATGCCTTTGCACACACCAGGGTTCAGTCTCCATACTGAGGTTCTGGGCCATATGGGCACTGTCTTCTTTAAACATAAACCAGAAATGTATCATCACTGCACAGGATGCCACACTTGCTGCTCAAGCTTACTGCTCAGTATGAGCTGTGACTCCTCTGCAGCTCTTGGAGCAGGGGGAATAACATCCACCTCCTTTCACTTCCTTGCATTCCCATATGTACATTCTTCTTCCTCTGATCATTTTCTCGGTCAATTTTGTTTATTGCGCACAGCTCAAGATGTCAGTTTGTCACTGAAGATCCTCCATTGTCTGCGGGGTGTGTCCAAATGCTTTGGATTTGGCACTAAAGGGAGAAATCCTGTCTAGCTCCTTCTGGTCAACAACAGTGCTCTCAGTCAGAAGCTGACTCAGTGCCTCCACTTCCAGGCTGCAAAGATGAGTCACCTACCTTGATTCCAAAAATGCTTTTTGATAGTTCAGGTACTGAGTCCAGTTCTTATCAAAACCATGACTCTCCTCAAGATTTCTACTCTTTAAAACACTATACTTTCCTCAGAAACACAAAAAAAAATCATATTGTTTTAACATATACAAATAAAATCGAGCTTTCCTTCACTAACGAAGAAAGATTTCCAATTTCAGGCTAACAAATACTATTCCCACTGGGAGATCTGACGATAGTAACAAAAATCCTTTTCTCAGATGTAATATTGTTTGTAGCTAGGAAGTTAAGTAGCTTAAGAAAAGGAAAAAAAAAAGGTTGTATGATTGTAAAAATTCTAGTTTGCAGATGCACTGGATTCAGATCACAGAGATAAATATTTAATATTTTCATCCCTTGCTCATGCAAAAAAAGTAGGTTAAAAAAATCCTTGGAGATACATGCATTAATCTTGAAACCTTAACTACTGTGTGTTGTGAAACTAGTTCTCTACATTCAAAGTATATTTCTCTACAGTATTTGAGGAGTTAGTCAGTGGGGTATCTGATCCAGAACCCTATGAGTTGGCAGGTAAATGAATGGGCAACTCTTTTTCAAATGTCCTTAAAAATGGTTTTATTGATAAGTCATGAATTAACAGATACAATATTATGTTAGTGATATGAAATTCAGAGGATCTGTTCTAGATCACATCAGTTGTGAAGCATTTAGTCATAAACAAACTGACATATTTCTAGATAAAAAAAATCTAAAGGAATTTTCATGGTTTACCAAGATGCTTTAGATTACTTGATAGGTAAGAGGCATACAAGAGTGTGGCTGTTCTGAATATTGCCAGAATGCTTTAATTCCAGGATAAGTACAATTCAGCTAGGTTACCGGTAGAATAATACACTATTCTTAAAATTTATCAATGGAAAAAATATAGTCTGATTGGATTGATCTTCAGTAATAAAATATGGTCTTAAATAATCAAATACAAAACCAGTAAGTTACAGGTTTAAAGTAGATTTGAAATTTGGCATATTTTCAGTGTGATTCCTACACATTGGATGACAATAATGTTAGAGGTCCTTGATGAAAAACTTATTTCTCTACTGCGTAGTCAGTGACTGAGTTATTGTGCATGTAGACATAACCACAGAAAAGTGACATGTGCATCCTACACTGAAATGGGAGGGGATAGGAAAGTCCATTCATAAAGTCGTATGTATTTATATACGTAAAGTTTCATACATTTAGACAGGGTATTGCAGTTGCTCCACTTGGCACTGAGACATAAACAATTCTTTAAGAAATAACTGTGACAATTTTTTAATCCACTTCATTGAGAAAGTTTCTAGGAAGTTGCTAGAAGATAATGGACAGGATATTTCTTCTTTTAATTTTCTTAAATTTCTTCTAATCCTAACTATTCCCTTGGACCTCCCCTATAATTTCTATAAAATAATTGGTACTGCAGTGATTACTAAATCCCTCCATTGAGTTACGTAAATAAATGTGAACTATGTCTGGAGGATTATCAAAAGGTCTGAGATACAATTTTTCCATTGAAAGGGACAGTGACCCAACGTGGTTTTTGGCCCAGTGCTTCAGCTGTAAGATTATCCACCACCATGGATCAATACCTGGAAAACATTACATCTTTTATGCCTTTAATTTTGTATTGTGAAAGGCACACGGTAGGGTCCAGGACAGCCTGCATGTGGAATCTGATAGTCAACAAATCTTGCTGTTTCCTGCTTGATAAACAAGAGTCCCATACTTCTAAACAGTGAAAAATAAATGTGAATACACAAAACTCAAGACTAAAAAAGCATAAAAGTAAAATAGAAACCTAAAAACAACAGAAAATTTACCAAACATCATATGTTTTGATGATGAATTATGTCAAGCTCCATTTCAGACAGAACGCTGTGTATGGGTACATTAGTCTGAGTTGTGTCACGAGAGTCGTATATGATGACAAAGGATTCCTGGAAGGGTGAGTTACAGCTCTCCCTACAGCTAAATGCTCACACCCCACTGCACACTGCCAATCCTTAATGTGAGTACAAAGAGCCTGGGTTTCCATCTGAGCTGTGAAAGTTATCAGAACTTCCTCCTCTCCCAGTGTTTATTTTCTTCTGTCATGATACATTCTCTGGTACACAATACCTCCGGCGGTCCTGTAAGTGAGAGACAGTGCCTCGCATTGGGCAGGTCAATAAAAACAAGTTTGACAAAGAAACCACCAAGCAATCTCTTTATGGACAAGCTATTGCTGGCAGTTTCAACGATGGTGGCAAAGTCAGAGAGGTGATGGATTTAGACAACTGGGTCAGGCTTTCATCAGCAAAATCTGATCAAGTGTCTGAAGGTCCCGGATAACCTCCTTGACATCCGAGCAACAGAAACAATATATAAATGAAGCTTTCATCATGCAGTGAAATCAGAATAAGCAATAATTGAAACAACTCAGGTGTATTAGTGAACATAATCCATCAAAACCCTTCCTAAAGATACCTTTGCATGTAACCAAGAGCATCTTTCCCTCTGTGTAAAAATTTCTGGACCTGATTTATATTTACACTGAGACTTCCTTGTACTGCTTTTCAGGGAAAAACAGCTTGTTCATTTACATAGAAAGGGGAGCAAGCGGGCCTTAGTAAAAATGAGATTTGCAATTCTGATGCTTGTTTCTAGAAAAAAACTCGTATACTATAGTTGCACTCCTAAGTGTGTTTCTGAGACCTCTTCAGCAAGCTCAGTAAACAGCTCAGGTTGGATCCATCCGCAGCCTTCCCTGCTGACTGGGTTCCTACCTGCTCTTTGAGCACCACAACAGCTTCTCAGTCTGTCCTGCTGATCTCTTCCAAACCTACTGAAAGCTCTCAAACATTATTTTAGACAGTTAATTTCAAAAATAACTTGCACTATCTAAAATCAGGCCAAATAGGACAACATGGAATTGTTTTTGTTTGCAGCTCATACTTTGCCTCTTTGTACCCCAGAGATTTTCAGCCAAGCTACAAAGCTTCAAATTAGTTTCCAAATGAGTGAGACAGTAATGGCAAGAGCAGAGGTTTCTTCAAGAGAAAACAGATAGTCCTCACCCCTCACAAATTCCTGTCCAAAGATCACCTACACGAAAGCAAGTAAACAACATTCTTTCAGGATCTACACCCTTATACATGTATTTAAACTTGAACTGTAGGTTTACATGTAGCTCCTCTAGGTTATCCATTAATATCAGATGTTTTTCACTATAGCCAAACTGACAGCAATCTTTGGGTCATAGTTGAGGCCCAGAGAATGATTCTATAAAAATGGCAGTCTTTTTGGCTCCTTTTTTTTCAATAGCTTAGTTGCAGAAACTGCTATTTATTATAAGTTCTATGATTAAACTGTTTATTATAAGTTCTATGCTTAAACTTAGTTTATTTCACACTGAATAAAGATAGAAGATAATATTCCTCAGGAACCTTATGGAATAAGTCCTTTATGACTAAGCTTCACAACGGATTAGGTTTCTAAGCCATTTTGCTAAGACTGAATATGACAGATGTAGGAACAGGTATAGGAAAGGTAGCTACACACATATTGTGTATTGCAAGTCACTGCATACAGTTGATACTAATGCTTGTGGCCTGCTAACGGAACTTCTTTCGCTGAGTATAAAACTGTTTTTCACTTTAGTGAGGAAAAAAAGCTGCCGTCTATCAGCTGTGCCACCGCACATACAGAAAGGTGCTGAAAGACTGACGTTTATTGCATGTGGAGGGCCTTCAGAGGCACACAATTTATCCCCTTGGGTCATTTTGACTGCTTTCTCATGATACCAATCCACAGTTTATTTTATATGCTATACATCTTTATTCCCCTCGGATTACACACTCTGAAAGTCCTCTCCCTCCTTTTATCAGGTAAAAGATATTTGCCTTACCTCAGCCCTTTGGCCTAATGAAGACCCTTTTCTTTCCAGCAGGAAGTTTAAGAACTGAATTCATACAAGGAATTTCAAGAACATCTCTCAAAAAGATGAAACACACTCAGGGTACATTATAGGAAATAATTCATCATTCCACCCCTTGTATACAATCAATAACACTAAAAGACTGTCTTGTCATCTTATCAGGCTACATAGGTTTTAGCAGTTCCTTTATTAAGGCTGGAAAAGAAAGCAATGAGAGAGGGATTCTTCGAATGTCCAAACACAGTGTCACACTGAGTGTGATCCTGACACTGCCCAGGGAACCTCCTATCCTTTGTTTACAGATGGATCTGTGATAACCCGACAGCTCAGATGGAGGGTCATCCCAGAGGACAAGCAGGGGGTTCTTTTCCATCAACCCTGAATCCTGGAAGTGGCGAGTTTGACCACCCTCGGTATCCGGGCTTTCTGTTAAATTCAACTTCTCCTGCTGACAGAAGTGTGCGGAATGTGATCAAGAGATACTTGGGCAATTTGTCTTCTATTACAAGATGCAAGGAGAGGAAAGGGTGAATAAATGCCTATAAGCTATCTGGAGGCAATTTTATTTCTGTAGAGAAAATAATACAGCCAAGAAACTTTACAGGCTTTTGACTGTCAAGCTAGTTATTGTGCAAGACTGGAATATGCGTGTGTATTCACACTAGCAGGTGTAAACAATCATTAATAGCTCATGTGATACCAGAACTGCATTAAAGGCAATGAATGTTGCTCCACTGGCTTCAGTACATCCATGGCAACATTTCACGCTCAGTTCCCAAGTCCATGGGTGTAACCACAAACCAGAACAGTTTTGCCCTTCCCTACTCATGAAAGCACACCTTGAGTAGCAGGCTAGAAATTGCACCACAGCCTTGCCAACTGTGGTAAACCTTACCTTCCTCCATCTCTCTGGTCCCCAGAGAAGCACCCACTTCTGCTAGACCAATAGTTCATCTTGGTTATCCTGATCTATCCTTCAGATGACAGTAGCTTAACCAGTTGCCTCAGAGGAAGGTACAAGAACTTCTCCAACAGCATTTATTGAATAATTTGCCTACAAAACTTTTTTCTTCTTTCAATACTTAGAAAGAGGCTTTTAGTTTCTCGTACAATCTTTGAGGCTTGCAACCTTGCCAGCAATCTAGGTCCACTAATAATTCTTAACTACTATTGAATTTTCTGAAAAATTTAACCCTTTCTTCAATCTGGACTCCAAATATATTTTATGGCTATAAGATACTCAGGCTGCTTCAATGTTGCATAAATGAATGATTGCCTTTTATTATTTCCAAATTGTTAGGTAACAAATGTTTAAAGTGGCACAGGAAAAAAAAATGTAGTCTGTTTTGAGTCTCCTACTTTTTAACTTTCAACTTATTCACTCTTTGATATTCATCTGCAAATGTTTTTTATGATTGTCTTTCGCACACATCTAGAGCATACCATCTATGATCATACCATCTTGTCCAACTATCAACAAACAGTCACTTGACACAGCTTTATCAAGTCACTATTGGTTTAAGGTTTATTGTTTTTCTTTATTTTTCATTTATCACATTTAATCTGTCCTAGATGCAACTTTTCCTTCAGGCTTGTTCTTTCTCAACCCAGAGAAGTAGCTGCTAAAAGAATTAATCTAGCAAGACAAAAAATCACAGCTTGAAAATTAGTGTGGATAATAAAGCCGTAGCTTAATGCATTAGGACAGGTTTGTTAACAACAGGACAGAGATTTCATTACTAGCGTGTTACTGTCAACTTTTTAATGCGTGTAGTAGTTCACATAGAAATGCTTATGAAAAACGAGTCTCTTAATAAACTTGTGGGCAAAATCTATATAGGGAATATATCACAGAATCACAGAATCACAGAATAGTAGGGGTTGGAAGGTACCTCTGTGGGTCATCTAGTCCAACCCTCCTGCTGAAGTAGGGTCACCTACAGCAGGCTGCACAGGACCTTGTCCAGGCGGGTCTTGAATATCTCCAGAGAAGGAGACTCCACAGC
>Ga0181612_113089_pt1 | contig 11804 bp, 7 predicted proteins | sample HoacroProtozoa21_FD_119630 | JGI IMG/M metagenome (GOLD analysis project Ga0181612, IMG submission 119630) | Hoatzin crop microbial communities from Cojedes, Venezuel. Combined Assembly of Gp0051906, Gp0051904, Gp0051908 | reverse complement strand
GGAGCTCTGAGCAACCTGGTCTAGTGGAAGATGTCCCTGCTCTTGGCAGGGGGGTTGGAACCGGATGATCTTTATGGTCCCTTCCAACCCAAACCATTCTATGATTCTCTTACCCAATGTATTGCTGTTCCCCACCGGTCTTGCTGTAGCCGAGAGGAAGCTACAGTGTCAATATCTTGGCGCAGCTGAAGCTGTAGATGTTTCCTCTCACCGTACATTTGCTTAACCCCTCATGTTCCTTTGCTTTGTATTTTGTGAGTCTGGCATAAGACAGAAACCTCTAAAACCGCAGTGGCAAGGCGAAAGAATGGCGTGCCAAACCATAGCATAATTTTGGTACAACTTTGTCAGGAGACTGCAGCTGTGCATTACCTGAACTATTTTTTTCCCTCTGTCCCTCTTTTCTATGCTTTCCTTTGGTTTACAAGGGAGGAGGGGAGAGCAGACTTTGACAGTAGCTTCTAAAATTGTCTCTCTTCTTTCAAGAAGTACAGGTGATATATCTTTGATAGCTCCTAAAAGCACATTGATCATTTTCAATTTGGAAGCTTTTATATAACAAAACTGTGTTTATAACAGAAGACGTGTTCGGGGATGTTTATTGAGTTACTGTCTGTTAGAAAAGGGTCTTAAAGGTTCTCCATTATTCTGGGGGTCCAAAGCTCTGTCCCACTGCATGTGAACTCCTTTACTCCCCAGCATCAGCTCGGGCTCTTGTTCCAAACATGACTTGCTGAAGCTCTGCTCAGAGTTCCTCAAAGTTCTCAGAAAAGATGAGAACTCTCAGACAATAGGAATATAGGAAAATGATGGGTTGGCATAAATCAGGAGTTGACTTAATCATGATCATTTTAACAAGATGCAGAAAAATTCCTCTGCAGGCAGTTGTAAGGCAGCCTGTCCACTGCCAAATGTTCTTTCTAATTCTCTCATTAATGAAAGAAACAACCTATCTTACATCATACAGCACAAGTGCCTTTGTAGCAAGGCCATCCAAGGACTAACCAGGTGTTGTGGAGAGAATTGTCCTGTAGTTGTGCGTTTTCCAGGTTGGCTCATTTCTGTCCTCGCAATGTAAACATTTAAATATTCATGGTCTTTGCTGTAGACCCCTTCTTCAGAAATGAAGGGGGCAGTTTCTGGAGCTGTTTAAACCTAGATAACCAACCGTGCTAAAAGGGTGTGTACCATCCCTCCCACCTTCCCTTCCCAGCCTTGAAATTTGTTCTTGCCCCTCCTTGTGCTGGCTCTGGTGCTCCGTCAGCTGCCCCATGAGCCAGATCGGAGAGGCAGCCTGGGTGAGAACTGGTGTGGGGTCATGTCACGTGGGAGATGGCAGGATGTCCCCCTCCTCCTCCTCGGAAGGTATCCAGGCATGTTAGGTTAAACCCACGGTAACACCTCAGCGTGACATTTAATGAAGGGCACAGGATGCTCGGTATTCAATGCTTGGGGATGGAGGGACAGCAAGGTGGACTCTAAACTGTTTTCAGTGCTCAAGGCTTGTGGTGTTAAAGCTAGCGGGCAGCGTGACAGCCATACATCACGTTAGCAAACGGAGCACTCAGCCCCCCGTGCTCTGTTGGGAGGCAGTGGTTCTGTGGGACACGTGCCAGGCACTTCACCAGCATCCTGTGACCGTATATCTGGCCGGGCAGGCAGGAGGAGCGTGTTAAGCAGTAGCCTCACTCACAGGCTTCCAGGATGAGAAATATTCCTTAAAGGAGTCCATTAAAGTAAAATAAACCCATCTTAATGTACGTAGGGAACATTTATAACAAAATATATGAAGCACATGTGTGTATTTGCTGTATTTTAAACCTGAATTTGTGAGAATGGCATAGCATCCAGTTTGTATAAGGTACAGTCAGAGCTACTCAGTGGGAGACAAGTGTGCCTTGAGACAATTTGTCATCTTCCGAAATATGTTCATATTCTGAGTTCGGTAGGTAAGATACAGGACAACAAAGTACTTGTTTTCATGGAGGTGTGATCCAGCTGGTCTGCTGAGCCTTTGGAGAGGGCACTTTATGCTGCTGGAGACTAGATGGCCTTCCTAGTCATGAAGACATGTGAGAAAGTTTTAGATTTTAAAGGCTGACCATCCTCCTACCATACTTGCAGCCTTTGGAGCACCTGGTCTCTGAGTCTGCACAGCTCGTTCTCGGTTCATGAAGTCCTGGCTCCAGACGATGGATGACAAACTGGCTTCGCATGTCTATGGGGCTAGGAAAGACGTGCGTGGGAAGTTCGCAGTGACTTGGATGGAACCTTCTGAATACCCGTGAGAGAATGCCGTGTTCGCTCAGTGCTGATGGAGACAGGCTAGGCTCAGCGTGATGCTGTGTTCGTATGGCAGTTGTCATCACCTTACTCCTAGGGTTTGCTGGCCTGAGTGATGCAGATTACCTGCTTGCTAGTGCTGAGCATCAAACAGAGATCTGCAAAATGCTTACCGGAATAGCAGTAAGCACACCTGTAAATATCACCTCTTTATGATTCGACCTGTACATCAGATGCTTGAGCACGCAGCTATTTAATCCATACTTAGCTGGAATTCCTCACCCTCCTTCCTGCAGGTCATAATGCTCGCAAGTGGGAATATGCTAATAAAGCGTACAGGTAATTCTGATTCTGCAGCATTCTCTCTGAACATTCACACGACTGCCCCGACTCCGCCGTCTCTTCCTAGTGCCTTTAGGAGGCAGATAACTGTACATGGCACCTCACAGTCCTGGCTCTGAATAGCTATTGCCATGAGGCATGTCCATCCACGTGCCAGACAGTGGTACAAGGCACGTGTCCTGCACGTGTGCCAGCGAGTGGGAAGAGCTCTCAGAAAGTCGGGTCCTGAAGTGATGAGCTACGCACGCCTTACTCCCAGTGCAGGAGCCCCGTCAGTTGGGATGCAGCCTGTCCTGAAATGTCGAAAGCAGAGCTTGTCTCTGCGTTTGTGGAGAGGCAAACTCCTCCTGAAGGAGATCTGCCTGATGAGACTGCTTGTGCACAAGCAGAGCTGCAGAAGCAGAAATCTTCCAGCCTGTTGCTGCCGCTGAGCAGCATGCTCGCTCTCTGCTAGCAAGGTTACAGTGCTTTGTTTACTGAGGGAGTGTTGCACAACTGTGAGGAGATTCTCAAACACTCAGGAAAGGCATTCGGGATGCAAAGTCCTACCAGGATGAGGGGATAAGCACAGTGAGAACGTTCTCCATGTGCTGAAAAAGAAGGTAAGGGGGATGCTTTGGGGGCCAGGGATCTAGTAACTTTGCTGCAATTAAGGCTGTAATTTGTGCCTGGGAGAAGACAGTACAAAAGAAGTACTGGTCATCTGCCCATCGTGCTGGTCTGAAGGTAGGGTGGTGTCACTCCATCCTCACGTAGGAAGCAGGGGAGGCTGCAGCTGTGTCCAGAGTGGCATAGCTGCAGCAGGCAAGGGGAAGTACGGAACGGGGTCGGCTGTAGGTATCAGTGTTAGAAACAGGGGTCAGTGTTGAAGGTGGCAGTGGCAGACTGCGGAAGGGAGAACAGGAGCTTCAGCTTCAGCAGTGAGTATTTTCCAAGCAACACAAAACCCACTGAAACCCCTGGGTGGAAGGAGGAGAGTCAGTAATGGAGAGGAATCTCTGGAGCCGTGAGTGCTGAGGGGTGCCTGGAGACAGGGGCTAAAGACTGAAGGAGCAAAGGACCGAAGAGGGAATACAGACTTGAGAAGTGTGTCAAATCCTGAGTCAGTGGGTTATGTCATGGATTGATGTGTCCTGGTGGCCCAGTGGGATTGAGCTAGAAGGAGATGAGCACAGTACTGAAATCTTCAACAAAAGAGATGAGGACAGGTCAAGAACAGACCTTCGTATCCTGCAGACAGCTTGTCTATGAAATGGAGGCAAGACCCTTGCTACAAGTAACCCTAAGTATGTCGCAGCATCTTCCCTGATTTTAGGATTGCAGGGAAGGAAAGTGATAGCATACTTGCTAAAATCACGGGGGTAAAGAAACCGATTCATGATGTGCTGGTATGAAGAGAGATGAGAGCTGGACTGCAAGAAGGGAGAATGTAGTATGGAGAAAAGAATGGTGAAGCTCAGCTGGTCTCGTCTTGGTCTGGGCATCATGCTTAAGGATTCCTGCAGCTCTCGGTAACTGGTGAAGCTGGTGCAGATGGCAATGGCTCCACCAGCACACGACGAGCAGTATTTGGCTGGTTGTAGTGCTGTCTGGGAGATACCACACTTTCCTGTAGAGACCCCTGAAGACAACAGGCTCTGGGCTCTCAAGAGAGGGACCATTCAAACAATTCGCTTGGAACTAATGGGTTTTGTGCCTTTGATTGAACTCTGCTTTTTTATATACCTCCTGTGTCAGCCTGAAAGTCTGGTGAGACCTGAACTACACAGTAATCATTTCCACACAAGGCAACAAAGGTTGCTGTTTAAACCAAAATTTAGTCTGATGTACCTTCCTTGGCAAAGAAGCGTGAATAATTACTGCATTTTAACAGTAAAAAAGCATGTGTCTTAATTACGTTTCAGAGGATTAAAATCTACCACCTTGTCTAAGTGCAGAAAGAACAGCTGCCAAAATGAGGTTTCCCTGCACACCCTAAATGGAATCTGTCTTCACCAACCTCAGTTAGTTCTTGGCCTGCTTATTCCTGTGTTAATTAAAGATAGCCCCTCACAGGGACTTAATTGAGGAGAGGGAGGAGGCAGCAGCTATGCTCGCTCTCCCGTCTCTGTGCAGATCCACCCTTCCTTGTCTCGGCAGACAACACTTGGGCTTGCTGCCTTGGGAGGACGATCACTGCTGCAACTGTCTGAGGAACGGGGTTTGTGACGACTGGGACTTTTCAAGCGGGTCTTAGCCCTGCTGGCTTGCAAGGAGAGGGAGTGCTAAAGGGTCGTGAATGCCTAGACCACGTGGGAACTTCAGCCATCCCACCAGACCTGGAATTGTGGGAACAGCTATAGGGATCGGCTTTGATGTGACCAAAGGTGTCGGCTCATCCTACATTAGAAATAATTTCCAGGCCTTCGATTGGCTTCACAAAAATAAAAAATAATCTGGACGGACTTTCATCTCTGTAGTAATAAAACAGCATTGCCCCCCAAAATTACTGTGATTGATGTCTGTATTCTGTTGAAAAATGAGACCTGTCCTTTTCACATAGGACAAAATGCGGACTTTTATTGTCAGTCGCAGTTTCTCCCAGTGTCTGCAAACAAAAAGGTGTTCCTGTCCTCGTGGGCTGCAATCTATTTGTACCTCTTGTACCGCCTCTGAAAATCTTAGTTGTTCTTTGTAAATGTGTTGTGTCTGTGAAGGAGAGAGCTGCTTTTCTCCAGACTTGAGTCAGGCTGGAGCCCTTGAGCTGGTCCAGAGGATTGTTCAGAACAGGGAAGCTGGTGCCTGGGGTATCTGCGCCTTTTCTTTTGGGGAGGGAAGGAAAGGGCTTTGCAGAGAGAGGAATTTCAGTCTGAATCACAAACTGTAATTTTGTTTGACGTGGAAGAGTAGATGCAGTGAAAAACTGAAGAGGGAAGTGCCTTGAACTCTTTGAAAATTCCTGAACTTCCTATTAATAGAGCTCTGTTTAAAATAATGTGAAAAATTAAATCTCTCTAAGGCATTGAATCATGTGCGTTCCCACGAGTGCTCAGCATGTGTCTGCACTCCACATATCTCATCAGATACTGTCCCTCCCATATTGGCTCCAGGCTTACATTGCAGCAGGAGTCTTGGTGGGTCCTGCAGCATCTCAGCTTTGGAGGTTCGTAGCTGGCTTGGCGATTTTATAAAACATTTGTGTTCTCCATACTTTATTAGTCACTGACAGACTCATTGTTTATAACATACTTCTCAGCAAGCTGTTTGCGACTCATCGCCCTGCTTGCTTTATAGTCTATAAATATTTAATTCTTTAATAAACTGCTTATATGTAATATCAAATGACTGATGTACTTCTTTCCCCTTTTCAGCAGTGCTGCTATTTGCAAAACAATTCTTTTGGTTTTTTGAATAGCAATATGTTCCATAAATGCTTGAATTTCCTTTTTCTAAATAGCAATTTCTTCAGGGTGTTTGGTAAATTGACAAGCGGAGAAATGGTTCCTGCAGTGTTATAAGAGCTGCCCCTTCCTAAAGCCTCCGTGGGGAGATTTGCTTCAAGATGGTCACAGACTGGTAATCAGAAAACATCTGGGACACCGGAGGGCACATTTCACACGTGTGCATGTCGAAAAGCAGCAGTAGCCTGTACAGGCAGGAACACCTTTGGCCAGTTTGTGTGAGAGCACGTTCAGGGTCGCGCAGAGCAGGGTGCCCAGCCTTTCAGTGTGGGTGTCACAGAGCGAGCATCCCTGCCACGCACCACGTGCTGCCTCACCACCTCCTCTGCTTCACCCACGGACCTGTTGCATAGACAGCACGCTCCATGCTCCTTTTCCCGGCTGCAGTCTCCCTCCTTCTCCTCTTTGGGGGCTCTTGTAAAAAGAGTGACTCTGGCTAGGCTTGTCCTAAGCTGCTCGACTCCATCCTCCCTGGGGGTTTCTCCTACCCAGGAGAGGGCAGCAGGCTGCATGGAGTCTTCAGGCAGTTCCCATCCTCTCCTTCCTTTGGCCCTCCTCCTGTAGTGCTGGGTGCTCTCCTGCATGTGACGGGCACAGGAACCTTGAGGACTGCAGGAAAAGTCTCAGCCAGGTGAGGCCACTGCTACAGTCATTGATCTGGTTTGCAGCCTGCTCCACGTCTTGGTCAGAAACCCCTCCTAGGCTTTGGCAACAAGCTCTGGTCAGGGTGGACGAGCTGCCTTGGCTGCACTGAGACCTCCAGGCAGAGGGGAAACTGCCCAGCCGTGCTCTGCAGGTAAGTTTGTCCATCAGTGCAGGCACAGGAAGGGGACTGTGAGACTGCACCACCACCGCTATGCCTCAGAGCCTGTCTTTCAGTCCTTATATCTATCTCCTTACCTACCCTCCACCTTCGGGCAGGTTTGTGTTTAGGCTCCTGCCCTGCTAACCCCTCTCCGAATAGGTAAGGCTCACGGCGTGCAAAGGCACTGTTCAGGACTGAGGTCCCTGCTGTGCTGCCAGGGCAAAACTAGGACGGGGCAAGGATTCAATACCTGGAACGCTGACAAGGGCATGGCAAGTGTATGGCCTTTCTGTGGACAAGCTCCTCACTTTGTGTTGGTTTAAGTTATGCCGTATCCCCAGGCTCCGTCTGGTCTTTGACAGACAGCCTCTGCATTAAGCTGCTTTGAGGCCGGAGACCAGAAAGACAGGGCAGGGTCGGGTGGCACCTTCTAGGTTGCTGTTCCGCAAGGTCCAGACCAGCAGTGCCACCGTTCTGGGGTCAAAGAGCGATTGGTTAGGGTGGACGGGGTGGAGGTGATCTGCTCAGATCACTCCAGCTGACCGTGGCTGCTCAGTTCCCTACAGTAGACCGGCTTTGGGCTGCTCGCCTGGGTCTAGGTTGATTTTAGCACAGGTTCCTTTTCATCAGGACAGCAGTATGTCTTAGCCATGCCTTTGAGGGGGCTGAGTGGTCATGGACAGGATATTCACATTTAACTTCTGAGTTAGGTTGATGATGGGGTTATCCCTTGTGTCCTGAATTTTGCCCGCTGTTTGAAACTGCGAGCAGAGAGCGCCTGGATTTAGGATTGTTGCCCAGAGGCAGTACTGGTGTCCTATTTTTGATCAGAACTGGCAGTCCGTTGCGTTCTCCTCAGTCTCCTGGGTGCCTTTGCAGAAGGGTGTGTGCGTGTGCACGACAAGGATGCATCTGCTGAGATGCAGGAAGGAACTGGAGGCAGATGACAGCTAGATGGGCCTGTGGTTAGGGTTCTTTAAGCAGCACTGGGCAGCAGCTTCCCTCTTTGCTACAGGTCACTACATCCTCTGCACGTCGGTCCTTAGACAGATACAGCCTGGAGCATAACCCTCCGGTTTGGGGCTCTCAGGGCTCTCTTTGCGATGGGGCCTGCCTACGGAAACCTGGTTACTGTCTGCTTAGAGGTCTCAGGTTCTCGTGCCACCTCCGTGTCTGTGGCAAGCGGCACAGCTTTAGAGGCAGCGGAGCCAGCCCGCTCTGACAGCTGAGGATCTGTCGGGAGTGTTTCCAGAGCCACAGGTAAAGTCTGTGCAAGCCCATAGCATGGGAGAAGAGGACAACTCCTCTCACAACGGGTCCCATCTGCAGTAGTCTTTCCTCTCTGTCCTGCCTCTCTCTTTTTGGGTAGAGAGGAAAGTGATGCTCCCTCCCTGGAGACCAGGGCTGGCTGCAGCTGGAGCCTTACCCACAGCCAGGGGTGTGGTGGAGGCTGAGGAGGCTGTGAAGGCAGAGCTGTTCAGGATCCGTGCGGGGCAAGCACGCAAGACACAGACCTTCCAAAAGCTGGTGTCAAACACAGCTGAAATAAGGGTGTTGCTGTTTACCGCTGGGCTGCTGTATCTTACTTTGTCCACCCCTTGCTGCTGTATGTAGGTGCAAACACGTGGCCTAGAAGAGCACTCTTAGCAGAACACAGTAGCCAAAGAGCCCTGTTTCCACACGCACGTATTTTTGTACTAGCAATATCCAGTGGTACCCTCCACAGCTCTGAGAAACATGGGTGAAGGCCGATCTGGCCAGCTCCTGGCTCTCTGTCCCCCCGGCAGTCTCCCTGATGGCTCGGCGGCCAGGAGCTGCTCTGCCCCAGGCCCGGCTGCAGCCCAGCCCCGTGTCCGGCTGTCCCATGGCGGGGACGCAGAGCTGCAGGGCAGGGACCCATGGGGCACGCACGCCAGCCTGGCACCATCCAGCGCCATGCCTGAGCACCAGCGCTGCCGCGCTCTCACTCCACCCTCGATGCTATCATCGGACCTGTCCTTTGCCACCGAGCTGCAGCAAGCAACACGTTCACCCTCCGGTTCCTCTTCTCCTGTCCCCCTCCCACCACACACTTGACTGAGATTTCTGAATGAAGACCAGGAATCGTCCATGCCTCCAGCTCCCAGCACTCCGAGTCTCCAGGCAGTGAGCGTGCCTGGTGCCCTGGCTTAAGTATGAGTAGTGATAAATAAGTAAATCATGCAGTGGGCTGTGCTGTTCCCTAATGAGCCTGTTTGTCCCAAGCACAGTGCGAAAAACCCTCTTCTCCTTGGCGATAACCTTTCTGCGTATTAACATTATGCATGTATTCATGTGACTTCCTCTGCCTCACCGCCACCTCTTCAACTCATTTAAATAAAAATAATTTATGTGGACATTCCTTCAGTCAGGATTCCCCCCCTAGTAATATTTCGTTGATGCTGTGCACCCAAATGGGGTCGTTATGCTTTCGCATATCATTAGGGCTTTATAAAGAACAACAGCGACATCTGCATGTGCCGCAGCGCTACAGAGATGGGGGGGAAAATATGGAAAACAAACCCCAAATGAGCTCCAAGCTCGTCTGGCTCTGTCTTTCCTCAGTGCCTTCGCCACCACCATGGACACAAGTAATTGTACAGTGTAATCACATCACAGCTCATCTGAATATTCATAACCAAGACAAAGACTTGGAGGAGAAGTGGGGGAGGGAAAGGAGGAGAATTTAAATATAAAACAGCATTTCATTTTGAAGCAAAGTTCCGCATGCAGCTCAAGAGATTGTGTTGATACCAATATAGTCTGTCTGCCTGCCGTTCGAAAGCGGTGGGCAGTGGTAGCATCGCACACGTAGCCCCCTCCGTGGAGAAAGAAAATAAAGCACAACAACAAACAGCGACAGAACTGCCCCCAGCGAAAGTGATATTTGAAGAGTCGCCAACGGTGGCTAACCAGCTGCTGTTTTTCCAGGAAAGAAACAGTCTATTGAGGGAGCTTTATAAAGACCCCAATTAATATGTTGTGCATGTATAAGATCTACAAAGAGCCCACTGTGTTCCTCCCCCCGCAACCACCACCTTCTCTTCCCGATCAGTGCCAGTGGAGAAGGATCTGAGCTACCAAATAATTGATTAATCACTTCAGCGGTGACAACACCCCTCTCCAAAATAAAGAGAGAAGAAAAACAAACACAAAAAGAGGCAACTGTTCGCTAATTAGTGTGTAAATTACCGCTGGTTCCATCCTTCTTTGTACCTTTAAAAAGGAAAAGAAAAGAGAAGAGAAGGAGTAGAGAAATATAATCCCCATCTTAATGTATATGTTGTCTTCGTTTCTTTCGTATTACTCTGATATCCTTTACTAGTATTAACCCAGAAGTGTGGCGGTTGTCGAAGCTGTGGCTGGCTCTGCCAGTTCGTTCCCCAAAGAGCTCCTATTTCCATTCCACTGGAGCTTATATTCCTTTAAATGTCTAGCGCAGCATCATTTCCCCCTTTCTAATACATCACTCTGCTGGAATTAGAAGAATCCAAGGTTATATCCAACTTCAAAGGTTTCCAAGTCATCATGATTTTAGTAAAAGTAGAAGACAGATCATGGAACAAGTCCCTGGCTTTTGAAGATAGGCATCATAGGGACCTTCCTCCCTCTGTCTCTTTCTCGCTCTCCCTCTCCCTCTCTCTCCCCCCAACTTTGTACCTCTCCAGCTCTGAATGTCCCGCGCTAGCGTGGTTTAATGATATGCAAATGAAATATGCATAAAACCATTCTACTGTATGATGATTAAACACTGGAGACATTAACAGCCGACGCTTCACTGTTTGACTATAATAATCTTTCCCGAGCATCCACTTTGATTGCGGAGTTATGGAAACCCATCGCAGTTGGCAGAGAGAGAGTAAGAGAGAGAGAGAGAATGAAGGAGAGGTGCAGGGACGCATCACCCATCTCTGCATTTATCCCACTCCAGGAGACGTTTTCCCCCCCTTTGTACTGCGTTCCTACTGCTGTCTTTTGTAATCCATCCATGCGGTCGCACCAGGGCGATTAACGGGAAAAAAACCCTCTTTTCTCTTAATGTTTCAAAGCTCATTAGCCAAACGATTATTCCTCATTAACAGCGAAAGCTCATTCATTAAAAGAAAAAATATGCCCAAAAGATGCCAGCGCTGTTAATCCCGAGCCCTGTAGCTGGGCTGTAAATCCCATGCTAGTATTTTCCATGCAGAAGGGAAGCGCGCCAATCCACAAAAAAAAAAAAAAAAAAAAAAACCAGGCAAAAAGAAAACATTTTGTGTGTTTTGTAAAATCCGCACGAGAGGCAATTAATATTCCCGTTGTGTGACTTTATTTTTTGTCTCTCCCTTTTGTTCGCAGTGCCCTTCCCAGCGCCCGGTGCCAACAGAACACCTTGCAGGATCCTCAGCAGCGCAGACAACGTAAGTAGCCAGCGGTCCCTTGACGCCCTCTTCCAAAAGCCCCAAGCCCTCCGGACCCTGCAGAGCGCCTGTGCGGCTCTTTCCCTCGCTCACCCTCCGGAGTGCCACCTGGGTTTCACAAGTAGCACCTTCCAAATCTCTCTGTCTTCAAGTTTGTGCATGTCTGTGTGGCATCCCTCCTCCTCCTTCACTCCCATAGTGGATCTTGTAAAGGGCTTCAGATCGGCCCCATTCATCTCCCTGGTGATAGCAGTGAATGTAGATAAATCTCTGACTGCCTGCTTGCTGCTGGAGTATGATTTTTATTTTGTCTTCGGTGTGTACCTAGGTCAAAAAGTGGGATGTATACTGACGTTGGGTGAGTGTGTGTCTGTGTCTGTCTCTGTGCCTTTCTCACTCCGTGTCTTTCTCTCTCACCCAAGCACACAAACATACATCTCCCTGCGTGTGTGTGTGTGTATTACATGCGTGCACACAAATATATCCACACACAGACGGATGCGTGCGTACACAGAG
>Ga0181612_137325_pt1 | contig 11805 bp, 5 predicted proteins | sample HoacroProtozoa21_FD_119630 | JGI IMG/M metagenome (GOLD analysis project Ga0181612, IMG submission 119630) | Hoatzin crop microbial communities from Cojedes, Venezuel. Combined Assembly of Gp0051906, Gp0051904, Gp0051908 | reverse complement strand
GGAGAGTGGCTCAGCAATGACGTCTGCCATCTGTCTCGGCACTGGTGGGTGCATTCCATCGGGGCCTGTGGATTTGTGGGTGTCCAGATTGCTTAAGCAATAGTTTTATTTTGTTAAACGTTAACGATGATGCTTTGTGTTTTTAAGGAAACTTTGCTTTTCCAAAATAAAACAAGGAATTGCATGCTCTGAAAGGAAAGCAGGACAGAATTGTATTGTTCTGCTGTTGGTGCACACTATAGGGGTACATTGCTTTATGTATCCGCAATCTATCTAGAATGTGAACAGTTTCGCAACTACTGTATAGAGCTGTAAATGTCAAATGTAGCCATCTTGGAAATGTGCCCCTCCTCCCCATCGGTGTTACTGCAGAATATTGCTGAGCTTTCAGGTCAAGAGCATAACTGACTTAATAAAGCTCGCTCTTTGATTATGAGTGAGCTATGTAATGAACCATGAATTTGTATGGATCCAAGAGCAGGAGAGCCCCCAGTAGCATTCTGGTCTTTGCTTTAGAGCCTGGTGTTCCAACTCTTAACACCTGCTTTCTGGATGGTTTTCTGCTAGTTGTATTAGTGATGATTTCTTATGTATACTGCAGTTCTCCTATTTTACGTGCTTTATTAGAATTGTCTGAAAACTGGCAGGACTTCAGTGTTTAATTTCAGGTAGAATTTAAAATAAAAACAAATATTTATATAGCCAGTGTCCTGAAGTAATGGATAGATCTTGGCACCCCTTCTCTAGGTCGGCTGAAAGGTCCAATGAGGAAAGGGCATTGAAATTCAAGTGTGTGAGAATGTAGAGGAAAAAAAGACCACAAGAGCTAATTAAAATTCTTTAAGGCTGCCAGAAGAGAACAAAGCAATTAATAGAGGCTTTTAAACTTGTAGGGTAGGGTTCTTAATTTAGCTGTTCTACTGACTAGAAGTCTGTCGATTCATTTAGAAGTCAGGAGGGGAGGGGGAGAAGAGACAGATTTAGATTGCATAGAAACTAAAGGGGTTTTTTTCATTACTGTTTAAAAGAATAAAACAATACTTACCTTTTCCCACCCTACCAAGAAAGAAAGAAGTTAGAACTTGCCTGGCTACAAGACACAAGAATATCTCTATGTAAACTGGCATAATACCAATATAAACTGAAATGACTGTAAAGTATAAACTAAAATTACTGTAAGGTGTATGTTGAATTTCCTTGTGCTCTTTTGAAGCAGCTCACACTGGCTTATCAAGTTCAGCATGCTGTTTTCCTTTGGTAGGATTCACAGGGTATTTGGTGTGGGAGACCTGCACATCTCACTCTGATCTAGAGCTGAGTGACACAGGAGTACAAGGAGGTCAGCAATGCTCTAGAGGCTACACAGCAAGAAAATAGCTTTGTATTCTCTGCAGTTTTTGGATGAAATGAAGGACTGCAAACCCCTGTCCTCTTTCTGTCATAAACTGGAAGACCTTGTTACTGTACTTCAATATTATTTTTGGTAATTCCTGTGAATGACTTAGTTATCTGACTTTGCATAAGTTAAGAGTTTTATGGACCTGGTGTCACAGTCACTTGAAAATTTATGGGTAATATTTGGAAGGTTCCTAGCAACTAGAAGTTTCTGAAATTGAGGAGGCACATCCACTGTGTGTATGTAGAGTCAAGATATTCTTTTGGGTGATGATGACAGGAAAGGTCACCTATTCTGCTTTTTTCAAGTGTGTTAAGCACCTCAGGTGATGCCTCTGACTTGCTCATTGCAACAGTAGGGTTTTCTTAGTATGTATACTGAGTGGAAAATAGGAGGACAGTATAAAATTAATCAGTATTGAATTTCTTTTGATGCTTAATTAAGTTTAACTGAATAATCAAGATCTTTAATCTTAAAATGGGGTTTCTCTAGTTGTTTGTTTTTTGGTTTGTTTTTTTCTGCAATGGATCTTAAATCCCGTTGAAGGAATAAGAAGCAATGTGATTCTTACGACTGGTTGTTTTTCTTAAACCAAAAAAATCTGAATGTAGTTATTTTGTTATTCCCTCCTGTGCTTGTAGTCATGTGTTAAGAAAACAACATGGTAAGTAGAGGGAATCTGTACTCTAAGAAACTCTCTGTAAACTGTGTTTCTCTTACTTTCAATCTCCTTGATAGTGTACTTTGATTACTATACTTAAAACTCACTAAAGACTAGATGTGTTAAAAAAATAGCTAAAAAGAATGGGTAAAGTCAGAAGTCACTTAAATTATATGAGGGATACTAGCAGATATACTTTTTTAACAGGAGCCCCTTCCCAAGCTCTTCTAGGTTTTTTTTGTTTCATTGCTCCCTTTTCTCTTCCTTCCATCTCCCATGTTTAAATGCTTAAACTGCCTCGTGGTTTCTGGACCATGGTGAATGATCAAAATACATCATCTGCCTATACGATGCCTGTTTTAGTAGCTGCTTTTGATCTTCGAAGATGTGTGGAAAGGCTATAGAATAGTTGGATCTGTAGTCTGTTGGACACTAAATTGCGCGTAAACCTTCTGCTCAGATGTGATCTTGCCCGTGCAGTGGACAAGACAGTTGTCTGCTGAAATTCTAGTTAATCTCTCAAGCTAGAGGGGTTCATTACATCCACCGTTGTACTGAGGATTAAAATATTGCAATTGGCCGGTAAAGACAGTTTCTCTGAGGCTGGTTCTGACTATATAAACTACTCCCAGACTGAAAGAGGAACCCTTTTCTCCTTCTTCCCAAAGAGAACGGAACTGCTTTTCGCATCCTGAGATCTGAAATTTTGACAAAGCTCATTTTCTGACAGGGCAGCCAAATATCTCTGCTTTTGGGAAATAAAATCTTAGAGTTAAATTGGAGAAGGTCTTGGTTCTGAGAGGAACCTCTTTTTATATCTGGCAGATATCTAGCTTGAAACAGCTTGCTTCTGCCCCAGATCTATGGTGTGGATGTTTGAATTCTGTTCGGGTAGAGTGGGTTAAAGATCTTGCAATCTATAACTGTTCTCTTTGTATAATAGTAAAGGTTAATTTAGGTCCCGGATCAAGTGTTCAGCTCAGAAGAGGTATGATTCACCTGCTACTTTTGCTCAGCTGCCAAGATTGTGGGTAATTGGTCAAGTAGACATAACTGTAAAGATTATTTTTGATACCTAGGCATTCATTGCTTTCCCATATTTTTTTTCTCTTAATTTTCCAGTGAATTTCACTGATTCTACTCCCTGGTAGTGGTTCAGTTCCTTTTCAGGACAGGACCTAAAATCTGTTGAGCAAGGCATAGGTATTAACTATAGACTTATTACTCAAGGACAAGCATGACTTTTCATAAGTTTTCAAGAAGTCTGTCCATTTCTATTGTAGCCTCCAATTTTATGAGGATTTGTTTGATATACCTTTGGTACAGAGCTTTGGTTGTAATTGATTTGCATCTTGACCACTAAAAATTTTTGCTTCTTGGCATTCCACCTTTCCATTCTAAACTCTGCAGCAGCTAATATGATAACTGATGGTTGAAACTAGCAACTTTTTTAGTAGTTATGAAATGTTGGCTTTTATTTAAAAGTTGATGCGTTTCAGTGGTGTCACAGATGCGGAGTCGGTGTGTGCAGTTTAGCAGAAAGTCTGACTCTGGAACAGTTATTTTTAAAATACTAGCCAGAGTCATTTGTCTTCTCTTAATCTCCCGTTGCTTCTGGACCACCACAGACAGCATAGCCATTTGTTGTGATGGCACTATTATGACCATTCCAAATGATCATAGATAACATAATGATCAAGTTGACTGACTGGGAGCCTGAAAATGTTTGTGCTGAACTTGAGAATATTTTATTAGAACACCTCTTGAAAAGTAGATACTTCATGAACATAGCAGAATTACTTGAAGTAAGTTGAAATCAGAATAGTTATTCATAACATACAAGGGAGAATGGGGAGGGAATATCAAATATGTTGAATGCTGTAAATTTCAAACAAACTTCTGTCTCTTGCTTCTCTCATTCTGCAATGTAGGGTATTGAAGCCCCCGGGAGGAGGTTCTAGTGATCTCTTTGGGAGTGCAGAAGAAGTTTCTTCTTCAAGCAGGCCACACCGGATGGCATCCAATATCTTTGGAGCCTCAGAAGAACCTAAAAACATTCCAAAAAGAACAAACCCTCCAGGTAAGAGCAGCCACCTCCTTCAACACGTTTGGGCTTTGAATTGCAGCACAGAACTGCTTTTGTATTCCTAAAGTGGGTCACTGTGATATGTCTGTCTTCTTGTGTTGTATTTTTACAAATCGAATGGGCTTGAACAATAAATCTATTCAGATTTCTAAATATATAAATATTTCTGTGATCTACACGTTCACAGACCTTTAACACATCATCCAAGTCTAATTCTTTCTGAGTTGAGGTTTAGGACATAATGAAAGGAAACTGCTTCTATTCTAGAACTGTGTCATCAGTTAGCTGCTGAGTACAGCTGTCAATCTGAGATCCTCTAGTGAATTCTTTTAATAAAGGATTTCAACTGGTATCTTCAGGCAAGCAAAAATAAGTCTCTAGGCAGTAGGGTTCTAGAAGTCTTTTGAATTCTTGTATATTCTTGATTTTTTTTTTTTAATATGGTGTGGTAAAACCAAGTAATCTGGAAAAAAAAAATCTTAACAATTGCCTTGCAGGGGGAAAAGAAAGTGGTATTTTTGAGGATTCTAGTTCTACTCAGCCTCGTCCACGCATGAATCCACCTGGTGGGAAGACAAGTGATATCTTTGGGTCTCCTGTATCTACCAGTGTTGTGCGAGCACATCCGAACAAGCCTAAGGTATTTGTACTTCTTTCGCTGTTAAATCAAGAAGCTAGCAGCTCAGTGAGTCGTCTTAAAAGTCTTGTTGCAATGCGATGCCTGTATTCTTTTTAAGATGACGGACCTGAAAAAAGAGGACACATTGCCAATTACTTTATTTCTGTATTTAAATGCCCTATATTTGTATTTAGAACCTGTTTCCTTACTCTAAGTAGATCCTATGAAGTGAGTAGCTACTGTGTTGGCAATGGTTTTTAACATGTCTGATAGCACGGAAACTTAACATCCTGTGAAACACAGCTCCCTGTCTTTGTGCTGAAAAAGTAGTAGCAGTCTCATTTTTCCTGGAACATTGGGAAGAACAGATTAGTCCAATTTAACTTTTTTTTTTCTTTCTTTTCTGCACTTAAAGTTGAAGGTGCTGGTAGTGTGCTTTTGCCTAACTTTTTATGCAAACTCTGCAGTGTATTTTGTGGGATTTGGGTCATAAGAAAGGAGGGGAGAAAAAAAGACTGGGAACTACCTTTTAGTCAGGAGTAGTGCTGTTGGTGTAGGAAAGGACTTTGTTTTGTTCCTCTGTCCCCCTTTATCGGGCTTGTCTCTGATTCTTTTTAGTTGCTTTTTAAAAAAATGTAACAGTTCTTGACTAAATGGAGTACAACACCAGCTTACTTTTTCCAACTTTGGAAATTCCTATGCCTTTAAGTAGAGCATTGGAGTTGTGGGAAATACTGGGATGGAAAGGAGATAATGTATTTTCAAAAATTATTCCAAGTTGAATTTAATGGGTAGGAAAACATGAAAGCTTTTCTGAAGTACTGCTATGTACTTCTGACAATGAATTGGGATTGTTGGGGAAATGGTGTTAAAAGGTTTTGTTAATTACCTGACTGTTTGGGTCACTATGGATGCTCACTGAGGACAGTAATTGCTGCATATAAATAGGGTGCTCAAGGGCTGCTTGTGTTCTGGTTTTGAATGCCAGCTTCTCCTGGGTGGTAGTGGGTGCTTCGCAAGAATGGCAATTCCAGAACTTTGGACTGAACTGTTTATCACAGAGAAAGTTTTAAGCCTCTAATGAACTAATGTAGCATCTTCATCTGTGTTTTGATGACCTGTCTGAGGTTTGCAACTTCACATAACTTAGGAGTTACCTTCTACCACTGCTTTTGGGATTATGTAGCGGTGGAGGGGATGCAGGGCGGCACACGGTGTCTGCAGCTGTTTGCTTTTACCATGACAAACTCAGATCAGAAAGACAGCAAAACTTTCTAAAGGATTTTGTGACAGTGTTACCGTTTGAGAACGGTGATATATTAAGATAGTTCTTTGTTTCTTTGCAGGATCACATGGTCTTGAAAGAAGATGAAACACCAAAGAAGCTAGAAGGTCAGCAAGAGAAATTCCTTTCTCTGTCCTCTTTGAGAAGATAAGCTCTGAGAAACAGTTTCTTATGCTTCCTCTTGAAAATATAAGACTAAGACTGGTGTTTAGGATAATATAACTGAGAAGTTTTCCTTCTGTTAGTCAGAAATTTAATCAACTGAATTCAGGGAAATGGTTCTCTTCCTCTTATTGAGGAGAATTCCACAGGCATAAGTCCTGATACTGTGTGTGTGTGTGTACACTTTGCTTGATATTTTGTGTATATAGATATATATGGAATGTGTATATATGGAAAAACATCATATTAGATTGCTTCTTCCTCCCTTGCTATGTACAATCAGGTATACAATGTTGGCCTTCTGTAGTTGTAAATAAATAGGTGACTGAGAAAATATGCTATTGCTCAGATAGTTATTGTTAAAGCATGATGTGAATGTTGCTTTCAAGTTCAGTATGAAAGGACTCATTGGTATGTTGCATCTCTTAATTGCCTGAAACTGTCAAAATAATTCTGAAGGTCTATTGTTTAGTTTACTTATCTTTGTTAGAAAGATTGCTGAGGGAAGACAGGAATTGTTGCAAAAAGTTAAATTCATCCTCAGCACCTGTTTCCTTCAGGAAAAATGAACAGATACAGAGAAACCTTAGTGTGCTATGGATGGGAGACCTGGGAAATAATGCAGTGTACAGAAGATGAGGCACTTTGTGCACTACAGAATACAAGTTGTTCTAATCCCTTTTCTTTTTGTTCAGCTACAGAAAATATCAAACCACAGCTGGAAGATGGAGGTGAGAAAAAAGATCTGGGCAAAGAGGAGCGATGCAAGGAGCCAGAACCCAAGATAGACAACCACGAGCCCCGGTTAGGGCCAAGGCCACGCTCACACAACAAAGTGCTCAATCCACCGGGGGGGAAATCCAGTATTGCGTTCTATTAGGGTCATCTGTTCACTTTCACTAACGGAGTCTGCACAGAAATTCTTGTCTGTGGTTGCGAGGTCAGTTTATAGACTATTGTTTGTGGATAGATTCTTAGGCAGATGTATGACGGTTATGCTAAAGTGTGAGGGAAAGATACTCTGATGATTTGGGGAGGGGGGGCTGGGGAGGGGGAAAGGGTGCCCTGTGGAAGATGTGAGCATTGGACTGCATGGGGGGGTGGCTGAGGGGAACATTAGTGTAACTGTGTGGAAGATCAGTACTGCTTTGTGGTGAGTTCATCAGACTGTTAGGTTCTTAGCTAGCTAGTGGCTCAGGACACTCTTGTGGGGTCAGGCTTATCCATACAGTCAACATGTAGAACATTGTGAATGGGTAGGGACCTGGAGGTCGCTTCTGAAAGATGCTGAAGCACAGCAGGTAGGCTCTGCTTTCCTCTAGGCAACAGGATGCAGCTTCACAGTGTGAGTTGACTTGCAGTCACTTTAATGTACATATGTTCCACTGGAACAAGTGGTGCTGCCGTGGTTTTGAGTGTCTTCAGTCTTTGGTTCTCTCTTTCTCCTTTCTTGCTTTGCAGCACACGGTTGCTGATACAAGGAAAAAACATGCTGAAAGTTTTTTACACTTATAAACCATCATGTGTTAATAAATATCGTGGTCTTCCCCTCCCCAGACTATTCAGGCCTTTCTGATGCCTTCAGTAATCTGCTGATTACTATGACTAGCTCTTGACAAGTGATAATATCAGTCCAACGTACTGTTTCATGTAGGTGCTTCTAGAAGACTTTTATTTAAAGTATCCTGGTTGAGTGCGTGCGCATTTTCTGGTAAAGATGTGGGTGAAAACAATAGCTTTATGGTACTCTTTGAGCAGAAGCAACTTAAAGTGTACAGATACTATGGAGAATATACAGAGGTGTCCAGCCAGCTAGCTTTGACCCAACCTGTATAGAAATGCTTTAGCTTCTGCAAAGGCTTCTACATTGTATGCTGTGGAAACCAGGACTGTATTACTGTCTTCACCACAGTGCATTATTTTGTTTGTTTGTCTGTGCTGACTCTGTTAGTGAATTCTCTTGTCTTTGGTCGGCCTTACGTTTGCCTTTGACTGCCTCAGATTTTTGTTGGTAAGGTTGGGAGAACTACATGGATTCTCCCCAAACCACAGCTGTAGTTGTTTTGAGACATGCTGTAGACTATCCGAGTTGAGAAACAAAGACTTTAGCAATACAAACCTTTTGGTTGTGCTGGCTATCTTAAATCATGTTTGGAAGATGTGCATGTTTTGCACAAATGCTTGTTGGGGAGGGTAGCTCCCAGCATTTGTTCTCTTAATGGACTTTCTGATCATATCCAGAGCTTTGATATATGAATGTTAACATTGGGTGCTTACTGTTCAATTTATTTAATGGTGACTTTTTAAATTTGACATATTGAAACAGGAGTTGTTCAGGTACACCAAAGAACAAGCGGCCTTATCTGCATATATCCACTGCTGTTCTAGCCCAGGTTCCCTGGGAACTGCTGCTGTTCAGAGGGGACTATCTCTGGGCGAGGTGCTAAAACACTCTGTGATTATAATGCTTATTAAATGGCTCAGTTTAGTTGATGTTGGGAGTGGTGGATGACTGCATGAAGACTTAGCTGCCTTTTCAGATAGTGAATGTGAAATATATGGGGCGGTCCTACAGGTAGAAATACCCATGAAATCCCTGAAAGCAGGGATTTCAATGCCTTTGTATGTTTTGGATAGATTTGGAGCTCCCTGTTATTTGGCCCGAAAACAAGACGGTGATTCTAACTGCAACCCTGTAATGGATTTATGTTACTTCCAAATATGTATTTCCTAGCAGCTATTCTTGAGTTTGTGCTGTCTAGCCTCTGGCTGAATCTCGGACACATCTATCTGTTCTAGTTCCTTGTTCCAGTACTTGACAGGGTTTTAAGAGGCTACCATGTGGAAAAGTCAACCAGAGGCTGCTTTCTGCATTGAAGGGTCTGGTGTAATTGACGCTGTCCGCAATACTGAGCTTAGATTTGGCATCTTTTCGTACCTGATGTGCATTGGCTACAGTGCCTGTCTTTTAAACAGCAACTTCTAACTAGGCCTTAAATTGGTTAAACTATGTTAATTTTCTTGCATTTCTTTCTTTGGAATCTAAACAATGTTCTCAACTCATCAAATAAGATTGATTCCTCCAGGATAGGAGGGGATTGGAAATTAAATGATGAATCATGCAATTGTCAATAAACCTCTGTATTTTGTTACTTCATTGTGTGCTGTAGATGTGTGCTTTTATAAATTAATTGGTAATCTAGTTCAATGTAGATATACTGGTGAATTTTTTTTATCTGAAATTGGAAAAATTGCACAAATCTTTTCAGGCCTTCTGTAGTGGGGAATATGTTTTGAAGATGTGACATTCTGCTCAAGGCTGCTCATAAGACAAGCACCTGTAATCCCTGGGGAGTGTGAAGTGATGGTAGCAAGGGTGGGCTGTTCAGTGCCTTCTTGTGGGCAGCATTCCATGGTGTTCTGTACAATGCAGGAATGCTGTTCTGTTCTTCAACAATATTGTAAAGAGACTTAAACATGCAAATATTTTAAATATTTAAGTATATTTGTAGAATAGTGTAATAATTCCCCTTGAGCAGGGGATGCTTTTTATGTGGAGAATTCATACCCACGCTTCTGCACTTCCAGTGAGCCCATAAAACTCTCCTCATATGGCAAACTGTCTTGGCTGACAGTGTGGAGGTAGCTACAGCTACAGAAATTCCAGTTCTGGGCGAGTTGGACATGGTAGCTTATCAGCCATGGTGTTATAAATCTGCTGCATTCATCCCTTAATTTACAGATTAATTTACAGATTTCTCAGCCCTACAGAGCCTCTCAGCCAGTACTTGTTTCTACAGTGACTTCTGTATTTTGCAGAATATATATAACATATATATAGTTTGCCATTTGTAGTTCGGAACTCTTTTCTCAAGCATGCACAGTGCTTTGGGTAGGATCTGCTTAGTGTGGGAACTTGTGAATATCCTTGACAGATAACACACTAGCAACAAAGGATTGTCCTTCCTTTGAACTCCTGCCAACTGCTAGACTACAACATAGTTTCACTTTGCAACTCTGTACGTTACCTCATTGCTTTACCCATAAATTGAAGGTTTGTAACTTAAATGCTTAGGATAGAATATTATCCAGGTTACTGTTTCAGTGTTGGAAGGAAAATGATGATATGTTATAATAAGTTTAGCTGGGAAAGTGGTTAAAGGATGACACGCATGCTGCATGTTGTGTACAATTCTAGGCATAGCTGCTGCTTAGTTCCTGAATATGCCACCATGCCTGTCCAGTACAAGATGACACTGTTCTAGAACAGGCCAGCTGCAGTGTGCCATCCCTGCTGATCTGCGGTGAACCTGATTAACCCAGATCAGTCCATGTTTTGCCCTGTTAAGACCGCTGGCTTCCATGCAATACGTTTTAAGCAAGCGCTGTCTGATATTGTCTTGCTGTTACATCACTGCATAACCGTTGATAAACAGCCCACTTTGCACTCTTAATGAGGAAGATTAATGTCCTCTCTGTCAGTGTTTTAAGTAGCATTACTGTGGTTTTTTGAAGGATTTATAGAGGTTAATCAGACTTGGAATATCTAAACTACATTCTTGGGGCTTGTTTAGTGAGAGAACATTTGCAAAGTACTGTTGTGGGAACACAATTATTTCAGCACTAAATGAGTAACTGTTGTGGTATGTTCCTTGAAAAATTCTCACGGTTGCTTACATGTAATATAATCACACTGGTGCATGAATGTCCAAGTATCTTGGCTACCTGTGTGATCATGTGGTGGAGAACAGTTTGATGCTTGCCTCTCGACATGTGGAGTGTGCTCCGTTACCAACTTGCATCTTCATAGTTTGGCAGCCAGCTGGCCACCCAGCATTTTGTTTAAGCCCTCTGATGTGTCTGCTATTGAATTTAGCTTGAAGCTCTGCTGAAATCCTGTATCGCTTCCCTTTGGAAAAGGGGATGATATAGAATGCTGTTGAGGTTGGAGTTTTCCATTGTTTGTTTTTCTTGAGGAATAAAGCAGGATCACAATCAGCATGCTGTGCTACGCTAGACTAGAGAATGCAAAAGGATAGTGACCCCTGTGAGCATGGGCTATCTGCTGGTAATGTAACAATGTGCAGGATTATAGAGAGACTTTGGCACATAAGCCATTTATGTCATTATTTGTTGTCAGCTGTGCAAGAAGTAGACTGGGTAATGATTTCTTGTTAACCAAGAACTGACTCTTAGGATCCCCACAAAGAGCTAGCAGACTAAGTTGGATCTCCAGGCTGCTAGCCCAGTTGCTAGCTGCTCCTCTCTCTGAAAACACAGTCAATGAGCAGAAAGAGCAGGCTTGTAATTATTGTGCTAAGTTTGCAGCCCTGATTATTTTTATTGTTTTAGCTTGCTTCCGCGGATGAAGATTATCCTCTCTTGAATCTGGCTTTCCCTTTCTTTCAAGCTGCAATTCCTTATATTGTTAACAGGCCCTCCTCCTCCTAAATCAGGTCAAAGTGCTAACCATAACCAGCAAGAACAGTAATTTGCTTTACACATCAGCCTCTCTAGCTCCAGCAAGCTTCTAATTCTGGTCTCTTACCCTATCACTTTCCTCCTCCCTCATATATATATATATATATATATATAT
>Ga0181612_131899_pt1 | contig 11806 bp, 5 predicted proteins | sample HoacroProtozoa21_FD_119630 | JGI IMG/M metagenome (GOLD analysis project Ga0181612, IMG submission 119630) | Hoatzin crop microbial communities from Cojedes, Venezuel. Combined Assembly of Gp0051906, Gp0051904, Gp0051908 | reverse complement strand
GTGTACGGAAGGCAGAAGCTGGTTTTGCTGCGGCGGCCTGGGCTGCCGGGTGAGGGGGCAGGCGCCGCTGCCCGGCCGCGGGCCTGTGCTCTGCCGACGCCGGTGCTGTGGGCTCCTCCGCTGAGGGCGCGGCTGCCAGAACACTGCGAGGGCTCAAACATTAAGACTTTAGTCACAGTACAGAGAGAGGTTTTAGAGGTTTTAGAACTAGTAAGTTGTTTCAAACTGTAATGATAACAGCATTCCTTAATAGAATAAAATAGTTTTTCCACCCTAGTTGGAAAGCAGTATTGTTGAGACAAGTGGAAATCAATTTGGTGTAAATGTGGAAAGTGTCTTTCATAGAATCTTTTCTAAAATCTGCTTTCTGTGTTAGATGAAGTTTTATTCAAGGCTCAGAAAACTCGGAGTTGGCAGCGCTCTGCCTTTTGCTTCTCTGCTCTGCTCTTTTGGAACAGAAAATCAAACATTTCTCCAGAATTTTACTGGCAAAAAGTTAATTGCTTCATCAAGAAATGAAGCAGGACTCAGTGTGGCAACACTCGGAAAGGAACTGCCTGGGGAATGAAAGCAATGCCATTCGGGGGCCGGAGCCACATGAAGCTTGTGACTGTGACAGCAAAGTAGCATGCTCTGCTGGCAAAGAGCACCGAGAGTGGACGCAGCTGTATCAACAGTTTACCCCACTCATGGGGCACATACACAAAGTAAGCTTTACTGGTTAAGGCCGCTTTTTCAGTGTATTTGCATTTACAGTTGCAACTTCTCTTGGATTAGCTACGTCCATTGGGGACCTTGCTTTTCCACTTGCCTGAATAACCAAACTGTACAGGCAGAAGTCTATGCTGTGAACATGGTTTAGGACAGCTGAAAGTCCCTCAACCTTTTAGCAGTATTTCAGTTTGGTCATATTACAAGCCCGTATCATGGAACAAATGTACTCTAATGACATTTTAATATTATATTTTAAAAATTCTAAGTCATAATAATTGTATAAAAGGGTTTTGCAATTACCGTTTTTCTTCCCAAGCCTAATAACTTCAATTTTATTGTTGAGTTTGTGAATTAAAGCTCTAAGAAAGTATGTTAACTACAAAAGAGGACATGAAAATAAACCCCAAAGACTCTCATTCCTCCTTCAAAACACACCAGCCAATGCAGCAGTACTAATTAGAGCGCTTATTCACATGCATTGGTAAGTGCTACTGCGGTGGCTAGCTGGGTATGGATACACTGGGCCGCTGCATCTGTGCCTATATTGTCATCCTAAGAGAGAATAGCTGTTGAAATTGTGGTGAAATTCTGAGAAATCTTGCATCCTTCCCTCATCACATACAGGAGCAAAGGAGCCTGGTACTGGACTTCGTTGTGCTATGATTTGCTGTGCCACTTTCTTTCTTAGGCAGTAATCTAGAAGAACTTGGAAAGGCAGAGCAGTGTAGTAAAGAGGTTGATTCCAAAGAATGAATAGATTTATTTAGAATTTCAAAGAAGAAAAGCTGTACCCCGTATGTACACATGTGTTTCCTGCAGTTGCATTTCCTGCATTGTCACGTAGGAATGAATTTTAATCGCTGTAATACACAATAATAAAAGGTACCTCAGTTCTTATTCTCTGCAATCAAGGTCAGAATTGGAAATTGAATTTATTCTGTGTTTAATCTGCACGGGTTTGGGGTCCATTCAGCATGATACTGTTCACGTTACTTTTGTCTACTTGTTAGCATTTAGGAAATACACAGGAAAGGTGACGGACACATGGGTTCATTCACATGAGCTTTAATTACTGGATTCTGTTTTGTTCTAGTTCCTCTAAGTTATGAGATTGTTCTGAATATATCATAACTTCTGTGACATCTCTCCAGAGCATGAAAAGGATGAACCTGCTTATACATATTCTCTTCAATTCCAGAATATGTATTTTACTGCAGTAATAGAAAGGGGAGGGGGGAAGAACACATTTTAGGATGACTTTTTGTTCGTTTGTTTGTTTTGCAAATGGCAGGACACAATCTTATTTTGAAGTTTGTATTTCTGTTTCTGTGCAATAAACTGATCCACTTAGTAAATTAGTCTGCTTGACTTTTTAAAGATGAATGGCATCTTAATTTCTGCAAACGTATGCTAACGGAAATGTTGTGGATATTTAATAATGTTTTGAGTATGTATTTAAAGCTAGTTAAGTACTGAAATGACTAGTAACCAAAGGGAACGGTCACCCATAATTAAACAAGAGTGATGCTGATCTGATGAAATCTATATCCTGGCATGTTTAGAGACAGTGGCTTGTGAAAAAGAAAACAGACTTCCACTCTTTCCGAACTTTATTGCTTTTTTTTTTTTCCCGAGTGAAAAAGATCACAAGCTGAAACGTACCTTGGGGAACCCTTTTTTCCAGATCACTTAATTACTTGAAAAGATAATCTGAATAACATTTGATCAAATTTTTCATTAGAACTCCCTTTTAATTTTTCATTAGCTTCATAATTAACTGAATTTGTACAGTCATCAGTCTGTTTACAGGATTTTGCTTTCTTTACTGTACCATAAGCCTGACTCTCTCCCTCCTTCTGCTTTCCAGGTTACCAAACATAGTAGGGTAAGGCGAACGTGCATCCTTCTCTTGGTGACTGGGACATCCGTTTCTCCATAGCGTCAGACTAATAGAAGTTATTCCGTAGGTAAAGGGAAAATGGGCTTCTCGCTCCAAGTCTTATTTGAATTTTCATTTCCTTTGATTGAGGTAGGGAGGAGCGCAAATTAAACAAAAGAATTGAAAATGAAATTAGAGAGATGTGTTGCTGAAACTCCACTGACAAGAGAACCTGACATGATTTTGCCACGCACGAATAATGCTTTCAGACTTTATAGGGCAGGCTGCAGTTTGAATGGATGATATCTTAGGTTTTGTAAAGCTAAAGGACTTATCTGTTTTTTTTTTTTAAGGCAGTCAGATAAGAGAATCTAAAGTTATGTCAAACAAATTACATTTTAGTTATTAGTGGCTAGTTTGTAAATATCAAAGACCCACTTATTGTAGTGCTTGGAGCTGCATTTGCATGCTGATGAAATGCAAGTGGATGGCTGTGAACTGTAGGGTTATCTCTAGTGGAGCAGTGGGGAGCTCCAGAATCAGAGAGTTGAGCATCTGACCGACTCAAGAGCCCAAGCTGCAGACCTCTTCTATTCACTTTCTTCACAACAATTAAAATATGCAAAGTGATAATTTTCCTTAAGTAGCCTTAAATGTGCGATCTATTTAAATGTGAAGAAAATTGCCTGAAGCTTCTGGTGTGAGGGACAAAAAAGAATAAATTATGCAAATAGCAGAAAAGGACTCTACCACTTGAACGCCTAATTTTCCTGTAATAAGCATACTGTTTCATTTAATTTTTTGCCTCTTATTAAAAGTGACAGTTCTTTTGCACTGTCTGATGGTTATATCTAACACAAGCTAGGGAAATGACTGCTAGACTAAATGCTAAAGCATTTTGGTAGCTTTTTGAGATGATGGTTACATTCACAAAGTAATTATGCACTGAAGAGTCGAGAAATAAGGTTTAATTACACAGTAATCGCTTCTGATGGACACGGCAGAAGTGTGAACACCGCCAGACTGCAATCCATCAATGACAAACCCCTGGCCACTTTTAATTCCTCCACGTTTGCATCATAACCTCCGCACCAAGTTGCACAAATGCTGTTAAATGTTAATAGGAGCTGTCTCTCCACTCAAAATGAATGCTTAAGCTGTTTCATTTTTTTTTCTCCTCCACCTCAGACCTTCAAAACCAGCTCCTCTCTGAGAGCAGGCATTAAGCACAGAGCATGGTACGTGGTCACAGTTGTGCTAATTGGGAGCAACACTTAAAGTTTTATCTCTCAAGCGCTAATAATGCACAGTGCTGACAAACCAGTGAATAAGTAATGTACTTGGATGAGGAGGGGGGGCAACCCGGCATGCCTGGAATGAAAAATGCAGTTGGGACTGTTGTTCAGTGACTAGCTATTTGATTAGGCCCTGTAGTCATATTTAATCCAGACCCTTGGGGAGCATAGACAAAATTACATCTTCATCTCATCAAACATTCAGCCATATTTAAGCATTCAGCTGATCAAGCTTTTATTGTTTCTCTTGCAGTTACACAGACACAATGATGTCCTGTGTTCTTCATTCCATAACCCTGCAAAGCTAAGCCTAAACTGGCTGTGCTCCTTTTTTTTTTTCTCCCCTCCTTTTTGTTCTCAGGGACAGGGAGTATAGCGCAGCTCTAATACCCTGCTCTGGCTCCTGTGCCATGGTTAGGTATTCACATCGGCTTTGCCAGCCTTGTTTGTTTCTCTTTTCAGCTTTATTATTTTTTTTTTTTTTCTCCCTCCTTTTGTGCCAGCTACTCAGAGCTCTAGTCGTTTTCTAGGACAGGTCTAAATCATTAAACTGCAAACTGTTCTTTTTCTTTTAAGCAGCAGGTATCATTTTTGTCCTGACAAGAGGAGGCTCCACCTGCCGACTGCCCACCAACGCATCCAGCTGTCTGCTTTGCAGAACAGGCAAAGTAATTTGTAAGCAGTCTGGTAAGTTTAACAGTAGATTCTAAGAAGTGACAAAAAAGAGCCTTTTTCTGCATGAAGATTGAGAATTATCAACACCTTTCAGTGCATAATAGTTAAGCCTTTATCACTTCAGGAGCTGCTGATAAGGTTAAGAACACTAGACAAACTGCTCATTAGTGGAAAGGTTTGCCTTTTACATTAAAGACTGCTGGGTACTGAAGTTCCTCTAGTGAGCAATACATCCCTGGCATTTGAAAAGAACGAGCTAATCGTTGTACATAGATGAATATGGAAAAGGAAACCTGGCAGGTTCTGATGATATTAACAAGGTTTCCCTCCACCTTCCTTGCATGACTTGTAGGCACCTGAAATTGCAAACACCAGTGTTTCAGGAGACTATCACCAGCGGCCAAAGTGCTCTCCATGACACTGAGTAAGGCCATGGATAAAGGTTGTCTTCTGGACCTGTCCATGCCAGCTGTAGAGGCTGTCAGCTGCCCCAAGAGCCACCATCTTTTCACCACCCGGAGACCGGAGCCGTGCGCTGTGGGGGGACATACTGGTCCCAGTCCACCGGGAGCACAGGTGGGTGCTGTGCTGCCCATCTAAACTGACTGGTCTGACTCGGCCAGAGTTGGGTCGGGATTTGTCAGGACCTATCAAGAAGCCTACACAGCAGTTGCCCCCAGCGTGAGGGATCACAGCAGTGCTCCAGGAAGGGAGGAATTGTCCGTCCACACCAGGGGCACCTCTCTGCACCTCTGCCCGGTGTTTGCAGGTTCTGACCACCACTCACTGCAGCACTGCTCAGAGCAAGGTGCTGTCGTTATGAAGTTATTAACATCTACTTTTTTTCAGTATCACCACTGAGCTATTTAGTCATACCAGTGTGGGTAATTTAAGAGATGGGAAAATAATATTTTAGGAGAGGGCAGAGGTTACTTCTCTCTAGAATTCTTCAACTTAAAGAACTTCTCAGCCTCAACCACCTGGAGACCACAAGGCAAAAAAGCATCTTAGGCTTTCTTCTGGCTTGGTGGTAGATATCATACAAACTTACGTCAAAATTAATTCTCAAACAAAGCTGCTTCACAATAAAAAGACAAGCTAAAATGTGTGGATGAAGCCAACAGGGTAGTAGGCAAAATAAAAATTAAAAAAAAGTTTATTAGAATAAACACTTTAAGGATGGTAAGGTCTCATACAGAAATGAAGTGAAATGGATAGCCTTTGCTGCAGCTACTGCTGTGCGGTGGAGACCTGTTCACCACACAGCTAATGGTGTAGCTCATGTCGCTACTCAACAAAGTTGTGTAAATCAAAGCTTGCTCTGTTTGTTGTACGTACTGAAAGAATGTTAAATATGTGTATACAAGTGATGCCATTTCTCTTGTACTAGTAAAATGAAGAGCTGCGAGAATTAAGCCAGAATTCACTGAGTTCTTCCACTGTGGCTGCTCACCTTCTCACAAGCACATTTCCTCAAAGACAGGGTCTAGCTCTTTACCTCCATTAATGTAAGTAAACCACCAGCTTTCTGGTTTATCAACTTGAAAAAATGAAAATTGAAATAGTTTGTAGGTGTGAAAAAGCGCATGACACATCTGCAGGACCAGATTTCCTGGAGGAGAAGGTATTTTAAATTCAGAGAGAAGGCATCCATTTCCTTTTGGAAATTTTTCTGTAGACGCTTTCGTACTTCTAATAAGCTGGGGTTTACTATGAACAACTTCATCTTTACTCTGCTTCCCGAGTGTACGAGGAACGTTTTGTCTGCAATTGTCATAGAAGTAATTGGGGCTGATGGCTTTCAGTGCTTCCCAGAATCAACCTCTAGACCTTGGACCATATCTCGAAGTCAAGTACAACTCCTATAGAAGTCAGCAAGTTTTGACTGAGGTAGGCACATCACCTGCCCATGTGGGGCAATGATCTGGTGTAGAAGGACCATGCTTGCCTAAATCCTTAGAAAAAATGAGATGTTTTTCAGTACAGTATTGCATCTAATATCTGTCTAGTACAGGCATTACTTCAAAATTCAAAACTGGTTCCACACAAAACCAAGATAAGCTGTTTTTTGAAATGCAAACCTGAATGGCTGATAAATCCTACTCTGTAATTTCTTCTTTGTCATAGGATTTTTTTTTCTCATTTGTATTTTACATCTACTGGAGTCATTTATACAAATTCAATACAAAATACCTAACAGTTAGCTTTTTACTTAAAACCTTGCCAGGTGCCATATTTTCTTCTCTTCTTTTTATATGGATATTACCTATTCTTCTAACAATTTAACAAGGCATTTCATTAAATCACTGTAATGCAATTAATGGAGATGGAAACAAATTTTTGTTGAACATGGCAACATCACATTTAGAATATACAGTTTAAAAGTGTCTGTAATTTAATAATAATATTGTTTACTTTGATTCAAACTATGATTATATCTTTATCCAGTAGTTTTTATGGGTTTTAAGAAAGTTGAGTCCCTTTTCTCCTTTTTAGCTTGTTTTCAGAATTTGAAAAACGGAGATACAAAGGGAGCTGTGGCAGCTGAATTCTCTTTCATGTGTGTCCAGTCCAGGTGAAGCCCAGCATAATGTACTGTAATATGTCTTTTCAGTTCTCTGATACAATGACCTGTGCATCCTCTAAATCCCCCACAGAATGCGCAGACACAGACTGATTGAGGTGAGTATAGACTTAAGTATATATTGTTCTTTGTAGCTCTGAGGAATTGGTACTTTTGCCAAATGCGAGATGATGTGGATTGTAATCTATTGAGATACGAGTTCAGACTGGGCCCTGTTATACATTGTAAGAATAACTAAAGATTTGTCTGGAGTAAGTTCAGGTTTTTTTCCTTTTCTTCCTCAAAAACAAACAAAAAAACCTTTTTCACAGTTTCTGACACTTTGCAGTTCCACTAACGACAGTAATCATGAAAGCACCTTTGTGGTAAGAGCCTCTTGCGGCAGGCTAGGATAACACGGCACCAGAAATGCCAGCCTGTTACTCAGGGGTATTGGTGCAAGCATGGAGAGAAACTGATAGAGGGTATGCACATGGGAACCCTTCCTGATGGTTTATATTTTATTTTTCAATTTATTTTGTGAATATAACTAAAAGTTTATAGCTGTTGAGGGAACTATGGGTTAAATCTGCATGCCTTCTGATTCTGAAGACAGAATTGGGGTTGGTGAGAAAGAGGTGGCAAAGAGGAATATCGAGCATAGATGATCCCAAATCATAGCTCATAACTATTTCAACAAGATCACCTTTCTAGTATAATTGGATGAGAAGATTTTATTTTCTTTTGCCATAATAGGAAAGGAGTAGGGCAGCAGTTTATCTTATGGGTCTCAGTGACAAAGGAGTATTTTAAATGCTTAGTCTTTTGTTCCATAATGAATGAGAAACAGGAGGTCTAACACTTTAACAGAAGAAGTAGTCACAGCAATTAAACAGCATTTTTAATAATGCCCCAACCTTTCTGTTGAAATCAAAAGCTTGATTCTGATCCTAAACTAATATAATGGTGTTGTCAGTGTGTACCTCTCTCCGGCTGCCTACCTGGTGTACAAAACTCCTCTTGCTCCCCTCTTCTTCGCACTTCTAAGGAGCTGCCCACTCTCCTTACCGCTGGGCTCAGCCTCCTTTGTGAAATGCACCAGTTAACAAACCTAGCAGATTTTTTCCACTAGCACTGTATGTCAGAAACTCTGTTTCTGGCCACTTGGCTTCATTTGCCCCGCAGTGCCTGGGCTCCCCTGCTCGTGGCTGCACTCAGCTGGGCCTCCTGGAAAACTCTGCTCCTATTTTCCCCAGGTGCCACAGGGCTGGGGAGGCTGATACACGTGCTGCTTTTCTGTCTCCAATAGTCGTAAATACATAACCGCAGCATATATATCAGGATCTTAAGCGGCTAAACAAATAAAAATAGTACAGCGATGCTGTGGGTCAGTAAAATAAAGCATTGTGTTTCAAAGCGTGGCTCAGAAAAGTTTTGGGAGAGGAAAAATTGTCTAGGATTGCAAAGACTCTAAGAGGTATTGTAATTTATGAGTAACATGCAATAAAATGAATTGGATTCTTTATACCTAAGCAAATTTTAAGTTTTACTAAGTTCAAGATTTTTTACTCATAAACCCAAAGCTTTGGACTTTAACATTTAGAATACTGTTTTTCTTTTTAAAAGTCAGAAAAAAGGATATATTTACATGCATTCCCCAGAAACATATTTCATAGAAAACAATGTCTTAAAATATTTTCAAATACAACATTTCCAGTTTTGAACTACTTTAGTTTGGGTAGTCTTGTAATCTAAATTTTTAGGCAGCATTTTTTTCCTTCAGCACTTAAAATGGAAACCTAAGAACACTGACATCTTAACAGTAACCCAGAAGAGATTGCTTGTTGATGTTTGTGTTATCAGGAATAAAACATCCAGAATGTTTTACTCTAATTGGCTGGTTTTGTGCTAACACATGTGCGCTAGTATGTTCTAAAATATCTTACCAAAATGCTTAAATACATTTCAACAAATCTGTTTGAACTCTGCGTTTCTGCTGCAGGCAGAATAATGTCTATTGGTTTTATGTTTGACTCAGAACTTCCTGCGAGGGAGATTACAGATTCATCAAGGAAGAGTCTTTCATGCAAATACCATCTGCTCCAGGACTCAGCTTTATGGGGGGTGAGAAGGCTCTCTGCTAACACACTAAAAGACTGAGGTGGAGAACCTACCCAAGAAGGGTGAGGTGAAGAGCCAGCTCTTGTGGCTGGGACTACAACAGCCCACCTTCTGCAGTTGTGTTGGTAGGCCAGTGTACCTGGGCCAGTGGGTGAAATTCACTGGTTTCTTAAACAGCTAGTACTTTTTTTTTTTTTTTTTTCCTCAGGGAATGAGTGGATTTATTATCGTGCACTTAGAACCTTAGAACTCTTCTTTTTAAGAGTTCATGGGATGTGACTTAATATAGGATTTTAAGAAGCACGTGCTTTATTCCATGCTTGAAATTAAAACTGCTCACCTTCTATAATTCTCTTTCAGCTTACAGTCTTGGCCCTTTGAAAGGGGGGGATAAAATTAATGCAAACAGAGCTGAAGAATCCTGAGAGAGGGGGATTTGTTTTATACAGCCAATGGTGTCCTCAAGGTAGGTAGCTTGTACAGCAGGTTTTTTTCCTTATGTAGATATTTGAAAGCAGAATGAGTTTTCCTTCTGGCAGAATCCAGTTAGTGACCAGTGTATTTATAGTTTCAGCTTGCGAGAAGCAAGGCTTAAATCTATTAAATTTGTGTCTCTCTTTACTCATGTGATTTTCCCCTGGAATCTAATGAAAACATCCTTTAAAGTTTATTGTAAAGATTGAACTTTAATACAGAGACACTGAATTTGGGTCTTCATGTAGCAGAGCTCAACACCTGGAGAGTAACATCACCAAATGCTCACAAAATTGGCAAACAGAAGTGCAGTAAAAACTATCAGTATTCAATTGAGTAAGGTAGCACAGCATTGTCTAATGCAATAAGAAACCAGTTGGGAAAATACACGTCCAATTTTTTTGCATTCAGATCCTGAAATACAATGGGAAGGGCTGAGTTTCAAATGGTTTTCTCAGTGTAAGAAAAGGAATGAAAAACCAGGGCTGAGAAAGCTCCTGCTGACTTTCAAATGTAGGTGCTTGGGGGAAATATGTCTGCTTGACCAATGACCTTACCTTTCTGTATCCACTAAAAGTTGATCCTGAGATTTCAACATATATTCCCAATTTTGTCGAGAACAATTTTTGGAGCCTACATTTGACTCCTAAGGAGACATTAAAAATGTATGTTTCTAACACTTCTGTAGCACTCAGTCAGGATGTTGTCAATGCCATCATTTCGTGGTTTAGGCTAGTCTTGTATGAGTTGTCAATATTTCTGTTTCAAAATCTCCTTCATTAAAAGTGGTTGCAGCTATGGCAAGGGTTAGTAAGACTGGATACCGATACAATAATGTTAGGTGACAGGCAGTCAAGTGTCAAAATAGTCCATAGACACTATTGGCTTCCATCAAAAGAAGACTGATACCGGGTTGTAGCTGTATTTTCCAGCTACCAAAAACTACTGCTCCCCAATTAGTAAGCAAGTTGAAATCTGGTAGAAAAGGAAGAAAAAAACCCAAACATAGAGTTAATGGATCCTTGTTTGTTAGATTGCTGCCATTTTCCTCTTCTGCTTGGTGGTAAAACACATGCTTAAAAAATACAATCCAACAAACACACACACCTGTACCTCAAAACTGAAAAAGTATTTTATGCTGTGAATAGGAAAATAGGAAAAGAAAAATTCCCTCTGCTACCTTTCCCACTGCCCCCAAACAAACAAACATTTTCTCCTCCCTCTTCAGCAGCCTGTATTGGCACTTGTTGGGGGGAAACAAAGTTTGTACAGAATCACTCACAGGCTGCAAGAACACAGATATCCAACCTAAAAACAACATGTAAGATAACCCAACCCAGCTGCCAGCCAAGCACTCCCTTTCCAAATCAAATGGCTAAATATGTTATTAGTGAAAGGGTTTACAGCTACACAGAGGATAAAAAAGTGATTGAGGGAGTACAAGGTCAATATATAACTATGAGGGGAAAATCAAAGGCAATTATATCTAGGATATTTTCATCTCTCTTAAAATACTTATTTAAAAGAATTCTGGAACAGGTGTCCAGCTAAAGCGTAAACATCCTTACTTTTCACCCTTTGAAAAGAAGTGAGCAGAATCAGCTCTGGAGCTTTTCCAAAGCCTAAAAGCTGTCCTTAGCTATACCTTCTGCAGCACTTTCAGAGGGATGTGTTGGCCAACAGAAGTCAGATGAAAGAGTTGTGGGTTCACTCTCAGTCTCTTCAGACTGTAGCTCAGCTGTGCAAAGCATTTACAAACTTTCCTCCAGCCTGTCAAACACATGGTTACGTAGAATACTGCAGTATCAAAAAAAATTTGAAAAGTCAAGCAAAAAGTTTATAGAAAATGTGAATATACAAATTAACGAACATGACTTACTTCTTGCAAGGCACATGCTGACATGCTGATTTCCCCGCCCCCCCCAGGCATAGAGAACCAGAAGGCAGCAGAGCTTTTGTTTCCTATAAGCACAACTGTACGTTTGCATCCACTTTTTGTCTACATTTATTTTAGAGTTACAGAATCACAGAATCACAGAATAGTAGGGGTTGGAAGGGACCTCTGTGGGTCATCTAGTCCAACCC
>Ga0181612_125857_pt1 | contig 11806 bp, 14 predicted proteins | sample HoacroProtozoa21_FD_119630 | JGI IMG/M metagenome (GOLD analysis project Ga0181612, IMG submission 119630) | Hoatzin crop microbial communities from Cojedes, Venezuel. Combined Assembly of Gp0051906, Gp0051904, Gp0051908 | reverse complement strand
GTTTGATAAAGGAATGGGTTTGCATTCTTTTCCTTTGTGTTTATTCTTCCCTTAAAATTTTGCTTTAGGCTTTGCACGTTACGTAGACCAGATAAAGGGGTTGGTATTTGTCAAGGTTACCTACAGTCCTTTCACGAGAGACAGCCTGAACTGCCATGAAGTAGTGTTAGAAATACTTGTTGCCAGACTTACCATTTCATTTGCCAGCTTTTTCATTATTCTATGATTCTTAGATACAGATCATCTGGTCTTTCGATTCAAGCATATTAAAACTCTTCAAACTTTGTTTCATTTCAGGTTTGGTAATTTTCATCCCCATACTCTTAGTCTAATTAGCTACCCTGTCTTTGCCCCTCTGTTCTTTGTTCTCTCTTATCACAAACTGAGATGAAGGATTAAATTTGTTTTGGGACCATACTTAGATCGTCTTTAATTTGGATGTTACTTTGTCAGCGTAATAACTCCTCTCTCTCCTTGTTCTCATCTTTCTGGGCTGGTTCACAGTGCTTAAGTACTTGGATGAGTTTCATTTGCAAAGTTAACAGTGTTTTGGTGCAGCTTTTATTCAACCCATTTCAAAATATTCAATCTCTTGTTCACCAGTTTTGGGTAACAGCTCATCAAATTCAGCATTAATAAAACATCACTCTCTTACCTGAATCTTCCTGAAGTAGAGAAAATATGCAGCTGCAACACCTTGCACAGCCGTAGAGAAGAGAGCGCAGGGCTCTGCTCTCTGGCCACGTGATGAGGCTCTGGGGAGCAGAGCAGGGAAGGAGCAGGGCAGGGAAGGAAGAGCAGGCTGCAGTGAGCAGGTGCCACTCAATCCCTCGGAGGGTCTGTGACCACCTGGGAGAGGGTGGCTGAGTGTAGCTGGGTGGCAGCAGTGCCCAGACTCAGCAGGTCAGGAGCAGAAGTTCTTGCATCTGTCTATATTTGTCTTCTCTTTGCATCTTCGTAAAAAGTTAATGCATTTATAACCTGGGAGCCATCCTCAAACAGCTGGGTGCCGTTCACATCCTGAAGAAAAAAAAGACCATGAAGATTTAATGGATACACCAGCTGCAAAATGCTGCTGTTGCTCACACTGATGAGGCAAGGGAGGCGAGGGCTGGATCTATAGCACCTGGCTGTGGCTGGTCATCTGGCTCGCCAAAGCTGCGTCCCTCTCATTACAGTGACGGCTTCATGTTCGATCCGGTTTATTTTGTTTTGCCGAGTTTGGTTGCTGGGATTTAGCACAGCTGGGCAACTTGCATTATTCCACTCAGAGATAACATGGGAAAACAGCCATAGTTTTCACTTGCTACAAGCAGACTGGGGACATCTGTTGTGGCTGGGGAGGAACATCTCAGCAAAGGACAGGAAGGTACTTCACGTAGTGAGGCCCTTCACTTGCAGAACGACATAGTTCTTAGTTCCTATTCAGGACAGATGAGAGCAGTCAATGCAGCAGATATCAGTAATCTGGAATTCACAGAATTTGGCTGTTCCTAGCATGCTTTCGTTGATTGTTGGGGTATTTCTACACATTTTTGGCAGGCAGGTGTCTCTTACTTGCGCTCTACAGCAACCAAACATTGTCTGAGTGTGGTTACCTTCTTTGCTTGGTTTGGTTTCGATGGGTTTTTTTTCTGTGTAAACCACATGGCTTCTAGTCAATTCAAACTGGCAGCAGAGCTCACCTAAACCACAGCAGGGCTCAGAGCACAGCCATCACGTGCCTACCTTTTCACCAGGTGGGTTCCAACCATGAGGTTGCCTTACGTACAGCATTGCTTTTATGAACCGATGTACTGGGAGAGCAAACCATAATGCTGGGTCTGGTTGCAGGGAAGCACACGCTCTATATAATCATAAAGGTTGGAAAAGACCTGTAAGATCATCAAGTCCCGCCATCAACCCATCACCACCATGCTTACTAAGGGCACTCAGTAGAGACACAAAGCACAAACTGGAGCCTGGAAAGGACTAAAACATTTGGCTGAGTGTCAGGCGCCCTAACAGACTCCATGTTTGTCAGCCCCCGTGGGGAAGGAGTGGGAAATGACTAGAGGGGGGCCATTTTGCTCTCCTCTCCCTGGAGAATGACAGCTTTTGGATTCATTGCTGCCCCAGATGCCTGGCAGCACAAGTAATCGGCCCGCTGCTCCTTGCCCACCTCCCATGGCAGTGCCAGGCTGTGCCGGGGCTGCAGAGCCTGTGGCATGAAAACAACCCGTGTGCTTGCCTTTCTGCATGTGCTGTGGGCTTGCACCACAGGTATGTGACTAACTGGCATCCACACGTCCGTCCGTCTCAGAGCAAGGTCAGGGAGACACGCAGGCACCAGCAGTGACAGCCCTGGGTGCTGGAAAAGGCGACGGTGAGAAGTGGGCAATCAAAGGGGTGCAGTTGGGTGCTGCTGCCAGAGCTGGTGTTCAGGCACAGCCGGGTCCTCCCCACCAGCTTGGGCAGAGCTGGTGCTGAAGCAGCAGGGATATTCCGCGTTTCAGCATGATGCCAGCTCCTACTCCCGTGTTTAGGAAACGTATCATAAATTTATCACCACTTACCTCTTGGATACCAAAGGGAGAAAGGGGAAAAGTGCGTATTATCAAGGAAAGAGCAAAGATGGCTGGTGCAAGCCAGAAAGCAGATGCCAAAAATGCTTTCATTGCTATCTCTTCTGCAGCTACTGACACTGGGGAACTTTCCTCTGTTATCTGTGGAGGAAGAAGTTAACAAAGTGCCTGCCAGAAATGCTGTATAACGATGTGTGCAAGGACAGCGAGTTCCCCTCCCCAGAGCGAAACTGCAGGGCTTTTTTGTTCTGCTCTGAGCCTGCCCACTGATAAAGAGCCAGGCAAAGCCTGGTGATTTAGACTTTACCCATCTAGCAGGGAGGAGCAGAGATTAGCTGCTGGGGAAGTGCTGGGTGACTGGGAGGGACGCAGAGATGGCCGGATCAGGACTGGCAGGGAAACCAAGCAGAGCCAGTTGCTTATTGTGTCCAAATTCAATCCAAATTCAACTCGTGGCCAGAAAACAGCTGGCCTCAAGCCAGGGCTGGGCGAGGATGGGGCAGGCAGTGACCAGCACAGCCTGAATCCCCCCCCATCCCTGGTTGTTTTGGGGATGGGGTGTGGGAATCAGCTTCATTTGCTGGGATGCGCACACAGGCACCAGCCGGGATCACGGGAGCAGGCTGCCAAAACACCACTGTCCTCTGCGAAGGGAAAACAGGTCTCCAAAAGCTGACCTGCCTCCAAGCACCCCGGAGCCATGGGAAGCACTGGGACTGCGGTGTCTACTTGAAGGAAGGATAATGTCACCCTCTCTTTCCTGAGCATGGGCAGTGAGACACCACGTCAAAAGTGCACTGAAATTCATCTTTTAATAAACCAGGCTATTCACACACTGGTGTGTTTAACAGAAGTGTGATACAGTATTTCCATGTGAGCGTGCAGGCTGGTGATTTGTTATTACAAATTAAATACTAGCAGCTACTCAGATAAGATAAGCTACACAGAAGCGGATGGCAGCTGCTCAAGGGAAGGGAAGAAAACGAGAAGGAAAATGAGGGAGTGGAAGCACAGGAAAAGAAAAATAAGAAAAAAGCAAAAACATTTGAAATTTGCCAAGTGTGATAAAACCTGCGAAGATTTTTTTAAAAACTGGAAATGTTCCTTTTCAGTATAGGTGGTACTAAAATACAGATGGCTGAATTCCTGTTGCAGATTTCTGTTCCTTTCTTCTTGTCGGAGAAAGATTTATTTGGGAGCAAAAGGATATTTCTATCTTGTTTCTTTGTTTTTCTGCACTCGCTATCACTGTGTGCACGGCTGGTTTCCACGATGCTGTCAGGCACTTGGGCTCTCATCCAGCAAATACTTAAGCACACGTGTAACATCGCAGCAGCGTAAGGTTATCCATGTGCTTAGATGACTTTGGGTCAGGATCTTAATATCTCTGCAGCTCAGATGTGACTTCCACACAGCAAGGAGGAGACGCAGAAGAGCCAGACAATTAGAAAATGTTATTGTGAGACCACAGAGATCCTGGCAAGAGGGCTCAGGGGGTAATTCGCTACCTGAAATATTATTTCGGTCTGGGGAAAAAATTGCTAAATCAATTGTTCTCCAGAAAGTGCTGCTTTTGGGCATTGGAAGCAATCAGCAAATTCAGTTCAAATGAGCCAAGTTAGGTTAAATCGTGCAAAGAGCACAGTTTGAGAGGAGAAGGGTGGGCTGTGCTTACCAGCCAAGCAGTCCCCAAGGACGAGGGAGGGTGACCGTCAGCGGGGCAAGCGACAGTGACCCCTCCTGCCCATGTGGCTCTGCCAAAATCCCACTGCAGAGGAAGACCTTCATTTACAAATGCCCCTGGCTTGTTTTAAAAATGCCCAGAAAGATTTCTTTGATCCAAAGGGATTTTTTTTTCCCTGCATATTGCCAAGTAATCAATTTTTGTTTGATCCAAATTACTTTTCCCTGTTTTCTTTCAGTTTAGCCCCCAGATAAGTGCACACAACTGAAGTGCATCAATTAATGGAAAGCATCCACATTCAGCAGCAAAGTCTGTCTTCTGGATGGTCCCTTAGGAGTTACTGATCATGATTACTGGATGATGGGATTGTTTTCCAGCTAACAATATTGCAGTTTTCATCTGCTCTCTTCAGTTTTCGAGCTGATCTCCTGGTGCTTTAGTGCCAGTGAGGTGGGATCCCTGCAAGGGTGATTCCCACCCAAAGTGCTTACTGCTGCTCAGAGGCCAAATTTTTGACATGGTGGCCAACCTCAACTCCTTTTGCACTCCTTGCTGTGGTTTGGGGGACAGCACAGGCTTGAGGTCCTTCCCGACAGATGGGAAGGCATGAGGCCATCCTCTTGGGGGAGAGGCTCAGTGTTGCAGGCTCCAGCGATGCTGTGACACCAAGTCTCTGGGCCAGGGAATGGGCCCCAGCTCCTTTCAGCTGCTGGAGTAGACATAGTCAGTTATAGTAGATATAGAGTTTCATCTTACTCATGGTTCAAGATGCTTCTCCCACCTAACCAATGAGTATTGCAGAGAGAGGGCAAGGGTGTTGAAAGGAGAATGGGCAGAGAGAGGAGAGAATGGAGGAACATCGGCATATGGGAGGAAATGCAGGGGGGATGCAACAGCCCCAAAATCATCAGCTCTCGTGAGGAGACGGGTGCAAACAGAAGTTTTAAAAGATCATGTGAGAAGTTAGTGCATATCTCAGGAGGAAGAAAAATCGATGCAATGCTACCTAGAGGATAGGTGAAGGCATTATTCAGGCTCAAATGCCAGAAAAATTGTTACAGACCAAGTGATCCTTTCTACAAAATACATCACAAAAAGGCAGTTCATGATACAAGAGCTTTCCACTGCCCCTCAGTAGCACCCATCAGAGGCCTTTTTTTGGGAATATGTTCTCACTGCCGATGCTCACACCCTCCCAGAGCTCCAGTCCGGTGGCTCTTCTAACTGCTAGGAAGGGTGCTGGGGGAATCCCCAAAGCATATGGTGCTGTACAGGAATCCAAAATTGTTGTTTCTGAAAGTGGAATCATTCACTCTCCCTGGGAGCAGGAATTAGTGGCACTAAAGAGCCATGACAGATATATGGAGTGCGCAGGATTTTCTTACAGTACTGCATTCCTGGCAAACCATCTTCCACCTGATTTGACTCAAACAATAATTCTTTCACTGGGCCACCGTCAGTGAAAGGGGTAGGCTGAATCACTTTCCCTTCTTGTTTTTATTCCAACCCCCCCTGTGCTGGTAGTGCCATGTCAGCTGTACCAAAACTAAAATGTCTTTTCCTGTGGGTTTTTTTCCACCCTGTTTTTCTACAAGAGCAAAAGTCAACATGACAACATTTTGCTGAGCTCTGTTTCTGTCTCTTTTTTATCTATGTAACTGATGCCAACAGAAACATTATCCACTCTTTCAAACAGCAAGATGATGAGGTCAGTAAAACACGTGGGGGTTTTTTTATATGTATATAATACATTAAAACTATGCCTACTAGCTTTTTTTTCTTCATTTTATTAATAACAGTAAAAAGTCATGCATGTTTGAGGGAAGATTTCAAGATGCAGCACTTTTCTAAGTGTTGTTTTGGTAAGAGGAAAGCCAACACTAGATTCTCAGCTGCTTACAGGGATGTGGCTCCTTTCTGAGAGCAAGGATTGACACCAGGGAAGATATAGTCTTTTGTGGGTTCAAAGATCAACCCATATAGAATTTCTGCTCCCTGCGTGTCTTCCATTTTATGGGCAAACAAATGTTATCTATTGTTAGCTCTGCAGAGCCAAAAGAAGCACGGGAGGAAGAGCTGGATTGCATCCCACCTTCTAGCACCTTCTATCTGTGTGTAAGTTATTACACAGGTCCCGATACATGTATGTTCTAGGCAGATTTAGGTATTACAGATATCTATGTGTATATTATGATACATATAACACCTGTTACTGTAGTCAATGAAGCTCTGGTGGACTGTTCATCATGTTGAGGGTGAGGGAACCAACTCATGTCCCCTGGTAGTTCCTGCCACAGGTCCCAGACTTGGAGGGATGGGAGGGAGGGAGGAGGTCCCAAATGCAGGATAGAAACCTTTCCCTGTGAGGCATGACGTCCCTGTAGTGGGAGAAGGAGTGTGAGTCTTTGTACCGTGGTCCCAGGTGGATGCAATGCATTTGCTTCTCAGCAGGCTTCAGCCTTTAAATATCTTTAATGTATTTTTCCAGTCAGTGCCCGTGTCTCATTGCTTTGTGCTCACTTGGTTGATTGACAGTACAGAAGAGACTGGTTTGGTGTTGGGGGTTTTACTGTGGCAAAGTTAAGTTAAATCAGGGAATATAGGCTCTTCTGCTATTTTTAGCAGGATTCTTTGGCTTTTTGCTTTCATTCTGTGTCCGTCTGTGTGGTGTAGAGGTCTCCTTTGCCCCTAGTCCTGGAAAGCTTTGTGGGTTACTGCAAGTGCTGGGGAGAAGTAGGGGTTTCAGTCGGAAATTCAGAAAATCTCCCCATGGAGGAGACATCCCCAGCCACCATCAGCGGGGACATGCAGTGTGACCCCTGTCAAGCGCTGGGAACCGGGAACAAGACACTTTAGGCTGCCATTATTGTATGTTTTTCACAGCATTGCCCCTTTTTTATTTCACTCAGCATCTTTCAGCTGGCTGAAAATTATAACCTTCACAGCGTATAATTAGCACGTCCTTATAAACACCATGCATGGTTAAAAAACTCCTGAGGGCTCTTGTCCTGCAGCAGAAATACCCCATAAAGGAGAGAGCAAGGGTTGTTTTTATGCTGGAGGACAGAGGTGCTCTGCACACGCGTGTGTCTGTAGGTGTGGAGTACCAGGCTAACATGGGAGTGGAGCAGATGTGGGTCCCTGGGCTGCTGCTGCGGGGAGCTCCGGGGGGACCCTGCCCGGCCGCCCCCACCAGCCCTTCGGGCATCCGCAAAATGCCATTGAAATATTTTGTGACCACTCAGATGCATGTGTTGCATTGTCCACTTTTGTGAAAGGGCTTTTAAAAGAATCAAAAACATTGAAATCACGTGCACACATTTCTGACAGACGGATAGAAAATAATGCACCATGCAGTGTTGAAGGATATCTTTTCAAACTGCAATCCCAAACTTTCTGTTGTACTGTGCAAACATTGCCATTAAGTGAAAAAATACATCTGTATGTTATGGTACAATTTTATTACTGGGTGTTGACATGAAGTTTTAGCCTTCTATACTGGATTAATATGTGTGATTGTTTGTAACACATGTAGTCATCTGTGGGATTTTTAAAACTCATCACTTCATTCTTGTTCTGTTAAATCGTCACAGGTTTCCCGGCTAACTGTGAATATTTTCTTTTAAAGGCATGAATTTTAGGCAAAGGGGGCTGCCTTATACTATTGTAATAACTCCTTGAGCCCTTTTCACTGCTTTGCATCAAGGCCCAGGGGGCAGCTCATGATCCCGGAGGGCTTTGACCCACAGTATGAACTGCCCTGGGAAGGTCCAGCACAGCAGTGCTGCTGGAAAGGTGGTTTGTAAGCTGTATTGGAGAGAGAGAGAGATTCACGTCTCACTAAATGCTACATAAACCAGCGCTGGGTGTTGCTGGTGTTGAGCTAAATACCCTGCGTGCCTGCTGCTCTCACACTCGGGAGATGGATGCAGAGGAGGGCAATGGGGCTCAGCGGTCCCCCCGCTGCCCGCCAGGCCCACATCCCCATGATCCTCCTTCTGCCTTGGATGGTGGGAAGCCCTCCCCAGCACCCCTTTATGCACCATCCCAGGCTGTCTTTTCTTGTTTAGCACTTTTTCTTTCACCTGTTGCAGAGGGGCCAAAGCCAGCTTCAGCTGAGGATGCCCTGGTGTTTGTGTTTGCAGCACCCATGTGGCTTTATATCTGCTTCTGCTTTCACCACAGCCATCTACTGCAGGTGGTTCCAGGTATTTTGTATCCCGTGCACCGGTCAGTGACCGTCAATGAATCAGACGAGCACAGGAGTATTTCATTGTTGCTGACACTTTGCCTTTCCTCCCTGCTGCTTACAAGTGAAAGCCTCTCTCTCCTCCCAGCCTCTCCCACATCCTGCCCCGCTGTGTGCATGTGCTGTGGGGCTCTGCTAAGATGGTGTGCAGAGGAAAAAAAAAAAAAGGAAATTTGGGGGAAGGGGGGGATTTTAGCTAGAGTTACCGGGAAATCTGAGACACTGGTGTGGTGTCAGTGCCTGCAGGACAGGGCTCTGCAGAGCTGAGTCGGAGCCAGGTGGAGGCAGGCACTGCTTCGCCCCCCTTCCCAGGGTGTTTTGCCGGGAGCAGCAGGGGAGGCATCGCGGGCAGGCAAGCAGGAGGGGCTGGTGGCTGAGGCTCAGGGGCGCAAGGCCGAGCTGGTCAGGCACGTCTAGGGGTCGGCCCGCAGTCCCGCAGCGCTTCGGCAGGGACCGCTGCTCCCTTGCCCCGAATCTGGGCAGAGATGCTGGTGACGGAACACCCATCTCCATGGCTGTGAATAAAACCTCAGCTGTGTGTCATTTGGAAAGACCCTAATTTTAGCTAGCTGGTGCAGCACCCGGCTGTGCATCATCGAGGTGCCCCGGTATGCACGGAGGGCAGCGCTTCTGCCCCTTTTCTGGGGCAAAACGGGTGTATAAGATTTTTTTCTGCCAGAGGCTGAGGATACAGGAGGAAGAGGAAGAGAGAGGCAGGTTTTCATATGGGGACAGGGTTAAGAGAGCGTCGACGATGGGAGCAACCCCTCCGGCGCAGCCAGCTCCAGCGAGCCCTTGGTGTTTGGCTTGTCCAGGCGCCCGTGATGGTTCCAATGTGCGCGCAGTATGACAGATGACCTATTGAAATAATTTCGGAGCAGTGCTGGGGTTGCCAGGACAACCAGTGCTCCCCGGGCTTGCGCCGGGCCATGTGACAGCCGCCTTGACGTCAGCTGGAGGCAGAGCCTGCGGTTTCGGCCGCGCAGCCAAAGCCTTGTGAGAACCTGGTGGATGCTGGATTTATCCCCGCCGCCGCCGCTGCTGTTTCTCAGGGGCTGCCAGAGCATGGACTATTAAAAACTTGCATTTCTGCAGTGTGAGGTAACCATTTGCTTTATGTTCTCTTCAGGTATTTTTTTTTCCTTTAAAAAAGAAATAGAATAGAAAGCAGCTTATCGTGACTGATATTTTTTTCACTTGTTTGTTTTGGCTGGAAGTTTGCCTTTATGAACAAGCCCGGCACTATCAGATAAATGCAAAGCTGCTTCCAGTTACTAATTCTGTGTGCAGACTGCAAAGCGGAGTTAAATTTAGATTAATGATCCATGAAAGGGGAATAAAATTATATTGTTCTCGTTTGACACTTTAGGAATACAAATGAACATGAGTAATCCTAGGCTAATGCATTTGGGAGTTAAAAGAAATTATGTTTCTCTATTGTGTTGATTTGGGCATCTTTACAGCTTTATACCTCTGTTGGAACTTGTAGTTTTTTTATGCTGCCCAAGTCAGGCGGGTTTGTACCCAACGTATTCAGTGAGGGAGAAACCAGCAGCCGATACAGCTAGGAACAGCTTGAATCCAACTCCCAAAGTTGAAGTCTTTAAATCATCTTTGTTCACACGGAGTCCCCGCACCCCGTGCGCTCCCCGGGCTTTCTGTCCCTCTCCCGGGGCATGCAGCACTCTCGACTGTATAGTGTTTGCAGAGGAAAGGATCAAGAGCTTCCTGAAAAATTATCTGAAATATGCCAAGAGAACATTGCTGTAACACAGGGTTTTTCTCACATGCACAAGTACAGCTCGATTTCGCTTTTTTTTTTTTCCTTCTGTTGTGGGTTGAGAGTGGTTAGAATAGCTAAAAGAAGAACTGCAGCATGAACAGCACCACGGTAATTGAAAAATGAAATGCCATTTGAGTCTTTTTGTACACAGAAGAGGGAGTTTAGGTCTGTTTCTGTATTGCACTTACTCTGAGGGGGCTGGTACAGGGAAGGAGATCCCAGCGCTGCTGAAGTTTAGCGACGTAGCCTGAGTTTGTTTGTGTGGGAACATACAGATTCGTTCGAAGAACAGATTACAGCTGAAGCATCGTGTGCGCTATTTCCTGGAAAAGTATGCTAGATCGTGCTTATCTTCTCTAATTATATACTCCTGTTCCCTTCCTCCCGAAGTTCAAAGGGTTTATTGATAACGGTAACGATTTTCTAAAACAGCTGCCACTCTGAAGCAATCACGGAGCTACAAAACAATTTGAAACTCAGAGCAATAAAAGATAAAAAAATTCTATAAAAATTATTCTGATGTTACTAAATGCAACAGAAGTAATTGTTTCAGAAAGGTAGCCAAGGCAGAGATTAAAACTGAAAGCACTTCTGTAAGGAAAGTCATGGCTTAATGCTCTAGATTTCATTGCATTTGGCATTCTTAACAGAGCAACAAGGATAAATACATCTGAAACCTCTAAATGATTTCACTTGACGTTATCTCATCTGTTCTTTCCAATTTAACTCTTGTGCCTGAAATATCAATGTTTGGGGGGGTGAAATATTTTAAATTGTCTTTATGAAATTCTTCACCTGATGCCAGTGCATCAGTGGATGAGGAATCTTGACCAGGGTTTAGGAGCCTCGCAGCTTCGCCGAGGAGGTGCTCGCACCCCGTGCTTAGCCTTCCTGCAGGGAGCTGGGCTCTCGGCATCCTCGCCTGGGTGAGCTGGCCAGGCTGAGCTGGGCACAGCTGCTCCCCACCTGGCTTGAGGAGCCGTGTTTCAGCTGAAGGTGGTCTGTGCCCCCCCACCTGCATGTGAGTCCCCCCAGACTCTGGGTGCTGGGGGCAGGAGGGGAGGGCAGGGGGACGTGGCTGATGGGACCACAACCTCTGAGGTCTGCTTGCTCGCCAGTTTACATCAGTGGGGCAAGGCTGGCGAGGCACGGGGACATGGAGTGTGGGGACAGATTCAAGCTGAGCGGCACTTGCCATTCAGAAAAAGTCATTCACCTCCACATCTGGGGGATATGGCTCCACATATAGCTGTGGTTGCCTGTCAGGTTGGACTTGAATCATCGGTGTGGCAACGATGCTCAACGAGGGCTGGGTCTTCACCTCATTCATTTAGGTTTGAATTGTAGAATCGTAGAATCATTAAGGTTGGAAAAGACCTCTAATATCATCAAGTCTAGCCATCCATCCAGCACCACCATGCCTACTGAACAACGTCCTGAAGTGCCACATCTGCACATTCTTTGAACACCTCCAGGGATGGTGACTCCACCACCTCCCTGGGCAGCCTGTTCCAATGCCTGACCAC